>ERZ772957.2350-NODE-2350-length-11021-cov-8.436075_pt1 | contig 11021 bp, 9 predicted proteins | sample MGYA00580682_ERZ772957 | MGnify/ENA primary metagenome ERZ772957 (study PRJEB29015, sample SAMEA2737921) | human oral metagenome | biome: human oral; feature: human-associated habitat; material: dental | place: China | collected 2025 ...
TCCTGTCGGCTGGGGTGCAGTGGCTGTTGGCGCTATAGCATTAGGTATTACTTGGGCTAAGAGCCTTGACAAGCGTTGCCTCTCTTAAAACGTTTCCTTCCGTATTTACAAAAAATAAAGAAGACTTTGTTTTATGCTCTCTAGCCACTTACCTACCTTTTTTTTGGAAGACCCAAATATTCATCACTGTTACTTTTTACCTTATTTTCATTCCCAAAAAGAGCAAATAATATTCTCCGTCATCGCCTACCTTTAAATACTCACGGATTAAATTCCTTACGTTTGGGCTTCTTAACCCGATAAGTGGTCCAAAGATTAAAGCGTTCTTGACGCCTATTTGGTAAGGGCAGCTCATGATATATTTTATCAACAACCACAAATCCACATTCGCGGAAATATATGAATAACTCCCGGATTTAGGTATCTTATATAGGTTCTTTAATTACGTATCGCAAAATAAAAGATTATCGCTTATACCTCTATCTCGCGCGAACCTGAATAAAGAACGGATAATAAAAACAGATCTTTTAAAAGTGCAAATTTTCATTCTTGTAAATAGGGTCTAATATCTGCATTATCTCTTTTTTAGTAATCTTTCCGATATCCTTATCACTAACGCACTTTAACCTCGATTGAAATCTAAATCGTAATTTCCTTAACGTCTTCTCGGCAAAAGCGTTATATTCGCAGTAAATTTTAAAAACGCTCGCTAGCGTATTCTTTGGAGACGCCGCACCATTAGTATGGCTATTTGATATTAATTTCTTTAACAATATTCTAGACCCTTCGAATGTTATTTCGTCGGCATTACCTAGAGCTTTGATTAACTTGCACCTTGCGTATAGTGATAGTGTCTATGCATTTTAACCGTTCCGTCTCTGACCGGTGAGCTATAAAATTTAACGGCTATAAAATCATCCAATACTTCGACCATAGTGCGCTTGTATTGCGGCAAGATAAAATTCCTGACTACTTTATCAGGATCTGATTTAAAAATTGGATTATCCTTAATTTTGGTAAAAACTTCTGTCATCTTTCTTCCTTTATATAGTAATTTTAGGCAGATTATAGAATTTCCTCAAAGGATTAACAAGGCGGGAGCACAGAAAAAGCTACTATACAATTTTTTAATATATAGTAGTTTTTCTTAAAATATATGTATGAATCGATGATTTTCGGTGCTAAGAATTTTTTAAGAATAATTTTAAAATTCCCAAAAATAGGGCTCAAAAAATTATTTTAAAATTCAAAAAACGAAAAAAATAGAGAAAATTTTGATAGATGGTGCGACCGACGAGATTTGAACTCGTACACCTTGCGGCACTACCCCCTCAAGATAGCGTGTCTACCAATTCCACCACGGTCGCATAAATTTTAAAGCTTAATCTCAAGCCTTGAATTATATAAGTTTAAAGCCCGATTTCTCGGGCTTAGTATTAATTTGCAGCAGCCTTTAAACCCGCTGTCAAAAAAGGATTTACGAAAAGCAAGATAAATGAAATAACTAATGCATAGATAACCTGCGCTTCGATCATCGCAAGCGAAATATACATCGTATTCGATAGCTTGCTAGCTACGCTCGGATTTCTAGCGATGCCGTTAAGTGTCGCGCTAGCGGCATTTCCCATACCTAACGCGCCACCCAAAGCGGCTAGACCTAAAACGACTGCAACGGTAATTGCAGAAAAAGAAACGATCTGAGTGTAAGCACTTAGCTGCTCGCTAGCGAAAGCCGCGCCGCAAAGCGCAAATAACAATACAAGAACTTTTTTCATAAAAGTCTCCATAAATAAATTTTAAAACGAGTTTCGGCTCAATACCCCCTACTCCAACGTTTTAAGTGTGAAATATTATTAAAATTTTGCTTTTGATTTGTTTAATCTGGCGGAATTTGCGCTAAATTTAACAAATCCCGCCGAGCACGCCGACATCTTAGCGCTTAGCGTCCAGATACGTATTTAGCGCCGCAACGTAGGCCTTTGCAGACGCTAGCATCGTATCTACGTCAAGTCCTCTGCCGATGATGGCGCCCTCGCCCGCAAATTCCACCTTAACGGTTACTTTCGCCAGCGCGTCTTTGCCCTGTGAGACCGCTTTTACTTGATACTCCTTCAGGCTACCGCTGATGCCGCTAATGCGGTCTATCGCCTTAAATATCGCATCCACGCCGCCGTTTCCAAGCGCGCTATCGCTTAAAATTTCATCTTTATATCTTAGCGTAAGCGCGGTGCTAGCGTGTCCTTTGTTGCAGCTATTAGAGCTTAAAACCAGCACTTCGTAGGTCTTTTCGGCTCCCACGAATTCGTCGTTTACAAGCTCTCTAATATCCTCGTCGAAAACGTCCTTTTTGCTATCTGCAAGCGCTTTAAATTTATTAAACGCGATCTCAATCTGCTCGTTACTAAGCTCATAGCCCAAAGATACCAGCTTGTCTTTGAAGGCGTGGCGGCCGCTGTGCTTGCCCAGCACAAGCGAGTTTTTATCAAGCCCGATATCCTCGGCGTGCATGATCTCGTAGGTTTCTTTGTGTTTTAACACACCGTCTTGGTGGATGCCACTTTCATGCGCGAAGGCGTTTTTGCCGACGATCGCTTTATTAGGCTGCGGCTCGATGCCGGTAATGCTCGCGACTAGGCGGCTGGATGGATAAATTTCTTTCAAATTTATATCGGTATAAAGCGGCGCAAATTTATCTGTGCGCGTCTTGATCGCCATTACGATCTCCTCTAGCGCCGCGTTGCCCGCGCGCTCGCCGATACCGTTTATCGTGCACTCAACCTGTCTGGCTCCTGCCAAGATAGCGGCTAAGGAATTTACGGTAGCCATTCCCAAGTCGTTGTGATTGTGCACCGAAACTACGGCGCGCTCGCCGATAAGCTTAACGATCTCGCCTATGCGCGCAGTGATCTCATCTGGATAGAGATAGCCCACCGTATCGGGGATATTTATGGTGGAGGCTCCGGCGCTTATCGCGGCGTCGCAGATCTCTTTTAAAAAACCCATATCGCTTCTGCACGCATCCTCGCAACTAAACTCCACGTCATCGCATAGGCTTTTAGCGTATTGCACAGACTCTATGGCGCGCTTTATGACCTCTTGCGGCTGCATTTTAAGTTTAAATTCCATATGGATAGGGCTTGTAGCGATGAAGGTGTGGATGCGCCCGAGCTTTGCGCCCTTTATCGCTTCGCCTGCGGCTTTGATATCTTTTTCTAAAGCGCGCGCAAGCGAACAGACGCGAGCCTTGCTAACGGCACCCACGATCTTTTCTATCGCGTCAAAGTCCCCGGGGCTCGCCGCCGCAAAACCCGCCTCGATAACATCTACGCCCAGCTTTTCAAGCTGCAACGCAAGATGGATCTTCTCGTCCGTATTCATCGACGCTCCAGGGCTTTGCTCGCCGTCACGAAGCGTAGTATCGAAGATTATGATTTTATTTTTGTCCATTGCAGATCCTTTCAAAGGGTTAAAATTTGGCAAAATTATAGCCGCGCAAGCTTAAAACAATCGCGGTGATAAACATATTTGAGATTACTTCGCCGTTTCCTCGGGTTTGTCTTTTTTATGAAATTTAGCCGCGCTTAAATTTAAAGCTCCGCGAACCAAACCGTAAACGATATAAACCAAAGTGAGCACCGCCGGGAATTCCAGCCTGAAAAGATATAAAAGCGAGAAAAATACGACGATTAGAAGCACTAAAATTTTAATCGCATTGGGGCGTTTTAGGCTGATCTTTTTAAAGCTCGGAAAGCGGATGTTGCTTACCATCAAAAACGATAACGCCGCCATTGCGATGATCAAAAATACGCCAAATCCTTTGGAGAGCTCATATTTTAAATAAATTCCGATCCAAAACGCCATCGTAATCGCTGCCGTTGGTATCGGCAGCCCGATAAAAACGCTAGGCTCATAGGTGCCCGTGGTGACATTGAATCGCGCCAGCCTAATCGCGCCGAAAACCACGTAAAGCGCGGCTACGAGCGAGCCGACCTTACCGTAATCGTGCCCGACCGCGCAGTAAAACAGCAGCGCCGGCGCTACGCCGAAAGCCACGATATCCGCAAGGCTGTCAAATTCCACGCCGAATTTCGACGTCGCATGCGTTAGCCTCGCTACGCGACCGTCGAGTCCGTCGCAGATCAAGGATAAAATGATATAAAAGATCGCGGCGCTGAAGTTGCCTTTGATCGTAGAAATTATGCTGATAACCGCCAAAAATGCACTTGCCGCCGTGAAAAAATTCGGCAATATGTAGATCAATTTTCCCTTTTCCTCTTCCATCTCTTACTCTTTAAAATTTTATTTTTACACCGCTTTTCATTCGGTGCCGCGGATCGCGCGTAAAGCATTTTAGCACGACCTTCTTAAAATTTAGCGCTAAGTTCTTGCCCTGCGCGAGGCTTTAAATTTAAGCCTCGCTCTTTGCGCTTTCGATATCATCATTAGCGCCTAAATTTCGCACCAGACGGGTAGGCATGCCGTTATCTTTTTCAAATTTAGAGATGATCTCCACGATCTGCTCTCCAGAGACCGTCTCCTTCTCATACAGCGCCTTTACCATCTCCTCGATCGCCGGAGCATAGGTCCTTAGTGTCTCTTTTACCGCCGCGTAGCGCTCATCCAGCGTCTTGCGGACATATTCGTCGATCTTAACCGCCGTTACCTCGCTGTAATCCTTGATGCTCTGTCCGCCGTTTAGGAAGGAATACTGCTGCTTTTCTAGCACCGCAAGCCCGAGCGCATCGGTCATTCCGACCTGAGTAGCCATAAATTTAAGCATATCGGTAGCGCGCTGCAAATCGTTGCCCGCTCCGTCGGTGATCTCGCCTAAAAACACATCCTCCGCCGCGCGACCCGCTAAAAACGTATCGATCTCGGCAAAAATTTCATGGCGCTGGTGCAGGTATCTATTTTCAAACGGCGAATTTAGCGTGTATCCCGCAGCGCTCAATCCGCGCGGCACGATAGTTACTTTAGATACCGGCATCGCGCCTTTGGTAAGCTCGGCGATGAGCGCATGACCGCTTTCGTGGTAGGCGACGATCCGCTTTTCAATCGGGCTTACGCGGCGCGATTTTTTAGCCAGTCCGATGCCGACGCGCTCGATCGCTTCGAGTAGGTCCTTTTGCTCGACCTCCGCCTTTGCCTCGCGACCCGCTAAAAGCGCGGCTTCGTTGATGATATTTGCAAGATCGGCTCCCGCAAAGCCCACGGTAAGGCGCGCGATCTCTTCGATATCGATATCGCGAGCAAATTTAACGTCGCGCATATGCACCTTCAAAATCGCCATTCTGCCGTCAAAATCAGGTCTATCGACCAAAACCTGCCTATCAAATCTGCCTGGACGCAGAAGCGCCGCATCAAGCGTCTCGGGGCGATTGGTAGCCGCAAGGACAATCACAGGGCTTGATTCCGAGCCAAAGCCGTCCATCTCGGCAAGCAGCTGATTTAGCGTCTGTTCGCGCTCGTCGTTACCGCCGCCGATACCGCCTGCGGTTCTGCTTTTGCCGATCGCGTCGATCTCGTCGATGAAAACGATCGCCGGAGCCTGCTTTTTAGCGTTATCAAATAGATCGCGCACCCTGCTAGCGCCCACGCCTACGAACATCTCGATGAAGCTGGAGCCCGATACCGAAAAAAACGGCACGTCCGCTTCGCCCGCAACCGCCTTGGCTAGTAGCGTCTTGCCCGTGCCGGGAGGTCCAACCAAAAGCACGCCTTTTGGAATTTTAGCCCCGAGGCTTATATATCGCTCGGGGTTTTTTAAGAAATCTACGATCTCTTTAACCTCCTCTTTCGCCTCTTCGACGCCCGCGACATCGCTAAATTTAACCTTCGGCTTTTCGGCGCTTACCAGGTTTTTAGAGCTTCCGATGCCGAGCACGCCACCGCCCATATTGCGCTGCATGCGGTTGGCTAAAAACATCCAAATTCCAAAGAAAATCACGAGCGGCAAGACCCAGCTAAAGAGCAGATCGGTCAAAAAATTGCTCTCGTTATACGCGCCGTATGGAATTTTGCGCGATTCTAAAATTTGAACTAGCTCGGGGTCATCCACGCGCTTGGCGGTGTAGATTACGTTACCTACTTGCGCTTTAATCGTGGAGCTTCCGATGGAGACCATGCTTACTTGAGAGTTTTTGATTTGCGATTTTAGCTCGGAGTAAGTTACGTTTCTACTCTCGCCTGAAACGGAGCCTAGCACTCCGCCACTATCAAATCCGCCACTTGGGGATATCGCTTTAAACACGACTATCAAAATAAGCGCAAAAATTATAAAAACGCCGATCGGATTTTTATTAAAAAAATTGTTTCCGCCGCCGTTTTGAGGGGATTGATTATTTGGGTTGTTATTCATATTTTCCTTTCATAAACGAAGCTAAGCCATTCGTTTTGCTTTTTCATCTGCACGAAATTTAAATCCGAAAAAGCTTGCTCGATCCTATCTTTATATTTTTCTAAAATTCCAGACAGCACGAGCTTGCCGCCCGGTTTTAGCACTTTTTTCAGATCCGCGCTTAGGATCAAAATCACGTCGGCGATTATATTTGCGACGACGAGATCAAACTGCGGCTGCGCGCTTTCGCTTGAGCTTTGCTCACCCAAGCTTAAAACGCTGCCGAGCCAAATTTTATCGATCTGCACGCCGTTTTTCTCGGCGTTTTGCTGCGTAGCTGTTACTGCCTGCTCGTCGGTATCGCAAGCGCTTACCTTTGCGCCCAGTTTTTTCATCGCGATACTTAAAATTCCGCTGCCGCAGCCCACGTCAAGCGCGCTCATGCCCGCGCGAGCAAGCTCACTAAGCAGCGCCAGGCACATATTGGTGCTTTCGTGATGGCCTGAGCCGAACGCCAGCGCAGGATCGATCAGCAGATCGATTAGCGCGGGATCTTGCGATCTTTCGCACCAGCTCGGACGGACGTAAAATTTGCCGACCGCCACGGGCGCGACGCCTTTTTTATACTCATCGAGCCAATCTTTATTTTGCTTTTTTGAAATTTCGATCTGTAGATCGGCGTCTAAATTGAGAGATCGTGCGAGCGCCTTTTTAAACTCTTCAAACGCAAATTTTAAATTTTGCAGATCCTCTTCGTCGCGGATTATGAAACGCTCGCCGCATTCTTCGACGCAGGTAACGCCGAGCTCAAACGCGAAGCTCTTGAAAAGCTCGCTCGCATTCACGCTTTTTACGATCATCTCATAAAAAAAATCTTTCATCGCCTCACATCGCCTTTAAATTTTAAAATTTGCATATTACTAAAATTTAGTTCAAACTTTGCTTACGCTCGGGCGTTTTTATAGAGCTTCAAACGCCTTTTTAAGATCGAGCGTGCCCTCGTAATACGCCTTGCCGACGATGACGCCCGCGATGAGCCCTGCGTTTTTAAGCGCGATTATGTCGTTCATATCTTTCACGCCGCCGCTTGCGATAGTATCGATGCCGCTAGCTTTCGCGATAGAGCGGCTAAATTCTACATTTACGCCGCTTAGCATCCCATCGCGCGATATGTCGGTGCAGATGATGGCGCAAACGCCAGCGTCCGCATACTCCCGCGCCAGATCGGTCGCTTTTACGCGGCTTAGCTCCGCCCAGCCTTCGGTCGCTACGAGCCCGTCTTTTGCGTCTATGCCCACGACGATGCGGTAAAGCTTCGCCATCCTCCTTACGAAATCCGGGTTTTTAAGCGCCGCCGAGCCCAGGATAAATCTATCGACGCCTAAGTTCAAATACTCCTTTATGCGCGCTTCGTCGCGTATGCCGCCGCCCACTTCGACGCGCAGGCGAGTGCTTTTTACGATCCGCTCTATCGCTTTGAAATTTACCGCCTCGCCCGCAAACGCGCCGTCGAGATCAACCAGATGCAGCCATTTAGCGCCGAGATCTTCAAATTTTTTGGCTAGCTCGCAGGGGTCCTTGGAATAAATTTTTGCGCTTTGCATCTCGCCCTTGCTAAGGCGTACGGCGCATCCTTGTTTCAGATCGATCGCAGGCAAAATTTCCATCACAGCTCCGTAAAATTTTTAATGATTTTTATGCCCGCATCGTGGCTTTTTTCGGGATGCGGCTGAAAGGCAAATACGTTTTCGCGCCAGATCGCGCTTGCAAACTCATAGCCGTAAAACGTCGTCGCAAACGTGATCTCGCGCGCGCAAAGGACGTGATAGGAGTGCACGAAATACAGATACTCAAACTCGCCCAAGCCCGTATTTATCGGCGAGCGCTTGATAAAATGCGCGCTGTTCCAGCCGACATGCGGGATCTTTAGGCTTTCGGCGCGGGCAAAATTTTGCCCGCTACGCTCGCTAGGCTCTGCCCCGTCTGGATTAAATTCCGCCCCGCCCGATCTAAATTTTATATTTTCGGACCTGGATTCCGCCCCCCGAATATTAAATTTCGTTTTGTCAAATTTCACGACGCGACCGGGTAAAATTCCAAGCCCGCTGCGCGCGCCGAATTCTTCGCTTTGTTCGAATAGAAGCTGCATCCCTAGACAGATGCCTAAAAAATATCTGCCGCTTGCGACAAATTCTTTAATCGCGGCGTCCATACCGCTTGCGCGAAGCCTATCCATCGCCTCGCCGAATGCGCCCACGCCAGGAAGCAGAGCCTTATCGCAGCTCAAAAGCTCCTCAGGGCTACGCGCGAGGCAAAATTTAGCGCCGCAGAAGTTAAGCGCGTTCATCACGCTTTGGATATTGCCCGCGCCGTAATCCACGATACCGATCAAGCCGTGCCCTTCATATCGTTCAATCGGTGCGAAAACTCGGGCACGATGCGCTTTAGCTCATCCGCAACCTGCGCGTCCTCGCACTCCGAAAGCTCCTCGATCTGCGAGCTTAGCTCTTGCAGGTCGTATTTTGCGGAGTGGGTTACGAATATGGATTGATACTTCGTGCTCTTGTCGTTTTCGTCGATCAAAAGCTCCTCGTAAAGCTTCTCGCCGGGACGTAGGCCTACAAATTTAATACCCAGCTCCTCCTTGCCGGCAAGTTGCAGCATTCGCTTGGCAAGATCGGCGATCTTTACGGGCTCGCCCATATCCAGCACGAAAAGCTCGCCGCCCTGCGCGATGGAGGCCGCCTGAAGCACCAGCTGGCACGCCTCGCTAACGAGCATAAAATATCTCGTAATCTCGGGGTGCGTAACGGTAAGCGGCTCGTTCGCTTCGATCTGGCGTTTAAATTTAGGGATGACACTACCGCTTGAGCCGAGCACGTTTCCGAAGCGCACCGCGACGATCTGCGTTTCGCTTGCCGCGTCGTTGGAATTTAGCGCGTAAAGCTCGCAGATACGCTTCGTCGTGCCCATAATGTTCGTCGGTCGCACCGCCTTATCGGTCGAGATCAAAACGACCTTTTTCGCGCCGTATTTTTTGGACAGATCGATTACGTTTTTTGTGCCGATGACATTATTTTTGACCGCTAGATGCGGGTTAAACTCGCATAGCGGCACGTGCTTATACGCCGCTGCGTGCACGACCACCTCGGGATGAAATTCTGCAAAAACCTCCTCCAGCTCATGGCGATAAACGACGTTTATCATCTTTAGCTCGTTGCGCGCGTCCGCGCCGGTGGCTTCGTTGATCGAGTAGAGGTTAAACTCGCTGTGTTCGACCATGATAAGACGCTTTGCGCCAAATTTCAAGCACTGCTTGCAAATTTCGCTTCCTATCGTGCCGCCCGCGCCCGTTACCAGCACGATCTTATCTTTGATAAAATTTTCAATCGCCTTGGTATCGAGGTCTTTGGGCTTGCGCGCGAGCAGATCCTCGATCGATACGTCGCGGATCTTTTTGCTCTCATCCTCCAAAAGCGAAAAGAGCTTGATATCCTTTAGCCCGTACGCAAAAAGCTCGTCATAGAGCTCCTTTAGCTCGTCCGGATACAGCGCCAGCGCGATGATTGCGGTTTTGGCGCCGCTATCTTTGATCATCTGCGGAATTTCGCCCTTGGCTCTGACGACGTAGTTTTCGCAATAGGTCCCTACTAGCTCAGGCCGCCCGTCCACGACGCCCACAGGATAGTAGTTGATATATTTTTGCCGCATACCTTTTAGGACGTGAAAGGTCTTGCTTGTAGCGCCCACGACGATGCAGGGCTCGTTATTCGTGATGTTTTTCTTCTCGCTTAGAAACATCCGCTTTGAAATTCTAATCCCACCGATTAAAATAAACGAGATCGCCGCATCGATGATGATGACCGAACGCGGGAATGGGTTAAAAATTTTACTCGCCAAGAAAAATAGGATCAAAAAGGTAAGCGCCGCCATCACGTGCGCATAAAAGAGCTTCCTCGCTTCATATAGACCGAAAAATCTCCACGGAACTAAATAGATCCGCAAAAACCAAAAATAGAAAATTTTAATCGCCGTAAGACTCGAGGCGCTAAGCAGCGCGCCTTTATAAAATTCGTTCGGTATATCTCCGCTAAATCGCAGCAAAAACGCGATATAAACGGAGAGGATCGAGATAAAAATATCTCCTAGCAAAAAAAACGCGAAGCGGCTAAATTTAGTGGGCTTTAACAGCATCAGATGTTTTCTTTTACGATTTTTACGACGCGCTCGATCGTATCGTCGCTCATATCGGTGCCGCTAGGCAGGCAAATTCCGCGCTCAAACATATCCTCGCTCGTGCCGTCAACTACGCTAAGCGCGCCTGCGAAGATGCTTTGCAGATGCATCGGCTTCCAAAGCGGGCGAGATTCGATGTCGGCTTTATTTAGCGCATCGATAACCTTTAGATGAGCGTCTTTTTTCTTAAATAATAGCGTTGTAAGCCATCTGTTGCCCTCGCCGCCTTCGACTTCAGGCATAAACTCCACGTCGGTGCCCCTAAACAGATCCTCATAAATTTTAAAAATTTCGCGTTTTCTCTTTACGCGCTGCGGCAAGACCTCCATCTGGCCTACGCCGATAGCGCCCAAGACGTTGCTTAAACGGTAGTTGTAGCCGTAGTCTTTGTGTTCGTAGTGAAGCAGCGGCTCGCGCGCCTGAGTGCTGTAAAATCTAGCCTTGGCGA
>ERZ772957.2353-NODE-2353-length-11015-cov-7.424453_pt1 | contig 11015 bp, 9 predicted proteins | sample MGYA00580682_ERZ772957 | MGnify/ENA primary metagenome ERZ772957 (study PRJEB29015, sample SAMEA2737921) | human oral metagenome | biome: human oral; feature: human-associated habitat; material: dental | place: China | collected 2025 ...
AAGTTTCGTATCTGGGCGACTGATCGTTTGCGGGAGTATATTACCAAGGGCTTCGCTATTGATAGTGAACGTCTTAAAAATCTTGGCGGCGGCAATCATTGGAAAGAGCTGCTTGATGAGATCCGTGATATTCGCAGTAGTGAAAAGGTTCTTTATCGGCAAGTGCTGGATTTATACTCTACTGCAGAAGATTATGATCCAAAGGCCGATCAATCGCAGAAGTTTTTCGCCATAGTGCAAAACAAACTACACTATCCAGCGCATGGCAATACGGCTGGCGAAGTGATTTATTATCGTGTTGACAGTGATAGGCCTTTTGCAGGAATGACTAATTTAAAGGTAAACATCCAACCCAGGCAGAGGCTATGGTAGCAAAGAATTATCTCAGCCAAAAAGAATTGAAAGTGCTTAATAACTTGGTCTCGGCTTATTTTGATATTGCTGAAATTAATGCCATGGAAGAAAAGCCAATGCGTATGGCTGATCATCTTCGTGAGCTTGATACTATTCTTAGTTCGACTGGTCGTAAACTGTTGGACAATGCTGGCAAAATCAGTACCAAACAGGCTAAAGAAAAGGCACTAGCTGAGTATCGTAAGTATAAGGCGAAAAATTTGAGTGGCGTGGAAGAAGATTATCTAAGGGAGCTGAGAATGCTAAGGAAAAATCTGAAGGAAAAATTGGTATGAAAAGTATTCAAATAGAAATAAAAAACAGTTACGGTATTGTTGATTTTAAGCACAAATTCGAATATAAAGACGACACAAGGGAAGGATGTTGTAACTTCTATGGTCTATATGCTCAAAATGGTACCATGAAATCATCATTTGCGAAGACTCTCCTCAACCATAGCAAAGGATTGGTGATATCTGATGAGATTTACAATATACCTGGCAGTTGTACTGTCTCAGGAATAGAACCAGAAAATATACTTTCATATCCTAGTTATGATGGACGAGTATGGCTGTCCGACAGTGCTACGCATCTTGTCGCCAATCAGGAAGCTAAGGATGTTTATGCTAAGGCATCGAAAGATGTTGTTGAGGCATTTGATAAGCTAAAATCCAAGATTTCAGCGGTAACAAAAACAAAAGACGACGATAGTGAAGTCGTCATCGAAGACTATTACCGCAGATTTGTTAGCAAAGAGCAGGCGGACAGTGTTACGTTGCCTGCAGTCATCGCACTATTAAGGGCAAATCTCCCTGAAATTAAGCAAGGTAAAATACAGTTTTGCGACATCTCATTGAACGTGTTTAATAGCTCTAATTTTAAAAAATTTATAACTAACAAAAAATATCGCGGTTTTTTTGGTAGCTTAGTAAAAGCTTACGACGAGATGTGTGCATCTCCTACATATTTTAGAGAAGGGTTTGATTCAAGTAGTGCTCATACGTTAATAAAAGCACTCGACAAATCAAATTATTTTAGCGCAAAACATGAAGTTGTATTAAGAGACAATGAAGATAGAGCGACAAAGAATATAAACAGTAAAGAAGAGTTAGAAAATTATCTCAAAACAGACTTCGATCGGATAATCGAAAGATACCCTAACCTTAAGCCGGCGCTTAACCAACTTATAGCGGATTTTTCAGTCGGCACAAATGGCGAAACTCGACGAATTATTGAGGATAAATCACGCAGAGACATATTACTATTTATGGGTGATGAGGGTCTATTTTACAAAAACATGTGGTTTGGTTATTTAAGCGGGTGTATTGAAGAGATTGAGAATTTGTTAGAAGTTCATGATGAGTCTAAAACAAAGATTGAAGAAGCTATGAAAGAGGCAGACAATGCCGATACAGAGTGGCAAGATGTCATTGATATTTTTAATGATCGGTTTAGTTCACTGCCGTATAGGATAGATATTGCAAATAAAAAGGATACGATAGTAGAGGACTTGGTGCCGCCAATCTTTGAGTTTAAGTTTAGAAATCCACGTAATCCTAGTATGCCATACAGGGAGCGTCCAGATAATTTAGGTCAGCTAAGTGTACTTGGTAGAGTTTTAAGTAACGGTGAACGTAAATCACTTTATTTGTTAAATATAATTTTTGATGTAAAAAAGAAGCTCAAGGACGGTGTAGATACTCTGCTAGTTCTGGACGATATCGTAGAATCTTTTGACTACAGAAACAAATATGCATTTTTTGAATATCTACAGGAACTGGCATCTCAAAACAATCACTTATATATTATTTCACTAACTCATAATTTTGATTTTTTCAGGCTTGTGTATGAAAAGTTATATCCGAAAAACGAGGAGCAGTTTAGACTAGTTATTTCAGATGAGAATAATAACCTTAGTGCTGAAGAAATGTTTGATCCTCGTGTATTTGGAAATTATAAAAAAGATGCCGCTACAGACAAGTCTGCCTGGGTGACGATGATACCGTTTGCCAGAAATATTGTTGAGTTTCAGCATGGTAAAACTCAACAATATAAAGAACTAACCAGGGCTCTTCATACTATGAGCAGTAACGTGACCGTAGGAGATATTCAGCAATACCTGCAGTCCATAATATCAGTTACTGGCACGCCATTCGATGAGTCTTTAAATATCCATGAGGCTATTGTTTTGTATGCTAAAGAAGTGGCAGCTGACACATCCGATGGTTTTAGTCTAAAAGATAATCTAGTGCTGGCTATTGGTACGCGCTTATGTATAGAGCGATATATTATCAGTCTAATATCAGAAGAAGATTACAGGAATGCTGTAAGTAAAGAGCGTGATCTAACTCGTAAGCTACTGATACTTTATAGTAACAACTGCTCAGATCCAAATAAGCAAACCCTCTCAAAAATGTTTAATAAAGCCGCGGCCATTGTTGATGGTACTATACATATTAACTCATTTATGTACGAACCTTTGGTTGATGTCGGCACGTGGGAGATGAAAAAGATGTTTAATGACATATATCACAGAACTAATCCCCTAGGAGAGTTATGAGCAAAATTGACGATTTGATTAAAGAACTGTGTCCAGAGGGAGTGAGGTTTGTCTGTCTTGATGAAGTTGCTAGCTTACGGCGAGGATCAGCGATAACGAAGAAAAATATAATCCCTGGGGATGTGCCCGTTATTGCTGGAGGTCAAAAGCCAGCATACTTTCATGGCGAGAGTAACAGAAGTGCTAATATTGTTGTGGTTGCTGGCTCTGGAGCTTATGCAGGTTTTGTTAGTTTTTGGTCTGTGCCAGTCTTTGTTTCTGACGCATTTAGTATTGAACCTCTTGACGGTGAAGTGATTTCAAAATATATATTTTATATTCTAAAAAATAGACAGACTGAGCTTCATAATCTAAAAAGGGGTAGTGGTGTGCCGCATGTATACAGCAGAGATGTTGCAAAATGGAAAATCCCTGTTCCGCCTCTTGAGGTTCAAAAAGAGATTGTGCGTGTGCTAGACTCGTTTACAGAGCTAGAAGCAGAGCTAGAAGCAGAGCTAGAAGCGAGAAAGAAGCAGTATGAATACTATCGCAATACGCTCTTGACGTTTAACGAGAGAGAGAGAGTAGAATATGTCCAGATTGGAGATATTTGCAATATATCTAGAGGAAGAGTTATGTCAAAGAGTTATCTTATAGATAATGCGGGTGATTACCCAGTGTACTCGTCGCAAACTGCTAACAATGGAGTATTTGGTTACATAAATACATACGATTATGACAAGGAGTCGATAACCTGGACTACGGATGGCGCTAATGCCGGATCTGTCTTTTATCATAATAATGAAGAATTTAGCATAACTAATGTCTGTGGGCTATTGATGCCAAAGCGCGAACAGGTTAAGGTGAAGTATTTATACTATATTCTACAGATTACGCTAAAAAAGTATGTAAACAGTGGAATGGGCAACCCTAAGCTAATGAGTAATACTATGGCAAAGATTAAAATCCCCGTCCCGTCTCTCGAAAAACAAAAACAAATCGTCTCCATCCTTGATAAATTCGAAAAACTTACCAATGATATTTCTGTTGGTTTGCCAGCCGAGATTGAAGCTCGCCGCAAGCAATACGAGTATTACCGTAATAAATTATTAATATTCAAAGAGTTGGAGCATTCAAAATGAAATATGATGTAATTGCTGAAAATAGTGATAGCACTGTCGTCAGCGACTATGTCTCGCCTTACCAGCAGGCGACGAGTTATCAGAGCGAGGCACAATTAGAACAGGAATTAATCAAGCAATTGCAAGCGCAGGCGTATGAATACTTGCCGATCAAGAGTGAGAGTGATTTAATACGGAATCTGCGCACGCAGCTGGAAAAGCTGAACGATTACACATTTACCGATGCTGAGTGGAAGCGTTTCTTCGCGGAGCGGATCGCTAATGGCAATGAGAATATTACTGACAAGACCTTCAAGATCCAGGAAGACAGTACGCAATTATTGCAACGCGATAACGGCGAGGTGATTAATATTCGCCTGTTAGATAAAACGAACATTCACAGGAACTGCCTGCAGGTCATCAATCAATACGAGGTGTCGGGCGCGCGGGATAACCGCTATGATGTGACGCTGCTAGTGAATGGCTTGCCGCTGGTGCATATTGAGCTAAAAAGGCGCGGCGTGCCCTTGCAAGAAGCTTTCAATCAGATCAATCGCTATCAGTGGGACAGTTTTTGGGCGGGCAGCGGGCTGTTTGAATATGTGCAGTTGTTTGTGATTAGTAACGGCACGCATACAAAGTACTACAGTAATACGACACGCTGGCAGCACATTAATGAGGCGGGAAAATCTGATTCGCGTCGCAGTAAAAAGACCAGCCATAGTTTTGAGTTTACCAGCTGGTGGGCAGATGCTAAAAATCGCCCGATCACCGATTTGATAGATTTTACGGCGACCTTTTTATCCAAGCATACGCTACTGAACGTGCTGACGAAGTACTGCGTGTTTACCAGTGATAAATTATTGCTGGTGATGCGTCCGTACCAGATCGTGGCGACTGAGCGTATTTTGAATCGCATCCAGATTGCTACAAATTACAAAAAGCTCGGTACAATTGAGGCTGGCGGTTATGTGTGGCATACCACAGGTAGCGGCAAGACGTTGACTAGTTTCAAGACGGCACAGCTGGCGAGTAAGCTGGACTATATTGATAAGGTGCTTTTCGTGGTTGATCGCAAAGATCTCGATTACCAGACGATGAAAGAGTATGACAAGTTCCAGGAAGGAGCGGCGAATAGCAATACCAGTACGCGGGTTCTGACGAGACAATTGGGTGACCCAAATGCTAAGATTATTATTACTACTATTCAAAAACTCGACACATTCATCAAGCGCAATCAGGGGCACAAGGCTTTTGATGACCATATGGTTATCATCTTTGACGAATGTCACCGTTCACAATTTGGCGATATGCACCATGCTATCACCAAGAGTTTTCGTAATTATCATCTGTTTGGTTTTACTGGCACGCCGATATTTGCTGATAATGCGTCTAGCAGCGGGCGAGTTGATCTACGGACCACCGAGCAGGCGTTTGGCGATAAACTGCATACCTACACCATAGTCGACGCGATTACCGATAAGAATGTGTTGCCGTTTCGGATCGACTACATCCGGACAATTCGCGAGGCAGACGAGGTTGATGATCAACAGAAAGTGCGAGATATTGATCGTGAGCGGGCATTGAATGCTCCGGAGCGTATTAGCAATGTTGTGCGATATATTCGTGAGCATTTTGATCAAAAAACCATGCGCAATGCTAAGTCGTACGCATTTACACGGCTGATAAATGTACATGAAGTTGCGTCGGCGCGAAATAGAGCGGCAGTTGAAGAGGCGAAAGATAAAATTCGGCTGAGCGGATTTAATTCGATTTTTGCGGTGAGCTCAATTGAGACAGCCAAACTTTATTACAATGAGTTTAAGCGCCAGCAAGCTGAGCTTCCTGAAGTTAAACGCCTGAAAATCGCTACGATTTATAGCTACGGAGCGAATGATCCTGATCTAGAAATGGATGGCATGGACGATGAAAATTCGGAGAATACTGACGGCCTTGATGTCTCGTCACGTGATTTTTTGGAGGGTGTAATTCGTGATTATAATACAACGTTTGGCACGAATTATGACACCAGTGCTGAGCGATTTCAGAATTATTACAAAGACGTCAGCCTACGGATGAAGAATCGAGAGATTGATTTATTGATCGTAGTGAATATGTTTTTGACGGGTTTTGATGCCACAACGTTGAATACGCTGTGGGTTGATAAAAACTTGCGAATGCATGGGTTGATTCAGGCGTATTCGCGGACGAATCGCATCCTCAATTCGATTAAAACTTATGGCAATATTGTGACATTTCGCAATTTGGAGGAGGCGACTAAGAAAGCTTTGGCACTTTTTGGCGACAAAGATGCGAAAGGTATTGTGCTATTGCGTCCTTTCCGGGATTATTATGAGGGCTATGAAGACGCCGGAAAGAAAACGCCAGGTTATGTCGATTTGATTGCAAAGCTAAAAAACAAATTTCCAGTGGGTGAGACGATCGCTAGCGAGCAGGAACAAAAGGAATTCGTGAAGTTGTATGGTGCAATTCTGAGAGTGAAGAATATTCTGTCGAGCTTTGATGAGTTCATTGGACAAGAGATTTTGAGCCAGCGAGATGTGCAGGATTATCATAGTATGTACATCGACCTCTACAACGAGTTGCGACCGAAATCGGATGAGAGCAAGGAGAATATCAATGACGATTTGGTATTTGAGATGGAACTCATCAAGCAGGTTGAAATAAACATTGATTATATATTGGAGCTGATTCGGCAGTATCATGACAGCCATTTGAATAATAAAGAGATTTTGGTCGATATTGATAAAGCGGTTAACTCGTCCATTGAGTTGCGCAATAAAAAGGATTTGATCGAGCAGTTTATCGCGTCGCTTACAGTCGATAGTTCGGTTGACGGTGATTGGCAGGAGTTTGTGAAGTCAAGGAAAGTCAAAGAGTTAGACCAGATCATTGATGATGAAAAATTAGATAAAAAAGCGACGTATAAGTTTGTTGAAAATGCTTTTCGCGACGGCTATATTCAATCAACTGGCACAGGACTGTCAGGGATATTACCACCAATATCGCGATTTTCGGCTGATGGAGAGCGCAGTAAAAAACGCGAAACAGTGCTGGAAAAATTGAGGAACTTCTTTGATCGATTCTTTGGTATTTCGAGCGGGAAATTGTAGTCAATAACTCTAACACTCAGTCGGCTTGTCTACATAGCTAGCGTCTAGTGCCTGGTAGTTTTTTGAAAGCATATACATATGTTGTAGTATAGTCTCCACCACCAGTACCCCCGTCGAAACCACTGTTTAATAACATCTGCTCTGCAGACCGTGCATGTGCGATATTGATAGCTTTTTCATATATAAAACAATCAGCAACAGAATGGTCTTCAAAAAGCCGTTTTTGTATATCTGAAGCAATACCTACGTACCAATTTCCTAAATAATCACCCTGAAAATTTGCCGCAATCCAATCAGTAATTATTTTATATATTTCAATGTTACTATATCTCATATTATAACCTTTCTTTTAATTTTAGTAACTTTGCGCCGCCATTACCCTCCATATTGCGACTGGCTGATTTTTATATTTGTGACTACTCGCAGGTAACACAAATCCGAACCCGTTACTAGTCGATAGTACGAATCGACTCCCACCCTCCATAAAAGTGTTCATTATTGAGAATAAAGTACAGAGTCCTCTTTGTCAAGTCTCCCCGAAAAATTATTGATATTTATGTAATGGGTGTTGTATAATAAAATGCATGCACCACATCCAAAAGAAGTTATTAGAGCTAGCAAAGACCAATAACTTGGCAGAATGTACATTGCGTAGAACAGCTGAACTCATTGGCGATCCAGATATGAGTCCTGGCCAGATTCAGCATCATCTATTGCAGCTGGAAAAACGCAACTTACTTTTTATAAATAGAAAGAATAAAACCCAACGGCTGGAGTCGCCAGTGGAGGACGACAGGTTCGTTTTAGTGCCGATTGTCGGTTCGGCGAGCTGTGGTCCGGCGCTCAATTATGCCGAGGAGTATTATGAGGGGTTTCTAAGGATTTCTAAACAGCTATTGGGCAAGCATACCACACAGCTTAAAAACAGATATATGGCAGTGAAAGCTGATGGCGACTCCATGAATAATGCTCATATCGGCAAGTCAAAACAACCGATAAACAACGGTGATTTTGTTCTCGTAGATGTTACGCAAAAGTGTGCCAATGACGGGGATTATGTTTTGTCTATCATTGGCGGTATGGCTAACATAAAGCGCCTTAAAAAACATGAGGAATATATATCGTTAGAATCTGAATCTCTTACTCCCGAGAGGTTTCCGCCCATTATTGTTGATCAGTCGGAGGATTGTATGATTAATGGCAAGGTGATTGCTGTCTATAAAAATACAAGCGGTTAAAGCGAGCCTGCTTGTCGTTGCAGGGGTAATTAATGGAAAGGATTGTAAATATGCGTCAAATAAAATGTCCGAATTGCGGTCAAGTATTTGAAATAGACCAAGCGAGTTACGCCGATATTGTTAAGCAGGTTCGCGATCAAGAATTTTCGCGTGAGATTGCCGAGCGCGAGAATTTGCTGCGTACAGATAAAGAAAATGCCGTACAATTAGCGGAACAAAAGACTCGTAGCGAACTTCAAAAACTACTGGTCGAAAAAGAGGCCGAGCTGGCAAGCTTGCAAGCAGAGAAGAAAGCAGAAGCTGCTCGAATTAACTCTGAGAAACAATCGGAAATATCATCGCTGAAGTCTGAACTAGAGAAAGCACAAGGCGATAAAGAGCTAGCTTTAGAGCGGTTACGCTCAGAAGCTGATAAAGAGTTAGCGCAAACTAAGTCGCAGAGCGATCAAATAATTGCGGACTTAAACGCAAAAATCAAGGCTTTTGAGACCGAGAAAGATTTAGAGGTTAACCGGGCAGTTAGCGCTGTTGAGCGTGAGCGCGATAATTTCAAGCTGCAGCTAGCTGCTAAAGAGAATGAGCGCCAGCTTGTTGAGTCAAATTTGAAAGAAAAATATACAGCAGAGCTAAACGCAAAAGATGAGCAGATTGCGTATTACAAAGATCTTAAGGCTCGTTTGTCAACCAAAATGCTGGGCGAGACGCTTGAGCAACACTGTGAGACTGAATTTAATAAACTGCGCGCTACAGCCTTTCCGCGTGCATATTTTGAGAAAGACAACGACTCTCGTACTGGCAGTAAAGGTGATTATATCTTCCGAGAAAACGATGAATCCGGCAATGAGATTATTTCTATTATGTTTGAAATGAAGAACGAGAGTGATCAGACTGCCACTAAAAAACATAATGAAGACTTTCTTAAAGAGCTGGATAAAGATCGTCGCGAGAAGAACTGTGAATATGCAATCTTAGTGTCATTACTTGAAGTGGATAGCGAGCTATATAATGTCGGTATCGTTGATGTGTCGCACCGTTATCCAAAAATGTTCGTAATTCGACCACAATTTTTTATACAGATAATTATGCTGCTGCGCAATGCAGCGCTTAATGCTCTGAAATATAAATCAGAATTAGCACTAGTGCGGGCGCAAAATCTAGATGTTGCACATTTTGAAGAAGACATGGAGAAGTTTAAGACCGGCTTTGCGCGTAATTATGATATAGCCAGCCGTAAATTTGCTGATGCTATCGAAGGGATAGATAAGACCATTAGACAGCTAGAAAAGACCAAGCAAGCGTTGTTGTCATCCGAAAATAATCTCCGCTTAGCTAATGATAAAGCTCAAGACTTAACGATTAAAAAACTTACCCGTAATAATCCAACGATGGCAGCAAAATTTGAAGAAGCGAGAAAAAAAGAGGAGAGCTAATGGATACTACCGCGCAGGTATATCGGTCAGGCGAGCCTCATACAAAATCGCTCTGCGCCCGCTGTTCCGGTTGCCTAAGTGCTTACAAGTGGTTTCCCGAGCGGCGGATTGAGGAGTGGCGCGATTATATCGATCGGGCGGTGTATGGTTCTCCGATTACGCATGATAAAAACAGTAATCAATATGCGATTATCAGTAACGTCGCGTATAATTTGCAATATCTGGATTATTTGAATCAGAATATTAAGGAGCAGTTTTTATCCCGCGTGTTGCTGGCACAGACTTTTAAGACGTTTGCGATTACGGCGACGCAAGTGGTTGAAGGTTTGCTGTATCTGAAGATTATGAACAGTCCGTATGTGCTGCCGCCGTATGAAAAGATAAGTTTGACTGTCATGATTGAACTGGGGTAGCAGAAAAAACTGGTTATCACCGATAAAGATATGTATATCAACATGAATCGCCTGAAGAAGCGGCGCAATAAAATTCATCTACACGCCGCGCTTGATATTTCTGATGCCGATTATGCCATGTTCGGGCGGCTAGGTTATTTGAACGATACTAAGATTATTGTCCGCCGGTTTTTGCAAAGATTTTTTGAAATTGATGAAGCGACGTGCCGAGAGATATTTTCATTTTTGGAGGATACACCAGACACCAACCATACGGTCGATAAATACGATCACTATTATCAAGACACTTTCCCTAGTGGCGTAAAAATATTTAAGGAGGACGTATGAATAAAACCGACAATTCTATCACCATAGCTCGCGCCATCATCCGCATTAGTGATGCTGCCAGGAGTGCCAATGATTATAGTTTGCTGGGCGCGCTGCATGAAATGGTGGAGCAATTGTCACAGCAGGCGTTAAAGATACTGACGTCGATATGGATTTGCTGCTGGAATATGTCGAGGCGGCGGATGGTTGCGACTATTGCCGAGCGGGTGATGGTAAGCCGAGTGTTGACGAACTAACAACAAAAATCAATCAGCAGCTAGCGCGTCGCGGTCAGGCGCAGGTGGAGGCGAGCGATCAGTCAGTGTTAGAATTTGAGCCAGTAGTCCATCTGGTGACGGCGGCGTATGCTAAAAACGAAGATGGCATGACGTCGGGCTTATCGATAGCACTGGTTGTCAATCAGGATGGTTCGGTGGATCT
>ERZ772957.2354-NODE-2354-length-11015-cov-6.083485_pt1 | contig 11015 bp, 9 predicted proteins | sample MGYA00580682_ERZ772957 | MGnify/ENA primary metagenome ERZ772957 (study PRJEB29015, sample SAMEA2737921) | human oral metagenome | biome: human oral; feature: human-associated habitat; material: dental | place: China | collected 2025 ...
CCGGCAAGTTCGTGTGTCCGGGGCTTATCGATGCGCACCTGCATATTGAGTCCACGATGGCGTCTCCGCGGAATTTTGCCCGGCAGGCGCTCCGCTGCGGTACTACCGCCGTTATTGCCGATCCGCATGAAATTGCGAATGTCGCCGGGGTGGACGGTATTCTGTATATGTTGGATGACGCGCGGAAGGCGGTGTTTGAGGGGACTGATCAGCCGCTTGTTTCCATCTATTTTATGATTCCCTCATGCGTACCCGCTACCGATTTTGAACATACCGGCGGTATTATTACCGCTTATGATATAGAAAAACTGTTGGACGAACCGAATGTGCTTGGACTCGGCGAGATGATGAACTATCCTGCAGTTATCCGCGGGGATGAGTCCGTATTAAAGAAGATTGCCGCCGCCCGGAAAAAGATGTGCGACGGTCATGCTCCCTTTGTACGCGGTAAAGAACTGCAAGCGTATTGCGCTGCCGGTATCCGCACCGATCACGAATCTTCTTCTTATGAAGAAGCATACGAAAAGCTGCAGCAAGGAATGTACATTCTGATACGCGAAGGTTCTTCCGCGCAGGACTTGGAACCCATCGTCCGCGGCATGTTGGAGAATAAGACGGATACGAGCCGCTTTGCGTTCTGTACCGATGATAAAAAAATGAGCGATATTTTAGCGAACGGACACATCAATAATAATGTACGCAAAGCGGTGTCGCTCGGATTATCGCCGGAAGATGCGCTGTGTATGGCGAGCTTTCATGCGGCGCAGTGTTACGGTTTGAGCGGCAGAGGGGCTATCGCTCCGCGTCACTATGCGGATATTGTCGTATTTGATAATATAACGGACTTTTCAATTGATTCGGTGTATAAGGCCGGTATTGAAGTTTCTTCCGTTCCTATGGCGCAAGAAACGGAATCGACGGCGGCAGAGGAACCCTCTTCGTTCTCTATTAAACGGATTACCGACAGTGTTCATGTTGTTCCCGTGTCTCGGAGTGCCTTTAGCGCCGACCGGTTTATGCCGTCGGGTTCCGATAATTTCCATGTTATCGGAATGCAGCGGGGAACCCTTTTTACGAAGCATCTGGTGTTTCCGCGGCAGGAATGCGCCGAGATGCTCAAAGACGGCAAGCTCTGTTATTTGGCGGTGCTGGAGCGGCACAAGAACACCGGCAATATCGGCCGTGCTTTGCTGCACGGTTACGGAGTGTCGAACGGAGCCATCGCGTCGAGTATCGGGCATGATTCGCACAATATCATCGTCGCCGGTTCAAATGCGGCCGATATGCACCGTGCCGTTGAAGAAGTAATCGATATGAAAGGCGGTGTGGCTGTTGTACAAAACGGCACGGTGCTCAGCAAGTTTGCACTGCCGATTGCCGGTTTAATGAGCGCTATGGAACCGGTGCAGCTCGCCGACTGTATTCACGATGCGGCCGAGAAAGCGCATACTATCGGCGTATACCCCGAAGTTGAACCGCTGATCGGATTGTCGTTCCTTGCGCTGCCGGTTATCCCCGAATTAAAATTGACGGATTCCGGTTTGTTTGATGTAGTAAAATTTCAGTTTATATAGGGAGGTAAAAATGATAGTTGGAAAAGCGGTGCCCCGTGTCGATGCTTACGATAAGGTAACCGGCAGGGCAAAGTATGTTGACGATTATTTTCACAGTGATTTTTTAGTCGCAAAGGTATTACACAGCACCATCGCGAATGGGCTTGTAACGAAAGTCGACACAAGCGCTGCGGAAAAAATCCCCGGCGTGGTTAAGGTTGTTACCTGTTTCGATGTTCCGGACATTTGTTTCCCGACTGCGGGACACCCGTGGTCTACCGAGGAGGCGCATCAGGATATTGCCGACCGCAAGCTGCTCAACAGAAGAGTACGGTATTACGGCGATGATGTTGCAGCCGTTATTGCGGAAGATAATGTGGCCGCCGAACGCGCGTTAAAGGCTATCACCGTTGAATATGAAGAATATCCTCCTATTATGGACGTGCATCAAGCGATGTCCCCCGAAGCGACCGTGTTACACGAAGCGTTCCCGGGCAATGTGCTGAAGCATACGGTGTTTAGCGTGGGCGAGTATGAAGAAACGCCGGATGATCCCGATACTATCATGTTTGAAGGCGATTATGCGGTATCTCCCATTTCTCACTGCCATATCGAAAATCCCGGTTCGTATGCGTATATGAAGGGCGGAAAGATTATCGTCGTGTCTTCCACGCAGCTGCCTCACATTTGCCGCCGTGTGTGCGGACAAGCGCTCGGTATCGACTGGGGAAAGATACGGGTTATCAAGCCGTATATCGGCGGCGGCTTCGGCAACAAGCAGGATATCCTGTATGAGCCGCTGAATGCCTACCTTTGTACGGTGGTCGGCGGACGGTGCGTACAGCTGTCCGTTTCGCGGGAAGAGACCTTTATGTGTACCCGCACGCGCCATGCGATGGAATTCCACATGAAGACAACAGTGCGGAAGTCGGACGGCAGGTTCATTTCGCGCAAAATGCTCTGCTATTCTACAAAGGGCGGTTACGCTTCACACGGACACGCCATTACCGCGAATGCCTCCAACGAGTTTAAGCAGCTCTATTCGGCGGAAAAGGGAATCATTTCCGAAGCGTATTCCGTGTTTACCAATCATATTACCGCAGGGGCTATGCGCGCGTATGGGATTCCGCAAGCGGATTTTGCCCTTGAATCTTTTATGGATGATATGGCGCTCAAACTGAATATGGATCCTGTTGATTTGCGGCTCAAGAACTGTATGCGGGAAGGGTACGAAGACCCTGTTACAAAGATTAGAGCAAACTCAGATGGACTCTATCAATGCTTGCAGAAAGGCCGCGAGGTGTTCCACTGGGATGAGCTGCGGAAAAAGTATGCGAATCAAACAGGGCCGGTGCGCCGCGGTGTCGGAGTTGCCTGTTTTAACTACAAAACCGGCGTTTACCCCATCTCGCTCGAAACTGCCTCCGCCCGTATTGTGCTCAATCAGGACGGCAGTATTCAAATTCAGATGGGCGCAACGGAAATAGGGCAAGGTGCAGATACGGTGTTCAGCCAGATGGCTGCCGAAGTGCTTTCGCTGCCGATGGATAAGGTCTATATTTTTTCCGAACAGGATACCGATGTCAGCCCGTACGACAGCGCGGCTTATGCCTCTCGTCAAACGTATGTCAGCGGCAAGGCGATTAAAAAGACCGCCGAATCGCTTAAACGGAAGATATTGGACTATGCGGCGTGGATGCTCGATATGAAGGCCGATGAACTTGATCTGCAGCATGAAAAAATCATTGTCCGCAGTACCGGTGAAGAGCGGCTCTCCTTGGAAGAGGTCGCAATGGAAAGCTGCTACAGTATGAAGGAATCCAATCACCTCAGCGCGGAAGAAACCTCACATTGTACCGATAACTGCTTCTCGTTCGGCGCAACCTTTGTTGAAATTGAGGTTGATATCCCGGTCGGCAAAATCAAGGTATTGAATATTTTGAACCTGCACGACAGCGGCACGCTTATCAATCCGCAGTTGGCGGCGGCTCAGGTACACGGCGGCATGGGAATGGGACTCGGAGCTGCGACTGCCGAACAAATGCTTTACGATAATAAAGGCAAGCTGCTGAACGGGAACCTTTTGGATTATAAGCTGCCGACGGCGATGGATCTTCCCGACTTACACGAGCTGTTTATCGAAAATGCCGACCCCACCGGCCCCTTCGGGAATAAATCACTGGGCGAGCCGCCGATTATTTCGCAGCCGCCGGCAATCCGCAACGCGCTGCTCCATGCAACCGGCGTTGCCATTAACAAGCTGCCGCTTAATCCTCAGCGGCTTTTTGAAGCGTTCAGCGAGAGCGGGCTGCTGAAGGAGGTAATCTAATATGTACGATATGGAAAGTTTTTATCAAGCGACATCCATCGCCGATGCCGTAAGCGCCTTAGTCCGTACCGAAAATCCGGTTATCCTTGCCGGCGGCACCGACGTGCTGATTCAAATGCGGGAAGGTAAACTTGCCGGACGAAATGTCGTGTCTATTTTCGGCATCCCCGAATTGCGCGGCGTGAGCATAGATGAGGAAGGTACTATCCGCATCCGTCCGCTGACGGTCTTTAGCGAATTAACCGGAAGTCCCATCGTGCAAAAGCACTTACCGATGCTCGGCTATGCGGCCGATCAGGTCGGCGGGCCTCAGATACGGAATATGGGAACCGCAGGAGGGAACATCTCCAACGGTGTAACCAGCGCTGACACCGCGCCGAGCCAGCAATGCTATAACTCGGTTGTCGAAATTACCGGCCCGGACGGAGTGCGGCTGGTTCCCGTGCAGGAGTTTTACGTCTCCGCCGGAAAGGTGGTATTGCAAAAAGGCGAGTTGGTAACCTCATTCCTCATTAAAAAGAAGGACTACGAAGGCTTTACCGGCGATTACATCAAATACGCAATGCGTAATGCGATGGATATTGCGAACTTGAGCTGCGCCTCCCTTGTAAAAACCAAACGGGAAAACGGCGCCTTAAAAATCGACGAGGTGCGTATGTGCTTCGGTGTTGCCGCGCCGGTACCGCTCCGCTGTAAAAATACCGAGGCTTTTTTGACCGGTAAAGAAATCAACGATGCATTATATGAAGGCTTGCAGGAAGTGCTTCTCACGGATATCAATCCCCGTGACTCGTGGCGCGCGTCAAAAGCGTTCAGAGTTAATACCGCCAAGCAAATAGCGGTGCGATCTTTACGGAAAGCTGTCGAGCGGCAGGAGGTGTAGGCATGTTAAAAATTATTAGTATGAAGGTGAACGGAAAGCAGCGCGAGCTTGCCGTTGATGTTCGGGAATCGCTTGCCGACGCGCTTCGCAATAGGCTTGCGTTGACGAGCGTTAAAAAGGGCTGTGAAGTAGGAGAATGCGGCGCCTGTACCGTGTTGGTAGATGGAGTGTCTGTTGATAGCTGTATTTACCTTGCAGTCTGGGCGGACGGCAAGAGTATTTTGACGGTTGAAGGCTTGCAGGGTGAAAACGGAGAACTCAATCCGATACAGCAGGCCTTTATCGATGAAGCGGCGGTTCAATGCGGCTTCTGTACCCCCGGGCTTATTTTGACGGCGGTAGAAATTGTCGGCAGCGGAAAGCTGTATACACGGGAGGAGCTGCGTAAGCTTATCTCCGGACACCTCTGCCGCTGCACCGGCTACGAAAACATCCTCCGCGCTGTTGAAAAAGCGATGAAGCAAAATCTTGAACAAAAATAAGCAACTGAAAAAGGCAGGAGCGTCGGAGTATTAAACCCTCGTACAAATGAAAAAGGCCGGAGCGTAAGGTTCGGTTTGAGTGTGGGGTTGCCGTTACTGACATTCTGCCATCAATGTCATCGTTCTTTCGGCAATGCGCGGGAGCTGCTTCAACATATCCTGCGAGACGGCTGTGTAATTGCGGATCAATTCGGCAGGGCTGCTGCCGAAGCGCTGGCGTTCCAGCCTAGCGTAAAAAATGCAAAACAAATCGGTTATTTCCCGCTTCGGTGCAAATACTTTCATAAGAGTTTCCGTCAATTCGGTGTAGGTTGCGCTCAAAAAATACGCTTCATCTTTTGGCGGAGCTGCAAGGGTTGTGTCCGTACATAAGGCGTGTATATATTCGCGGAGACAACGGTCAATGTTTGCATACCACGTCTCTACATCAGCGATTGCGTTTGTGAAAATCGGGTCGATACCGAAAGCAGTGTCGTGCGGCGGTAAGTGTTTTTGAATCTTTCGTGCGTCTTTATATAATCGTTTTAGCTGTTTACGCAGTGCGGCAAGTCGCTTTTTGGGTGTATTGTGTGTTTTTTTTCCTAGTTTTCTAAGCAGTACCCACGATGCGGTGCCGAGAGCCGCAAGACAACCGATGCCAACGATAGCTGCACCGTATAATAAAAAATCGGTTCCCGGAGGCAGCATCGGCGGCTTCGGCGGTTGGAGATTTACCCGTTCACCGGTTCCCAAAAGTGAAGAGACGGAAATTACCGGAAGTTTATTCTTTAATTGTAAGAAAGTAAGATCGGGAAATTCAATATCGCCTGTTTCCCATGGAACAAAAGTAATAGCGAGATAGCGCCCTGCTTCCCGTGTAACAATCCGGATTTCGTTGATTGTCATTACGTCATTTTGCGTAATGTTTTTGAGCGGAATGGGGATATCAACAGTAAAGCCCTGCTCGGTTAAAGCCGCATATTCTTGTTCGGATAGTAAAAAAAGAAACTGTGCCGTATCGCCGACAAAGATATGCTGAGGAATCAGTATGCCGCTCATAGTATCGTATCCGCCGACTGCCGGTACCGATTAATGGGATGAATGCCGTATTTGCCGGTTAAAAAAAATTGATTTAAGATTTTTACCGTATTGCCGTTGTACGGAAGCACGAGCGGATATGCCCCGCAGCGGATGCAGGTATTTTCCCATAACTGTGTCTCTTCGGCTGCGCGGCGGATTCTGTCCTGTTGAAATCGGTGAGAATTGGTCGGCAGCAGCCGCTCAAGTCCAGTTTCGGGGTCTGTAAAGCGGACTATTCCTGCTGCAGGTAACGCTTCATCATAGGGGGCTGTAATGCGGACGGTGACGACATCATGGCGGCGCGCCAACAGTCCCAACTCTTTTTCAAAATTTTCTACTTTAAAATCGGATAAGATGATAACGAGCGCCCGTTGCCGAAGCAGCTTTGCAGCTGCTTCAAGCGCAGGGACTAAGGATGTTCCTTTGTTTTTTCTTCCTGAAACGGTAATCTGTTCCAGCGCATTCAGTATATGCAAACACGGTTCTCTGCCGCGCCGGAGCTGAAATACCCGCGCAATCGATCCGTCAAAAGCAAGAAGTCCCGTGTAGCTGTGCAGGTGTTCCGCTGCAAAGGTAATCAGCGTCGCCGTCTCCAACAGTTTTTCTTGCGGCGAATGAACAGCGCTGCCTACTTTCATCGATGCCGACACATCGGCAATCAGCAAAAGCATCAAGTCCCGTTCTTCACGATAGAGCTTCACAAAGGTTTTGGTGCTGCGAGCCATCAAGTTCCAATCGATATTTCGAATGTCATCGCCCGCTTCATATTCCCGCAGCGCATCAAACTCAATACCTCTACCGCGGAAATGACTGCGGAAACTTCCGTTCTGCATTCCTTGGGCGATGGAGAGAGCCGCCAGCTGTAGTTGTTTTGACTGTTCCGCTAAATAACCGGTTTTCATCTGCCCCGTATTTGGAACCGGCAGCCATCCTGTGAAATTCTTTACGGATGCCGGTTCTTGTAAGGCCTTGCTGTTTACATAACTTCAAGGAAGGGGACGAGTACGAGTTCCGTTGCATTTTTAAGTACGATATATACCGCTTTTGCAAGTGCGAGCCGGGTTGCTGCAACATCGGGATTTTCTGCGGCAAGAATGGGACAGTCATGATAGAAACGGCTGAACAGCTTGCAGACATCATAAAGGTAGCTTGTTATGAACATCGGTGCATACTGAGCCGCCGCTTTGTCGACTTGTGCAGGGAATTCCTCCAGTTTTTTCAGTAATTCCCACTCTATATCGGAGCTGAGCAGTTCCGGCTTATAAACGCCGGCCTTTGCCTTTTTACCTTCTTCCGTATCGGCCTTACGCAAAATAGAAGAAATACGTGCACCCATGTATTGGATATAGGGGCCGGTATTTCCATTGAACGAAAGGGATTCCGAAGCGTTAAAAAGCATATCTTTCATTGCATCCACTTGGAGCAGGAAGTAGTGTAATGCTCCAAGTGCGATTTTTTCCGCGACTTCTTCGGGATTCCCTACCGCATCTTCGCGCCCCTTAGAAGCAATCTCCTTTAACGCGCTGTTCTTTAATTCTGTAATAAGGTCATCCGCATCGACAACGGTGCCCTCGCGGCTTTTCATTTTACCTTCCGGTAAGTTTACCATACCGTAGGCAAGGTGATATAAACCGGCATACCATTCGTAACCGAGCTGCTTCATTATATAGAAAAGCACTTTAAAATGATAAATCTGCTCGTTAGCTACTACGTAGATGAGTTTGTCAAACGGCCATTCGCCGTGGCGGGTTATCGCAAGTCCGATATCCTGTGTAATATATACCGACGTTCCGTCTCCGCGCAACACTAATTTCTTTTCAAATCCGATCGGTTTAAGATCTATCCAAATGGAGCCGTCCTCATCTTTATAGAAGATACCTTTTTTTAAGCCTTCCATAATTTCGGCGCGTCCTTTGCGGTATACATCGCTTTCAAAGAAAAGCTTATCGAATGAAACACCTGTGCGTTCGTATGTTTGCTGAATACCCTGCAGCGCCCAGTCATTCATCGTCTTCCACAATTTTACCGTTTCGGGGTCGCCCGCTTCCCACTTTCGCAGCATTTCCTGTATTTCTTCTTCGGCTTCGGGATGGTCTTTGCTGTACTTGTGGTATTGAACATACATATCGCCGACAAACTTATCGGGCTTGATTCCTTCTTTTATCGGATCGATACCGTTGCCGAAGAGTTGGTATGCAAGCATCGATTTGCAAATGTGTACGCCGCGGTTGTTGATGATGTTGGTTTTGTATAAATCCGCTCCGCTGAATTGCAGGATGCGGGAAATACTTTCGCCGAGGGCGTCATTACGCAGATGACCGAGGTGCAGCGGCTTATTGGTATTGGGGCTTGAAAACTCAACCATGATTTTCTTACCGGCAAAGGTATCGGTTTTACCGTAGTTTTCGTTTTGATTGATAATCGTGTCGAGAATTTGGGCGGCCGTTTCACCCTTGGGTAAAAAGACATTAATATACGGCCCTACCGCTTTGACCTCTCCTTTGCCTTGCACTGTAGAATCAGCTTGTATCTTGGGTAACAGTTCCGCGGCGATTTTAGCGGGGGCGGAACGCAATATTTTTGCAAAACCGAAAAGCGGAAAACCCAAATCACCCAGATTCGGATCGGGGGGTGTTTCCATTGTTATCCGTTCTGCCGTAACGGCTTCCGCTCCTGCAGGTAGCATCGATGTTAATGCGCGTGCAATACTTTCTTTCCATAATAGCCGTGTATTGTTCATAGTAACCTCACTTGCGGGAACTGCTAAAAACTTTCGATTTTAGAAACGCCCTTGTGTTTATTTATTTAAAAGAACCTCCGAAACTATCGGGTTTAAGAGGTTCTTATCAGTATAAAAAATTCCATCGCTTAGTGCAATACTATTTCCAATTAAGAATTGTACAGGGAAGAGAGATGGTATCCCCCTTGCCTAAGCGGAACCGGTGAGGCCTTGCTTTGTTACCGATTTTGAGGGGATATACCCAAAAAGGGCATGATGCGTTTGTTCCGGCTATAACAGCGCCGTTCCCAGCCGTTGTTTTATTTTTTCATTGGTATGGCGGGCATCATAATGTACCGCTTTAAAAGTAACTGTGTGAGCCTTAGTATCCCACAGTACAAAATATGCGGGAAAATATGCTTTGTCGGCAAGCTCTGCCTTCCTGTCTGCCGTTTCATCGAATATGCGCGGAAAGCCCACGCTGCCCGGATTGACGATGCAGCAATCCCTATCAAGCGGTATTGTTTGTTCCGGTTTGGGGTATAAAGCCCCGTATTCGCCTCGATCAACATAATAGACGGCTGCTTGGTGGGTATGTCCGCAAAAACAGAGTTTAAAGCCTTCGGCATATAAATATCGGAGCGATATAGCTGTTTCGTGTTTGCCCCGCAGGTATTCGGTAAGAGGTTCCAACGGAGACCCATGTACAAGCAGCGTCTTTTCGGATAAAAAATAAAGAGGGCGCAGACCTGCCAAAAAGAATCTCGTTTTCCATGAAATAAGCGGCGCGGTGTTTTTAAGTGAACGTCGGGCATTTTCGCCAAACCAGCTGTTTGGGAGCCGTTTTAATAATCCCGCTTCGTGATTACCGGCAAGGAGAATACACGGGCGGGTATGTTTCTTCAATTCTTTTAGGCGCTGAACACAGGATTCGGGATCAGGCCCGTAGCCTACTATATCGCCAAGCGAAATAAAACCGTCGTACTGCCCTTTTGCGGCTTCCAGCACAGCATTGAGCGCTTCCATGTTTGCATGGATATCGGCCGTTACCAGTATTTTCATAGTGAGAGGATTGTATCATACCGTATGCCTGAAAAACTTACAACAAGACTTTTCAACAACTTAATAGATAGTTTTCAATCGGATTGGAAATTGCTTTCGGAAACGGAGCATTTCCTTGCGTCGACTCCTTTGCAGCGAAATTATGAGCAGCAGTTTGCCGTATGGCGTAAACGGTTGCAAACAGGAAAGAATGACGCGGTACGTGCATCGGTACGAGAAGAAATTATTACATTGAGGAAATCGCTGCGTCTGGAAGGATATGATTTATCACTCGGTGCTATTCAGTTGATTGTAAACGAATTTGTTAACGATGATGCTGCGGCACATGGTTTCCGGCGGGTTGTGCTCTGTTTTTGCGATGCGGGGTTGTTTTGGCTATCGGGAGAAGCCAATCATCTTGAACTTGCCGGTGCGCTACAGGCCGAGTTGGAACGTAAGCGGCTGTATGTTCATCCTGAAATGCATTATCTTTGGTTTTTATGGAAACGGAATGCCTTGCTGTTAAGCGGTTCCGCAACCGAAACGAAAGAAGCTTTTGAGCGCCTGCAAAAACGAACTCAAGCAAACCCGCAAAAAATATTGCGGTATCTTAAAGCGTTATAGCATCAGGCTCGCTTGTCTTTTCGCTGTTATTTCAGTATCTTCATCCGTAATCAACATACCCTCGATACAAAGCATCGGGGAGTAAGCCTTTCGCATAGATAAAGACTCCGTTTATAAACGGTGAGGAGGTATACTATGGATATGGACTTATACATAACAAAGCATCGGGTTATACAGGATTACCTTCGCCAGCTTACCGATCTTGTAAACGGTGCTATAGAAAAGACAAACGCTCCGTTAATTGCAGAGCTTATCAATAAAACAACCGGCGTATTGAATATGCACCTTGCCTCCGAGGATCATTTTGTTTATCCGAAATTATTGG
>ERZ772957.2355-NODE-2355-length-11011-cov-7.483571_pt1 | contig 11011 bp, 17 predicted proteins | sample MGYA00580682_ERZ772957 | MGnify/ENA primary metagenome ERZ772957 (study PRJEB29015, sample SAMEA2737921) | human oral metagenome | biome: human oral; feature: human-associated habitat; material: dental | place: China | collected 2025 ...
AAGAATCCCACCTTATGGAAACATCGAACATACCCTAGAACGCCTATGGATATGGCGCAAACATCGTTACAACTAGACAGAAAAATTATCCCATGTTTATGATGCAGATAGAAAAACAACGCAACTATTATGATGGCGACGGAGGCTCCTTCATCACTTGGGTTTCTAGGTAGGCTGCAAGGCTCCCTCAACACCTACGAGGCGGTACGGCAGCGCGACGACAGCACGAGCGTGGAATACCAGATTAGGATGGGGAACTATTCTGGACCAAAGGAACTAAGACAGCGATATTCTCTCGTATTATTGAAACAGGGTCTTAAAGATGAAATAGAGGTTGTTGGTAATTTGGGTGCAACCTTGCGTCCTACAGATGAGCAAAAGGCATTTCCTGATGGAGAGATTTCTCCCTCAAAGAACTTTAAAGTTTTTATAAACCCACTTGCAACACCGGAAGAGCAAGCAAAAGCCGTTGGCCATGAATTTGATGGGCATTTGTTTATGTATTTAATTGGCAAGGATCCTCGTCATGGTGGCTCAACTAGAACACAGTATGGCAATATGGAACTAGAGAAACAAATAAAGGAAAGAGAACATGAATCCATTCGTAATTTTGAAGAGAAATAAAATCCGCTTGTGCATGTATATGTTATTATTCTTCTCTAATGTCTCTTGTGGACAGAATAGAACTGTTATTTCTGACAAGGAACAAGAGAGTATTGTATTATATGATGTTCAAGGGCTTAAATACGAGCAACTTTGGCGATTTAATAATACAATCGTAAGAGATTGTTACTTTACAAGGAAAGGAGAATTTATTGATAATGCAACTTGGAACGTTGAAATTCAAACGCTACTTAAATTAAAAGACAAAATTTTGCGTAAATTCCGCGTTGATGATGAGACATTCACATCGGGTACAGCTATTGTGCTTTTACTTGCCGTACCTAAATCTAACATTTTAGAACTTAGGCTAGCTCGTGGTTTAACATCTTCGTTTGATAAAGAAATGTTAAGAGTGTTAAAGAATGTTGAGCAAGAGGTTCTTGTGTTTTCAGATAATCCCATTGCGGTGTTTATTCCGATAAGAATAACAATAGACTAACGAAAATGTTGTCGTTGTCGGAGATCAGGGAAATAGTCCCAATTCTGATCGGTATTTAAGGAAAAATGAGAACCAACGCCATTTTCTAGAAAGAGGTCTCCAAGACGCGATCAAGTTCAAGAAGAAAGATCCAGAGGAAGCAACCACAATGCTTGTCTATAAGGGACATTACACGGAAAAGGAATTGTCATACTATAAAGGAATGGCAGAAAAGAATGGCATAAGTTTTGAATTGGCATCAGAAGAAAAAGATATAATATACTATATCAATTGTGGAAGTGCAGATGTATCTAAGCCAGACAGAAATTCTGATCCTATCACTGATTTTGAGTATGTTGGACACGGACACCCGAGAGGGTTTTATATTGAACCTCGTGGTAATGACAACTATAAATCATTCAATTCTGAAAAGTTTGAGGCAAGAGCTTTTGACGTAAATGCCAATATCTATTTATATGGCTGTGGGCAAGGCCTCACAGGGAGTGCTCTTCACAAGCTTTATCCACAGTCAACGGAACCCAATTTAATTGATAATATGCAGAGGTTAACAAAGGAAACAATCGTGGGCTATAGTGTAACACTTGAATGGGGAAAGAGTTTAGGTTCTTTCGTTCCATATAGCCTAGGTTTATCAGTTTGTAGGGGACAGAGGAAGCTCAACAAGGCCCTTTATTCCTGAAAACGAAAGAATGGTGATATTAAAAGGAACGCGACAATGAAAATATACATCTTATTAATCGTTCTACTCTCACAACTCCACTTCATGGGGGTTAGTGCGCAAAAGGTAACATATATTCATTTTATACATGGTCCACTTATGGGGAATAAAGGGAATAACTATGTGGGAATACAAATGGATTCGAAAAGTAAAGATATTATATTCTATGAAGCGGGGAAGAAACATAAACGAAAGCCCCAGAACCAGTATTCTAGGTATTTCTATACGCTGGAAAAAGACACAATTATAAGTTACTCTCGTTCATCTTATAATGTCTCTGTTAAAGATGAGAAAGGAAAAGTCAAATATGGCAGGCTGCCATTGGATTACATGTTATATGTGGAATTTGCTGATGGTTCGATAGAACGCTTTTTGATATGTCCTTTATACCCCATTGACAATAAGAATTTGCATGGGCGTGACTTATACTGGAATAATTTGCGGATGATACTTAAGTATTGCTTTCCTAGAACGAAGTAACCTATATCATAGGACAGACCTAACTTCATCAAGGACGACAGCCTGAACACGGAGCGGCGCATGGCGTGGGACGAAGAGAACCGCCTCATGGCCCTGTCGAACAACGGCAAGTAAAATGCCACAACGCGAAGGAAGCGATCATTCTGGCTACAAAGAAGGGCAAATAAAAAATCCACAAAAATACCTTTAACGAAATGAACATGACAAAAAAAATATACTTGATAATCGTACTGTTAATCTCTATTACCTATTGCAATGCCCAATGTAAGGAACTGTATGAAACAGAGTCGATGGAAACCATTGTGTCTAGTAGAAAAAAAGCGGATAGACTCTTAGAACTATTTAGAGAAAATGCTCCTAAGGTATTATACTCTTTGGAGGATTGCTATTATTATCTGATAATTAAAGCTTCTCCACATAGTAAAGAGTATTATATAGCTTTAGACAGCCTTGGTGAAATACGAGTATTGTATCTATTGTCGGAAAGGACTAAAACAGCGAAACAAAAGAAATATGAGAAGCTATTGTTAGAGGCTGGCTCCATATTTGAACCTACCTATTATAAAGAAGTGTCCCGAACCGTAGAAACAAGAATTGCTTTAGGAAGACCGTCCTACTTCGTGATGAAAGATGCTAGTGGAAAACGGTTTGGTGAGTTCTGTCTTTCTACATTAACTGTACCACTACCAATAAATCAAGCCTTGTTGACTTACCTAATCAATCGTTTGTCTGAAGAAATACATAAAGATACTAAAAGTGTGAATCGAGTTAAGAACAAAGACAATCCGAATTATGGTAATGAAGGCAAAGCCAATTCGCGTCTTGCTCAATAGTTTGTTTACAAATTAGACAGGGGGGGTAAAGAAAGATGAGAATAATTAAGTGTTTGATATTGTTAGTGTTGCAAAGTGCTACGTGTCATTTAAATGCCCAGTCGATTAAGGAATGTTTAAAAATAGACTCGGTGCAGACAATATATGATATAGGTAGTTCTGTGTCCTTTCACTTCAGCAATAACTGTGAAGAGGATATTTATATATCTATATCTTTAGAAAAAAGAGTAGATGGTAAGTGGTTTATATTCGCCCAGGATATTTTCCATGTTCCAAACACTTATAAGGTGCAAAATGTTATCGTATTAAAAGGGTGTGAGGTGAATAGGAAAGAAGAGTGGGAAATTAAGGGTGTCAAGTATAAGAAAAAATGTGAAAACGTATATAGGTTTAAATACAATATCGGTAGAAAACTAAATAAGCAGTCCTATATTGAGTATTCAAATATATTTCATATAAAGAACTAGGAATGTGGTAAATAGGAATATAGTTTCTGGCAGCATGAAAATTCTAAACAGTACGTTTCGAACACCGCTCTCTCGGCACGAACGCAGCCCCAAGCGCTACGTCACGTCTGGCATTTCGTCCGGCCCGCCCATGCAGTGGGACAAGGCCGAAGCCCCCGACGACGTGCAGCCAGGTTACGGCTGCGTGCCTGCCGACACCGCACACCACGAGGACATCTTCTACTATCACACCGACCACCTCGGCAGCACCTCTTATATCACCGACGCCAAGGCCAACGTCGCCCAGTTCGATGCCTACCTGCCCTATGATGAGTTACTTGTGGATGAACACAGCAGCAGTGAGGATATGCCGTATAAGTTCAATGGTAAGGAACTCGACCAAGAGACGGGACTGTATTACTACGGCGTGAGGTATATGAACCCGAAGACGAGTTTGTGGTATGGGGTGGATAGGTTAAAGGAGAACTATCCTGAACTAGGAAGCTATACATACTGTGCTGATAACCCTGTCAAATTTGTAGTTCCAGATGGAAACACAGCACTCATAGACAATGCTATTGATGTCCTTATTGGAGCTAGTTTAGAAATAACAACACAAATGGTTGCCAATCTTGTTGTTGGTAATGGCATTACTGATATTAACTGGGGAAAAGTTGCTGTAGCAACTATTGACGGAGCAATTACAAGTGGCGCTAGCAATACAGTCCGTTTTGTTGCAAAAATAAGTGTTGCTGCTAATAGCCTTATGGACAATTATGATAAGGGAATTATCGAAATTGTAAAAGGAACTGCGGTAAATCTGGCTGCAGGTGCTGTTGGCTCAAAAGCATCAAAACTAGCTAAAGGATTTGGAAATAAAACAACGGAGGAAATATCAAATAAAATGATTAGCAGCAAGACCTCTCTTACCAAGACAGTTAAGAAAATAACAAAAGTAAATAATAAAAGAGCCAAGACTATAGCCACTAATATTCAACAGGCGCAAAAAGCTGTTGCAAAAGAGGTAAAGAAATCTCCTCAAACGGCGGCTGATAAGATTGTATCTAATGTGATAGAAAGTCAAGGTGAGACAAATAAAAATAATAAAACAGACAAAAGATGAGAGATTTCATAGGTAGATTGCTTGTTTACGCTTGTGTGGGTTGGATTCTTTACCACGTTGTATTTTATTTCGTTGGTAATTTCCTACTAAGAATAAATGGTGTTAAGACGTATGCAGTTATTACAGCAGAACCATCTAGTTACGCACGCCGCTATACGAAAGTTTATTACATGTATTCATTTTCATATAATGGAAATGAATATAAAGGAAATTCTTTGATAAATAGCTCTACAGGAAAACCAGGTGATAGTATTGAGGTTGTTTTCCTTGAAGCCTACCCTAGCATAAATAGGCCTACCAGTTTTTTTAAGTAACAGAACTACTAGATTTACAAACATATAGACAAAGCAAGTAAATATTTAAAATATATGGCGAAAAGTATATTCCACAATATATTAAGGGAGGTAATGAAATCACATTCTAGACTGATAACCTTGGTTTTCATAGCACTGGTTGCATTTTCATGCGCAGAGAAGAGAGATCTCACAGATTTAATCTGTGGAGACGACTCTAAATTGTGGTATGTAAATTTTGATGCGAGAGACAAGTTATAAATGTGCTTTTACTTTAACAGGGATAGGACATGGAAGATCTTAGAGCGAGACTTACAAGGAAATCTATCTAAATACGAACAGCACGATCATCTTTGGCCAGAATATTGGATTTTAAAGGATGACTCGGTAATATCGTTAGGTGGGACAGAGTATAAAATCCATGAAGTCAATCCCTCTTTGTTGATACTTCATGTTGACACGACAAAAATAACTTTGCGGCTAGTAAACCAATGAAATCTTTAACCATACGGTGCACCGCAAGACCTCACTTTGGCTACGCCGACTTCAGGCTGCGCCTCGGAAAAACGAGCAAGCTCCTTTTCGCTCGGCTTGCACTGAAGTTCCACGAGACTGAAGACTACACCATCTATCTCGCTCCATACTCGGCGTTACGCGCCGGAGTTTCATCAAGTGCTATTTCATCGGCGACAGGCGCGTGGCCTCCAAAATCGGTGTGGGCATATTCCAAAACGCCTACGGACACGGCGCGAACCTCATCACGGCAGGATAGTAATCAAAATCAGGGTCAGAAACTGGTGTGAAAGTTAGTGCTATTTTAGGTGTTGAAATTGGAATTGATTTAAAAACATATGGAATGTATTTAAAAATGCTTTTTAGTAAAATGTATATAGCAACACTTTATATTGTCTTTGTTGTGTCAATTGTGTTGTTGTCTATTTGTGGCATGCTGACTTTGTTCAAGATGTTACAATCTTATGTTATAGCTGGCTCCATAGCCTCAATGATGGACGTGATTACCAATTATGGTGTTCTTATCCTTGTTTTTCAATTCACATCCCATTTTGTATTGGTGTTTATTATGGATCATCATTTGTTGTTACATAAAACAACAACTTTAATTATTCGATATAGAGCAATTACATATTTCCTTGTTTACAGTTCATTAGGTATGTTCTCAACACATTTACTTCTATTCTATTTGGGAAATGAAGCATATAGAGATACGGCAGAGAAACATTATGGAAATGCCTTGTCATATTGGGCTAGATTTCCTTTGTTGAATGTATTAGTCTATGGTAAGATATTAATCTTGTTGCATCGTAAGGGGTATAGAATTAAAGTAGCAAAATTAGTGTTGCTGTATTTTACAGGGAGATTAGCGTATTTCCTTTTATGCGAGAAAGAAAATAAAATGATGCCGAAATTGGGTTATTAAATTGTCAGACATGGCTGTGAACAAAATACATGGGTTCTGTTTCATAGAACTACGAATTGTCCTACGAGTACGGCGACGCGCCCCAAAAATCGGTGCAAGCATATTCCAAAACACCTATGGGCATGGTGCGAACGTCGTAACCGCCGGACAGAAAGACTATCAGATGCGTATGATGCAGATAGAAAAACAACACGAGGATTACTACCGCAAGCTGGGCACGCCACTGGGAGCGCCCAAGATGAAGGGAGCCACGGTCGATCCCGAGAACACGCACGAGAGCTACAACACCATCATCAAGGGGTTGGGCGGCCACTGTGTGCCCGCCGGTTGGATACAACGCCCCAAACGCAATATTGCACTCCGACAAGAAAAAAATGCGAATGGATTAATTCAATTGTATATGGTAAGCATTATGAATACAAACGCAAAGGCTTGTGGCATGTGTACATGAATGGTAAACCGCTTAAAGATTAAAATGGAAAGGCAATACTTTATAATTACAATGCACAGCCGGGGACAAAAGGTTTTGATTACAAACTCAATAAAAAAACAAAGAAAGAAATGATATGTACAGTGAAACATGTTTTATTAATCGTTATCATGGCTGTTTTTTGCAGTTGTGGAAGTAGAACAAGTAAATCAAGTGAAAATGTTCGTAAGAATGTTCCTGCGACGAAGTATAGAAGATATGCAACAGAAGAGTTAGCAATCGCTCTTGATATCTCTATGCGTCCTGATGCGGTGTATGACGATGATACGCCATTTTATGACCAGTGTAGGAAGTTTTGCAATCTTTCCGACGATGAGATTGAAACAATAAAAACAATCCTTTCTGATAAGCAGAAGTGGCAAAAGGTTGGCACGAAATTTCCTACTTTAAATATAAGTGTGTATTATAGACAATACCTAGCATATAGGAAACATGGACACGTCTATGTTTTGGTAAATCTATTTAAATACTATTATATGGTATTCTTGGGCAATGATGTGCTAGGAGTAGGCGCTCCCCAAAAAGGGATAACAATCATTTCTCTGGCTAATGATAGAGGTCGGAATAAGTACGATAATGTGACAATTCTCTTAGACCTCTCTCGAAAGCAGATTTTGGAAGTTCATGACATCTAGGAACGATAAGAAGATTTTGTATTTTAGCGCTCGATTCGTGGGCTGTATGGAACTAACTGTGCACCGCAAGGCCTCATCTCTGACTGCGCCTCGGAAAAACGAACAAGCTCCTTTTTCGCTTGGCTTGCACTGAAGTTCCACGAAACGGAGGACTACACCATATACCCCGCACCCATACTCAGCGTTACGCGCTTAGCCTCCAAAATCGGTGCAGGCAAATTCCAAAACGCCTACGGTCATGGCGCGAACGTCGTCACGGGCAGGTAGAGGAAGTATGGGTTCGAGTTCAGGTATGGCAGGTTCTAGTGTAGAATCTAGCGTCAATCGTTCAATTAGTGGAACTTCTTCAAGTGAAAATAATTCAGGCTCATTCGGAAGTGGCAGCAAAAGTAGTAGTCAAGATTATAATAGATAAATATGAAAAAATTAATATTGATATATATTGCCGTTTTTGGCATTTGGTTTGTAATATATGGTATTTCAATTTGCGATCAGTATGTAGCATTGAAATATGAGATAGAAACAATAGATAATGTGGCAGTTATAAACCGAGTATATGAAATAGTAAATATGTCAACAATAATAAATCTTGTATGGTTTGTATTAAGTGCCATATTGTTTGTTATCTTTGTAGTCCAATATAAGCAGAGAAATAAAAACAAACGGACGAACGAATAATTAAGAGCCACGGCGAATAGGAGGGTGTGCATGTCAACGGCGCGCCACAAGGTCTTATCGCTGGCTAAACCGACTTCATGCTGCGCCTCGGAAAGAGGAGCTTGCTCGTTTTTCCGAGGTGCAGTATGAAGTTCCACGTGCAGGACACTTAGGCATACCCCATATTACAAAATCCGTAATGACAACAGAAGCAAAAGATGGGAAAAAGCCAAATAACCCTTTTTCTTTAGGTGAAGTAGTTGTACCTGCTTCTTACCCCAAGAATGTAAAGTCAACAAATGATAACAAAAAAAATAATGAATCGTATTAAATTTATTGCAATGTTTGGAATATGGCTACTTGGTTTTAATACTTTGGAAGCTTGTAATATGAAGTTCAAGATTATTTATGCCAACGCCTGCCTTAGCACCATTATTAGCATTACACCAGATTTCTTTGATAAAGGGATGATTGAAGGTTCACTTGATAGTGTGATGGTGGTATCTCATGCTGAATGTGTTGAATTTATGGATGTAATATCATCTCTTAAAGAAACGAAAGTGAAAGAGGGAGAGAGACTTCCCGAAATAGACGTTCGAGCAAAAGTTATAGTGTTTTTGAATGATCAATTTTGGGATTCATACTATTGGGGAATGTTCTATTTATATCATAATGGAAAGATATATGAAGTAAATAAAGAGTTTAGAGATAGAGTTAATCTCATGTTAAAAAAAGGTGGAAAGCCAAAGATGTTTTAACAAAAGTAATACGTAAGTGAAAAAGGGTGATAATCGCCAGTTTCAAGTAGGGCAGTGTTACAGGCTCGTAAAAGTGGCGGATACCGAAAGGACTCGGAGAGTCTGGCCGTATGGATGGCCCCGAGCCAACAAGGAAAAGAATGAGAATCCACAGGGCGGTGCATTCAGCCACATGTACGCCTACGGCGAACTTAACCGACTGACATTTACTATGGATATTATGGGAAAATTTATAAATAGAACAGCAACATCTTTTATGATGTTATTCTTGCTGAACTGTTGCTTTCCTAATTTTGCTCCTCGAAACAAAGAAAGCGAGTGCGTAGATGTTGATAGTGGAAAGTTTGCCTTGATTACACAGATTGGTGTTATTGATCAAGAATATCCATATAGCGTTTATTATATTATGAATAATGATTCCGTCTTAGTATGTAAAGGGTATAGAATAAAAATGATAAGAATGGAGGGTGATACCCTAATGATAGATATGGATGGTGAGATATTATACCATCGATATAAAATAAAAAAATACAGAGTGAAACTATTATCACTAAAATGAGAACAGCATGGTTGTTAGTAATAGGCGTTTTCAAAACATTCGTGTGTGGTAAAAATGAATAGAAGGCTTCATCTTCTTTTATTTATCGGCAACAAATGCGTGGTAAGTAAACCCAGTGTAGGCAAGTGCAGCATAACCGCTACAATCGTGCAAAGTTTGAAAACAATAAGTATAAAGTAAATTATCATGAATAATAGTAGACTACAATTTCTTTTGCGTAAAAACGCAGGAAAAAGGTATATGGCGGAGTATTTAACGGAATTATCAAGACTTATCACCAATAATAAGTTCAGAATATTAAATCTTGAAGAATCTGACATTACATCAAAAAGTATTATGGATAATCATGAAAAGCTCCTGTTTAAAATGGATTATTGGGAATGTAGAAATATATTATTTACTCAAAAAGAAATACTTAAAAGTGTTATCACAAAGATTCAATTAGTATATTCTGCTCCTGTTTATATGTCAATAGGGTATTCCGATATGTGTGGGCTTGTCATGATAGAACGGATAAGTCTCTTCAATTCTGATTTTGAATTTAACGATGAACATAGTGGGTTAATTGTGCTTTATGATAAAAGTGCAAGCAATAAATTAGTTATCGACTTCTATGAAGAGGCCTGTACGTGTTTCTATGATTTACAGCTGTTTGGTGAGCAATGGGTGAAATGTAGAGAATAGCATGCAACATCTATTGTTGTTTGCCAGTCTCCTTCATTTAGTATGGCAAAATCTCCTAAAATATGAATGGAAAAGCATATAAAGACTAATGAAAAGGCAGGAAAGAACAATAGGTTCTATATTGGGGAATAAATATAGGAGGCAATTTTTACTTATGCACAAATACTTAAATAGCGTATTCTCCTGAACGGCAATAAAAGTTTACCTATCTTAAACTCAAAACAATAATGAAATATTTTGTATTCTTCATCGTTCTCTTAACAATTAGTTCTTGTAATTATAATAAAAAAATGACGCCAATAAACAATAGACATGATACAATAATTACTTATGACATAGACAACCTCTCCTCGGAAGGTGCAGAAACACATGTGTTGTACAAAGGGGGAAAGATAAAAGAGAGTACTGTATACGTATATGGTGCAGGTGGAAAAATGGAGATTAAGTATATTTTTAATCGTAACTTTATCGATGTGCGAGAACAAACTTATCTCTACCAAGACACATCCCTTAACAAAGTTGATACATTAAATGTTATTAGGTATAAGATTGATTATAGAGGACGTGTTGTGGGGAAGAAACTGAGTCAATACGCAGACATATTTGAAGAATTCAAAAGAGCTGTCCCTTTTATTTTGAAATAAGAAGACGCGAGGTAAGTTACCTACGGCTACGGGCTGCTAAACGAGGTTGCATATCGACAAAACTCTCCAACCGCACGAGCAAAGCTTGAGTTGGTGGAGGATTTGTAGGAAGAAGTGACTATACCCCTGTTGCTCAAGGCCTATTGCCTAA
>ERZ772957.2356-NODE-2356-length-11009-cov-2.723754_pt1 | contig 11009 bp, 8 predicted proteins | sample MGYA00580682_ERZ772957 | MGnify/ENA primary metagenome ERZ772957 (study PRJEB29015, sample SAMEA2737921) | human oral metagenome | biome: human oral; feature: human-associated habitat; material: dental | place: China | collected 2025 ...
ATATACTGCCCGACGTTCGGCAGGTTTGCCGTCTGAATACTATCCAAAAAGATAAGGAAGGACAGAATTTTATCATAAGCGGTTTTTTCCGCCGGGCTCAGCTTGCGGTAATCCTGCACATCGGCGTTCATATTGATTTCTTCCGGTATCCAAAAGTTATTCATCGCCTGCCGGTACCATTCGCTTGCCCACGCATACTTCATATTGTTGAAGTCGTTGAGGTTGGTGGTATTACCGCCTATCATTTTCCGCAATGAACTTCTATATCGCCTGTTTCGTTAAAAAGCTTCTTACGGGCAAGCACCGTTTTATTATTTATCATCATAATCTCCTTATTAGTGTGATGTTATATGGATTAGATTGGTTTTTTCGGTTATTTCAATTTTTTTACTTATAAACATAAGAGTTGTTAAATCACTGTGCATGAGGCTGTTCCGCAATTTGTGCAGGGTCGAATTCTAAAAGGTAGTTGCTGAATACATTAATGACTGTTGTGTTTTCATAGACGGTTACCCGCGGAGCCTGCAGATCGTACAGATGAATATGACCGTGTAGAAAGTAGCGCGGTTTAAATTTTTTTATGAACCATAAAAAGCATTTAAATCCCGTATGGCACGGATCCGGCCGGTCATGGATGCCGAACGGCGCAGCGTGTGCAATAAAAATATCTACATATCTACCGTACCTAAGCTTGTTGTAAATAAGGCGCGGAACAAGCGCAAGCAATTGCCACTTCATTTGCCGCTCGGTATATTGTCCTATATCGCTATTGTACCGGATACATCCTGAAACGCCTGCAAACAGAACCCCTCCTTCCCGGCGGGTGGTAAAGCCGAGATAGGTAGAGCCGTATCCTTCAGACCGCTCTTCGGCCATTGATTGAAAAGAGGCATCCGTTCTAAGGTTTTTATGATAATACGGTAATGTGTTAAGATTATGGTTCCCGAACACAAAAAAGAGCGGTTTATTCAGCGATGAAACGATAAACTCCAAGTATTCCATCGGTAAATCGCCGGCCGAAATCACAAGATCGACATCTTGATACCGCTCTTTAATATTTATGCTGTATACAAGCGGATCGATTTGGTCGGAAACACAAAGAATCTTCATGCTATATACCTTTTATTGTTTTAAGCATTGACTCCAATTTGTCCTTATCGATCAATTCAAACGGCCTGTTTTCTGCAAAGCTTAATGCCGATCGAGAAAAGCCGCTGGAAGTAATGACAACGACGCGCACCAACCCTTGAGCTTTCATCTGTTCATGCAGCGAGCGTAAAAAAGAATCTCCGATGATGTCGCTGTCCCGCGAATAGATAAAGAGCCGCGGCTGCTTCCGTACATTCATCCATTTTTCGGAATTATCCTCAAGCGCGATGATGGCGCAGCCTTGCTTTGTCTCTTTCTGCGATTGCACGGAAAGCGAAAAAGCCTGTTCCGTAACTGCTTTACACAATTTTAAGAAGGGCTCCGCGCCGACGGTCAAATATTCTTTCATGTAATCATTTGAACGCAGATCGCGGTATTGGCTGAGCTTTTCGCCGACATCCTTGAAATTCGGGCTGACGCTGTGGATTGCTTCCCATTGTTCGATCGCGTGATCCAAATCGCGCATCTTTTCATAGCAAGCAGCCGCGGCGTACCGGAGCCGTAACGTATCGGGATGCGAATTTTTCGACGTGGTCAGCTTGAGCGCCCGGTCAAATTCAAAGGCCGCTTTCTCAAGGCTATTCGCGTCCATATAGCACAAGCCCCGTTCGGTAAAGCACTTCTGACGCAAGTCCGCATTGCGGGCAGCTTTTTCAAATGCTGCCAACGCCTGCGCGTACTCTTTTGTTTCGCGGAGCAACCGTCCTTGATAGTACAGGGCGGTCGTGTTGTCGGGCTCAAGCGAAAGCGCGGTACTGATCTCCTGTTTTGCTTCGTTCAGCATTTTACTGCGAAAGAGCAAGAGGCCGAGCGCTGCGTGAGCCGCCGCATGTTTCGGATTAAAACTGATCGCTTGCCGATAATGATAGATGGCTTGTTCCGTCTTATTAAGCTGCTCGAAAAGCTGTCCGATTGCATAGTAATACTCGCTGTTCTGCGGGTCGAGTTTGATCAGCAAGGCGTATTCGGCAAGCGCTTCGGTATGCTGCTGAAAACGTTCATACAACTGCGCAGTCAAATTACGGAATTCTTTTTCTTGGGCTTTCGACTCAAAGGTCGCGTTACTGATGCTTTTAAATTCCATCAACGCCAATTCGGCTTTTCCGTCTGCTAGATAGGCTTTTCCAAGAAGATAATGGGCTTTCGTATCCCGCGGATTTTTTGCTATAATGGCCTTCGCCCGTTTAATAGCTGCCGTGTATTTGCCTGCATTGATGTATTTTTCTATTGTTGCGGTTTTTTTCGGCGAAATAATCGAACGTATAAGTAAAAAAGCAAGCAATAGAATGAAAAAAGCAAGCGCACTAATGAAACTGATAAGATACAAAGACATAATTTTATGGTATAATTTTTGAGAGGTAATGTCAATGAAGCGTTTTTTTTATATATCGATTTACCGAATACTGCCGATTGTCGCGTATGTATATGTTGTATCGATACCTACGGGATTAGGGTTTGCGCAGGACGCCTTAGCGGAAGGAAAAAAATTCCTTTTGAACAATCAGCCTCATAAGGCGGCCCCGCTCTTTTATAAGGCGATTGCAGATGGAAAAACCGATCCTAAGATCAATCTGTATTTAGGCGTCTGTTATATCAAACTTGGAAAATATGCCGAAGCTGAACAGCAGCTGCTGACCGGTAAAGAAAAAGATGCTGCGGGCGCATACCTCTATTGGTACAATCTCGGCAACGTGTACTTTGCGCAAAGCCGGTTTACCGAAGCGGAAGAAGCGTTCAGCGCAGCATTGTCTGCGCGGAGAGCCTATCCTCCGGCGGTACTGAATCGGGCCAATACCTATATCAAGCTGGAAAATTACCCCAATGCACTGGAAGATTATAAATTTTATCTGAATCTTGAGCCTACTACTTCCCAAAGACAGGCAATTCAGCGTATGGTATCTATTTTAGAAGCGGAACAGCGTGAAACCGAGATGCTTCGGATGCAGGAAGAAGCCCAACGGCTTGCGGAAGAAGCGGAGCGCCGGTCGGCGGAAGAACGCTATCGGAAATTACAGGATGAAATAAACGCCAATTTGCAATCGGTTGACAACGCCTCATCCCTTTCCGCCGGTTCGGATGAGACGCTTGACTATTCGGAGGACTATAATCTTGAATGATTTACACAAATATTTGATCGGAACCGCCGCAGGAGTTATCATTTGTTTGCTCATTTGGGGCGGTTATTCGATGTTTTCAGGAAAAAAAGAACAGCCTACTCTCTCTGCAATAACCGATCGGGGCAACACGGCGGCGGCATCGGGACTGTCATCGGATATCCTCGGCGGAGGGAATACCGGCGGGCGGGACGGCTTGAATACGGAAGACTTGACAGCCGAACAGCAGGAACGCTTATTCGCCGCGCAAGTAGCCAATGAAAGTCTGACAAAACAATATACCGGAGATGCGGGGCAGTCGGATTCGGCACCAGGTTCGGGCAGTTCGTTTACGGACGCTCCGCTTGCCGATGCCTTTGCGATGAACCGCGGAATGCAAGAGCGTGCGCCGGGGGCGAAGGAACAAACAACTGAAGCGCAGCGGGCGCAGATCAGCGATGCGATTATTCAAGGCAAAAGCGCTGCACAAAAAAATCAGCTTGCCAATACGCTTTCCGCGTTCGAGGAAGCGGAAATATCGATGCCCGATGATAAAGATTTGCAAGCGACATCGTACCAAGATATGGCCGCTTCACTCTTTCTATTATCAAAAACGGCTCCTGATGAGAAAACGGCTCAAGCTGCGCGGGATGAGGCGGAACGCTATATTAAGAAGTCGCTTGCCGCCCGCAATAATACGGATGCCCGCGGATTATATTCCAATATTATAGAAGAACAACGTAAAGCTGCGGATGCGAAACGGCAGCAAACGATGCTGGCGCAGCAGGAAGCGATTGAGCGGGCTCAGAAGGAGCAGCAAGCGGATCAGCAGCGGCGGCAGGTTGTCGAGCTGATCGGACAAGGGAAAAACGCCGTTACGAACCGCCAGATGGGAACGGCGGTGTCCTCATTCGATAGAGCCGCGGCGGTTATGCCGGATATTAAGCAGTTTGCAAGCGACTCGCTGACGGAAATGGCTGATGCCATGCTCACACTATCACAGCGTATTTCGAACCCGGCGGACGTGCAAACCTCTTTGAATAAGGCGGAAGATTATGTGAAGCGGTCGCTTGCGGTGCAGAATACCGCAGGAGCGCGCAGCGTCTATGCCAAAATACTGGAAGCTCGGAAGGAGCAGGAGCAGTTAGCGCAAAGAAGAGCCGAAGAACAGCGGAAAGAACAGGAACGGCTTGCTCAAGCACGGGCTGAAACACAGCGGAAGCAGCAAGAACAAGCCGCGGCTCAACAAAAACAGCGGGAACAGCAGGCGCAAGCAGCTGCAAAGCGAACGAACCAAGCAGCAAGCGCCGCACAAAAAAACACCGCGCAGCAGGAAAATACAAAAACGCCTGCGCATCGACAAGTTGAACGGCTTTTAGCCCAGGGCAAAACCTCGGCACAGCGGAAGCAGATTAACAATACGATTGGAGCCTTTGACCGTGCCGGACGGCTTATGCCGAACGATACCGACTTTGCCTCGGAATCCTTCAACACCATGGCAGAAACCATGCTTGCGCTCGAAGAAAATACGGCAAACAGGCAAGGCAAACAGAACGTACTGAAAAAAGCGAGCGACTATGTTAAGAGGTCACTTGCCGCAAAGGATACGCCTGAAGGACAGGCGCTTGCGGCCAAAATAGCGGAAGCGCAAGCCGCACTGCAAGCCAATACCGCGCAGGCTCAAACCGCAGCGCAGAAGCAGGCCGGTACCGCCGCAAACCGTAATACCTCCCGCTCAGCGTCGACGCAACAGGGATCGGCAACCGGTTCGGACACCGCCGAATCGGGCGCAGAGCGGAATACGTCCAACGCACGGAATACCGCAGCGGCTGCCGCAGCTGTAAACCAAGCCGCCGCCCAACAAACACAAGCGGCACTGCAAGCCAACCGGCGGGAAGTCGACGCGCTGGTGCAGCAGGGCAAAAAATCCGGTGCAAACGGAAATTTTGCGGATGCGCAAAATGCGTTCACCAAAGCGGCGGCGGCAATGCCGGACAACGATAAGGCGTTCGCAGCCGAACAGTACCGCGAAATGGCAGATACGATGCAAGAGCTTTCCCAAACCGTTCCGGCGCAGAAAAACGCAGCGTTGAATAACGCCACCGGGTACATCAAGAAATCGATTGCGGCAAAAAACGATGACGGGAAAGCGCATTTTGTATATGCGCAAATCGCGGACGGTCAGAACAATACGGCGCTTGCCGTACAGGAGCTGGAAGCGGCCCGCCGCCTCGATCCCCAAAATTACCGGTACAACTATGAACTGGGGCGTAAATATTTTGAGCAGAAAAAATACCCGCAAGCACGCACGTGTTTTGAGCAAGCGGTAAAATCGAATCCTCAGTATGAGGCGGCCTTTTTCAATCTGGGCATTACGCATAAAATTATGAATGCCAATGATGCAGCTCTCACCGCGTTTACCAAAGCGGCGGCGCTTAAGCCCGGCTATGTCCGCGCGTGGATCGAAATAGCGCGGGTGCAAGATAAAAAGCGCAATTATACCGACGCAATTACGAATTACCAAAAGGCGCTTTCGATGGAGCCGTCAAACCTTTCGGCTCTAAAAGAAATGGCGCAGGTGTATTCAAAGATGAAGGATTCCAAGCAAGCCGAACGGTATTTTAAAGAGGCGCTCACCCTCGGTGATACCGACCCGGTAACATACTACAACCTGGCGTCGGTACAGCTGGAAGCGGGTAAAGCCGCCGATGCGCTGCAAAATGCCGAAAAAGCGGTAGCAGGAAATAACCAAGATGCCCGCTTCTTATATACATACGCGTTGGCGCTTGAAAAAAACAACCGCCTGCGTGAATCGGAAGACTATTACGCGCGTTCCGTGGCCGCTGACGGAAAATACGGCAAGCCCCGCATTAACCTCGGCCGCATTCAGCTGGAAGCGGGCAATCTGGATAGCGCAGAAGAGCACTTGTTGGCCGCAGCCCGGGCGGAGCCGTCTAATTTTGAAGTGAATATCAATTTAGGAAAGCTGTACGGGCTGAAAAATCAATACGGGAAGGCCATCGACTACTATGCCAATGCGATCAAAATTATGCCGAAGGACATCGATGCCCGCCAGAGCTTGGCAGCAGTCTATCTATCCGCCGGGCTCAAAGAAAACGCGCGCGATACCTATCAGGCATTGTTGAAGATACATCCGCAGGCATGGGATAGCTACTACGAGCTTGGGAAGGTTTATATCAGTATGGGTAACAAAGCGGAGGCGAAAAGCGTGTTTGAACAGCTGTTGAGGCAAAAGCCGAATTACCGCGCCGCAGCAGAGATACGGAAGTTACTGGGAAGCCTTTAACCGGCACACAGGACAGTTGGTTTTATTTGTGGCGGGTGGCTGCTCAACATTCATTTTGCACGCAGCCCGATGATTATGTTAGGATAAGGATCACGGAGTATGGCAGTAGGAGAAAAAAAACGGATATTAGATATTCCCATTAAATTGGTACTGACCCAGGAAGGCTCAACGTTTTTTATTAAGCAAAATAAGAAGCTGTTGCGCTTTACATTAGCAGGCAACGTGGAGGAGTACGGCATTTCGATGGATTCCTTCGCGCCCGATAATCTGCAGCGGCTTATTTTGGCAAACTATATCTCCAAGATTGAAATTTCACAGTCCGAGCTGGTGTCGCTGCGTCAAGAGATTATGGACTTATCAAAGCTGATTGTCTTTTCGCTTTTGTACCGTCAATTCGATCTTTTCATGTTTAAGCAGATTTTAGCCTCTCCGGTGATAAAAAAATGGAACCGGCTGAATCCTTCCAGCATCATCGATGAAAAAACGCAGATTAATCAGCAGTATCTTTCATCGATTTTAAAGAAGAATGAACAGCTTATCTACGAAACGAAGAAAGAAATTCTCGAACCGTTGTATAACTTTATCAATAGGGAAGATATACCGGCCGCCGATAAAAATATGAAGCTCTTTACGAGCGAAAAATTTCTGAACAACCTGCGCCCCTTTACGTGGTTTATCATCACGAAGTTTAAAACGGCGCCGAATTTCGATCTTATCTTGCGGCTTCTGCACAGCAGTTTGCTTGAGTACATGGATAAGACCCGGATTGCCGAATACATTTCGCTGATGCTGATGGAACTGATTTTGAGCGCGGAAAATATGAATATGCGGAACGAGGCAAAGCGGCTGTTTCCCAACATCGAAGACCCGCAAGAGGCGCTGTTTGATCCGAAGATACGGCAGCTGCTGATATCCGAGTTAACAAAGAAGAATGAATTGGTTTTTGTGTCATGGAAGCTCGGCGGAGGCGCGAGTACCTCCATCGGAACGCAGGGTAAGCTGCAAATTTCGCTGTATAACCGTGCTGATTCAGCGGAAGCGGTAAAGGCGAATTTAAATGATATGAAGAAAGCGGATGTCAAGAAGAATTCGTTGATCGATTTTTACCGCGCGCTGCCGGAAGGAACAGATGTGTGCAGCTTAGGCATGTACTACATTTCATATTTAATTGAACAATGTGAAAAGGTGAATATCCATTTTGAATCAAACGCCAGCAAATCAAGCGCTGATTTAACGGTGGTGAACCTTTCATTTATGTTTTAAGATGATGAAGCGAAAAAACACACTCGGTTTGTTATGCAGTGCGGCGCTCATGCTAGCGGCTTGTTCGTTTAATACGCCATCCGTTACGCTGGTAAAAAAGCAGCGGCTGTACAGCGAAACCAAGCAGGGGAAACTGACCGAACAGCTTGCGGCGTTTATTCTGCTGGAAGACCGCGACGGACGCAACGATTATAAAGAGCTGACGCTGCGGGAAGATGCAACCGCACTGGAGTGGGTAATCCATCGGGAAAATACCGTCTTTTTACAGGAAACCGGATATGCCAAGAATGTACAGTGGGTCGGTTCGAACAAATTCCGCTATCCCCGGCATTTTTTTCCGGCGGGGCAGTATACGGTAACGGCAATTGACTTGGGAGGGAGCAAAACGGAGAGTTCTTTTTCCCTTCAGGAGCCGCCGCACGTATCCACCTTGCCGTTTACCTTCACCGTTGAAGGGGATCAATGGTCGCTGCAGATACTCGATGCTACGGCGTGCAGTGCGGTTTCCCTTGTTTTTCTGAGTGCCGACCGGCAGCCGCTTACGGTATATCCGCTCGTGGTTGAAAATACCGGTATACAAAGCGGTTCGCTTACGCTGCAGGAGCGGCCTGCCGATGCGCGAGCCGTACAGTGTTTTGCGGAAAATGCCGATCAGTCTATCGGATTTTTCAGTTTGCCGCAGGCATTATCGCCATAGCGGTGGACATACGGAGCGGCAGTACGAAGAGCCGGATATTCCGCCGCCGCTCTCTACGAGTTTTTTTGAGAAAGTAGGTCTGGATGAAGCAACAACGTATTGGATTTCTCTATCTTAAAACAGGCGGCGGCCATCTTTCGGGAGCCTCAGCGCTGATTGCACGCCTATCGGAAAAGTATCCGCACGATGCAGCGTATATTGCCCAAAACGGATTTAAAGAAACAAATCGAGTGTCGCGTGTGTTTTTTGAAAAAGGCTATGCCGCCACCTCGAATTATTTTGAGCTGGGCTATGTTGCGTTTTATCAATTTACCAAGTCGCGCAAAGTGCTTAATTTCTGCGAAGTGCTGCTACGGCCTTTTTTAGTCAAAAACTTAGTCACCTTTTTAAAGACCCAGCAGATTACCAAAGTCGTATGTTTGCATGAAATACTGACGCCGCTCGCGCGGGAAGCAATTGATAGAGTCCGCCCGGATATTCCGCTGATTGCGTTGGTCATAGATCCGTTTACGGCGCATCCGTTGTGGTTTTATACCCGTAAGACCGAACTGATTGTTTTTTCCAAAAAGCTGGAACGGGAGGCCGTTGAAAAATACGGCTTTACTCCGCAGCAGATACACCGGTTTCCGCTGATGCTGTCGCAGGATTTTGACCGGCGGTACACGCTTGAAGAAAAAATCGCGGCTAAAAAGCGGCATAATATCCCGCTGGATAAAAAAATCGTGCTGATGGTCGGCGGCGGGGAAGGCTTAAAATCTACGCTTGCCATTGTGAACGCCTTTATTTTTCAACGCTGCCCTGCGCACCTGATCGTTATTTGCGGTAAAAACAAGCTCTTAAAAACGCAGCTTGAAATATTGCTGAAAACAACGCTGATTAAAAATATTCAAATATTCGGATTTGTTTCTTTTATGCCGGATTTGATTAACGCCGCCGACTGCGTAATTACAAAAAGCGGTCCGGCAACCGTCATGGAAACCCTGTCTGCCGGGAAGCCGCTGATCCTCGCAAGCTATGTCCGCGGACAGGAGCTCGGCAATATGCTGTATGTGACGCAAAATCAGCTCGGCTGGTATATTCCGCAGCCGAGGAAGATCATCAAAAAGGTTAAAGAAATAATCACGGACGATTCGCTTTTTCATACTATTGAACAAAAAATCGATTCCATGCGGATAAAAAACGGCTTGGACGCGATTGCCGATTTTATCTATCACTTTTAAGTACAGTGCCGGGCAGCCTTGTGCCCGTTGATTCATGCAGCGGTTTTACATCCTCATACGGACTTTTTTTGCAACTCCCGGAAAGCCTTTTATTTTTAGATGCTGCCCCTCGCCGATTAACAACGACCCTTCAAAGGTGCCCGCAATCGTTTTGTAATCCCTACGGCAGATGAGGATGTTGAGACTCCGCTGAGATATTGCACTCGGCGTAAAGGTAAGGTCAACCATGCTTTCAGTATCTTGAATAATCCACTTGTCGGATGAGCCGAAAGGATACGTTATCCGAACCGGCGGCAGCGGAATGCGGTTGCCTCCATAGAAGAGGATATTATCATTGTAGCGGTAGCTATCCGGCGCAATGGAGTCGCTGACGTGAAAGCTGATTTGCACCCCGTCGACATATCCAAGCCCGATGACAACAGACCGCTGGGTGTAGAGCGAGGTGTAGGTTTTCCGGAAATCCAAAAAACCGACGGCATGTGTCCGCTCCAGCTGTATATCCTGCCGATGCCCAAAGCTGACCCAGCCGTGTACCGTGAACGAGCGGAAGTACACTGCCTGGCAGCGGCGGTTCACAAAGGACGGAATAACTGCCGAATAATCCGTACATTGGGGATCGTGGGCATGGAACGCAAGCCTGCCTTCACAGGATGGCCGATCGTTGGAAGCTAGAAAATCAAAATCGGCATAGAGCATTCCCTTTGAAAGGCGGGAAAAGATGCGGACATACCGCCGCCGAACCCGGCATGCGGCAACGCTATAGGCCAGATACTTAGGCAAGTGCAAAAAACCGATCGGTAACAGCTGCCGATACGCGAGCATTCGGCCGGTTTGCCGGTTCCAGAGCGTTGTTTCCATCAGCGCAAAGTATCCGCCATAGAAAAATTCGGTTTCACCGATAATCGCATCGTCGCAAAAGAGCAGTCGGATGGTATCGGTTACCCGTAAGTCCGTAATAAATGAGGGAATCGGCAAATTGCCGAACGGCTTTTTTAAACCTCGTATATCAAACGTATGAAATAAGCCTGCATACGACCCAAAAAGCGGCGTCGAATGCTCGATGGGGCACGCCGGTGCAGGTGTAATAAGCCGGGTATACGGCATTTTCTGTGTATCCATGAGACTACCTTATTATCACATTATATATTCATTGTACCAAACGACAGAGTCTTTGTAATTGCGGTTTACAACTTGTTTTATCTCTTTCATATATGCCATAGTATAGCGTAAACAGTTTAACCTGCAAAGAGCGCGGACGGAACGGCTCTTTAGTAGAATCT
>ERZ772957.2359-NODE-2359-length-11004-cov-2.496940_pt1 | contig 11004 bp, 9 predicted proteins | sample MGYA00580682_ERZ772957 | MGnify/ENA primary metagenome ERZ772957 (study PRJEB29015, sample SAMEA2737921) | human oral metagenome | biome: human oral; feature: human-associated habitat; material: dental | place: China | collected 2025 ...
GTTTTGATGTTCACGCTTTTGTTGAAGGACGAAAGCTCATATTGGGCGGAGTGGAAATTCCTTATGAAAAAGGTCTTTTGGGACATTCAGATGCAGATGTTTTGACCCATGCCTTAATGGATGCCATGCTGGGGGCAGCCGGACTTGGAGATATAGGCAAACTGTTTCCTGATACAGATGAAAAGTATAAAGGAATATCAAGCCTTGTACTGTTAGAAGAGGTTAAGGCAGAGATTGAGAGGAGAGGTTACAGACTTGCAAATGTCGATATAACTGTTATATGCCAGAAACCAAGGCTCAGACCGTATATTGACGAGATGATACTGAAGCTGGTACAGGTACTGGCAGAGGCTGAAGATACCGTCAACATCAAAGCCACTACGACGGAAAAACTGGGATTTACGGGAAGAGGAGAAGGTATTGCTGCCGAAGCGGTATGCCTTTTAGAAGAAAAATAATAATGCGTTAATGGTACGCAGGTGAAAAAAGATGATTAAGAAATAATTTTACAAGTAAGTAATTGGAGGACAAGATGAAGTTATCACAAATGCACTTAAAAACCTTGCGTGAAGTTCCGAATGAGGCAGAAATACCGAGTCATATTCTTCTTTTAAGAACAGGCATGATTCGCAAGCTCGTGTCCGGAGTATATGGATTTATGCCTCTGGGTTGGAAATCCGTAAGAAAAATAGAAAATATAATTCGTGAGGAGATGGACGGCTCAGGAGCACAGGAAATACACATGTCCGCCATTCAGCCCTCTGAATTCTGGGAGGAATCGGGACGATGGAACGCCTACGGTCCGGAGCTTTGGCGTATTCAGGATAGAAACGGCAGAGAGTTTTGCCTCGGGCCCACCCACGAAGAAATTTTCACCGATATAGTGAGAAGTGATATTACATCTTACAGACAGATGCCGAGAATGCTTTATCAGATACAGACAAAGTACAGAGATGAGGCTCGCCCCCGCTTCGGACTTATGAGGAGCAGAGAATTTATAATGAAAGACTGTTATTCCTTTGACATTGATGAAAAGGGGCTGGATCACAGTTATAAACTTATGTATGATGCTTATGACAGGATTTTCAAACGCTGCGGTTTGTCATGCAGACCCGTAGAGGCAGATACAGGTGCAATCGGCGGAAGTAACTCCCACGAATTCACTGCAATTTCAGAGGTGGGAGAAAGTGAAATCGTCTATTGTGAACACTGTATGATGGCGGCAACGGTAGAACGAGCTGAATGTGTTGACGCCACACCTCAGACCGAAATTGAAATGCTTCCAAAGGAAGATGTCAATACTCCGGGCACTAAGACTATAGAAGAGGTTGCGGAATTCTTAGGACTTGATAAGGCACAGACCGTTAAAGCTCTGCTGTTTGTTAAATATGATGAAGAGGGAAAAGAGGATGGCTATGTAGCGGCCTTCGTTCGAGGAGACCGAGAACTGAATATGACAAAACTTGTTAATGCGTTAGGCTTAGCAGAGCATCAGGTTGAGTTTGCAGATGAGGAAAAGATGTCACAGGTAACAGGTTGTGTCGGAGGATTTACAGGTCCTGTGGGGATTCATGACTGTATAACCGTAGTTGATAGTGAACTTACCGGCTTAAAAAACCTGTGTGCAGGTGCAAACCGGGAAAACTATCACTCCATCAATGTGAACTACGAAAGGGATTACAGAGGTGATATTGTAACTGACATCAAAATCCTTGCGGAGGGAGATAAGTGTCCTGTTTGTGGAGCCCCGGTCAAACATGCAAGGGGAATCGAGGTTGGGCAGGTATTTAAACTTGGCACAAAGTATTCTGAATCTATGGGAGCGTATTTCAGTGACGAGAATCAGCAGAAAAAGCCGATAATTATGGGCTGCTACGGAATCGGGGTTACCAGAACCCTTGCAGCGGTAGTGGAACAGCATCACGATGAAAACGGTATAATCTGGCCAATGTCAGTTGCTCCATACCATGTGATAATTACCACGGTTAAGCCGGAAGACGAAGTTCAGAAAGAGCTTGCGGAAAGAGTTTATAATGATTTGAATTCCCAAGGAATTGAAACCCTGTTGGATGACCGAAAGGAACGCCCGGGAGTTAAGTTTAAGGATGCGGATCTTCTTGGTATTCCTGTCAGAATTACAGTGGGCAAGCTGGCAGGTGAAGGCAAGGTGGAATATAAGCTGAGAAGAAATGAAGAGAAGCAGGAAATGTCTGTAGAAGATGCGGTTTCAAATGCGGTACAGATTGTGAATGCAGAGCGCAGAGACTAATTTCAGGAAAAATAAATCCGGCGGGATGTGGTGTTTTATCATGGATGTGAAACTGCAAAATCCATAAGTAATCATGAATTTTGCCGGAATTGGAATAAAATTTGAATATAAATATAGATGTGGTGCATAGACGAAGAATGAGAGGTATCGAAGATGAAAACAGTAACGATAGAGATGGAAAACGGAAAGGTGATGTCGGGAGAACTCTATGAGGACATTGCACCTGTTTCAGTGGAAAACTTTGAAAAACTTGCAAATGACGGTTTTTATGACGGTCTGACTTTCCACAGAGTTATTCCGGGATTTATGATTCAGGGAGGTTGCCCTCTGGGAAACGGAACAGGCGGTCCGGGGCATACGATTAAAGGGGAATTTGCTGCAAACGGAGTAAAAAATGACCTGAAGCACACAAAGGGTGTTCTGTCCATGGCAAGATCAATGATGCCGGATTCTGCCGGCTCACAGTTTTTTATCATGGTGGCTGATGCACCCCATCTCGACGGAAGTTACGCTGCCTTCGGCAAAATTATCCAAGGGCTTGAAGCTGCAGATGAAATCGTAAATGTCAGGAGAGATGCGATGGATAAGCCCCTTGAGCCTGTCGTAATCAAAACAATTACCGTAGAATAAAAATGATAGTACAATTTCAAAAGCATGGAGATACGAATTAAAAAGCGTGAAAGTGTAATCTAAAAGGAAACGGATATGAAAATATATAATACTTTAACGAGAAAAAAAGAAGAACTTGTGCCTATTCGTGATGGCGAGATTTCAATGTATGTGTGCGGTCCCACCGTATACAATTTTTTCCATATCGGTAATGCGAGACCCTTGGTGGTTTTTGATACTATGAGAAAATATCTGGAATATAGAGGCTGTAAAGTATGTCCAGAACTTCACAGATGTTGACGATAAGATTATCAACAGGGCAAAGGAGGAGGGCGTAACAGCACCGGAGGTTTCAGAAAAATACATAAAAGAATATTTTGAAGATACAACTGCTCTTAATGTCAGAAAGGCTGATGTCCATCCTAAGGTTTCAGAACATATTTCAGAAATTATGGATTTTGTCAATACCCTTATAAAAAAGGATTTTGCCTATGAGGCAGATGGTGATGTTTACTTTTCAACGAGGAAATTTCCGGATTACGGAAAGCTTTCCGGTCAGAATATTGATGACCTTGAAGCAGGAGCAAGAATTGCCGTTGGAGAGGTAAAGAAGGACCCCCTCGACTTTGCTCTATGGAAGACGAGGAAAGAAGAGAGTGAAATCGCATGGAAATCCCCATGGGGTATGGGAAGACCGGGTTGGCATATTGAATGTTCTGCTATGGCAAAAAAACATTTAGGGGAGACCATAGATATTCACGCCGGAGGACAGGATCTGCAGTTTCCGCATCATGAGAATGAAATTGCACAGTCTGAGTGTTGCAATGGTGTACCCTTTGCAAAATATTGGATGCACAATGCTTACATAACGATGGACAGACAGAAGATGTCAAAATCAAAGGGAAATTTTTTCACGGTCAGGGATATCCGCAAAGAATATTTAGGTGAGGAAATCAGGTTTTTCCTATTGTCGGGGCAGTACAGAAGTCCGATAGATTTTAGTGAAGAACTTATGAAACAGGCAAGGGCAAGTCTGGAAAGACTTAAAAACTGCAAGGAGAACCTGCTGCACCTCATAGAGCAGGGAAACAACGGGGAAATCACCCGAAAGGAAACAGAAAACCTGAAAGACTATGACAGTTACAGACAGAAGTTCATTACAGCCATGGACGATGATCTGAATACAGCCGACGGAATCAGTGCGGTATTTGAACTTGTTACTGCGATCAATACTGCAGTTTCTGATGATGCTACCAAGGAATTTGCACAGAAATCACTGGATACCCTGATGGAATTTGCAGATGTTTTAGGACTTTTGCAGGTTGAGGAGGACAATTCGGTCGATGAGGAAATAGAAAAACTTATTGAAGAAAGACAGCAGGCGAGAAAGGAAAAGAATTTTGCCAGGGCTGATGAAATCAGAGATTTGCTGAAGGCTCAGGGGATTACACTGAAAGATACGCCCCGGGGAGTTCAGATAGTTAAGGAGTAATTTGCTTTTATGGAGGTAAATGCAAAGACAGCTAATACGACGGCGCTTGCCTATATAGGTGATGCCGTTTATGAGGTGTATATAAGAAAATATGTGTTGGGTGATGCTCCGGCAGGGGTGAACAGAATGAACAGAAGGGTCATTCGTTATGTATGTGCAGACGGTCAGGCGAAGATTGCAAAGGAACTGGTAAAAGGCTTTTTGTCCGAGGATGAGATAAAACTTTTGAAGAGGGGAAGGAATAATACCAAAACTCCTAAGCCGAGAGGTTCCAGTCCCGTAGACTACAAAATGGCAACAGGTTTTGAAGCTTTGATAGGGTATCTTCACCTTAACGGCAATGTGAAAAGGCTGGAAGAGATTATCAGAGAAAGTATTGAAATTATTGAAAGAGAGGGGAACCTATGAGTTATGCAGATAAAGTATTCGTTTCCAACATGAAAGATATAATTGAAAACGGAGTTTCTGATGAGAACTTGCAGGTAAGACCTCATTGGGAAGACGGAACACCTGCCCACACTTTGGCGGTGTTTGGGATGGTGAACCGTTATGATTTGGCTTGTGAGTTTCCCATCATAACCCTCAGAAGAACTTACTGGAAGTCTGCCTGGGATGAAATTTCATGGATTTGGCAAAAAAAATCCAATAATATTGAAGACCTGAACTCGCATGTGTGGGACGAATGGGCGGATGAAAAGGGATCTATCGGTAAGGCGTACGGGTATCAGATGGGAATTAAACACCATTATAGAGAAGGTGATATGGATCAGGTGGACAGAGTTATCTGGAGCCTTAAAAACGATCCCGGTTCAAGGAGAATCATGACTAATATGTATAATCACCACGACCTGTCTGAGATGGCACTTTATCCTTGTGCTTATTCTATGACCTTCAATATTGCGGGAAATAAACTGAATGCCATTTTGCATCAACGCTCACAGGATATGCTCACGGCAAATAACTGGAATGTCGTTCAATATGCGCTGATAGTTTATGCGATGGCTTCGGCATACGGTTACGAGCCCGGAGAACTTGTTCATGTAATTGCAAATGCCCATATATACGACAGGCATGTGGATATTGTAAAAGAGATGATTGAGAAAGAGCAGTTTGAGGCACCGAAATTCACCATAGATAGAAGTATCAGGGATTTCTATGACTTTAACAAGGATAGTTTTAAATTGTCAGATTACAGATACAATGACTTTGATGCCAAGATTGAAATCGCAATTTAGCGATGTTGTTGTTTTATGATAATACTATTTTATAATTTACGGAGAAACGATGAATTTGATTTTAGCAGCCGATGAGAATTGGGCAATAGGAAATAAAGGGGATCTCCTTTGTCACCTTTCAGGAGATTTGAAATATTTTAAGAAAACCACAACAGGACACACCGTAATCATGGGAAGAAAAACCCTTGAGAGCTTGCCCGGGAAAAAGGGGCTTTCGGGAAGGAAGAATGTTGTACTGACTAGGGATGAGAATTTTTCCGCAGATGGTGTGGATACGATTTGCCATAGTATTGAAGAGCTTATGCAGGTATTGAAAGATGATGATAACGCCTTTGTAATCGGCGGAGCGAAGGTTTATGAACAGCTTCTACCTCTTTGTGATACCTGTTACATAACAAAGATTTACGGAAAATTTCCTGCTGATGCCTATTTTGTAAATATGGACGAGATGAAGGAATTCAAGGTTACATGGCAGGATGAGCTTATGGAGGATAACGGAATTACATACCGTTTTATGAAATATGAAAGACAGTAAAAACAGTATTTTGTCAGGAAGAAATCCGGTTGCTGAAGCACTGAAAAGCGAAAGAGAAATTGAGAAAATCCTCGTGCAAAAGGGGTCAACAGGTTCTGTAGGTAAGATTATTTCTCTTGCAAAGGACAGAGGGATTCCTATATATTATGAGGAGAAGAGTTTTTTGGATAAAAAAGCGGGAGGCGGTTTTCATCAGGGAGTTGCAGCAGTAATATCGCCTTATAAATACGCATCTGTGGAGGAGATTCTGGAATTGGCAAAGTCTAGAAAAGAAGCTCCGTTTATAATTATTCTGGACGAACTTGAGGATCCTCATAACTTAGGGGCGATAATGAGAAGTGCAGAATGTGCAGGTGCCCATGGGGTGATAATATCCAAAAGAAGGTCGGCAGGAATTACGGGAACCGTTGCAAAAACTTCAGCAGGAGCAGTTGAGTATCTTCCGTGTGCAAGAGTGACGAATATCGCACAGACCATTGATAAACTCAAAGAACTTGGAGTCTGGATTTATGCCTGTGATATGGATGGAGAAATTTATTATAAACAGGATTTGCAAGGTGCCATTGCACTTGTTATAGGTAACGAAGGTTTCGGAATAAGCAGATTGGTGAAAGAGAAGTGCGATTTCACTCTTTCGATTCCAATGACAGGCAAAATCTCATCGCTGAATGCCTCAAATGCCGGAGCAATATTGATGTATGAGGTTAGAAAGCAGAGAGATTGTCATATATAATAAAATGGGAAGGATCTAAAGGAAACGAAGTTAAAGTATCAATAAAGTTTTATCAACAGCATTGATAAAGTAATTAAAAAATGTAGTTATTTTTAAAAATATGGTGTATAATACGACCGGAGATTATGCTGATTGTTACGCCGGCTGTGTGTACCAAATTCAAAGAAGGAAAGGATAGAAAAAGGAGAGTAGTATGATTAAAAGAAAGAGTAAAAACATAGAAAGGATGCTGGCTTGCCTCATGGCATTTATGATGGTGGTTGCATTTTATCCTATGACCGCCCATGCACTGGGTGAAACTATCAATGTTAATTTTGCCGACAGCTTTACGCAGACAACACCGGAAGTTCTGTCGACACTGGATAAGTCTGTGACTGCTGAAACTTCAGCATATACAGGAAAACTTACCGCAAAAATTGATGTAAACAATATGCTTAAGAAGGCATACGAAGTTTATAAGAAAAATGAAAATCTAGCAGGTCCTAGGGTCATGTACGGTCCTAACAAGAGTGCACCGGCAATAACCTATACCGTAAATATGCCTGCAGGTCAAAATGTTAAAATTACAAATACGACACAATCTGAAAATGCAAATACAATCTCTGCCATAAAACCGGAAATTGCAGCAGATGGTAAATCAGTAAAATTCACCATAGAATTTCCATGGTTGGACTATCAGGGCTTTTTCAAAGAATATGAGAAGGATTTAGCAGCAGGCAATAAGTATCTTAATCTTGCTATCAATTATGAAGGTACTGCAGCAAAGGGGACTTCTTATGAATCGGTGAAAAACGGAATTACAGCCAGCGGTGGCGGAGAACTTTGGTATTACGGAAAATGGTTCAGCAGTAAGGTTATGACAATTACTACTGATACGGCAACTTTTCCGCTGTTTTCCGCAAAGTCCCCTCAAATCGATGAAAAACCGATAATTAAAACAACGTTGCCGGGCGACCTTTTGCTAAACGGCGATACACAGTCTGACAAAGTCATAGAAGTGACTCCGGAAAATTCACTGAAATTCACGGGAAGCTTGGATGTTTCTTCTATAAAAGAACAGATGAAGAAGATTGAACAACAGTATGGAAAATCCGGTGCAGACTTGGAAAACATAAAATTGCATAATCCGGAATCGACTTTCACTGCAAAGATAATCTTGCCTAAAGGACTAAAGGCGAAAAATAATCTTGCAGTCGGTACAGATGTTCAGCTTGAGGGTGCGGCAGGAACCTTTGCCATTGTGGATGCGAAAAACGACGGAAATGGAGTAATTACCGTTAAGATGACGCTCCAAAATACTGATAAGATTAAGAATTACAAAGACCTCAAGAAAGCTATTGATAAGTGTGCAGACGAACTTAAGGTTAATGTCAGTGCAATACAGTTAGAAGATACTGTAAAGAATAACGATCAGCTGACGGTTAAAGGTGAGCTTACGGGAACTATGTGCTCTGTTGCTGAATATCAGGGAAAAGCGATAAAATTCTCTTTTGAATGGAAAGGAGAACAGAAAGCCGGTGGCAAGGATATTACCGCAACTGACGATAAAGCTATACAGCTGACTTTAAAGGTTAAAAAACCGGAAGAAATTCAGGCTGATGCAAAACTGAAAGGCGATATTTTGATTGGAGCCGATACGGAGCATGATGCTATTTTTGAAACGAAACCCGGAAATATCCATGACTTTACCGGAGCTTTAGATGTTTCGGATATTAAGAAAGCCATGAATAACTATAAAACTTCAATGGCACCTAATGACCCAAGTTCCGGTATTAAACTTGAAGACACCACTTCCAAGTTTACGGCAACCTTTACACTGCCGGAGGGAATGGAATATACACTCCCTAAAACCGTTGATAATGTCCAGCTTTTAGGTGCGGCGGATACCTTCAAAATAACTAATGTTGTGGATAACGGAAAGTCCATAGATGTTGAAATGACTCTTAAGCAGGGCATTGATGACTTTGATAAACTTGAAAAAGCAATTAACGCTTGTGATGATACTCTTAAGGTAATTGTGAAGGGGGTTAAGGTTTCCGATAATACAACTAATGACCAGAAACTGCAGGTTAAGGGTTCCATCATAGGAAACATGAAAGCTAAAGCTAAGCTGAATAATGATATTAAGAATTTTAACTTAAATTGGACAGCTGTTCAGTCCGATGAAGGAAGAGATAAGGCTGCAACTGATAATGAGTCCATTACATTTACTTTGAATGTCAACAAGCCTGAAACCTATGAAATAAAAGATATTCCACTGGAAGGTGACATCTTAATAAACGGTGACACTGAACACGATAAAGTGTATGAAACTGAACCGGGTGCAAAACTGGATTATACGGGAGCATTGAATATTGCCCCAATTAAAGATAAGATGGATGAAATTGAAGGTCAGTTTTTCGGTGCCGACCCTGATAAGATTATGCTGGAAGGTACGAAATCTGAATTCGCAGCAACATTTACATTACCTGAATATGTTAATTATAAAGACGGTGTAACGAAAGATGATATTAAGTTTGAGGGTGCAGACGGAGTATTTACTGTAACTGATTTGCAGGTTTCGGGTAAGGTTGCCACAGTTAAGATGACTCTAAGAGATGGAATTACTAAGTATACAGAATTGAAAAAAGCTGTAAAAAGCTGCGACAATCAGCTGAAAGTGACAATTCCGACAACTGTTTCAGAAGACCTGAAGGAAGAAAAAACACTTACAGCAGTGGGTACTCTGACAGGTGGAATGTCTGCAAAAGCTATTATTGGCGTAAAAGAAAAGAATTTCCATTTAACGTGGAAAGCTAAGCAAAGTCCGGAAGGAAAAGATAAGATTGCAACGGATGATGAAACCATTCAGGGAACCATACATGTTAATCAGCCAACCATTGTTGATGAAAAGGTTAATCTTGAAGGTGACATCTTAATCGGTAAGGAAACGGAGCATGATGAACTTTTCCCAACGAAGCCGGGAGCGAAGCATGACTTTACAGGTGCATTGAATGTCAAACCTATCAAGGAGCAGATGGCTGCTATTGAAAAACAACATCCCGGAGTGTCGCTTGACAGAATTTCATTGGACGATGTAAAATCTGAATTCATTGCGAAGTTTACATTGCCGGAAAAACTTTCATTCGGTGTGCCGCTTACAACAGAAAATGTTAAGCTTAAAGGTGCAGACGGAGTGTTTTCTGTCAGCGATGTAAAAGTCGAGGGCAAGACCGTAACCGTTAAGATGACCTTGAGAGAGGGCATTTGCAAATACACAGAGCTTGCCAAGGCCATTAAAGATGATTGCAGTGATCAGCTTGAAGTTATCATTCCACAGGTGACTGTTTCAAAGGATGCCAAAAACGGTGAGATTTTCACAGTTGTAGGAGAACTTACAGGAGGCATGTCTGCAGTGGCAAAAGTAGATAAAGGTTTGGAATACAGTCCTAAATTTAAGTTTAACTTCACATGGGAAGCAAAACAAAGTCCGGAAGGAAAAGATAAGATTGCAACAGATGATGATACAATCCAATTCAGTTTGAAAGCAAAAGTGAAGACGCAAGGCTCGGATAAACCTAAACCGGAGAAGCCGAATAAACCAAGACCAAATCCGCAAAAACCTGAAGGGCACAATCCAAAGACAGGTGATGCAACCGGTCTGGAAGTATATCTGATGCTTCTTTCAATGGCAGTTGTCGGCGGAGGAATGGTTGCGGCGAGAAGAAAAGAAAATGACAAATAACATAGAAGAGAAGCGGTTGCAGAACAAGCGATGGAAAGAATAATAGAAACTATCACAAAGTTGTCATTTTAAAAGTGTAAGAGGAGTAATAGAATTAAGAAGAACACTTAATCACTGTCTTAGTGAAATATGTACTTCTTAATTCTTTTTTATTGCAATGAGAGGGGAGTGCAAATGACAGATGAAAAAACAAAGCTGAAAACACATTCAGTAAAAAAATAGGGAAAACAGATTATAAAGTTACAGTGCATTCGAGCCGATTGTCGACCAAGAAACCTTTGATAACATGCAGAGAATAGGTATATTGAAATAGACTACGGAACAAAAGATAAAGTATTACCAAGATAGAAGAATCATCAAAGGATATGTATCATAGAATGATTTGCCATATATTTTACCATAGATAT
>ERZ772957.2365-NODE-2365-length-10992-cov-10.093993_pt1 | contig 10992 bp, 12 predicted proteins | sample MGYA00580682_ERZ772957 | MGnify/ENA primary metagenome ERZ772957 (study PRJEB29015, sample SAMEA2737921) | human oral metagenome | biome: human oral; feature: human-associated habitat; material: dental | place: China | collected 2025 ...
TGGCTGTCCGAGCAGCGCCAAGGTTGGGCAGTAGATACGCCTGCAGAGGGTGAGCTGCTGCGGGCGCATCGATACGGGCGATGCATCGTCGTCGCATGGGATAAGCGCAGAGGAGCGACAGTCTGCCCAAGGGCAGTCATGGCGCTCTGGTATGCGTTTTTATTTGACACATCGGATAACAAATAAAGGAGGACATTATTATGAGCAAGTGGACGGACATCAGGGACAACATTGTGCGTGAGCTGCATATTGACAATGTGACGGAGGAGATCAAACAGCGTGTGTCGGCGAGCATCGTGAGCGAGGTGCTGCCGCCGATCGAGGACGCGGTCAATAAGTTTGTCACGACGATCCAGGCGCAGGCAAAGGAGGAGCGCGGCTGGTGCTACTGGCGTGATGCCATTGTGCTGCCTACGGTCATGCAGGGCGCGGTGTGGCTGGTCAAGATGGTACTGACCAAGACGCTCACGCCGACGGAACAGGCGTAAGACAATCGCAACAGCCCTGGGGCTTCGGCCTTGGGGCTGTTTTTTTTGTATTCTAGCAGCATGATATTTTGAAAAAATAAATATAAAAAACAAATAATATATGTATATAGTATTGCAATATATACATATATATGATAATATAATGATAGGCATTCAGATGTTACGGGAAAGGAGGTGTGATATGAGAATACAGAAGCCAGGGACAACCCTGATGCCGCAGATCTGCACAATATGCGGCATCAAGTACATGGGTGGACCTTCCGCGTTGTATTGCCCATCATGTAGGGAGATAAAAAGAAGGGAGTATGAGCGCGAAACGCGCGCCCGCCAGCGCGCGGGGAGAGCCGTCGTCTTGGGCGAAACCATTGGGATTTGTGAAAAATGTGGCGAGAAGTTTGTATACCAAGGGTCCCGCCAAAAATATTGTAAGAAATGTGCCGATGAGGCGATACGGGAAAATGACAGGGAAAAAACCCGCGGCTGGCTCAGACGCACTGTAAAAAAGCATGGTCGGCGATATGCCGACGAACGAAATGCCGCTAAAAAAGTCCCGCCGAAACACTGCAAAATTTGCGGAGTATCTTTGGAAGGGCTGCAACCAAACCGCGAATATTGCGATGACTGCCGAGAAATACGAATAAAGTATAACAATTATGTGCAGGATCTAAAACGAAGAAGAGATAGCAAGCCGCTATCTTTTGAAGAGTGGAGCAAAGTACCACGAAGAAGAGATAGCAAGGAGATCGTTAAAGAGTGGCGTGAGAAAAATCCCAACGGGACGTATAAAAAATGCTCAACAGAAACCGGATTATGTGCACCAACTATCGGCAAGTGGTGGCGCATAATAGATGAGGAGGCGGGGATAGAACGAAAAACACCGTATGAGATCGTCAAAGAATGGCGTGAACAAAATCCAAATGAGACGTATGTAAAATGCTCAGCCGAAACCGGGTTATGCACGCAGACGATTGGAAAGTGGTGGCGTATACTCGACGATGAGGCAGGTGTGAAACGAAAAACATCGTATGAGATCGTCAAAGAATGGCGTGAGAAAAATCCGAAAGGCAAAAAGGTAGCCTGTGTCGCTGCAACCGGATTAAACGCAGTGACAGTAAGAAAATGGTGGCGTATCTTGGAAGATGAGGCGGGCATAAAACGGGAGACATCTCGTGAACGTATAGCCCGATGGCGAAAAGAGAATCCGAAAGGGCGCGGTTCGGAGTGTGCAGCTGCAATAGGGCTGCGCAGAGAAACTGTATATAAGTGGTGGAAAATTATAGATGAGGAGGAATAACTATTATGGCCAATAAGACTCTTTACATGAATGGGCCGTTGGAAAAGCTGGAGGCGGCAACGAAGAAACAAGGCGTGCCGTTCTCGTCCCGGCTCGGCGAGATTGTTGAGCGGTATGGAATCATCATGGATCTTGAAACGGTGCCGGAATTTACGCCGGAAGAAATGGAGATCCTGGGTGAGGTTATCTGCGGCGCGATGATCGATCGCAGAAAGATCCGGGGCCTGCATCTGGATATTTTGGACGCAACGCTCGGGAGCCCGTCCGAAAAAGAAAAACTGTACGAGAAAATCGAACCCATGACGCCAGGTCAGCTGCTCAAAGTTATTGAGCAGCTGGGACAGTAAACAGCAGGGGCATCCGAAATACTGGATGCCCCTGTTTCTTTTTACTCGCATAATATACGCATAAAAATAAAAAAATATATGTATAAAGTATTGACAGTTATGCGTATAGATGCTATAATATAATCAAGGTAAGGGTCAGACACAAAATAAGGAGGAACCCAATATGAAAAACATGGAGATTCTCGATTCCAACGAAACGGGCACGCTGTACCGCCTCAAGAATGATATCTTCGATTCGGTAGCCTTTGAGGCTCCCGACGGAGAGACACACTTCCTGAAAGACATGCAGGGTACGTTCCCGGAGACGCTGGACGAAGTTCCCGATTACGATTGGGTGACGAAGGAAGACTGGCTCCTGTAAGGAGCCAGTCGGGGTGAAAGGAGCTGCGCGCCGACATCGAGCGTGCAATCGAGAATCGAGAATCACGAAAAGAGCTGCCGCCAGTTAGCATAGCAGCCCGCCCCGGCAGGCCACTGCTGTCGGGGCTTTCTCAAAATAAGGAGGAGACAAAAATGAAAATGACCGAGGCCGCAAAGTTTGCGGCAGAAACCAGCCCCGTCGTCAAGGCCGACGGAAAGCGGTTCGTGTTCTACGAAGACGCTTTCGAGGACTGGAATCACGCCACAAACACGTTCCGTTTCACCGCCCGGGCATTCAGCCCTGACGATGTTCCTGATGAAGAAGGCTACCGCCCCTGCTACGATCTCCACTTCGAGGTCACGAACCCCGAGGCGGAAGAAGCCGAAGACGCCTGCGATTGGGACGTCATCTCGGAATATGAAGAGAACGGTGATGTCATCGAGGCTGAGGCCGCAAAAACTCTCATCGGCCTTGTGCGCTTCTGGAGGTAGGCACCGCCCCGCCCGGGCTGTTTGCACCTGCCGGGGCTTTTCCCTAGAAGTAAGTGTCTGAAGCTGCGCGGAGATTGAGGAGGTATAAAAAATGATTGACTGGGCGAAAGTACCGTCCGATGCGATGGATGTTATCTGGAAGAATGACATGCGGAAAGTAGACAGAGAGATAGAAAAGAATATGCCGCAGACGTGTCGGAAGATGTTGGCATGGACGGATTCTGTAGAGAAGCGCGGGTTTCGTGATGCCGTCGAAGAAAAGGCAACGCGCCTGCAGCGACTCGCAGCCCTGCGGCGACTCGCTGATCTCGCCGCAATCAAAGCGATAGAAGAGCGCGAAAAGAAAAAGACTTGAAAAACGGGCTGCCGCACACGATTGTGCGACAGCCCGTTTTTCGTGCAATGAGGTGTAATGGCTGTACCTGTATAATGTCTACAGTTTGTCTACGATAAAAATTTTTATGCTCATATTTGCCCTTTTTTACTCCATTTTAAAATATGTTGATGTTTATCTGATCCCCATGGAATTTAAGGAGATAGAATAGTTTTGCTTTTACCTTGTTTTCGGTATAGCGGTGTATCGCTGATGCTCCAAGCACTGGTTGAAAGATATGAGACGGAGTGCAAAGAGGGACGGTTGCCCAGAGATGGTTGGGAGAAGCGTAATGTTTCCTTTGCGCTCTTGCTTTCCAAAGAAGGAGAATTGCTTCAAGTATTGCCGCTCATCCAGAAGGTTTTGCGCGGCAAGAAGGAAGTGGATCGACCGCAGGAACTTATTGTTCCGGCAGGAGAAACGAGAACGGTTGGCATAGCCCCGTTTTTCCTTTGCGATAATTCGTCGTATTTTTTAGGGGCTGATCTGAAAGGAAAGCCCAAGCGTACGGCAGAATGTTTTGCGGCTGCGAAGGCCCTGCACGAGGAGATTCTGGATGGTGCCGGGTCGGACGCTGCTCGCGCTGTCATCGCTTTTTTCGGGCACTGGCAGGGCGGTGAATCGATGGTGCACACGCATCCGGCTCTCGCGCCCTATGCCGATGAGATTCTTGCCGGGGCGAATCTCGTATTCCGTGTGGACAGCACCTTTGTGCACGAAGAGCCGGCCGTGCGTGAGGCATGGGAAACGCATCTTGATGCGAGCGGCGCTGAGGAAGAGCGCCGCTGTCTCGTGACGGGCACATTGGCGCCGATCGCTGTCAAGCATCCGGCGCTCAAGGGCATCACAGGCGCTCAAACAACGGGAGCCATGCTCGTCTCCTTCAATGCCAATGCCTACGAATCCTACGGTCACGACGGCGAGCAGGGCGGTAACGCGCCCGTATCGAAGAAGGCGGCTTTTGCTTACGGCACGGCGCTCAACGCTCTGCTTGCTGATCGCGAACATACGAAAATCATAGGCGACACGACGATGGTCTATTGGGCCGAGGAGGAGAGCGAGGCGGCACAAGACTTGCTTTGCGGCATGCTTTTCGGCGATGAAGATAAGATGACCGACGACTTGCTTGACGCCGTGCTGAAAAAGGTGCAGGCAGGGGCGGCTATCGACTACGAGGGCGTGGCAATCTCCTATGCCAATCCTTTTTATATCCTGGGGCTGGCGCCCAATGCGGCGCGGCTTTCCGTACGCTTCTTCCTGCAGGGTTCTTTCGGGGATTTCTTGAGGAATCTCGCCCTGCACATGGAACAGATGAAGATTGTCCGCCCGAGCTGGGAGACGCGCAGCAATGTGCCGTTGTGGGAGCTTCTGCGTGAAACGGTGAATCCAAACGCCAAGGTGAAGATGGCCTCTCCCATCATGGCAGGAGCTATGCTGCGGGCCGTTTTGACCGGCGGCAAGTATCCCGTGTCCGTATTCCAAAACATTTTGCTGCGCATTCATGCGGAGCAGGGAGAGCGGAAAATCAATGCAAGGCGCGCCGGCTTTTTGAAAGCATATTTGATGCGAAATCGAGGGAGGAAGATCGCTGTGGCATTAGATGAAAACTCGACCGATGTTGCTTATTTGCTCGGACGCTGGTTCGCCGTCTTGGAAGAGGTGCAGGAGAAGGCGAATCCTGAGATCAAGGCGACGATTCGCGACCGTTTCTTTGATTCTGCCTGTGGAACGCCGGCGCATGTGTTCCCGATGCTGCAGAAGCTCGCGCTTCATCACTTGAAAAAGTTGGAAATGGCTCCCAGAGTCTATTTGGACAAGAAGCTGTCGGAGATCATGGGAAAGTTGGACGCCAAGGATATGCCGCGCCATTTGCCACTTGAGGAGCAGGGCGTATTTATCCTTGGTTACTATCATCAGAAGCAGAAGCGGTACGAAAAGAAGGAGGAAAAGTAAATGGCGGAAGCAATCAAACATCGGTATGATTTTGTCATTCTTTTTGACATCGAAAACGGCAATCCGAACGGCGATCCCGATGCGGGCAATATGCCGCGCGTCGATCAAGAGACCGGACACGGACTGGTCACCGACGTTTGCCTCAAGCGGAAGATTCGCAACTACGTGGAAACGGCGCAGGAAGGGAAGCCGGGCTATCGCATTTACATCAAGGAAAACGTGCCGCTCGCTCAAAGCGACCAAGAGGCCTGTGACCACCTCGGCATCAAGGACATCAAGAAGGTCAAGGCCTCAGATCCTGCGATCGACGGCAAGATTCGCGACTTCATGTGCAGCAATTTCTTCGATATCCGCACTTTCGGCGCCGTCATGACGACCTTCGTGCAGGGAGCGCTGAACTGCGGGCAGGTACGCGGTCCCGTGCAGCTCGGCTTTGCGCGCAGCATCGATCCCATTCTGCCGCAGGAGATCACCATCACGCGCACGGCGATCACGACGATCAAGGATGCGCAGACGAAGAAGACGGAAATCGGCCGCAAGTTCATCGTACCCTATGCGCTCTATAAGGTCGAAGGCTATGTCTCGGCAAACCTTGCGCGCAAGACGACGGGCTTCTCCGAAGAGGACTTGGCGCTCTTGTGGCAGGCGATCCTGCGCATGTTTGAGCTTGACCGCTCGGCGGCGCGCGGCAATATGGCGACGCGCGAGCTCATCGTGTTCCGCCACGAAAGCGAGCTTGGCAATGCGCCCGCCTATCAGCTTTTTGAGCGCGTCCATGTCAAAAAGAAGGTGGCGGATGAGCCGGCGCGCAGCTATCAGGACTATGAAGTCACCGTTGACGAGGCAGATCTGCCCGAAGGCGTGACCTGCACGCGCATGCGCTGATGGCGTATCGGGAAGAGAAGTGGCTGGATGTCGCCGGCATCCAGCATTTCCTCTTTTGCCGCAGGCAGTGGGCGCTCATCCACATCGAGCAGCAATGGCAGGAAAATTTGCGTACAGTCGAGGGGCAGATTGTCCACGAGAAATGTCATGACGGCAGCCTGCACGAATCGCGCGGGGATTTGCTCGTGGCGCGTGCCCTGCGCATTTCCTCGGCAAAGCTCGGCGTGAGCGGCGTTTCGGATGTCGTGGAATTTCATCGGGAAAGCGTCGGCGCCCGCCTGCATGGGCATGAAGGCTTTTGGCGCCCCGTACCCATCGAGTACAAGCGAGGCAAGCCGAAAGACGGCGAAGAAGATGTTTCCCAGCTCGTCCTGCAGGCGCTCTGCCTTGAAGAAATGCTTTGCTGTCGGATTCCGCTGGGGTATCTCTTTTACGACGAAATTCATCGGCGCCAGAAGGTGGAAATCACGCAATCTTTGCGCGAAGAAGTGCTGCAGGCGCTCGATGAGATGCACAAAGCCTTTTCACGCGGCGTTACCCCGAAGGTAAAAGCGACGAAGAAATGCCGCAGCTGTTCTCTGAAAGATCTGTGCCTGCCGAAGCTGGAAAAAACGGCGGCTGTGGATGGCTATTATGCGGCTGCGCTGAAAGGGGTGTGAGATATGCGCCATATGCTCAATACCCTTTTCGTTTTGACCGAAGACGCCTATGTCGCGCTCGAAAATGAAAATGTCGTCGTGCTGCAGGAAGAAAAAGTGCTGGGGCGAATACCGCTGCTCACTTTGGAAAATATACTTTGCTTCACCTACAAGGGCGCAAGTCCCGCCCTGATTTTCGCCTGCGCGCAGGCGAAAATCGGCCTTTGCTTCTTCAGCCCGCGCGGACGCTTCCTCGCGCGCTCCTGCGGCGAGGTGCGAGGTAACGTGCTCCTGCGAAAAGAGCAGTATCGGCGCTCGGAAGACGAGGCGGAGAGTGCGAGACTTGCAGCCAATTTCCTTTTCGGCAAAATCTTCAACACGCGCACGATCATCGAGAGAATGAAGCGCGATCATCCGCTGAGCTTGGATCTGACGGAACTCGCACAGGTGAGCGCGGAGCTCAAAAGCAGCCTGCATACCTTGCGCCGAGCGCAGTCGCTCGACGAGATGCGCGGCATCGAAGGAAATGCTGCACACCTGTACTTCGCGCTGTTCGACCAGTTCATTTTGCAGAATAAAGCGGAGTTTTCCCTGGAAGGCCGCCTCAAGCGTCCGCCGCTCGATCGCGTCAATGCCATGCTGTCGTTCCTTTATACCGTGCTGGCGCATGACTGCGCCTCCGCTTTGGAAGGTGTGGGACTCGATGCGTATGTCGGTTTTCTGCACCGCGACCGCCCGGGAAGAGAATCTCTGGCGCTCGACCTCATGGAAGAACTGCGCAGCCTCTTCGTTGACCGCCTCGTGCTCACATTGATCAACAATCGCATCATCCAGCCGGAGCATTTCGAGAAAAAGGAAAACGGCGCCGTCTGGCTCAGCGATACAGGTCGAAAGGTCGTTTTGAAGGAATGGCAGGATAGGAAACGAGAGCAGATCACGCACCCCTTTCTCAAGGAAAAACTTTCGTGGGGACTCGTACCCTATGTCCAATCGCTGCTTCTCGCAAGATATTTGCGCGGCGATTTGGAGGAATATCCGGCGTTCTTGTGGAAATAGGTTCGTAGAACATGGAGGTGGGCGGTGGAATGCTGATTCTCGTGACATACGATGTCAATACAGAAACACCCGCCGGCCGCACACGCCTAAGAAAAGTGGCAAAATGCTGCGTGCGCCATGGCCAACGCGTGCAAAACTCCGTGTTTGAATGCGTCCTCGATGAAGCCCAGTTCTGCGCCCTGCGGCACGAATTGACCACGCTGATTGACCCGGAAAAAGACAGCCTGCGCTTCTATAATCTGGGCAATAAATACACGGGAAAAACGCAGCACATCGGCGCAAAACCAAGTTACGAAGCTGAAGGGACACTTATGCTGTAGGAACTTCGCGTTCGTAAAAAGGCGTCGGAAAATCTTAAGGAAGTGCTGAATTTATCAGTGATTCTTTGATGCGAACATGTATCACACATAAGGTTTTTCGGCGAGAAATGCCTACAAGAACACGACTCAAAATGAGGTTCGCGAAAAACACCGTGCAAACGGTGTAATGGAGACCGTGTGAGTAGGTACTGTCGCGCCCCTCGCGGGCGCGTGGATTGAAAGATGCGCTCAACCCCTCTGCGATTGCAACATCGTGGTAGTCGCGCCCCTCGCGGGCGCGTGGATTGAAAGATGCGGCTCGATAAAACCTTGTTGTCGGACAGCGTCGCGCCCCTCGCGGGCGCGTGGATTGAAAGGCAAAGAGCCGCGAAGAGTGCGAGGCGATCGCGGGTCGCGCCCCTCGCGGGCGCGTGGATTGAAAGAACGAGCAAAGGGCTATTGACGTACAGGGCGCAGTCGCGCCCCTCGCGGGCGCGTGGATTGAAAGCGCCGTGCGCGGCTGATGTCCACATAAAGCGCATTGTCGCGCCCCTCGCGGGCGCGTGGATTGAAAGGCGGACGCCGCCGAGCAATCGACCGCGCCCACCGTCGCGCCCCTCGCGGGCGCGTGGATTGAAAGAAAACGGCAAGAACAACAACAGCAGCAGCAAAAAGTCGCGCCCCTCGCGGGCGCGTGGATTGAAAGCTGCACTCCTGCCATTCGCTCGATAGTGAATATTGTCGCGCCCCTCGCGGGCGCGTGGATTGAAAGGCCATACGTCAAGCAAGCGGACGCGCTCGCATGAGTCGCGCCCCTCGCGGGCGCGTGGATTGAAAGCTGAACTGATTTCAACAGAGCCCGCACGGGTGAAGTCGCGCCCCTCGCGGGCGCGTGGATTGAAAGTCGTAGTAGTCCTTGGTGAGCGCGATGCGCCCACCGTCGCGCCCCTCGCGGGCGCGTGGATTGAAAGACAAAAATAAACGGTCTCCCGTCTTGCCAATAGGGTCGCGCCCCTCGCGGGCGCGTGGATTGAAAGGGGGTAAAAGAATTGAGGTGCATTGCGGGAGATCCGTCGCGCCCCTCGCGGGCGCGTGGATTGAAAGGTTGATTGTGACCTCCTTCTGCGCTTGGCTTGCGTCGCGCCCCTCGCGGGCGCGTGGATTGAAAGACGATAAGCACGATTTCGCGCTGCATCGTCAAGCGTCGCGCCCCTCGCGGGCGCGTGGATTGAAAGATGAAATGAATGAATTTATTTATGGGTTAAAAAAGTCGCGCCCCTCGCGGGCGCGTGGATTGAAAGGACGATAGTGACGGATTAACGCCGCAGCAGGCAAAGTCGCGCCCCTCGCGGGCGCGTGGATTGAAAGGGCAGGAGATGACCGCCGCGCCGATCGGCGAGTAGTCGCGCCCCTCGCGGGCGCGTGGATTGAAAGATCTCGGCATTGAGCTTTCTAAGCTCCGCTTCGAGTCGCGCCCCTCGCGGGCGCGTGGATTGAAAGGCGCAACGCCTCCAGTTTGCCCCACTGCTCATTCGTCGCGCCCCTCGCGGGCGCGTGGATTGAAAGTCAGCAATCGAGGCACGTGTGATCGCTTGGCTCGTCGCGCCCCTCGCGGGCGCGTGGATTGAAAGTGTTCTGCCATACGCGCTTCCAAACGTCGCATGGTCGCGCCCCTCGCGGGCGCGTGGATTGAAAGTTGCTCGTCGGGTCCTCCTGCTTGGCGGCTGACGTCGCGCCCCTCGCGGGCGCGTGGATTGAAAGCCCGGCGAGCCAAGCGATCACACGCGCCTCAATCGTCGCGCCCCTCGCGGGCGCGTGGATTGAAAGAAGGTCGTCGAGGGACGCAGCAACCGCAGAATCACGTCGCGCCCCTCGCGGGCGCGTGGATTGAAAGTCCGCGTAACGGTATCCGCCGACCTTTTTAATGTCGTCGCGCCCCTCGCGGGCGCGTGGATTGAAAGCAGCAACCGCTCTTTGAAGGCTGTGTCGAACTTGGTCGCGCCCCTCGCGGGCGCGTGGATTGAAAGATTTATATTATGGGTACAGTTTGCGGTGCATATAGTCGCGCCCCTCGCGGGCGCGTGGATTGAAAGGCAATGGTTCGTATATGCATTGGCGAGAGTGCGAGTCGCGCCCCTCGCGGGCGCGTGGATTGAAAGGCTTGCTCCTAGGGTTTGACATGCGCCTCGCCCGTCGTCGCGCCCCTCGCGGGCGCGTGGATTGAAAGTCTTGGCAGGTAAATAACAATGATGGCTTCTTGTCGCGCCCCTCGCGGGCGCGTGGATTGAAAGGGCACAGGCGAAGGCGGCGGCAGCAGCACGGAACGTCGCGCCCCTCGCGGGCGCGTGGATTGAAAGTCGGGATCGGTCGGCGGTGCATACGGCACGCCCGGTCGCGCCCCTCGCGGGCGCGTGGATTGAAAGGCCAAGCATGGCGGCATCAAGACCACGGTGGATGGTCGCGCCCCTCGCGGGCGCGTGGATTGAAAGGCCGTCCCTGTAGGCGTCAACGGCCTCCGCCCAGGTCGCGCCCCTCGCGGGCGCGTGGATTGAAAGCCCGCGCGCAGTCCGTTTTTCTGCCCCGGCGCCGGTCGCGCCCCTCGCGGGCGCGTGGATTGAAAGCTGTTTCTCTCGTGTATCTTTGACGCTCTTACGGTCGCGCCCCTCGCGGGCGCGTGGATTGAAAGCTTGCCGTAGGGAATCCACGAAATGAAAATCTGCGTCGCGCCCCTCGCGGGCGCGTGGATTGAAAGTACCTCTTGACGCGCATCGAGCGCTCGATCGACAGTCGCGCCCCTCGCGGGCGCG
>ERZ772957.2367-NODE-2367-length-10988-cov-26.075368_pt1 | contig 10988 bp, 9 predicted proteins | sample MGYA00580682_ERZ772957 | MGnify/ENA primary metagenome ERZ772957 (study PRJEB29015, sample SAMEA2737921) | human oral metagenome | biome: human oral; feature: human-associated habitat; material: dental | place: China | collected 2025 ...
CAGGGGCCTCCAACGTCATGATCGGCTCCTGGTTCGCCGGCACCCACGAGTCCCCGGGGGACGCCCAGATCGATGCCGACGGGCGCGCCTACAAGGAGTCCTTCGGCATGGCCTCCATGCGCGCGGTCCTCGGGCGCACCGAGGGGGAGAACGCCTTCGACCGCGCCCGCAAGGCTCTTTTCGAGGAGGGCATCAGCGGCGGGCGCATGTACATCGACCCGGCCCGCCCCGGCGTCGAGGACCTCATCGACCAGATCATCTCCGGCGTGCGCTCCTCCTTCACCTACGCCGGCGCCGACTCCATCCCCGAGTTCCGCGAGCGGGCGATCGTCGGCCTGCAGTCCGCCTCCGGCTACCGCGAGGGCGCACCCGTCCCCGTCTCCTGGTGAATATGCAGGTCAAGCCGCCATATTCTGAGTAACTCAGTTACTCATACTGGGGTGGGGTAGCCTGTATGAGTATGGACAAGACGAGCACGTGGCCCCAGGTGGGGCGCGAGACGCTGGAATGGAAGGCGATCGCGCCCCAGTGGGGCGCGCCGTCGTCCCGCACCCGTGGACCGGTGACATACGAGGGAGCAGTGGTTCCCGAGATCGCCACCTGCTCACCGATGCTGGATCCCGACACCAGCCAGGAGGCCGACGAGGCCGCTCGGGAGCTGACCCGCCTCGACAGCGCCCTGGGCGAGCGCCTCGCCTCCTTCTCTCCTATCCTCCTGCGCTCGGAGGCCGCGTCCTCGTCCCAGATCGAGAACCTCACGGCCAGCGCGCGGGCAGTCCTCGGGGCCGAGCTGGGCGCCCGGACCGAGGGCAACGCCAAGGAGATCGTCGCCAACACCCGCATGATGACGGCGGCACTCGATCTCGCCAATGAGCTGACCGTCGATGCGATCCTCCGCATGCACGCCACCCTCATGGAGGGGCAGGCTGTTCATCCCACAGGCCGGTGGCGCGATGAAGCTGTGTGGATCGGGACCCGGTCTGACAGCCCCCGGGGCGCCGAGTACGTCGCCCCCCACCACCGCCACGTCCCGGGACTCATGGAGGACCTGGTGGCGTTCATGGCGCGAACGGATCTCCCTCCTCTGGCGCACGTCGCACTGACGCACACCCAGTTCGAGACCATTCATCCCTTCACCGACGGGAATGGCCGAACGGGGCGCGCGCTCGTGCAGGCGATGCTGCGCGCCCGAGGCGTTACCCGCAATGTCGCAGTGCCAGTGTCCGCAGGACTCCTGGCGGAGGTCGGCGGCTACCACAGGGCCCTGATGGCCTACCGCGAGGGACGGCCTGAGGAGATCGTCCAGGCGCTGTCCCGGGCGGCGCTCCGGGCCGTTGTCAACACCCGCCAGCTCGTCGAGGACATCGACGGCATCCGCGAGGGATGGGACGAGCGCTTGACCGCGCGCCGCACCTCGGGGGCATGGCGCCTGCTGGACCTCGCGGCCAGGCGCCCCGTGATCGACGCGGCCATGGCCGCCGATTTCCTGGGATCGGCGCCGCAGAACGTCTACCCAGCGCTCGCGGCGCTCACCGATGCGGGGATCCTCATCGCCACCAAAGAGTACCGGCTGGGCACTCTGTGGCGCAGCGACGAGGTCCTCGCGGCGATCGACTCCTTCGCCGCGCGCGCAGGCCGGCGCGAGGCGCCGTAGCGAGGGCTCAGGCCGCCGCCCCGGCCTCGAGGGCCTGGATGAGGTCCGCCACCAGGTCCTCGGCGTCCTCGATGCCCACGCTCAGGCGCAGCAGGCGGTCGGAGAGCCCATAGGCGGCCCTCCGCTCCGGCGGCACGTCGGCGTGGGTCTGCGCGCTCGGACACGTCACGAGGGACTCCACCCCGCCCAGCGACTCGGCGAAGGTGAACACCGTCAGCGCCCCGAGGAACGTCCCGATATCCACGCCCTCGGTCACCTCGAAGGAGACCATCCCGCTGCGCCCGGGGTAGAGCACCCGCTCCACCAGGGGGCTCTCCTCCAGCGCGGCGGCGACGGCGCGCGCGTTCGCCTCGTGCCGGTCCATGCGCACCCCCAGGGTCTTCAGGCCCCGCAGCAGGAGGAAGCAGTCGAAGGGGGACAGGGTCGCGCCGGTGGTGTTGAGGCGGTACTGGACACGGTCACCCGCCTCCTCATCGGAGACGACGATCGCCCCGGCCATGACGTCGTTGTGCCCGCTCAGGTACTTCGTCGCCGAGTACAGGACGGCGTCGGCGCCCAGTTCCAGGGGGCGGCACAGGTAGGGGGTGAGGAAGGTGTTGTCGACGGCGAGCAGCGCCCCCGCGCTGTGGGCGAGCCGGGCGGCGGCGGCCACGTCGATGAGGGCCATCATCGGGTTGGTCGGCGACTCGATGACGACCAGGGAGGCCGGGCGGCGCAGCGCCTCGCGCAGGCCGTCCTCGCCTCGGGCGCCGAGTCCGCCGAGCTCATCGAGCGCGTCCCCCGGCGCCCAGACGGGAATGCCGCGACGCAGCGCCTCCTCGACGAGGCCGGTGTCGAGGTGGTCGGAGTGACGGTGGGTGATGAGCACGGCGTCGATACCATCCAGGCCGGGATGGCGCCCGAGTTGCCCCGGGTCGAGCAGAAGCCGTGTGCGGCCGTCGTCGATCGTTAGACAGGCGTGGTGGATCTTCGTCACTCGGATCGAGACTGGCATGGGGGCAGGCTATCCCGGCGGCATGTGCGAGGGGTGGCGTGTGCTCCTCGGTGCAGCGGGGCGGGGATGCGGCTGCTCTGGCGGGCTCTGAGACGGGGACTGCACATGGGAGAGGAGGGCCCTACCGGGTCGAGTGCCGTTTTTCCTTACGATTCTGCGGTTTTCTAATTTACGTCAAGGCGAGTTGTCGTGCTCCCATGTGCGCAGACCCCCCTGCGCGCACATGGGAGCGCGACAAGTCGCCTTGACGACATGGGTGAATCCTTGAAATTCCAATGAAAACTGGCGTTCGCTCCATCGGATCGCCTCTCTCCCATGTGCGAACCGGCTTCACACTCGCCTCTGAAGGGTCCGAGGAGTCGGTCTGGGCGGTGGCGGAGTGGCCACCCGGCGGGATTCGAGGGGCCGGTGAGGCACGATCGGGCTGATCGGGCGCAGTGTCTACTGGGCTCCGCGTTCCCCCGATCGGGCATAGCTGTGGGGAGTCCACCCGGCTGCTGCCGGGTGGCTCCCAGGAAACTGGGATGTTGACTCAGAGTCCCAGCAGGAGCAAGGACCCGGAGACTGCGGAAGCGTCTCCCAGCACTGTCCGTCAGATCTGGGCCCTCTGCGCGTCCGGGCTCAGTCGGCCCGGGGCGCGCCGGTCGCAGCGGCCTCCGGGGCGCTCTCCGGGGCGCGGCGGAATCCGGGGTGGATGAGGACGAAGACGAACACGGCGACGAGGATCGCACCCCCGACAGCGATGGGCAGAATAGGCGAAAGGCCGTACATGGCGGTGCCTGCCGCGGGTGAAACGGCGTAGGTCAGTCCGTTGGTCGCGCCGATCAGGCCGGCGAGCCCGCCCTGCTCCTCCCGGCTCATGAGCAGTGTGGGGCCCGCCGTGTAGCCGGGCATGGCGATGCCGACGCCCATGCCGATCGCCGTCACCGAGATGACGATGAGCACGAACCCGCTGTTGAGCGCGTTCAGGGCGAATCCGCCGGCTCCCAGAAGCGTGCCGACGCGCAGCAGGGTCGAAGGTGCCCACTTCGAGCGCGGCACGATGACGGTCTGAGCGATCACCATTCCAATGCCGGCGGCGAGCAGTGCACCGCCGGTGTAGAGGCCGGTGGTGTCCGCGTCCAGGCCGAGGCGGTCCTGGACGAGGAAACCGGTGACGATCTGGATGAGGCCCAGTGCGGTGAACATGCCGAATCCGGCCATGAGGAAGGGCCAGACCCGGGGGTCGAAAGGACTGACGTGCGCGGGCTCATCGACCAGTTCGGTTCGAGACTCCCGGCGTAGAACGAATATCACCACCAGTAGCCCCGCGAACAGGAATACCGGAACCATGTCGACCGACACCATGAGCGAGATCCCCGACAGCAGGCCGCCGACGAGGGCCCCGGCGATCGAGGCGATGCCCTGGGTGGCGCCCACTCCCGCCATGCCGCGCACCCGCTCCTCTTCGCTGGAGGTGATGTCGGCGACGTAGGCCTGAGCGGTTGGGAGGATCGCTGCCAACGCCGTACCGAAGAGCATTCCGCGGACAAGGACGAACAGAATGAATAACGGCGTCTTGCCCAGGTTCCCGCCGACGCCCATCGCGGCGATGATGGCGAAGAGCGTCATTGCCGCCGTGCAGGTCGCCAGTGAGGCGATGAGAACCGGTTTGCGTCCCCATGATTGGGACCGCCGCCCCCAGATCTGGCTGGTGAGGACGACCATGACCGCCGCGACGCTGATCGTCACGCCGATCTGCCATTCGTCCAGTCCGACTTCCCGCGACAGCGGTGCGATGACGGGGTTGAGGGTCGTCTGCCCCAGGTAGGCCAGGAAGACCGTCGCAAGAACGATCCCGACCTGCGAGGAGATTCGGGTGTTGCCCGTCCTCTGCGAAGCGTTCATATTCTGTTGTCTCCTCTCGAATCGTTCCCGCTCGGAGTCGCGGTCCGGAGGTTCGGCTCCGGTCGGATCCCCGGAGCGCCGAACCTTCGGGCTCTGGGTGGGTGGTGATCTCCATCTGGTGATTCGGGCAGTGATGCCTGTGCGTCTGTGCTTTCGGGCATCCGTGCATCCGTACCCGGTGGAATGAAGGCAACCCTATGTGAACGATGTTCTAATAACAAGATGCGGTGCCTGCTTCTGCTGAGGGCGTCCTCTGGCGGCAGTGTGGGAGGCTGTAGCGGGACAGTGCTGCGCTTGTGGCGGGTTCTCTAGCGGTCTCCGGCGGGTGCCGCGCCGTCGTCTTCGCGGCGCCTGCGGCGCGCGATGAGCGGCCGTTCAGGCGAATGGGTTGGCTTCGAGGTCGGCGTCGAAACCGGCGTCGAGACCTACCTCGAGACCGTCCATGAGTCGTTCGAGGACGAAGCGGTAGTAGCGGTCCTGCGCCGCCGCTATCTCCTCGGCCGAGCCGGTGAATTGGGCGATGAGGTCGCTCATCAGCAGGGAGATGCCCGTGCTGTCGGTGGCGATCCCGCTGAGGGAGCGCATGAGGGTGGCGTGGTCGTGCGGGCCGTAGTCCTTGTGCAGGCGTCGATCGTCCATGGTGGTGATCGTCATCATCGCGGTGTTGACCAGGGAGGAGTACGCCAGGGCTGCGTGGCGGCCGAAGCCCGCCTGCTGCAGCGAGGCGATCCCGGAGTCCACGACCGGTGCGGCGCCCGGGAAGACGGGCCCGTGCAGCAGCAGCCATCTGGCTGTGCCCGGGTAGTCGGTCAGCACCGGGCGCAACGGGTAGAGCGCTTCGCGGAACCACTGCCGCCACGGCATCGCGGTGGTCGGCTGGCCCACGAGCGTGAGTATCCGTTCGACGACGTGCCGGCTCAGAGCCTCGCGTCCGCCCACATGGTGGTAAATGACCGAGGGGGCGACGCCGAGTCGTTCGCCGAGATCGCGCAGCGTCCACGTCGCCAAGCCGTCGCCCTGGGAGAGGGCGACGGCGGCATCGATCACCTTGTCGGCGTCGAGTCCGACGTGGTAAAAACCGCGCTTCTCGGCTGCGCCTTTCCTGGTTCCCGCCATCCCTGTTCCTCGTCGCGTCCCTTGTCGCCGTGCGGCTGCTTTCCGAGTGATGGCCAGGCTACAGGGGGCGGTGGCGCTCGGCTCGATCAGGGCAGGGCGATGATTCCGGCGATGTGACATGCGGTGGCGATGGCGGGTCCGACCACCATGCCCGGAATCCGGTATGACAAGCCGATGGCGGCATCTCCGACTTGAGCCAGCGCGGCCGCGCCCAGGATGAGCGGTGTCAGTGGGGTCGGGGCGAGCCAGACGGCGACGACGACCAGCGCGCCGAGAGGCGCGCTCCGTGCCGCATACATCGCCGGGTAGAAGCGGTCGTCGCGATTGGCGCTGTCGGATGGGGCGAGCAGTCGTGGTCGTATCACGGCTGCCACCGCAAAACCAGCGGCGCCCGCTCCCATGATCGTGTTGATGAGCGCCAGCCACCAGGGCATCGCAATCACTTCCTTATATCGTTCAGTTGTGAATGATTCGATACCGTATCATTGCGTCCATGGAAGAGAAAGAGGGCGGTGCGGCGATTCTGTCGTCAGCAGGTTTTCGGCTAGGGGTTCTCGGCGCGCAGATCACCAGGGCCTTCTCCGCGCGGATCGAGGGGACCGGGCTTACCCACAAGCAGGTGGGCCTGCTCGCCGTCGTCGACGCCGGGGTGGCATCGTCCCAGCGGGAGATCGCCTCCGCGATGCGCGTGGCGCCGAGTCTGGTCGTCTCACTAGTGGATCAGCTCGTCCGGCTCGGGGCCGTCCGCAGAACACGGAGCAGGACTGACCGCAGAGCGCACATCATCGAGATCACCGCCGAGGGGCGGCGCCTGCTCGCGTTGGGCGCGGATGCCGCCCGGCGTCTCGACGCCGAGCTTCGCGCAAGCCTGTCTCCGGCCGGGCGTGCGGCTCTGGACGAGTTCCTGGCTGAGTTGGCTGGGCCGGCTGAGTTGGCTGGGCTGGACGAGTCGGTTGAGCGGAGTCTCCCTTCTGCCGATGCCGGCGGCGGCTGAGTGGGGCGTAGTCCGTCACCTGTATCCGTCCGACCGATCTCGGCGCGGAGTGCGACCGATTTCGAGGCGGAATTGGACCGATCTCGGCGCGGAGTACGACCGATCTCGCGGCGGAGTCCGACCGATCTCGGCGCGGGGCTGCCTGGGGTGATCAGCGCCCCGGGGCGATGACGAACAGCGCTCCCGGCTCGATCTCGACGGCCAGCGAGCGAGTAGTGCCGGCGATGTCGCCGTCGATCTCGAAGGGGACCGGCCTGTCCGTCGTGATCCGCAGGCGGGAGGCCCTCATCGTGGTGAAGCCCTCCTGGTCCCGGCCGGTGAGTATCTGCGCACCCAAGCGCGCCCAGTCCACGACCCGGTCGGGACTGGCGAGCATGAGGTCCACCTTCCCGTCTGACGGCGAGGCCTGGGGGAAGAGCGGCACTCCGGCGGTAATGGTGCCGACGTTGCCCAGGAGCGCCATCACCACCTGCTGCTCGATGGTCTCGCCGTCGTCGAGGGTGACGGTGGCCGTGAACGGGTCCGGTGCGGCATTCTGCACTGCGGCCAGGGCGTAGGCGCCCGAGCGGATGACCTTCTTGAGGTCGTCGCTCGTGTTCTCCATGATCTGCGCATCCAGGCCGATCCCGGCCATGACGACGAAGCGCTGGGTGAGGATGTCGTCGTCGTCCGGGTTGTCGGTCTCGCAGCGCACGACGTCGATCGCCCGGGCGTGTCCGTGCAGTGCCAGGCGCAGGGCGGCGTCGGTGTCCAGGGGCACGCCGAGGTTGCGGGCGAGCAGGTTGCCGGTGCCCGCGGGCAGCAGCGCCATGGGCGTGCCGGTGCCTGCCAACTCGGATGAAACGGCCCGAACCGTCCCGTCGCCGCCGGCGACCAGGACGAGGTCGACGCCGGCTTGCAGCGCGCGTCGGGCCGGCTCATGACCGGGGTCGTCAACCGTGGTCTCCAGCCAGAGCGTCGGATTCCATCGCGCGGCGCGCACCTCGGCCTCGACGCGGCGTCGCAGAAGGGACAGATCGTCGAATTTGACCGGGTTGAGGATGATGGCCGCACGTTTGCCACCGCTGCTGCGCAGCAGGCGCATCCGCGCCCAGGCCGACAGGATCGAATCGACTCCGCCGATGCTGAGAGCCAGATTCGCCACAGCGATGCCGAGCAGCAGCCCGCCCACGATGTCGGACAGGTGCGCCAGGCCCATGACCCATTGGCACACAGTGGTCAGCAGGACGGCGCCGAAGCCGATGGTGGTCCACTGCGCTACTGAGGAGGTGCCGCGCCGGTGCGCGCGGGTCAGGGTGACCAGTACCCAGGCGCCCAGGGTCATGGCCGTGACATGGCTGGCCGGGTAGGCGCCTCCGATGTGGGAGATCGAGTCGGCGAAGGCGGTGTGTGGTCGGGGGCGGTGCGTGGTGAAGGCGAGGACGGTCTGCAGGGGGATGCCCATGGCGGCGACCGTCAGTGCCAGGGAGAGGCGCCGCATGCGACGCCTGAAGGAGAAGACGGCTACCCCTGCGATGGCGACGACGATGAAGAAGGGGTGCGTGATCAGCGAGAAGGCCTCGGCAACCTGGCCGAGGTAGGAGCGCGGTCGAAGGATGGGAGGGTGTATGTGGGTGTCGAGGACAGCGGTGTACCCGGTCAGGGTCAATCCGCTCCAGAGCAGGAACAGCAGGGCGAATATCGCGGCCAGTGTGGCCTCGGGAAGGTGGCGGGGGAGCGCGTGCGGTGCCGCAGAGACACGGGACATCGCCGCAACCTCCTCACCGGCAGCACGAGAACGCATTCCCTGCCGCCCATGCTACAGAGACTGGTTATCGATCGGCGCGACGGCATGTCGAATATCGCAGATGGTCGAGGTCGGCCTCTATCCTCTGGAGGGCCTGCTGTTCGAAGGCGGGATCGGGGTTGATGAGCATGTGCATGGCCAGCCCGTCGATGAGGCCGTGCAGGGTGGTGGTGGCTGCCTCAATGTCGAGCCCCGGCTCGGTCAGTCCGGCGTGGTGAAGGCTGGTGATCATGCGCCTGCACGCGTCTCGGAGTACTTCATAGGCTTCGTCCCGAGCGTTCCTGAGCTCCTCATTGCCGGGGGCCTCGGCGATGAGTGCGATGTTGACCTCCATCTCCGCGCGGCGCTCGGCGTCGAGTGGGAGCAGTTCCTTGATGATGGCGAGCGCGCGCGTGCGAGCGTCCGGCTCGTCGAGGTGGCGCTGGATACGCTCCCATGCGTGCTGGTCCACCAGTTGCATGGCGTGGACGAGCAGATCGGTCTTCCTCGGGAAGACATGGCGCAGTGAGCCGGTGGAGATGCCCGCTTCTGCCGCGACCGTGCGGATGGACACGCAGCTGACGCCATTGGCGAGGATGACGCGCCAGGTCGCCGTCGCGATCTCCTCGCGTCGCCGGTCATGGTCGATGAGTTTCGGCACTTTCTGATGGTAACACGTCCGTGCTAGCATCATTTTGCTAGCTCATCCGTGCTACCAAAATGGAGGTCTGATGGCGGTTCCCGCGATTCCTGCGCTACGACGCGAGCGACGGACGTTGGATGGCGCGATACTCACCAGCGGTACCGAACAGGTCGTCGATTTCGTCCTGCCGCTCTTTGCGGGTGCGGTGCTCGGACTCTCAGCATGGGAGACGGGCCTGTTGATTGCGGCGAGCGATCTGATGGCGTTCCTGATCCGTCCCATGGCCGGTGTGGTAGTTGACCGCGCGGATCGCGCAGTCGTCGCCGCTCTGGGGGCGGGCGCCCTGGCAGTCGGGTGCGGGCTCTATGCCCTCGCAACAGGACTCCCGTTGGCGCTGATCGCGGCGGCTGTGACCGGCGGAGCGGGCGCGTTCCTGTGGGTCGCTATCCGGGCCATCATCGGGGAGCGTCTCCACGCCGACTCGAGCGTGTTCGCCAAGCTCGTCGAGGCGGAGGAGACCGGCGGCTGGCTGATTCTCGTCCCGGCCGTCGTCCTGCTCTCCGTCGCCGGGTATCGGTGGGTGTTCGTCGGCATCGCCCTGTGCTGCCTCGTTGCGGCGGGGGAGTTGTTCCGCGACCGTCGTCAGGATCTCTCAGCGGACGACGCGGCTCTCGCGGGCGCCGATCTGTCGAGCGTATCCCTGCGGGGCCTCGGCAGATCGCTGCGACCGATGCTGCTGGTCATCGTGGTGACCATGACTGCAGAAGCGGCTGTCAGTCTGCTGCTGATCCTGCATCTGCAACGCGGATTCGGGCTCGGCGCGGTGGAGGTGGCCTACGTCTTCCTTCCCGGCGCGATCGCGATGAGTGCCCTGCCCACCTTTCTGCATCGCGTGGTTGTGCGGCTGGGGCGTCGCACCATGCTCATGCTCGGTTCGGTGGCCAGTGCCCTGTTCGCGCTTGGTCTAGCCTTCGCGCCCAGTCCGCCCTGGATCGCGGCGCTCTGGGTGCTGTCCGCGGTCGCATGGTCTGTGGTGATTCCCGTGCAGCAGGCAGTCGTCGCGGAAGCTGCAGGCCGGGCTCACCTCGGTCGGGGCCTCAGTCTGTACGAGGCGGCGTGCCTGGCCGGAGCATTCCTCGGCTCGCTGGCTGCGGGGCTCCTCTACGAGTCGGGGGGCTTGTTCCTCGTCTGCATCGTCTGCGCGATCGTGATCTTGTCCGGGGCGGCCCTCATCCCTGCCGCGGTGAACCGGCTGGGCGTGGCCAACTACCCGGAACCCGCACCGGAGTCAGCACTGGAATCGGCCTCCGCTGACTCATCTGAACTATCTGAATCATCGAAAGTCGAGACCTCTATGAATGAGAACCTCCGCGACGTACAGGGCGAGAATGCGAACTCAGAGAACTCAGAGGACTCAGACCCCGCGAACTCAAACTCCGAGGCGAATGCGCCCAAGCCGCAGAAGTCGCGCCGAGAACTTCTCACCGATCTTGCGGCGCACAGCGGGCTACTCGCAGTTGCGCTCCTGATCGCTTGGGCGGCCGTGCCCGGCTTCGTTCTCTCGGCGATCCTTGGTGTCGGTGGTGGGACTCCGAACATCATTGCCGCTGTTCGCGGACTCTTCGACGGCGCGTCCGACTTCTCCACTGTCGTGCTGGCGGCGCTGCGCATCTGGTTCGTGGTTTACGTCATCGACGTCATCTGGACCGCTTGGAAGGTGGCGGGGCCGCGGCACGGCTGATGGCGCGGTAGGGCCGGGGGTTGGGTTGGTTGGTGTTTGGGGGTGGGGTTAGTGACGGTCGGTGTCGATGACGTCGACGCGGACCGGGGCCTGGGCCACGGACCCGATCACCGTGCGCAGAGCCCGGGCCGTGCGCCCCGAACGACCGATCACCCGCCCCAGATCACAGGGATCGACCCGCACCTCCAACACCT
>ERZ772957.2369-NODE-2369-length-10986-cov-15.283231_pt1 | contig 10986 bp, 12 predicted proteins | sample MGYA00580682_ERZ772957 | MGnify/ENA primary metagenome ERZ772957 (study PRJEB29015, sample SAMEA2737921) | human oral metagenome | biome: human oral; feature: human-associated habitat; material: dental | place: China | collected 2025 ...
GTCCGTTCGGACCGCTGTCGTAGATGGTCTCGCCGAGGATGATGCGCCCGCGCAGATAGGTCCCCGTCGCCAGAATGACCGCGCGTGCCGTCAGACGCTCCCCCGTCTCGCAGACAATGCCCGTGACGCGCTTTTCTCCCGCATGTTCCTCTGAGAGGAGCTCCGTTACGAGCAGCTGGCGCACATCGAGGTTCTCCGTGTTCTCGAGCGTCTCCTTCATGATACGCTGATAGAGGAATTTATCCGCCTGCATGCGCAGAGCGTGAACAGCGGGTCCCTTGCCCGTGTTCAGCAGACGGCGCTGGATGCTCGCCCGGTCCGCCGCAATCCCCATCTCGCCGCCGAGCGCGTCAATCTCGCGCACGAGATGGCTCTTGCCCGGGCCGCCGACCGACGGATTGCACGGCATCATCGCGATGTTGTCGAGCGAGAGCGTGAGGATGAGCGTACGCCTCCCCATGCGTGCCGCGGCAAGCGCTGCCTCGACGCCCGCATGGCCCGCGCCGATCACGATGATATCATAGTTTGTATTGCTGCTCACGAATATACTTTCCCCTATTTTTATAACATAAATCTGATTTTATTTGTGTTATGTTTACTTTCCGATGCAGAACTCGCTGAAAATGCGGTCGATGAGATCCGTGTCCGCCGTCTCGCCGAGGATTTCGCCGAGGATGTCATAGGCAGCACGCAGATCAATGGAGACGAAGTCCGTGCCCATATCCGCCGCAAGCGCCGCAGCTGCCTCATCGAGATGTCCGGCGGCGCGGCGCAGCGCATCGACCTCGCGCTCCTTGTTCGGCAGAGCCCCGTCGCTGAGTTCGCCCTCCCTAGCGGCAACGCGCGCAGCGATGGCCGCACGGAGCGCATCCAGGCCTGTCCCCTCCCGCGCGGAGATCGTGAGAACGGGCGCATCCAAGGCAAAATCCGCGGCTGTGAGAACGGCGCTGCGATCCTCCTTGTTGCAGAGCACGAGAATATCCGCCGCCGTATTCTGCAGCCGCGCAAGGAGATCTCTGTCCTCATCCGTCAGCGCTGCCGATGCGTCAAAGACAGCGAGGATGAGCTCGGCATCGGCGAGATGCTCCTCCGTACGCCGCACCCCGATCTGCTCGACCGCATCCTCCGCCGCGCGCAGCCCCGCGGTATCGAGAAGGCGCAGGGGAATCCCCTCGACAATGATCTCCTCCTCGATGACATCGCGCGTCGTGCCGGGCACGTCGGTGACGATGGCGCGCTCCATGCCGAGGAGCGCGTTGAGGAGACTCGATTTCCCGACGTTGGGCCGCCCGACGATAACGGTCTTGACGCCCTCGCGCAGAACGCGCCCCGCATCCGCGCCCGCAAGCAGGCGCCGCACGGCTGCAGATGCCTCCTCCACATCCGCGGAGAGCGCCGCCGTGTGCACCTCCGGGAGATCGTCCTCAGGAAAATCGATGCCCGCCTCGATGCGTGCGATCGCGCCGAGAAGACGCTGCCGGACCGCCGTGATCTCCGCCGAGAAAGCCCCCTCTATGCGCGCACGCGCAGCATGGGCGGCACGTGCGCTCTTTGCCGTGATGAGCTCCATGACCCCCTCGGCGCGCGCAAGATCGAGCCGGCCGTTCAAAAAGGCACGCTTCGTGAACTCCCCCGCCTTCGCGGGCCGCGCACCGGCCTCCCATGTCCTGAGGAGCACCGCACGCAGGACAACGCGCCCGCCGTGGCACTGCAGCTCGACCGTATCCTCCCCCGTATAGGAATGCGGCGCACGCATATAGAGAAGGATGCACTCGTCGATCACGCTGCCGTCCGCCGCCGTGATATGACCGTAGCGCGCGGTATAGGGCGCCATGTCGCCGAGCGCGCCGCCTGCCGCAGGACGGAACACGCGCCGCGCAATGGGGAGCGCCTGTGCGCCGCTCATGCGGATAATGCCGATACCGCCCGCTCCGGGTGCCGTTGCGGTCTGACTGATGGTGTCCTCGGTCATGGCGCTCCCTTTCCTTGTGTACCGTTTAAAAAAGGCAGCGCTTCGCTGCCTTTTTCGATATCTCTGCCACGCGCTCAGCGCTCGCCGATGCTCTCCTCATAGTCCCGCCCATAGCGCCTGCGCTTGGGGACGATGACGACGTAGCGGCGCGGATTCTCCCCCGCGCTGTACGTGGTAACGCGGCGGTTGTCCTGCAGCGCCGTGTGGATGATCTTGCGCTCGTGGCGGCTCATGGGCTCGAGGCGGATCTCCTCGCCGATGCGGCACGCCTTGTCCGCGAGATGTCCCGCGAGGCGCGTGAGTGTCTCCTCGCGGCGCGCACGGTAGTCCTCCACGTCAAGAATGACACGCGCGTAGCCGTTCTCCGTAATCTTGTTGACGACGAGATTCGTAAGGTACTGGAGTGCGTCGAGTGTTGCACCGTGCTTGCCGATGAGGATGCCGAGGTTCTCCCCCTGCATGTTGAAGACCGTGCCCGCCGGCGTATCCGTGCGGTGCAGGGCAACGCTGAGACGCATGGAGGCAAAGATCTCGCCGAGGAATTTCTCGGCGGCGGCGGTCATTGCGGGCGTCAGCGGCACGAGCGGCGTCTCGCTGCGCGGGCGGCGCTGCTGATCGTCGCCTGCATCCGTGTTCTCATAGCGTCCGGGACGTTCGCGGCGCATATCCGGACGCGCGTTCTGCGGCCGGCCTTCGCTCTGCGCATACTGCTCCGCATTATTTTTTCGCGCACGTGAGCGCAGATCGGTATGGAACCGCTTCGGACGCGGGGAAAATCCGTCGGCATCCCCCTGATTTTCCTGCGCGTCTGTCTTTTGCTGCGCGATGACGGTCGGCTGTGCCGGGAGCGGAATCTCCGTGTGCCGCGCCAGAATCACGGGCCGCGTGGTGACGCGGATGCGCGCCTCGCGCTTGCCCCAGAGGCCGAGGAATCCGCTCGAGGGCTTCTGCAGGATCTCGTAGGTGATCTCAGCGCGGCCGCAGCCGAGTTTGTCGAGCGCAAAAGAAAGCGCATCCTCGACGGTTTTGCCGGTGGCTTCAATGATCTCCGCCATTCAGATCGCCTCCTTTGCCACGGGTCCCTCGCTGCGGTACATCCACCACTGCTGGATGATCTGCACGACGTTCATCGTCACCCAGTAGAGCACAAGGCCGGACGGGAACTTGAGGCTGATCCAGCCGATGAAGAGAGGCATGACGGTCATCATGATCTTCATCTGGGCATTCATCTCGGTGGAGGTCATCTTCTGCTGGAGGAAGGTGGTCAGCGCCGAGAGGACGGGCAGGATGTAGAGCGGATCGGGCTCCGACATGTTCGGCAGCCAGAAGAACGCCGCCGCCGCCGCGCTCGGGAAGGTAAAGTTAAAGAGCGCGTAGTACATGCCCATGAGGATCGGCATCTGCACGAGGAGCGGCAGACAGCCCGCGAGCGGATTGACGCCGGCATTTCGAAAGAGCTCGCCCGTCTTCTGCTGGAGCATCTGCGGGTTGTTCTTGTACTTTTCCTGGATCTTTTTCATCTTCGGCTGGATTTCCTGCATCGCCTTCATGGATTTGACCTGCTTGACAGTGAGCGGATAGGTCACGAGCTTGATGAGGATGGTGAGCAGGATGATCGGATAGCCGTAGCTCTCGAGCCCTGCGGCGCTGGTGACGCTGTAAAATGCGCCGAGGATCATCTGCAGAATATGGATGATGGGTTCAAACAGATTGCTGAAAAATTCGATCAACGGTAGTTCCTCCTACTAATGTTTGGGAAGTTTGACAAAATATTCCACGCGGAAAGCAGCTTGTTTATGTGTTCGTGCAAGATCGGAAGATAACATTACGGTACGGGATCGTAGCCGCCCCGATGAAACGGATGACAGCGCAGAATGCGCCTGAGCGCCATCCACCCACCGCGCCAAGCGCCGTAGCGTTCGATCGCCTCCGCCGCGTAGGCCGAGCAGGTCGGATAGTAGCGGCAGTGCGGCGGCATAAGCGGGGAGATGCCGCTGCGGTAAAAATGAATCAGAAGAAGGAGCAGCCGCTTCATCGGTGCTCCCCCGTGCGGGGCGCAGCGCTCCCCTCTCCAAAGATCTTTGCGCGGCGCGCAAGGCGGCGCAGCTCCGCGGCCGCATCCTGCATTTTGCATGCAGCGAGTCCCGCGCGCCCGATGAGGAGGATCCCGACATCCGTGCGCAGCTCGTGCTGCATATGGCGATATGCCTCGCGCAGGAGACGCTTCGTGCGGCTGCGCACGGCGGCGCAGCCGAGTTTTTTCCCGGCGGCAAAGCCGACTTTGCCTGCGACGCGCGGATCGCGCAGAACGTAGAGGATCATTCCCCGCCCCGGCACAACCGCGCCGTTTTGATAGACATTCTGAAAATCGCTCCGCCGCTTAATGATCTTCGTGCGCGGCAGCGTGTATCTCTTTTTTTCCATATCGTTAAAAAAGAGGTCACCCGCGGTGACCTCCTGCTCAAAGTCCAGCGAAATTACGCCGAAAGTTTCTTTCTTCCGCGCTGACGCCTTCTCTTGAGTACGAGGCGGCCGCCTTTCGTCTTCATGCGTTCACGGAATCCATGTGTCTTTTTTCTCCAATGATTGTTGGGCTGAAATGTTCTCTTCACCTCTCGTCACCTCCTTTTCTGCCGCGCACAGTCGCGGTATGTGCCGCCGAGCGGCAATTTCTTTTATATGATTTCACTAGGGGTCATTATAGACGAAGAAAACCTCTACTGTCAAGGCGCGCACGCGCTATTTCCGCGTTTTTTTCGGCGGATGAACCAAAAGCCCCTGTTGATAAGTCGTCTTTTTTTTGCTAAAATATTCCCTGTGCATTGTGGAAAACCTGTGAAAAAATCGTGTACAATTTTGTTCCCGCACACAATATCTGCGTTTTTTCGCCGATAAAGTTATCCACATCTGTGAATAACACTGTGGATAAGGAAAATATCTGCATACATAAAAATTTTTTTGAAGGGACGCACCCCCATGGCCGTAGAAAAGAATCTCCCGCTCGAACCCCTGTGGCAAAAGGTCCTCGCAAAGACGGACGGCATTCTGCCAAAGGACGCCGTAAATCAATGGATCTCCCGCATCATGCCCGTCGCACTGGAAAACGGCGAACTCGTCCTCGCGGTCCGAGACACGTTCACAAAGCAGTACATTGAGCCGCGCTATCTCGCCCTCCTCGGCGATGCAGTGCACCAGGCGCTCGGCGCAGACTACACGATCCGTCTCGTGGTCGATGCAAAGAAGGCGGAACCGGCAAAGGAGTCCGTATTGAGGCCGGAGCCCGCACCGACAAAAGAAGAGCCAAAGCAGAGCGCCGACACGCCGGCGCAGGGCAGTCTCCCGCTGACGCCGCCGCCGAGCGACACGCACGCCGCTGCACCCGATGACGCGACGACGCTCAATCCGAAGTACACCTTCGACGCCTTCGTCACGGGACGCTCCAACCAGTTCCCCTACGCGATGGCAAAGGCAGTCGCCGACGCGCCGGGCCTCCCCTCGCACAATCCGCTCTTCATTTACGGCGGCGTGGGGCTCGGCAAGACGCATCTCATGCACGCGGTCGGCCACAAGATTCTCGCCGACCATCCGGACCGGCGCGTCCTCTACATCGCGAGCACGGATTTTACGAACGAATTCATCCGCTCGATCCGCGAGAAGAACATGGACGCGTTCCGTGAGAAATATTACAGCATCGACGTCCTGCTGATCGACGACATCCAATTCTTCGCCGGGCAGGAGCAGACGCAGACCGAGTTCTTCCAGACGTTCAACAAGCTGCGCGACAACGGCAGCCAGATCATCCTGACCTCGGACCGCCAGCCGCAGGACGTCAAGGGGCTTGAGGATCGTCTGATCTCGCGGTTCGCGGGCGGCGCACCCGTGGACATACAGCCGCCGGAGTTCGAGACACGCGTGGCGATTCTCCAAAAAAAGGCACTCAGTGAGGACGTACACATCCCCGAGGATGTCGTCACCTACATCGCCAGCCGCGTGGACAGCAACATCCGCGAACTGGAGGGCGCACTCACGCGCCTCATCAAGTACGCCTCGACCATGCGTATGCCGATCGACGAGACCACCTGCGTCGCCGCCCTCGGCAACTACCTGCGCGGGGAGAAGGGGCGGCGCATCACCATGGAGATGATCGAGCGCATCGTCTGCACCCATTTCAAGGTGACGAGCGAGGACATCCGCTCCACCAAGCGCAGCAACGACATCGCCTACCCGCGCCAGATCGCCATGTTCCTCTGCCACGAGCTGACCGATGTCTCGTGGCCGACCATCGGCGGCTTCTTCAACCGCGACCACTCCACCGTCATCCACGCGCACAAGAAAATCCAGAATCTCACCGACTCCGACCCCGCCACCAAGGCGCAGATCGAATCCCTCACCATCCAGATCAAGGGGATCTGATCTTTTCATGCCGGGTTTTTCATGGTTGTGTAACGAAGCGTCTTCGAGGAGTACACACGACGATAAGAACCTATGACACGATGTCCCCTGTGGACATCTCTGTTCATTTCCAACGGCATTTCATGTGGACGTTTTGTGGATAAGATTTCATCCACCCCTCTTCTGTGTAAACTGTGGATAACTCAGGAACAACTCCGCACAACTTATCCACAATCTCCGCCGCGTCTTTCCGCGCACTTTTCCACTTTTCCACCAATCCACACCACCTACTACTACGGCTACTAAATTTATTTTCTACACAGTACCCATAGAAAACGGAAACACGGAGCGCACAAACGCGCGTCCATCCATCGGAAAGGACACTCCATGAACATCAGTCTATCCAAAAGCGATCTCATCTCCGCTCTGCAAATCGTCAGCAAGGGACTCTCCACCAAGCCGCAAACCCCCATCCTCTCAGGGGTCTACATGACAGCAAAGGAAGGACTCCTCGAGCTCCAGTCCACGAACTATGAGCTGGGCTTCATCGTGACCATCCCCGCAGAGATCCACAGCGCCGGCACAGCGGTACTCCCCGGGAAATATCTCACCGAGTTCGTCCGCAAGCTGCCCGCTGAGGAAGTCTCCATCGACACAGAGACCTCCGACGGGCTCGCCGTCATCAAATCCGGTACGGCACGGTTTACCCTGCGCACGATGGAGGTAAGTGACTTCCCTGTCCTTCAGCGTATGGAAGGTACACTGCAATTTACCATCAAAGACCGTACACTTGCACGTCTGGTCAAGAAATCCGCATTTGCCTGTCTGCGCGAGGAACAGCGTGACCGCCGCCCCATCTTCACGGGCTGCCAGATGGAGGTGGAGGGCAGAGAGGTCACGTTTGCAGCGACCAACGTCCACCGCCTCGCCGTCAAGAGCGAGATCCTGGAGGAGGATGCGGGACAGATCCGCGTCATTATCCCCGCAAAGTTCCTGGAGGAGGTCATACGCACCATCCCGAGCGACGTGCCGACCGACATCCATGTGAGCTGTTCCTACAACCAGGTCAGTATGTCCTCCGAGCACATCTATATGACCGCACGTCTGATCGAAGGTGCATTCCCCGACTACCGCCGCGTCATTCCGACCGAGGAGAACATCCGTACACGCGTGACCCTCGATGCCGCCACATTTGCTTCTGCCGTGGAGCGTGCCTCCCTCATTGCACGCACGGATCAGTACAACATTGTCAAACTCGCATTCGAACAGGGACTTCTGCGGATCTCCTCTAACAGCCCCGAGATCGGTGAGGCGGAGGAAACCATCCACGCACAGGTCGAGGGCGACGATGTCACCATCGCATTCAATGCCTCCTATCTCATGGACGCGGTCAAGTCGCTCGACAGTGACACCTGCATCCTCTCCCTCCAGGGCTCGAATGCGCAGGGCATGAACCTCTCACCCATCACCATCCGAGAGGAGATCGACCCCGACTATATCTACGTTGTAACACCTGTGAGGACACATTGACAGACGTTGAGATTCACACAGACACGATCCGGCTCGACCAGTTCCTCAAACTTGCGGGAGCAGTTCCGAGCGGCGGTGTCGTGAAGGAGCTGATCGCCGCAGAGGCGATTCTCCGCAATGGAGAAGTAGAGACAGCACGTAGGCGAAAACTAGTCGTCGGAGATGTCATTACAATCGACGGCGAAGATACCTACCGTGTTACGCATACATAGTTATGCGGATTACATCACTTGTACTGCGTTCCTACCGTAACTATGAGGAGCTTTCGCTTGCGTTCGATGCGGGCGTGCAGATCTTCCTCGGAGCGAACGCACAGGGCAAGACGAATATCATCGAGGCACTGTACTACGCTGCGTTCGGACGCTCCCATCGCACATCGAGCGATGCGGAGCTCATTCGTATGGGGGAAACGGGGGCGCACATTGCGCTCTCCTTCCTGCGGCACGGCGTACCCTCGGCGCTGTCCTTTACCTTCGCACGCGGTTCGCGGCGGCGCATCGAGCGCGGCGGCGAAGTGTTGCGGCAGCGCGACCTCGTCGGCATCCTGCCGATGGTGCTCTTTTCCCCGGAGGATCTCTTTCTCGTCAAGGGTGCGCCGGCGCTGCGCCGCCGCTATCTGGATGCCGAGCTCTCGCAGGCAAGCCCTGCCTACTACGGCGAGCTCCTGCGCTATACGCACATCCTGCGTCAGAGAAACGCACTCCTCAAGGACATCCGCGCACGGCTTGCGCCCGCCGATGCGCTGCTCCCGTGGGATGCGCAGCTCGCCAAGAGTGCCGCATACATCGCTGTGCGGCGGATTGCGGCGACCGCACAGCTCTCTGCGCTCTCGGCACGCGTACAGGCGGTACTCGCCGCCGGGGAAACCCTGTCCGTCTCGTATGAGATGGCACACGCGCCCGCAGGGCTTTTGGAGCCGAAAGACGGCATGACAAAGCGTCTCGAACTATGGTATAATGAGATGCTTGAGGAGGGACGTACACGCGACATCGCACGCGCCGCGACGGGGGTCGGTCCGCATCTCGACGATCTCGTCCTCGTAACCGCCGGCATGAACCTTCGAAGCTACGGCTCGCAGGGACAGCAGCGCACGGGTGCGCTCGCGCTGAAGCTCGCCGAGCTCTTCTACCTGCGCGAGAACGTCGGTGAGTCTCCCATCCTCCTTCTCGACGATGTCATGAGCGAACTGGATGCGGATCGCCGCGCCGCACTTCTCTCCTTTATTCGCAGCGAGGAGATCCAGACCTTTATCACCGCGACCGATGCGGCGTATTTCCCGTCAGAGCGCATGGGAACGTATCGGTATGTGGAACATGGGCAGATACGGGAGATGTAGTGTTCTTACAGACGAAGTGGAACGCATCACAGCCGCGTGGAGCATACACGGCGAAGGAATGGAGGCGGATTTATGCGCACCACACTTGGAACGGCAAACGCAGGCGATGATGTGCGTGCCGCCGTGCATCGCCTCGGTCCCGCATTCGAGCGCGACTACATCGCACATACCACGCTATCCCACTGGGCGGACATCATGGGCGAGATGGTCGCACGTCGCGTGCGTGCCGTCGCCGTAAAGGACGGCAGGCTCTTCCTCTACGCGCCCGACGCGACGTGGAAAAACGAGATGCGTATGTCTGCGCCCGAAATCATCCAACGTGTCAACAACTACGCGGGCGGACGGCTCGTTCGGGAAATTGTCTTTGCACGCTCGCCGCGTCCCCTGCCGCCCGCCGCCGAGGACGGCGATGCGGAGACGCGTGCCGCCTATGCGCGCGCCGTCACGCAGACGGGGCTTACGGACGCGGAGATCGCAACGGGTGCGGCACTCGCTGCGCGTGTATCGGATGAAAAACTTGCGACGCACATCCGACGCGCCTATCAGGCAACGCGCAAGGCACGCCGTCTCAAGGAGGAGCGCGGGATGACCCCCTGTCCCTCCTGCGGACGGCTTGTCAAGGACATCTGCCACGACTGCCGCCGCAGCGAGGAACGCAGCGTGCGCCGTGAGGTGCGTGCCATCCTCCTGTGCGAGCCGTGGATCAAACTCGCGGACATCGTGCGCCGCATCCCCTCCTGCGACGCGCTCCTGCTCGGCAGCGAGCGTGCCGACCTCGTCCGCCGAATCGCGGGCGAGACGGCGTATACCGCACAGGACAGCGCGAATGCCCGCCTGCTCACCATGCTCCATCGCGGCCTGCCGCCCGAGGAGGTCACGCCGAAGAAAATCCAAAGCACCTTCTGGGAACTGCGAGGCGAACTCATCACCACGCGTGAGTTCTGGGAGGAAATGAAGAAGCGTAAGGCAAAGAAGAAATCATAACGAAAGGGGCGGGATTCATGATCCTTACCATCGACGAAATCCGCACGAAAATCCGCCCTATTTGCGATCAGTACAAGATTGAAAAAGTATGGCTCTTCGGCTCATATGCACGCGGTGAAGCGCGTGAGGACAGCGACGTGGATTTTTATGTGGAGTCAGATCGCGGGGTTCGTCTGCTTGACCTCATCGCCTTTCGTATGGATGCGGAGGAAGCCCTTGCTAAAGAGGTGGATATGATCACGCGCGTTCCGACAGAGTATCCGATTTTTGCGAAATACATTGAGAGGGATAAGGTACTGCTCTATGATGCTCACATCGAAAGACGCGCAGATTCTACAGATCATCGTGCAGTATTGTGATGATATCGACGAAGCTACCCGACGTTTTGGTGGAACACAGGAAGCCTTTTATGCAGATCGCCTCTATCGTCATGCGTGTTCCATGGCACTTCAGACCATTGGCGAGGTCGCAAAGTCTTTCTCGGATGAGTTTGTTGAAAATCATACAGAAATCCCGTGGAAACTCATCAAGGGGATGCGGACGTTCTTCGCGCACACCTACCACAGCTCGATTGATATGGATAAGGTCTGGGATATGATTCATGAGGATATTCCGATGCTGCGTGCATACTGTACCGATTTATTGAACGAAATAACTGAGAAAAATAGGAGCAGAAAGGGGCGGGATTCATGATCCTCACCATCGACGAAATCCGTGCGAAAATCCGCCCTATTTGCGATCAGTACAAGATTGAAAAAGTATGGCTCTTCGG
>ERZ772957.2371-NODE-2371-length-10974-cov-47.091583_pt1 | contig 10974 bp, 10 predicted proteins | sample MGYA00580682_ERZ772957 | MGnify/ENA primary metagenome ERZ772957 (study PRJEB29015, sample SAMEA2737921) | human oral metagenome | biome: human oral; feature: human-associated habitat; material: dental | place: China | collected 2025 ...
ATGACGTCCATGGCCGCGCCCCGATCGGCGCGCCTGCGCAGGTCCGCGATGTCCTCGCCTGCAGCCCGAGCCACGTCGGCGGCGGTCACGTCGGTCTCGGCGTCGGACAGAGGGCCGACGTCGATCGTCAGGACCGCGGCTCCCCGCGCCCGAATGCACGCGGCGAGGTACTCGCATTCCACGCGCTTCGTGTCGAAAGTTCCAATCAATCCGACTGTTGCCATGTATTCCTCCTCCACGTGGGGTGACCGCGTCGTTGCGGCCTGCTCATCCACGGTATCCGCCGCATCGAGGGCGTTTGTGGACCATTTCCGCTAAAGTGGTCCACAAACGCCGGGCAGGCGGCGCCGTCTTTCACGCCGACGGCGCGATCGATGCCTCCCGCCCGGCGTCCGCGCGCCACGGCACCGCCGCCGTTCCACCGCCTGACCGTCCGCCAGCGCATACGCGTCGACATACGGAGCACCGATGGACACACGCATCGACCCGGCCAAAGTCGCCCGATTCCTGGGCGCATGGCGCTCACAGACGCTCCCCGACTATCGCGCGCTCGCCCACGGGCTGACCAGCCTCATCGACGGATCGCTCCTGCCCGCAGCCCACGTCCTGCCGAGCCAACGCCGATTGGCCTCCGCTCTGGGCGTGGCCCGGGGGACCGTTGTGCGGGCGTACGGGATCCTCCATGAATCCGGCCGCCTGGAGCCTAGGCGCGGCTCGGGGAACTATGTCGCGCGGCCGCGGGCGGTCGGGTCCGACATCGACGGGCGCCTCCTGTCCTTCGCGGACCGCTCCCCCGCCGTCGACCTATCCTCCGGGGCCCTGCCGGGCGACGAACTCGTCGCCGAGGCGATAGGCGCCGTGGGGCCGATGCTCAGCGGGGACCGCCTGGCCTCCCCGGGCTACTCTCCCTCGGGGCTGCCAGAGCTGCGGAGTCTGATCGCCGAACGGCACACGAACGCAGGCCTGGCGACATCGCCCGAGCAGATCCTCGTCACCGCCGGCGCACAGCAGGCGGTCTGGCTCATCGCCAACGCCTTGGCGGGACCAGGCACGCTCACCCTGCTAGAGGACCCCACCTACCGCGGCGCTCTGGAGGCTTTCGCCGGCGCCGGCGGCCGTGTTCGCGGCGTGCCCTTCGACAACGGGCATCTCGACCTGGAGGCGCTGCGCGACGGCGTGCGCGGCGCCGCGGTCCTCTACGTTCAAAGCCCGATCCACAACCCGACCGGTCTCCACTACCCCTCCCGACACCGGCGCGCGATCGGCGAGATCGCGGGACGGTGCCCGGCCATCGTCGTCGACGACCACTCCCAGGCCGATCTCCCCTGGTTCCGTTCCTCCCCGGCGCCGGGAATGGAAGCCTTCGCCGACCCCGATCGGCTCCTGACCATCGCCACCCTGTCGAAGCTGTTCTGGGGAGGCTTGCGCATCGGGTGGATACGCGGCCCCTCCCCGCTCATCCGCCAGCTCGGGACGTTGAAGAGCGCCGCCGACCTGGGGGCTGCCGTGCCGGATCAACTCGCTGCGACCCTCTTGCTTCCCCACAGCCGGGCCCAGCTCCGCAAACGGAGAGCCGTACTCCTGGCGCGTTACACGGAGGCCGCGGCGACCGTGCGGGAGATCTTCCCGTCGTGGACGTGGGACCAGCCGGCCGGGGGCACCGGAATGTGGGTGGACACGCGAGGCGACGCCACGGTCCTGGAACAGCGCGCCGCTCGCGCGGGAATCCGGCTCGCACCGGGGCGGCTGTTCTCCCGGACGGGCCGGTGGAACCGGCACCTGCGCCTTCCGGTCTGGCCGAAGCGCGAGACGATGGCCGAGGCGCTCCGCGCCGTGCGCTCCGGCCTCGAACCCAGTGTGTCCGCGCACCGGCCGAGTTGAGCGTCCGCCTCAGGGCCGGGACCTCAGGGCGAGTCGGGAATCGGCGTCGCACTTCCCCGAGGAGCCTTCGTGGCATACGGTAGACGCGGCGATTCCTAAGGAGGATCTCGATGTCCGAACGACCCAATACCGGCCAGGAAGACGGCCGCGACCAGACCCGTCACCCACTTCCCGTGCACAGCCACGCCCTGCACGACGCCTCGCAGGACGCCGTCCTCGACGTACAAGCGATTCCCCATTTCGTGCGCCATGCCGCGATACTGGGGGCTCTCAGCTCGCTCAATCCCGGCTTCTCCCTGACGATCAAGGCGCCCCACCTGCCCGCTCCGCTGCTGGCGCAGGTCGATCAGCTGCCGGGAGCCTTCGACTACGAGGTCCTTCAGGACGGCCCCGAGTTCTGGTTCGTCAGGATAACCCGCACGGCTCTGTGAACCTGCCGGCCTCGACGTGAGGCCGCGGTCGGCAGGTTCCATGTTCGCCGGGTCTGGGCGATTCCGTCCCAGACCCGGCAGAGCCTCACGTCATCCGAGATCGTCAGGGTAGACGGGCTGCCACATGGCGTCATCATCGCCTCCTCGCACCCGTCTGGATCCGCGCGTGCGGTTCAGACGCTGATTCACGAAGTCGTCGGCTCACTTCCGTCTGGGACCGAACCGCCCCGGAATGAGTGTGGGGCGCGGCTGTTGCCGCGCCCCACTGAGATCGATGGCTCACGCCGCTCGGGTCACTTGAGGGTGACGGTTGCGCCAGCTCCTTCGAGCTGCTCCTTGGCCTTCTCGGCGGCTTCCTTGTTGACGCCCTCGAGAACGGCCTTGGGGGCCGAGTCGACGAGGTCCTTGGCTTCCTTGAGGCCGAGGCTGGTCAGGGCGCGCACTTCCTTGATGACCGGGACCTTCTTGTCACCGACTGATTCGAGGACGACGTCGAAGGAGTCCTTCTCCTCCTCGGCGGGAGCCTCCTCGCCCGCGGCGGGAGCGGCTGCGGCGACGGCTGCGACGGGAGCCGCGGCGGTGACGTCGAACTCCTCTTCGAACGCCTTGACGAAATCGTTGAGCTCGACGAGGGTGAGCTCTTTGAAAGCTGCGATGAGCTCTTCGGTGGAGAGCTTAGCCATGATGGCCTTCCTTCCTGATGCCTGCTACGCGAGCAGATGTATCCGTTGATTGCGCGGCGCCCGGGGTCAGGCGGCCGCTTCTTCCTTCGCGCGCAGCGCGTCGATGGTGCGCACCGTCTTGGAGACGGGCGCCTGGAAAACGTATGCCGCCTGGAACAGGGCAGCCTTGAGCACACCCGCGGCCTTGGCCAGGAGCACTTCGCGGGACTCGAGGTCGGCAAACTTGGCGACGTCTCCGGCCGAGAGCACGGTGCCCTCCAGAACGCCACCCTTGACGACGAGCGCAGGGTTGTCCTTGGCGAAGTCGCGGATCGCCTTGGCGGCCTCGGAGACTTCACCGGTTACGAACGCGATCGCCGTCGGACCGGCGAGGGCGTCGTCGAGGCCTTCGACGCCGGCCTGCTTAGCCGCGATGGCGGTGAGCGTGTTCTTGGCGACCTTGTACTCCGCGTTGGCGCCGAGCGAGCGGCGAAGCGTCTGCATCGCCGCGACGGTGAGCCCGCGGTATTCAGTGAGCAGGATAGCTGAGGAGTTTTCGAACTTCTCCTTGAGTTCAGCGATCGCCGCCGACTTGTCGGTCCGTGCCATTGGGCCTCCCTTCGGTCGTGTGTCGCAGGACGCCCATAGCAAAAAGCCCCGCGCAGGCGTGCACGGGGCTCGGCCGAATCCGCTCGGCTGAACTCGATTCTCACCTGCGCCGGCCCTCACGGGTTTAACTCCCGCCCGAAGACGGGGGACCTGCGGTCTTTGGCGGAGAACAGCCTATCGGATGCGAAGGCGGCCGCGCCAATCCGGACTGTCGGACAGGAAGTTCCCCTCGTCACACCACGCTCCCCGTGAGATCGCGGAAAGCTGCCACAGACGATGTCCACCACTGGCGCCGCGGGGACGAAGGCCAGCCGCTCTCGAGCACTACTCCAAGCGCACCGTGGACATACAGATCCCCGCGAAGCGAAAGCCGGGCGTCAATGCCGGCGATCGCGTTCTGTGATACAGCTCCTCCCCGCAGAGCGAAAGCCAGCCTCCGGGAGAGGCGGTCAGCTGATGGCCTGGGAGATTCTGCGGACGAGCATGTCGAGGGCGACGAGGTTGTGCCCTCCTTCGGGGATGATCAGGTCCGCGTTGCGCTTGGACGGCTCGACGTACAGCTCGTGCATGGGCTTGACGGTCGTCAGGTATTGCCGTTCCACGGATTCGAGTGTTCGCCCGCGCTCGACGACGTCGCGCTTGATCCGGCGCAGGATGCGCACGTCGGCGTCGGTGTCGACGAAGATCTTGATGTCGATCAGATCGCAGATCGCCGGCTCGGCGTAGATGAGTATGCCCTCGACGATCACGACGGGCGCGGGCAGGATTCGCGTGGTCTCGCAGGAGCGATTGTGCGCGGAATAGTCGTAGACGGGGCAGTCGACGGCCTGCCCGGCCACGAGCCGTTCGAGCTGGCGGACCATGAGGGCGTTGTCGAAGGCGTCGGGGTGGTCGTAGTTGAGCAGGCAGCGCTCCTCGTAGGTGAGCTCGTCGTGGGCCTTGTAGTAGTTGTCGTGGAAGATCACGGACGCCTCGCCGGAGAACCGCTCCAAGAGCCTGTTCGTCAGGGTCGTCTTGCCGCTGCCGGTGCCGCCGGCCACTCCGACCACGAGCGTCATACCGAGCCCTCCTCCGCGAACGTCGACGGCAACAGTATCCGACGGCCGGGCACGTGGTGCAATGCGCGCCGGCCGCGCCGCGGAATTGGACCGGCTCTCGTTCCGCGGGGCGGCGCTTTGCCGAGTGGCTGCCAGTCCCCGACCCGGTCCCGACTCGCCGGACGGCGGGCCTGGCCGTCTCGAATCCGCGGTCGTGGGCCCCCTGCGGCCGCGGGTCTCAGCGGCGCAGATCCTCGTTCACCTCCTCCAGGCTGGAAGCGCCGACCACTCCGAGCATGAGGAGGAGGTATCCTGCGACGGCGAAGCCGACCAGTCCCCATCGCCATCGCGGACGGTCGGCGATGAGGCTCGCGGCGGCGCAGTAGAGGGCTGCGATGCTCACGGCGTAGCGACCGGAAACGGTGCGGAAATACGATGCGGAGGTCGCCAGCTCGCGCGCTTGGACGATTCCGGCGGCGACGGCCGGCCCTCCTCCGGTCGCGAGGGCGACCGCCCTGCGCTGGCGGGAATGCCAGAGACCGATGAGGGCGACCACCGGCAGGAGCGAGTAGAAGACGTAGAGCAGGTCGGCCCACAGGAAGGTCGTACCGGATTTGATGCCCGGCTGGAAGTAGAAGTCCGTGCGCGGGTCCGTCAGCCCGTAGGCGTCGAGGATGCTCGGCAGCACGTAGCGCAACCCGTTCTCATCGACGGACGCCGTCGACAGGCCGCTGATCGCCGGGATGTAGCCCGCCGGCGTGCGGGCGTTCTGCCACGCGGTCCACGCCAAGTAGGGCCCGGCCGTGGCGAGCGCGTTCGCGAGGACGACGCGCACGAGCCTGCGACGCACCTGCCGCCTGACGCATCCTTCCCGGCACAGGCCGAAGCGTTCCGGTGCGAGCGCGGCCAGGGCGACGACGATCGTGACGGTCACCATGGCCGCCAGCGACATGACCCGTGTGCACGCTATGGCGGCCGTCAAAGCCGCCGGCGCACCCCATCCCAAGCGGTGGTGCACGAAGATGCGCGCCCCGGCCCACACGGCGGCCGCGCCGGCCAGGAGGGTGACGGCGTCGTTGTGGACGATGGCGGCCGACGCCGCGACGGCGGGCGTCGCCAAGCCGAGGAGCGCTCCGCCGAAGGCCGCCACACGGGAGGCTTTCCAGGCGCGGATCGCCAGGAACAGAGCGGCGACTCCTCCGGCGACGAAGAGCGCCGAGATCCATCGGGCGCCGGTGACGAATCCGGTGCCGGCTACGGCCGCGACGGCCTTCCCCCCGTATCCGGCCGCGGCGAAATAGAGGGGCGGATGGAAGCCGTTGTAGTTCTCACCCTTCAAGGGCCATTTCGCGGGGTTCCTTCCGGCCTCGGCCGCTTTGCACGGGGGTGGGGCGACGCCCCGGATCCTGCCCTCCATGCCCCGGCAGGACCAGTCTTCCAGGCTCGCCGTCGCCAGCTTCTCGCCGCGTACGGGGACGTGCCCATCGGCGATTTTGCGCGAGTAGTCGATGTAGGTCCATTCGTCGTACCGGCTGACGGCCGGGCCGTTGCCGATCGCGACGGCGCTCCAGATCAGGCTGAGCAGGGCCAGCAGCACGGCCAGCACGCCGTCACGTCTGAGCCACGTCCTCGCAGTCCCTTCGAGCCACTCCCCCACTCGGGTGAAAGGGCTTTCACGCCGTGCACTACCTGGCACAGGAGGCCTGCCGTTTCTCCGCCTCACATCGCCTCGCCGCAGGTGCGAACCGTTCCTCCCCCGCACGTCCGAGACCCGTCCGGAAAAGCCCATGCCGGCGGCTGCGGCCCTCGCATTTCTCCACCAGTCCAGGTTAGGTCACGGGGCGCCGGACGTGCACCGGCGACTCGACCTTCCCGATTCCGTCCCTCGACCCACGGATTCACCGGCCTCAACGACACGAGTCACCGCCATTGGCCGGTCACATAGTGAAAACATTGTTTAATCAGCATTTATACGTATACAGCACAAAATGGAAATCATAGAATTCACTTCTTTTTTGGACCACCCAAATGAACAAGTTCTCCGTTAACAGAATTTTTCGGAAGTATTGGAATTAAACCCGCTCTTCGCCAACAATAAAGATCGCCAAATTTAGTTACAGCACACGCATAATCATCATCATGATCTGGCACTATCACAGCGGATGATATAGCATATAGTTTGTTAGCATATCGACTAAGATCATTAGATAGTTCATTTTTACAAACAATTTTCGAATCTGTTAACGTACAAAATCCTTTTCCACTTATAGCATTTAGGTCAGAATTAAAAGGAAAAACGTTAGCATAAGTTCCTGTAGAACTTTCAATACGTTGTTTACTCATATTAGCAGAATCCAATTTATAATCATCCCAACATTGCACTTTTTTATTTTTTAAAACAACACAAAATAAATAAGAAGTAGCAAAATTTTAAAGCAAATGAAGAAAGGGGAATTTCAATGAAATTATCCGAATTAGATGCAGAAGCATTATCTGTTCCTTGTCCGTCATCACAGCGCTCACATAATTGTTTTCCGCTTCATCGTAATCATTTCGCCAGGTAGTTTTTATGCCGAATTCCAGATAATTTATCTCGGAAAGGCTGTAAATCTTGGGCACAAGCGTAGGCTTTTCCTGAAAGAGTACTGACTTTATTCTTAAGAGTCTCTAATTCCTGTGTATAAGCATGGGCTGAAGCGCCCTTCCATACTTCCGGTGGGACGGTTTGTTGTACGATTTGAGCATCTGACAGACCTCCGCCAATGCCTTGGAGATCTGACATGATATCACTTAGGTCGTCTGCGATATCGGGGAGTTGCGGCATGACATCTTTGCCAGGCGTCAGTCATCTCCTAATGCAGACTGACCGACCAGTAAACGCATTATAGTATACTGCATGACAGTCATCGCTTGTTGTTCGTCAAAATTTCGATTGCACTAGCCGACCCCGATCCCAAGGAAGCTGCAGCGGCAGCAAGCTCTTTCGCGCAATTCTGGCTGAGGGTGAGAAAATCACCAAGATTTGTCGCGAGTTTGCTTATACCTTCCTCTTCTAAGAGCTTCCCAGTAAAAGCCGCCGATGTCGTAAAAATAGGGTCATTGAAACCTCGGGCCACACCGTCAAATCTATAGGAGTCGCTCCAATTGCTGCTACTGATGACGCCTACGGCGTCACGGTCAAATACCAGCTCGTCAGCCATCGTGTGCCTCGCTTCCCTTGGCTGTTTCTACCGTAGCTGAATACGGCCGGCGGTGGAAGAGAAAAAGACCAGATTCATTACGCGAGATTCGCGGATTCCACCATCATGACGCTGAAATTGTGAGCATAATACCGGAGTTTACCCTATATCCGTTATTGCCACGTCTGCGAAAGCAGGGCTCTTTCGGGTGTGACGCGAAAGAGCGGCCTTTCGGGAACAGCTCCTTTGGAAGCGCATGTTCCAATCGGATACGGCCCCTCGTCACGATTCAGTCCCCGACTTTCATGTTACGAAGCTCCGCTCGGTCGATACGACGGCTATCGGCGACTTGCCTTATTTGCCCTATTGGATTCGCATGCCTATCGGGCAGAAACGCCTATTCGCTATCGTGGAGGCAACTTGGCTATCCCGCAACGAAACGTACATGCGACAAGGTAGAATAAACTCGCCCAAAATCCATCAATTAAGTATGATTGATCTTTTCAAAGTAACTTTTCCAGTCAGAGCAAAATAATTTGGGACGTTCAGTGACAATTATACCAAGTATAAAACAGTATTAAGCACCTGAATAACATATAAAGAACTTTATTCCCAGTAAAGCTTCCATTTTCAGTTAAACATGCAAAACACAACATTCATTCCCAATGTCGTAAATTCAGAAATATAAAGTGTGAAAATACCTAATAAACCAAAAATAAAACTTAGAAAGATAACTGATAAAATATAATCCAATATATTAAACGCTCTCATGATCCTTAAGGGCAGCTAGATCCTCCCGAGATATCTCCCGAGAGCGTCGTAGATCCTTTTCCATTCCGATCGCACTTCGACGCCTGCCTACCAACCGACTCGACGAGTGTAAGGATAATGTCTGTGGGCCCGTCAAGTTGACGGGCCCACAGACAATCGGGAACGAGTCGGAGGCATCCAGGGAATGCCTCGACTTCAGATTCGGAAATGAACGTTCGTAGCGTTCATGCACTCGCTGCCGGAGCTATCGTCAGGAGGCGTTCTCAGAGACGAGATTGCGAGTCTTGGTGGTGTCCAGCGGGATGCCCGGGCCCATGGTTGTCGCGACAGTGCCCTTGAGGACATAGCGGCCCTTGGACGTCGACGGCTTCAGACGAAGGATCTCCTCCTGGGCGGCGGCGTAGTTTTCAACGAGCTGCTCAGCCGTGAACGACGCCTTGCCGACGACGAAGGCGAGGTTCCCGTTCTTGTCCACCCGGAACTCGATGCGGCCGCCCTTGATGTCGGAGACGGCCTTGGCGACGTCCATCGTCACCGTGCCCGTCTTCGGGTTGGGCATGAGGCCGCGGGGGCCGAGGACGCGGCCGAGGCGGCCGACTTTGCCCATGAGATCGGGAGTGGCCACGGCGGCGTCGAAATCGGTATAGCCGCCCGCGACCTTCGCGATGAGCTCGTCGCCGCCGACTTCGTCCGCACCAGCGTCGATGGCCTCCTGGGCGCGGGGGCCGACGGCGAAGACCAGGACCCGGGCGGTCTTGCCGGTGCCGTGCGGAAGGTTGACTGTGCCGCGGACCATCTGGTCGGCCTTGCGGGGATCGACGCCCAGGCGGTACATGACCTCGACCGTGGCGTCGAATTTGGCGGTGGAGGTCTCCTTCGCCAGACGCATGGCCTCCAGAGGACTGTAGTGGACGCCGTCGGCGATCTTCTGGGCAGCCTTGCGGTAATTCTTTGAGCGCTTTGCCATTGACTGTTCTCCTTACAACAGTTTGTGGTCATCGGGCCCGCGCGGCCCTTCCACTGCCCGCCTCTTCGGCGGGCTCAGATCTCGTCGGTGGTGATTCCCATCGAGCGAGCGGTGCCCGCGATAGTGCGGGCGGCGTTGTCGATATCGTTGGCGTTCAGGTCCGGCTCCTTGGTCCTGGCTATCTCGCGGAGCTGGTCGGCGCTCAGATGGCCGACCTTGTCCGTGTGCGGGGTGGCCGATCCCTTGGAGACCCCGGCAGCCTTCTTGATGAGCTCGGCGGCGGGAGGGGTCTTCGTGACGAAGGTGAACGAACGGTCCTCGTACACCGTGATCTCGACCGGCACGATGTTCCCGCGCTGCGATTCGGTGGCGGCGTTGTACGCCTTGCAGAACTCCATGATGTTGACGCCGTGCTGGCCCAGCGCGGGGCCGATCGGCGGGGCGGGCGTGGCGGCGCCAGCCTGAATCTGGAGCTTGATGTAACCTGCGACCTTCTTCTTGGGAGGCATGTAGGGTCCTTTTCTTCTTGATCATCGCCGCAATGGCAGAGGCGGCGACCAACCGCCAACACTACGCGGCTTCGACGCGCGGCTCAAGACGGCGAGGCGTGATCTTGGGCGAGGCGACCAACCGCCGCCCGGCTGGACGGGCCTCAACGGCGAACCCGCACCCGGGCGCACGGCCTTCGGCGCATCTTCCCCGTCCGCCCGCCAAGGGCACCGCGCCAGAGGAACTGCACGGAAAAGGCGGGGAAGGCGCGGGGCGACCTCTCAGTCGTCCTTGCGCACCTGGCCGAAGGACAGCTCGACCGGCGTCTCCTGGCCGACGAGCGTCATGAGCACCGTCAGACGCTGGTTTGCGGCGTCGATCTCCGAGACGGTGGCCGGCATCCCGGCCCAGGGCTCGGATGTCAGGGTCACGGCGTCGCCGACCTCGAACGGCGAGACCGTAGCGGGCTTCGTGCCCGTGGGCAGCCCCGCCGCGACGGCTTCGGCCGCCGCCTCGGCCTCGATGACCGGGGTGAGCATGCTGACGACTTCGTCCTCCGAGAGGGCCACGGGCGTGCGGCCGTTGCCGACGAATCCCGTCACGCCGTTGGTCGACTGCACGACTCGCCAGGAATCGTCCGTCAGCTCCATGCGGATGAGCACGTACCCGGGCATGCGCACGCGGGAGACGAGCTTGCGCTGGCCGCGGCGGATCTCGAAGACCTCCTCCATCGGCACTTCGATCTGGAAGATGTAGTCCTCCATGTTCATCGAGTGCATGCGGACCTCGAGGTCCTGCTTGACCCTCTTCTCGTAGCCGGAGTAGGTGTGCAGGACGTACCAGCGGCCGTCGAGGCCCTTGAGCTTGGCCCGAACGTCGTCCTCGGTCAACTGGCCGGGGGCGGAAGGGGCGTCCCCGCTCTTCGGCTTCGGGCCGGCGGCCGCCCGC
>ERZ772957.2376-NODE-2376-length-10940-cov-17.376114_pt1 | contig 10940 bp, 8 predicted proteins | sample MGYA00580682_ERZ772957 | MGnify/ENA primary metagenome ERZ772957 (study PRJEB29015, sample SAMEA2737921) | human oral metagenome | biome: human oral; feature: human-associated habitat; material: dental | place: China | collected 2025 ...
CTCTAGCCGGCGGTACCGATTCACCGCCGCAAAAATCTCCTGCCGCCGGGGCCGGGCATAAAGCCCCGGATGCCCATTATGCGGAGACAGGGCATCAATCCCCTGAGCATCCATTTCTCGGCACACGTCATCAACAAGCTCTGCCAGGTCACTGCGGCCATCCGACCATTCCATAATCATGTCGAATGTGTGAGCGAGGCCGCTCACCTGGGCGGCGTCGACAAGCTGCGTGACCGCGGACAAATCCACCTCCTGCTTACCGTAGCGGATAGCATTCGTGCCCGCGGCCTTCGCCGGCTTTCGCTCCAACCGCTGCTTCCGCAACCGGCGTTGCGGCTCCGGGCCGAACACCTTCGACGCTGCCGGCGCCGTCGGGTCATAATCCGCCAACTCATGCGCCGCCGACGTCACATCACTGGGCACATACGAATTCATGGCAATCACATAATCCGCAACATCAAAAAACGCGCCCGAACCACCAGCAACCAAAATCGTCGACACCCCCTTTTCCGTAAATAACGGACGAACCCGCTGCACAAACGGGGTAATGGGCTCATCCTTCGCGGGAATCAGCTGTTGCATTCGTTCGTCCCGAATCATGAAGTTCGTGGCAGACGTATCCTCATCAATGAGCAACGTTGATGCGCCCGCGGCCACCGCCTCCATGAGGTTTGCCGCCTGTGACGTCGAACCGGAAGCATTCGCCGTCACAAACGACCGCGTGTCCGCACCCGACGGCAGATTATTAATGAACGGGGAAATGTCCACCCCGGTCACCGGCCGACCATCCTCCGCCCGAATCGTCGTAGCATCCGCCCGCGTAATCACCCACTCGCGGCCATCACCCGCAATATGCGGATACACCCCCTGTTCAATTGCATGCAATAATGTTGATTTGCCGTGGTAACCGCCACCGATAATCACCACGATCCCTTCAGGGATCCCCATGCCTGTTACCGTACGCCCACTGGGAAGCGTGATCGAAACTTCGAGCGATTTCGGGCTGGTAAACGGCGTTGCTCCCTGCTCCAACGGCAGGTCCGAATTGCCTGCCCGCCGCGGCAGAATCGCCCCATTGCCCACAAACGCCACCAGGCCTAGGTCGGCAAGCTGCCCCCGCAGCGCCTCCTGGTCCCGCAGCAACGTGACCTGGGCCGTTGCCGCATCCCCGTCCAGGTTTCGGTACAACAGTGCCTGATCCACCGCATCCGGCAGATCCTCCGTGAGCATTCGCGCCGCCGCATGCCCGTGAATCCGCCGACCCCCAGCCGGCAACTGCACCGTGATCCGCGCCTCAATGGTGCGCTCTGTGATTCGAATGTTAGTGCGCTCAAGGATCGCCTGTGCCGGCCAACCAATGCTTATCGAGGACTCCCGCGTGGTGGCATGAAACTCCCGCATCAAAAAATCACTCATGGCCAGCCGGCCTTGGGCGTCGTCAAGCAACTCTGGGGGAATACCAGCGGTTTTTCGGTCGACAATGATCCGCATCAACGACGGCGGCGCATAGGGATCCGATTGGATACGATCAATCGACAGGGTGAAATTGCCCATGTCGTAACTGCCTTTGAGACTCTTATAGGCGCCGTAACTTTTACCATCGAGTGAACTGACAGTGCGTCGGAGATCCTGATTGCGATAAGACATGACGCCATGGTACGGGATTTTCTATCGGTCGCGGGTTGTCTAGGTGGATAAGCAGCGGGGATAGCGGCATCGCGCGGTCACGGGGGTAGCGATCATTCCACCCCAGCGACGCAATCACCTACCATAGAAACCGGTCAAATCAATAACATACATTTGGGAAAAGGATATCTGATGTATTCGAAAATTCGTGCAGCTGCCATCTCTGGTATTGCTATTACGCTGATGGTCATAGGGGCACCGTTAGCGCAGGCACAGGGCCTGCCGCAGTTGCCGCCACTGCCGAACATCAACCCGGAGACCGCTATCGGCACCATCCTTGGGTCGCTGAGCTCCATGGCGGTCGTGTACCTCTTGGTGGGCACCGTCTATAACTATTTTGCCCGCCAGAACGGTAAGAAACAATACGACGGCTCGTACATTCCCAAGTTCTAGCTTTGCAATTATAACCGCGCACATTGCGCATAATGCCTCATCGGGGCAGCACATCGCTATGCTTTCGAGGAAATGATATGGCTAAAATTCAAAGTGCTGCTCGCGCAGTGAAATTGGTGAAAACCTATGGCACCGGGGACACCGCGGTCGAGGCACTCAAGTCGATTTCGATTAAATTCCGCAAACAACAATTCACCGCCATCATGGGCCCGTCCGGTTCAGGTAAATCCACGCTCATGCACTGCATGGCCGGCCTGGATCGTGTCACTCGGGGTGCTACCTTCATTGGTAACACGGATCTGTCCCAGCTCAACGATCGGCAGATGACCGCTTTGCGACGAGACCGCCTGGGGTTTATCTTCCAAAGCTTCAACCTGGTGCCCACACTCACCGCGGCCGAAAACATTACCCTGCCGATGAATATTGCCGGCAAACGTGTCGATAAAAAATGGTACCGGGAGGTGACCACCAGGCTGGGGTTGGCGGAGCGGCTGAAACACCGTCCGGCGGAACTGTCGGGTGGCCAGCAACAGCGGGTGGCCTGCGCCCGGGCATTGGTGGCCCGGCCGGAGATCATATTCGGTGACGAACCCACCGGTAATCTGGATTCGAACTCGTCCGCGGAGGTGCTGGACATCTTACGGACCGCGGTCGATGTGTACGATCAGACCGTGGTTATTGTGACGCATGACCCCACGGCCGCATCATATGCGGATCGAGTGGTGTTTTTGGCGGATGGCAAAATTGTGAGGGCATTATCGTCGCCCACGGTGGAACAGATTCTTTGGGTGATGGGCCAACTGGAAACCAGGGGGTGACTCATGGGGCGTCATGGTATGCCGAACGATCCACAACATGACCTGAGGCACAAACACCATAATGGGCGGCGTGCCAGGCAGCAGGATGCGTATGAGGACGACTATGAAGAGTGGTCAGGCCAAGCGGACTATGTTGAAGATCAGGCCGACGATATAGATGACACGGACGCGGCGGACTCGGACTATGACGACTATGCCTATGCGGACTATATAGACGACGCCGACGAGGCATGGGACGAAGAAGACGAGTGGGAAGAACCCGTCGAATGGGGTGAGGCGCCCAAGAAAATCAAAACCCCCAGCGGGCGCGCCACCATGCTGAAACTGAGCGTCCGCTCCATCATGGCGCACAAGCTTCGTCTGCTGCTTAGTGTTGTCGCGGTCATGTTGGGTACCGCCTTCGTGGCCGGTTCCATGATGTTCACTGCCTCGCTCAACGCCGTGTTCGACTCCACGGTCGAAGACACGTTCGCAGGTGTGGATGCGGTCATCACCCCGGATCCGGCCGCGATCATGGCCGAGGTGGCCCAAAACCCCGACGCTGCGGATTCCCTCGGGGGCATTCGGCGGTCGCTGCTTGACGAGCTGCGGAACGACCCCGAGATCAAAAACGTCGTGATTCAGGACGGGGTGCGGCTCATGTTGGCCGACGCCAACCGGAAACCCTTCCAGACCCGGAACGGTAGGGTGCGGGTCGTGCCCTGGTACGACGAGAACTCCGCCGTGGGTGTTGGCAATAGGCTCATCACCGGCAGCCTGCCGGAAAACCCCGACCAGGTGCTCCTTAACAAGCAGGCCGCCCAAACCTACAACATCAAGGTGGGCGATACCGTTGTGGTGATCGACCCGCAGAATCAGCGGAACATGACTGTCACCGGCATTTTCTCCCCGGCAAAGGCCAGCGCCGAGCTAGGCGCCAATATCACCCTTGCCATTCCCGAAACCGATTTTCTGGACCAGTACACTGATGGTAAAACCGTCAAGTCTTTAGCTGTGTCGGGTAACACCAAACATGGTGCAGAGCTGGTCGACTACCTTAAGAGCAAATACCAGGGTGTGAAATACCAGTTGGGGAGCGAGTTGGCCGCCGAGCTCAATGGGGCGATTCGGGATGGGTTGAAGTTCATTAACTATTTCCTGGTGGCCTTCGGCCTCATCGCCCTCTTGGTGGGCACGTTTATTATCGCCAACACGTTCGCCATGATTGTGGCGCAACGGTTGCAGGAGTTTGCCCTGCTGCGGGCCTTGGGTGTGTCACGGCTGCAACTCACCACGTCCGTGATTATCGAGGCATTCTTGGTGGGGATTATTGGGTCGGGCACGGGGATTGGTGCCGGCATGGGATTGGTGCGGGGGATCCAGTTTGCCCTGAAATATTTCAATATGTCGATTCCCGAGGTGGGGTTGGGGCTCACTACCACGTCGGTGGTGGGGCCGCTGGCCCTAGGGGTACTCGTGACCCTGATGAGTGCCTGGTCGCCGGCCCGGCGCGCGGGTGCGGTGCACCCGGTGGAGGCGATGCGGTCGACAGAGACGGCGGCGGAGTCGCCGTTGAAGCTGCGGACGTTTTTGGGGTTGGTGCTGCTCGCTACGGGTGGTGCGGCGGCTGCGGCCGCGGTGCGGGCGTCGATTGCGGATTATGACACGCAGACGCGGGCGTTGGCGGTGGGGGCCGGTGCGGTGTTGGTGACCATTGGGGTGTTTATGGTGGCGCCGGCGTTGTCGATCCTGGTGGTGGGGATCATTGGTCGGTTGTTGGGGTTGCCGTTTCGGGCGGTGGGTAAGTTGGCGGCGACGAATTCGCGGCGGAATCCGCGGCGCACGGCGACGACGGCGTTTGCGTTGACGTTGGGGGTGGCGTTGGTGACCACGATTGGGATGTTGGCGGCGTCGATGCAGCAGTCGGTGAAGGATTTGGTGAGTTCGGGGGTGCGGGCGGACTATGTGCTGTCCAGCCCGGGCGATGGGCGGTTCCCGATCCCGGACGATGCGGTGCAGAAAGTGCGGGAGACCGCCGGGGTGGGGGAGATCACGGGGTTTTCCCGGGTTCCGGTGTCGGTGGGGGTGACGCCGGATTCGTTTATGGTGGCCAATGGCATGGCGAAGACGTTGGTGGCGGATAATGATTTGACGAAAACCCTGGAGTTAGAAGGTGTGAGCGGTTCGATGAATTTGGCGGATCCGAACGTGTTTGTGGCTTTTGATGATTATGCACATAAGCAGGGTTGGAAAGTGGGGGACATGGTGCCGGTGAAGAATTTAGCGGGGGATGATGTGGTTGAGGCGAAGCTCATCGGCACGTATGAGGAGAACCAGGTGATTGGGGATGTGGTGTTGTCGGCGTCGACGGTGGCGAATACGCCGTATGCGCGGGAGCAGGTGTTGACATGGCTGATGGTGGTGGGCAATGGCGAGGTGTCGAAGGAGCAGTTGCGGGCGAATTTACAGGCGGCGGTGGCTGATTATTTGGTGGTGCAGGTGCAGGATCGGCAGGAATATGCTGGTGAGCGGGCTGCGATGATTAATCAGATGCTGTATATCCTGTATGCGCTGTTGGCGTTGTCGGTGTTGGTGGCCACGTTGGGCATTGTGAATACGTTGGCGTTGAATGTGATTGAACGTCGGCAGGAGATTGGGATGCTGCGGGCGGTGGGGATGCAGCGTCGGCAGATTCGGTTGTTGATTACGATCGAGTCGGTGCAGATTGCGTTGTTTGGTGCCGCAGTTGGCATTGGGGTGGGGGTTGGTTTGGGCTGGGCGTTTTTGAAGGTGCTGGCGGGGGAGGGCCTGAGCGCGTTGGTCATTCCGTGGCCGCAGCTGGGGTGGATGTTTGGTGCTTCTGCGGTGGTGGGGGTGATTGCGGCGTTGTGGCCGGCTAGCCGGGCGGCGAAGACCCCACCGTTGGATGCGATCGCCCACTAGCATGCTTGTCGACGGTGGCCTCACGGGTTAGGCCATCATGGTTCCGATGGTGAGGCCAAGTTGGAGGGCGGCCAGCCCGCCGATGATGGTGGCGGTGAGGTAGCCGGCGAAGAGCCGGTAGTTATGGGTTTTCAGTAGATGGCCTAGTTCGTTGGCGAGGGTGGACCAGGTAGAGAGGGCGCCAGCGAAGCCGATGCCGCCGGCCGCGTAGGCGAAGGAATGCGCTTCGAATAGGCGTGCGATTACCCCGAGGGTGAGGCAGGCGCACATGTTTGCGATAAGCGTACCAAGGTAGGGTGGCAGGGCTTTGCCTAACAGATACCGGGTGATGCCGCCGAGGATGCCTCCGGCGAAGACGAGGATAATGGTCATGATGCGTGCTGCCGGTGTCGGAGGGCGTCGCCGATGGCCCAGGCGCCCAGGCAGCTGGTGATGGTGAGCACACTGTAGCTGAGTGCGGTGGGCAGGCTGGTGGTGGCGGTGGTGAGTGCGAAGGTGGAGAAGCTGGTGAAGCCGCCGAGGAGGCCGGGGGCGAAAAATTTTTGGGCGACATCGTTGGGGAAAGCCCAGGTGGCGATGAGGAAACAGCCGATCGCATTGATGATAATGAGCGCCGTGGGGGCGTCGTAAAGCAGGGGCGTGAGCTGCATGCGTAGGGTGGCGCCGCACCCGGCACCGAGGCCGACGGCGAGTGTTTGTTTCATAGTTATGCAGCTTAATATGTGTGACTTTGTGCTGGAACTAGTGCGCGGGGGCGGAAAAAGGTAGAAGATGGAAAGTAGCTGTAAATTTTTCGTTTCTGTGAGGAGTTTTTTGTATGGCTCATGAGCGTGCCGGCCAAGTTGCATTGCCGGAAGACCTTATTGATATTGCGGAAGTGGTGACGGCGTACTACACCCGGGTTCCGAATCCCGATAATCCCGACCAGCAGGTGGTGTTTGGTACATCGGGGCACCGGGGGGCGTCGTTGGATAATGCGTTTAACGAGAACCACATTTTGGCAACCACGCAGGCCATTGTGGATTACCGTAATGCGCAGGGTATTGGTGGCCCGATTTTTATTGGGCGGGATACGCATGCGTTGAGCGAGCCGGCGCAGATTTCTGCCATGGAGGTGCTGTTGGCTAATAACGTGGAGGTGCTTGTCGACGACCGGGGCCGCTATACCCCGACGCCGGCGGTGTCTCATGCGATTTTGGCCTATAATTCGCGCCTGTCGGGTGGGGTGACTGGCACCGATCCGAAGCGTGCCGACGGCATTGTGATTACGCCGTCGCATAATCCGCCGCGCGATGGTGGGTTTAAATATAATCCGCCCAATGGCGGCCCGGCTGATACTGATGCCACGGACTGGATTGCGGAGCGCGCCAATAATTTGTTGCGCGGCGGCCTGAAGGACGTCAAGCGGGTGAGCGTGTCTGGGGTGTTGGATCCCAAGGCCACGAAGTACAACTATATGGACACCTATGTGGCGGATTTGCCGAATGTGGTGAATCTGGATGTGATCCGGGAGTCCGGGTTGAGCATTGGTGCGGACCCCATGGGTGGTGCGTCGGTGGATTATTGGGGGGCAATTGCCGAGGCCCACAAGCTGAACCTGACGGTGGTGAATCCGCTGGTGGATGCCACATGGCGGTTCATGACGCTGGATACGGACGGTAAGATTCGGATGGACTGTTCCAGCCCGAATTCCATGGCGTCGCTGGTGCGAAACCGCGACAAGTACGACATTGCCACCGGTAATGATGCCGATTCGGACCGGCATGGCATTGTGACCCCGGATTATGGGTTGATGAACCCGAACCATTACTTGTCGGTGGCCATTGATTACCTGTTTGCGCACCGGCCGGGTTGGTCGACAGATGCGGTGGGCAAGACCCTGGTGAGCTCGTCGATGATTGACCGGGTTGTGGCCGCGTTGGGTAAGAAGCTGGTTGAGGTGCCGGTGGGCTTTAAGTGGTTCGTGCCGGGGCTTATCGACGGCTCCATCGGGTTCGGCGGTGAGGAATCCGCCGGTGCCTCCTTCCTGCGCCATAATGGGACGGTATGGTCGACTGACAAGGATGGCATCATCCTGGACCTGTTGGCCTCGGAGATTACCGCGGTGACCGGCAAGACCCCGTCGCAGCGTTATGCGGAGTTGGCCAGCGAGTATGGTGCGCCGGCCTATGCACGTACGGATGCGGATGCAACCCGGGAGCAGAAGGCCATTTTGAAGGCTCTGTCGCCGGATCAGGTGACCGCCACGGAGTTGGCTGGTGAGCCGATCATCGACAAGTTGACGAAGGCACCGGGTAATGGGGCACCGTTGGGCGGCCTGAAGGTTGTGACGGAGTCCGCTTGGTTTGCGGCTCGTCCGTCCGGCACGGAAGACAAGTACAAGATTTATGCCGAGTCGTTCCGTAGTGCGGAGCATCTTGCCGAGGTGCAGAAGGCTGCGCAGGAACTCGTGTCGAGCGTTTTGGGTGTCTAAAACATTCGGCCAACTGAAAGGGCAAAGGGCCGTGACAGCCTAGCGCACGTGCTTCCGCCGCAAGGGCGCTGCAAGCCGCGCTGGGCATGAGCCCGCCACCATAGTTTGTTGATGTGTTAACGTTATGGTGGTGGGAAACAGGGGGAATTAAGCTGCGGTTTTGCTTACATGTTCGCCAAAGCTACCAATGAATAGATAAGCTTGGTGCTTATGACGAACGCGCAATCCACAATCGTTGCCGATGACAACGACATCGACGACACCTCTATCGAAGCAGACGCTGTGGAAGAAAAACCGCAATCCAGCCGCACCACCCTGGTGTTGGACATCATCAGTTTTCTCTCCCGCTTCGGTCTGGCCGCCACCTGGATTTGGGCGGGATTCCACAAGGTAGGCAGTGTTTTAGAAACCGGCCAATCCATCCAGGCGTATAAAATCTTCACCCTGGAATGGTCCGTGTTCCTGGCCCAAATCATTGGCCCCCTAGAGCTCATGGGTGGGTTTATCCTGCTCATCGGGGTGTTTTTCCGGCAGGCCGGCTGGCTGTCGACCATCGTGTTGATGCTGTTCATCATCGGTATCGGCCAAGCATGGGCGCGCGGATTGGTGATCGACTGCGGCTGCTTCGGCCAACAAGACCTGACCGACGGCGGCATGGACTACCTGCAAACAATCCTGCGTGACGTGGTGCTTGTCGCCATGTCCCTGTGGACCGCGTACCGGCCATATCGACGATTCGCCATCTACCCATAATTGTCTCGCATTATCATCGGTGGCGCCCACGGATGTTTCTCTGCCGGTATTCACAGAATTATGCCAGCATGCTCCTAGCAAAAGGGAAGCATAACTGGCATAATTCTTAGTTTGAATTGACATCATCCCCTCAACCCCAACAAAAGGTGGAAAAATACATGAGTTCCAAGACCACAAAACGAGCCAAAATCCAAAGTCCCAACGAGAATGGTTCCGGGTTCATCTGGGCCATTATCGCTGTCGTGCTCGTAGCTGTTGCGGTCATCGCCTACGTGATTATTTCCGGCAATAAGTCGCAAGAAGAAAAATTCGCCGAAACATATAATGAAACTACCGCCTTTAATAACAAGGTTGATGGCTCGGCAGTGCAGTTGGTTTCCGACAAGGCCGACAAGGCCAAAACCGTGGATATTTACGAAGACTTCTCCTGCCACTACTGTGCCGACCTGGCCAAAGAAACCGACGCGGACATGAAGAAGCTCATAGAAGACGGCAAGGTGAAGGTGAACATCCGCACCATGAACTTCCTGGACAAAGGCGAGATCGGGCACTCCAATAAGGCCGGCACCGCCGCCTACACCATTGCCAAAGACGATTCCGCGCAGGTGTACTGGAACTTCCGCACCATGCTCATGACTGAACAGCAAAACATCTGGGGCAAGAAAGAACTCAAGGATTTCGCCGACATGGCCAAAATCCTTGGCGCCAAGGACGAAACCGTAAAGAAGATCGCCGACGGCACCTACTCCGACGAGTTTAAGAAGATCGCCGACGACAACGCCAAGAAACTAGAAAAAGATGGTGACGGCCAAGTATCCTCCCCACGCGTCTTTATCGACGGCAAGGAGATCAAGGAAAACACCACATGGCCCAGCCAAATCAAGTAAAAAATAGTCGCTGCCAGTGGATTTGTCGGCAACCAGTTCTGTGCGGTAACCTGTAATCCGTTGCTGAAAAGCACGGGGCTATGGCGCAGCTGGTAGCGCATCACACTGGCAGTGTGGGGGTCACGGGTTCGAATCCCGTTAGCTCCACGTTTAACCCCCAGGTTCACATGTTGGACCTGGGGGTTTTCATTGTTTTACCTGTTCTTCACGAGAAGTCTAGACGGGATTAGGGGCGGTTGGGTAGGGTTGAAAATGGTTTTATTTGGCATGAATTTGGCAATATTTTATGCCAGATTTGGTGACGTCAATATGGAAGCTTGAAGTTTATTCAGCTGCTGGGGAACCCATCGACGTCAACAGATCGCCGATCAAAGACTACGTGCTTCCTACCTTGGTTTTACTTACTTTCAGAGAGCAGTCATGCATACTAACGTTCGGGGAAGTTAACCTTTATTTCCCTAACAGCTGAATAAACTTCAAGCCTCAAAATATTAATTCTCTGATCGTTCTAGGGAGAGCCATGACATATTCAATATATAATTTTTTGCGAAATACCAAGGAAAAAACCAAGGCCTTGGATCAAATGGCCTCGTATATTCACCATAACACCGACATGAAGGTCTATCTTTTCCTTACTTTGGAAAACTATGCCGAATTCGAGGCGATACAAGAGCATCATCATGGGCGTATCGTATGGGCTGTCAATGCCGCTGACACCGTCCCTTTTGGGGCTCTGGACCCTTATTCGTTTGACGGGCTTGTGGAATTTGATGGAAAAGATGTTGATATTGATCCTGGTGGCGCGTTCTACTCCACAGATATTTCGTTTGATGGTTTAGCCATCATGGCTGATACGGTTGATTTCCCGGAGAAAGCCAGGGAAGTTTTAGTCTCAGATTCTGCTGATTTCCCGGAATCTTTCGATGATTATTTACTTATGGTTCAGGAACAGGATGATGATCCAGATCCCATTGAGGCTAAGGTACTAGCAGCCGGCGCGTTATTGGT
>ERZ772957.2381-NODE-2381-length-10922-cov-12.059630_pt1 | contig 10922 bp, 13 predicted proteins | sample MGYA00580682_ERZ772957 | MGnify/ENA primary metagenome ERZ772957 (study PRJEB29015, sample SAMEA2737921) | human oral metagenome | biome: human oral; feature: human-associated habitat; material: dental | place: China | collected 2025 ...
AAGGTCGTTATCGAAAAGATTGAAGCTTGATGATCGAGATCGAGATCGAGCGTCAGAACGGGAAAATATCGGGCTGCCGGGTCAGGGGACACAACGGCGAATACGGTGCCGACGTCGTCTGCGCGGGGGTTTCCACGCTGGTGCAGACAGCCCTCCTCGGCATAGGAAAGCATCTGCATCGCGAGGTAAGCTATTGTGTAGCGAGCGGTGACTTTTTCATGAAGCTCAAGGAAGCGCCCGATGATTTCACCGAAGCCGTGTTGGAGACAATGCGGCTGGGGTTGGAGGAGATCCGAAAGATCGAGCCCGACGCCGTGAAGATTGCATACAGAGAGAGGTGAGATCTATGTTCCAGTTTGATTTGCAGCTCTTCGCGCATAAGAAGGGCGTGAGCAGCACGCGCAACGGTCGCGACAGCGAGTCCAAGCGCCTCGGCGTCAAGGAGCATGCGGGCACGCTCGTGACGGCAGGCAGCATCCTCGTGCGCCAGCGCGGCACGCATTTCCATCCGGGCCACAACGTGGGCATCGGCAAGGACGATACGCTCTTCGCCAAGGTGGCAGGCAAGGTCGCTTTCGAGCGCAAGGGTCGCTACAACCGCCAGGTCAGCGTTTATCCGATGGCTTAATATGTTGCAAGAAAGAGTACCTGCGCCTTTTGCGACGCAGGTATCTTTTTCTATATGAGGTTTGTTTTCGGGCGCTTGACGCCCGTGCTTGATCGCCGTAATTTTTCTGCGGTGACGAGGCATGTGCATCAAGGGCGGAAATGGTATAGGTGCATTTTGAAGGGAGGCAGCCATGCAGTTTATTGACCGGGCGAAAATCAGCGTGAAGGCGGGGGACGGCGGCAAGGGAAAGTCGGCGTTTCGCCGCGAGAAGTTCATCCCCAAGGGCGGCCCTTCGGGAGGCGACGGCGGACGGGGCGCGGACATCGTCTTCGTCGTCGACCCGAATATGAACACCTTGCTCGACTTTCGCTACCATCGAAAGTTCAAAGGCAAGGACGGCGGCAACGGGGACATCAAGAACATGACAGGCGCGAACGCCGAGCCTTGCTTTATCAAGGTGCCGCCGGGGACGCTCGTCAAGGACGCGGCGACGGGTGCGGTGCTCGCCGACCTCACGGAGATCGGCGAGCAGGTCGTCATCGCCAGGGCAGGCAGGGGCGGGCGCGGCAACGCGCGCTTTTCCAACGCGGCGAACCGCGCGCCGACTTTTGCCGAGCTCGGCGAGCCGGGCGAGAGCAAGGAGCTTCTTTTAGAGCTCAAGCTGCTCGCCGATGTCGGGCTCGTCGGCTATCCGAGCGTCGGCAAGTCGAGCCTGATCACGGCAGTTTCGGCGGCGCGCCCCGAGGTCGCAGCCTACCACTTCACGACGCTCGTGCCCGTCCTGGGTGTCGTCAAGACGGACTACGAGAAGAGCTTCGTCATGGCGGACATTCCGGGGCTCATCGAGGGCGCGGCGGACGGCGCGGGGCTCGGGCACGACTTTTTGCGCCACGTCGAGCGTACGCGGCTCATCCTGCACCTCGTCGACGCCTCGGGCATCGAGGGGCGCGATCCCGTCGAGGACTATTACCGCATCAACGCGGAGCTCAAGAAGTACAGCGAGAAGATCGCCTCGCGCACGCAGATCCTCGTTGCCAACAAGATGGATTTGCCCGAGGCGGCCGAGAATCTGCCGCGCTTAGAAGCTCTCGCGAAGAAGGAGGGCATCCGCATCTTCGCCGTTTCTGCAGCGGCGCATCAGGGTTTGAAGGAGCTCATCGCCTATGTGGGCGAAACGCTCGAAACCCTGAAGGATGAGCCGCAGGAGTCGGGCGAAGAGGTGCGCGTCTACGACGCTTCGCTTGATGATAGCGCAGAAGATGCCGTGACGATCACGCGCAACGACCGCGGCGATTTCATCGTGGCGAACAAGGCGCTCTTGAAGCTCGTCGCCATGACGAACTTCGGCAACGATGAGGCAGTGCGCCGCTTCCAGTACATCTGGCGCATGAAGAAGATCGACGCGCAGCTCAAGGAGCGCGGCATCAAAGAGGGCATGACGGTTCATATCGGCGATATGGAGTTCGAGTATCGCGAGTAGCCGCGAATCTGTAGGAGGCATGGTCGTATGAATGCACGCGAGCGCCTGCGCGAGGCAAAGCGCGTCGTCGTCAAGGTCGGCACGAGCACGCTCGTGCGCGCTTCGGGAAAGCCCGACTTCCGGCGCATGGATCGCCTCGTGCGCGAGATCGCCGACCTCAAGAACGAGGGGCGCGAGATGGTGCTCGTGAGCTCGGGGGCCATCGCCATCGGTATGGACAGTATCGGCCTTCGCCAAAAGCCCGCGGAGATTCCCGCGCGCCAGGCGCTCGCCGCCATCGGGCAGTCGAGCCTTATGACGCTCTACAAGAAGTTCTTCGCCGACTACGGGCAGACGGCGGCGCAGGTGCTCTTGACGAAGGAGAATGCGGCGCGCCACCATCAGTACGCGAACTCGCGTAACGCGCTCTTGGAGCTCATTGCCATGGGCGCCGTGCCCGTCATCAACGAGAACGACGTCGTCGCCGTCGACGAGATCAAGATCGGCGACAACGATACGCTCTCGGCGACGGTCGCGACGCTCATCGACGCCGATGCGCTGCTCATCCTGTCGGACATCGACGGGCTTTACACGGCGAATCCGCACGAGGATAAGAGCGCGCACCTCATTGCGGAGGTCGCGGAGATCACGCCCGAGATTGAACGCATGGCGGGCGGCGCGGGCTCTGCCTTCGGCACGGGCGGCATGGCGACGAAGATCGAGGCGGCGAAGATCGCTGTGAACGCGGGCGCGACGTTCGTCATCGCGCCGAGTGCGAAGGACGATGTGATTTCGGCGGTGCTCGCGGGCGAACCCGTAGGCACGGTGTTCTCCGCGAAGGAAGAGCACCTCAGGGTGCGAAAGAGCTGGCTCGCGTTCGGCAAGCGCATCGCGGGCGACATTGTCGTGGACGCGGGCTGCGAAGAGGCGATGCGCGCGCACGGCTCCAGCCTTCTCGCGGCGGGCATCATCGCCGTCGAGGGCGATTTTGTGGCGGGCACGACGGTGCGCGTGCTGTCGGCGAAGCAGCAGGAGATCGCGCGCGGCATCGTCAACTACAGCGCGGCGCAAATCGGGAAGATCGCGGGGCAAAGAAGCTCCGACTTTGCGAAGCTCATCGAGGGCGATTTCCACGAGGAGGTCATCCACCGCGACAACATGGTGCTGATGGTCTGAAACTGCCGGCAGGGGGGATTCGGTATGGATATAGAAGCGTTGGTCAGAGAAAAGGCGCAGGCGGCGAAGAAGGCGGCGCATCTTCTGGCGGTGATGAAGCCCGAGCAGAAGAATCATGCGCTCTGCGCCATGGCGGAGGCGCTCGAAAAGCGCGCGAGCCTCATCTTGGAGGCGAACGCCGCCGACCTCGAAGAGGCGCGCATGAAGAAGGATATGAAGCGCTCCTACCTCGACCGCCTCATGCTCGACGAGAGCCGCATCCAGGCGATGGCGGACGGGCTTCGCCAGACGGCGGCTCTCGCCGATCCCGTAGGGCGCGGCGACTTTTCGACGGTGCGGCCGAACGGGCTTGAGATCCGCCGCGTGCGCGTGCCACTCGGTGTTATCGGCATCATCTACGAGGCGCGCCCCAATGTGACGGCGGATGCGGCGGGACTCTGCCTGAAGTCGGGCAACGCCGTGCTGCTGCGCGGCGGCTCGGAGGCGCTGCGCTCGAATGCGGCTATCGCCTCTTTGCTCACGCAGGCGGCGCAGGAGGCGGGCATCCCCGCGGGCGCCATCGGCTTCATCGACTCTGCCGATCGCAAGGGCGTCGAGGCGATGCTGCACTTACGCGGTCTGCTTGACGCCGTCATCCCGCGCGGCGGTGCGGGGCTCATCCGCGCCGTGGTGGAGGGAAGCACGGTGCCCGTCATCGAGACGGGCAGCGGCATCTGCCACACCTTTGTCGACGAGAGCGCCGACCTCGATATGGCGGAGAAGATCGCGCTGAATGCGAAGGTTTCGCGGCCGTCTGTCTGCAACGCGATGGAGACGCTGCTCGTGCATGAAAATATCGCCGAGAGCTTCCTGCCGCGCCTCGTGCGGGCGATGGAGGCGGCGGGCGTCGAGCTGCGCGGCTGCGCGCGCTCGCTTGCGATCGCGGGCACGCTCAAGGAGGCGACGGACGAGGACTGGGCGACGGAGTACGGCGACCTCATCCTCTCGGTCAAGGTCGTGCGCGACGTGGCGGCAGCCATCGCGCACATCAACCGCTACAACACGGGGCACTCGGAGACGATCGTCACGAACGACGTCCGCAATGCGCACCACTTCCAGGCGGAGGTCGACGCGGCAGCGGTCTACGTCAACGCCTCGACGCGCTTTACGGACGGCGGCGAGTTCGGCTTCGGCGCGGAGATCGGCATCAGCACGCAGAAGCTGCACGCGCGCGGTCCCATGGGGCTCGTCGAGCTGACGACGATGAAGTATCTGATCTACGGCGAAGGGCAAGTGCGCGAATGAAGCAGCTTCTCGGCTACGCGCGCGCGCTGCGCCAATATCTTTCGACGGCGAAGGGCGCTTATGACTTTTACGACGCGCTCAGAGCCATCGTCGTCATCGCGCTGAGCATGACGGCGGCTGTGGCGCTGGCGGTCTTTCTTTTCGGCTGACGCACAGGTGCATGTCACGTCTTTCGTGTGAATAAGCGGAGGTGAGGTCATGGCAGCAGAGAAAAAGCGTGTCGGCATCATGGGCGGCACGTTCGACCCCATCCACATCGGACATCTTGTCATCGCGGAGGCGGCGCGCGAGCAGCTGGCGCTCTCTGAGGTGATCTTCATCCCTGCGGCGCAGCCGCCGCACAAGGCGGGACGTGAGGTAGCGCCCGCTGAGCACCGCCTGCATCTGGTGCAGCTCGCGACGGAGAGCAATCCCTTCTTTCGAGTGCTCGACGTGGAGATGAAGCGCGAGGGGCCTTCGTACTCCTACGATACTTTGCGTGCGCTTGTCGAGACGCACGGCGAAAGTACGGACTTCTACTTCATTGTCGGCGGCGACGAGATGAACACCATCCTCACATGGCACCGCATCTCCGAGCTCTTCGCCCTCTGCCGCTTCGCGGCGGCGAGGCGGCAGGGGGCGCCGCTCTCTTTGCTTGAGGTGCGCGAGCGGCTCGGCGAAGAGGTGCTCGCGCGCATCCACTCCGTGCAGGCGCCCGAGCTTGAAATCTCCTCGACCGACATCCGCCGCCGCCTGCGCGAAGGCCGCTCGATCCGCTACCTCGTGCCGGAAAAGGTCGAGGCGTACATCTGCAAGGAAGGTCTGTATCAATGAACTACGAGGCGATGAAAGAGGAACTGGGGAAGCGGCTGCAGCAGAAGCGCTACGAGCATTCCCTCGGCGTGGCGGACACAGCTGCGGCGCTCGCAGGGCGCTTCGGCGTCGACGTCGAAAAGGCGCGCGTCGCGGGTCTCCTGCACGACTGCGCGCGCGAGTACCCCGTATCTGAGCTGCCCATGGAAGCGGCGCGGCACTCGATCTCCTACGGCGAGGTCGAGCGCGCCATGCCGCTCCTTCTGCATGCCTATGTGGGCGCAAAGCGCGCGGCGGAGCTTTACGGCGTGACCGATCCCGAGATCCTGCAGGCGATCTGGCGCCATACCGTCGGCGGTGAGCACATGACGAAGCTCGACAAGATCATCTACTTCGCCGACATGATCGAGCCGCAGCGCGATTATCCCGAGGTGGCGGCGCTGCGCGAGCTCGCGCGCACGACCGACCTCGATGCGATGCTGCTCGAAGGGCTGTCGAAGTCCATCGCCTTCATCCTGCAGACGGGCCGGCTCATCCATCCGGCGACGGTGGCGGCGCGCAACGAGCTCCTGCTCGCCGCCCGTGCGCGAGAGAGGCGTGCGCCATGACGCGCAAGGCGAGGAGCCGCACGCAGGAAAACATCCGCCTCAAGCGCAAGGAGCAGGCGCGCCGCCGCCGCATCGCGCGCGCGCGCTTCATCGTGCTGATGTTCTTCCTCAGCATATTCGTCACCGTGCTCGCCGTCGCAGGCTACTTCCTCTACGGCATCGGGCACAGCATCTATCAGGAGATCGACGCCGTCTATCAGGGCTACGAAGAGCGGCGGCAGGTGCGCGACCGCCACATCGACGCGCGTTTCGACGGCTATACGAACGTGCTCGTGCTCGGCATTGACGAGGGCGCCGATGAAAACGGCACGGAAGGCAAGCACGCCGATACCATCCTGCTCCTCAGTATGGACAACGCCACGGGCAGTCTGCGCGCCATCACCGTGCCGCCCAACATGATCGTCCAGCTGCCGCAGAACGGCGGCGACATACGCGCGACCGACCTCTACGCGCACGGCGGCGCACCGACGATGGTGCAGACGCTCTCGGAGCTTCTCGACGTCTCCATCCATCAGTATGTGACGCTCGACACGCAGGCGCTCGCCGACCTCGTCGACGTCCTCGGCGGCGTCGATCTCTACGTCGAGGACGAGATGAATTATGACGACCCCGAGGCGGGGCTCTCGATCCACATACCCAAGGGCTTTCAGCACATGGACGGCGACACGGCGCAGAAGTACCTGCGCTACCGCAGCTCGGAGCTCGGCGAGGTCGGCAGGCTGCATCGCCAGCAGCGCTTCGCGAAGGCGCTCTACGAAAAGTTCCTGCAGGTCGATACGATACCGAAGCTGCCCGATGTGGCGGATATCTTCAAGTATCGCATGACGACGAGCGCCGAGATCTTCGATTCAGCGCGCCTCGCGAAGGTCTTGAAGAACCTCGGCAGCGAGCCGCCCAAGACGCTGATCCTGCCCGTCTCTCAGCGAGACGGCTATTGGCTGCCCGATCACGCGGCAATCCGCCAAAAAATTGAAGAATTGTTCCCAGAATTGGTAAAGCATGAGGGAGAAAATGACGATAACAAATAAAGAGCCGCACGCGGGACGAAGTCTGAGACTTCGCATGCGCGGCAGGTGTTTGAAGTCATCTCCCGGCAGTAGGAGGCATGAATTTTGAGCAATACACCGGAAGACATCAGTCGGGCGATCGCCGGGGCTGCAAGCGATAAGAAGGCGGAGGACATCGTCATCCTGCGCATGGCGGAGCTGACGACGGCGGCGGACTACTTCATCGTCTGCTCAGCGAATACGACGACGCAGGTGCGCGCCATCGCCGACAACATCGAAGACGAGCTGGAAAAGCTCGGCAAGTCCTACCTGCACAAAGAGGGTTACCGCGAGGGCGAGTGGGTGCTCCTCGACTACGGCGACTGCGTGGCGCACGTCTTCATGACGGAGAGCCGCGCCTTCTACGCGCTGGAACGGCTTTGGAGCGATGCGCCTCTGACGCATTATGAGGACTAGATGATGGCGGCAGAAAAGCGCAGGAAGTACGGACCGAGCACGGTAGCGAGCCTTCGCGTCGCGCGCCTGGGCGAGTTCGGCGCCTTCCTCGACGCCGAGACGGGCAATACGTCCGATGACATCCTGCTGCACAAGACGCAGCAGACGCGCGAGGTGGCAGTCGGTGAGAGCGTCGATGTGTTCCTCTACCTCGATCCCAAGCACCGCCTGACGGCGAGCATGCGCGTGCCGCGCATGAAGGAAGGGCAGGTCGCGCGCCTTACCGTCATCAACGTGAGCCGCGACGGCGCTTTCCTCGACGTCGGTGCCGAGCGCGGCATCTTCCTGCCCTACGCGGGCATGCGCGGCAGGCCGCAGGTCGGCGAGGTCGTCTGGGCGAAGCTCTACACGGACAAGTCCGGCAGGCTCGCCGTGACGATGGAAGTCGAGGACGAGCTGCGGCGCGCTTCGAAGCCCGCGACGGACGTGCGCGTCGGTGCCGAGCTGCACGGCTCCGTCTACAACATCACGGAGAGCGGTGCCTTCATCTTCACGGACGAGCGTTACATCGCCTTCGTGCCGCACAAGGAAATGCAGGAGCGGCCGCGCGTGGGCGAAGAGGTCGCGGTGCGCGTCACTTATGTGCGCGACGACGGCAGGCTCAACGGCTCCCTGCGCGAGCCGAAGGAAAAGGCGCTCGTCACGGATGCGGCGCGCATCCTGAGCCACCTCGAGAGCCACAAGGGCAGGATGCCTTACAGCGACAAGACCTCGCCCGAAATCATCAAGGCGAAGTTCAAGATCAGCAAGGCGGCGTTCAAGCGCGCCCTCGGGCATCTGCTCAAGGAAGGGCGCATTGAGGAAGCGGACGGCTGGACGCGTCTCACTTCGTCAGAGGAGAACGAGGAGGGCGTTTGAAAATAATCGGCATTTCGCGTAGACAAAAGAAGGATTTTAAACCTTTTTAACGAATAAATTCCTTACAAGTATGAAATAGGGGGCGGATTTTTCATGGCAGACGGAAAAGACGAGAAGAAGGGCATTTTGCTGGAAACCGGCACAAATGAGTTTGAAATCATCGAGTTCAACATCGGCGCTGTCGATTACGGCATCAATGTCGCGAAGGTGCGCGAGGTCATCAAGGCTTCGGACTTTCCCGTGACGACGATGCCGCAGGCGCATCCGTACATCAACGGGCTTTTCACCCTGCGCGGCAGGGCTGTGCCGCTCGTCGATCTGCCGCGTTGCCTCGGCGTCATGAGCGGACAGGCGGCGGGACGCTCGCAGAACATCATCGTCACGGAGATCAACGGCTACGACATGGGCTTCCTCGTCGACAATGTGTCGCGCATCCATCGCATCTCGTGGAAGAACATGGAGCCGGCGCCCGAAGTCGGCGATCAGTCGCGCGTTGTCGGTCTCGTGAAGATGGAAGGCAAGATCGTCCTCCTGCTCGACTTTGAGACGATCATGGCGGAGATCAATCCCGAGATCAACCAGAAGCTCACGACAGTCGACGAGACTTCGGAGGACATCAAGCAGAGGCGCGCCTCGCAGCACGTCATCGTGGCGGAGGACTCCGTGCTCCTGCGCGACCTCCTCGTCAACACGCTGCACGGTGCGGGCTATACGTTCGTCCGCGACTTCGGCAACGGCGAGGACGCATGGAACTTCCTGCGGGGCGTCGCGGAAAAGACGGAGCCGGACAAGATCTTTGACAAGGTGCGCATCATCATCTCCGACGTCGAAATGCCGAAGATGGACGGCCATCGCCTCTTGAAGCTCGTGCGCGGTGACGATCGCCTGCGCCCGATTCCGCTCATTCTGTTCTCGTCGCTGATTTCTGAAGAGATGCGCCGCAAGGGCGACGACCTCGGCGCGAGCGCCCAGATCTCGAAGCCCGAGATCAACCAGCTCATCCATACGCTCGATAAGCTGATCTTCGGCATCGACACGACGGGCATGGACGAGGATATTTGAAAACGAATAGTAAACCTTCATAGAGCATACGAAAGCTCCCCGCGGTTCTGCCTTGGGGAGCTTTTGTGCGCTTTAGGCCTTCTCACAAAATGAGGTGCTTGTCCTACGTTGATGGGAAAACCACGACAGTTCTCATTTCGTTTTGCCGTACATGCGTGCCAGAGGATTATCCTTGAAGATATTGCCCTGCTCGATGTAGCGGTGCACCATCTTTTCCGATTTATGGCGTGTCTGACGCATGATGGTCAGGGCGTCTACGTCGTGCTGCGCGGCACTCGTAGCAAAGCCGCGGCGCAGGCTGTGGCCGGCGAAGTCCTCCTCGCTTAGCCCTGCCTTCTTGATGTACTTCTTGACGATGAGCGCGACAGACTTATCCGAAAGCTGTGTATCACGCAGCTCATGATTGCGCTTGAAGGGGCGGAAAACCGGGCCCTTCTTGATGCCGCTGAGAGAAAGCCACGCTTTAAGAGCGCGCACAGCGCAAATCTCGGCGTCAGGCGCGTAGGGGATGCCGATGTAGCTGCCCTTGCCGAGCTGATCGCCCTTCGATTTACCGATGAAGATGACCATGCCTTCGGCGGAAAATCTGATATCTTCGGCAGAGAGGGCAACGAGTTCCGAGCGTCGGAAGGCTCCCGCAAAGCCGAGTAAGAGCAGAGCCTTGTCGCGGATCGAAGCCTCATCTGTGCCGAAGCCGTCGGCGATCAGATAGAGCGTCTCCAAGAGGATCGGCGCCTTGCCGTGCTGGAAGGTACCCTTTTCCCGGCGGATGGCAGACATGGCGTTCCGCACAAGCCCCGAATGAGCGGGATTGTCGCGCTTATAGCCCGCAGCGATGTGATTTTCCGAAATGGCAGTGACGCGGCGCGAAACGGTGTTCGCTTTCGCATTATCCGCGAGATCGTTGATATAGTTGACGATGGTCTCCGGCTCGGCGGGCAGGGCGGCGACTTCATGATGCTCGCACCAATCGGCAAAATCATTCCAATCGCTCGCGTAGGATTTGATCGTATTGAACGCCTTGCTCTTCTGCATGCGCCTTTTGCTCTTTGCCGAAAGTTTCTCATTGTGCTCGACCATCTGATTGTGGGCGAGCAGGAAATCATCGCGTACATCCATGGTATACACCTCATGTGTCAAATTGTTTTTTGTCAGTACCATCATTATACAATATGATGTAAAATGTGGCTAGTTTATTGACTTTGCAGAGTTTTGGATACTTATTGGTGACTATGTTAGAGGCATCATCAGAATGTGTGAGTAGATTCCAGCTCCTTGGAAAGCCGCATATTTCCATTGCAATCGAATACTGCGGAATTATTCCCCAGAAAGACAGAGATGTGTTATAATAGACAGCGTGTGAACCAGAGTATATATGGATGGTGAGAATATGAAGGTTACGAAGAAGGATCTGGCGGATGTTGCCGTCTTATCGCGCCTCTCGATTGCAGCGGAGGAAGAGGACAAGTACCTCGGGCAGCTTGACGCTTTTCTGCAGTACGTTGAGAACCTGGAGGGCGTCGATACGGCAGAGGTTCAGCCGACGACGTATGCCCTGCCGATGCAGAATG
>ERZ772957.2382-NODE-2382-length-10920-cov-15.889370_pt1 | contig 10920 bp, 9 predicted proteins | sample MGYA00580682_ERZ772957 | MGnify/ENA primary metagenome ERZ772957 (study PRJEB29015, sample SAMEA2737921) | human oral metagenome | biome: human oral; feature: human-associated habitat; material: dental | place: China | collected 2025 ...
AACTGTTCGGGGTTGGTTCGGTGGTATGGCGGATTGACCAGCCCTTGGTATCAGCGATATCTGCCAGATATGACAGTCGCTTTTCGGTTTCCATTTGCGATAAATCTTTTGTTAAATGCTCCTCGACAACCTTTGGTGTGGTTATTTCGATAAGCGATTCGATACCATCGGGTGACCAAATGCGCTTGCGCGACTTCAGTCTATAAGAGATAATAGCTGCTATATAAATCTCCATCGGCTGATCCTTGCGCAGCGGCAGCGCCAATACAGTGAAAAATATAATGAACGGCAAAGGGATAACCGCCAAACCGATAAATACCTGGCCTAATCCCCAGGCCAAGGCGACAGCAACAGCAGCAATTATCAGGTAGATGAACTGCCGAAAACTAAACGGCCCGATCAGCTTATCTTCTGCCTCGACGTCTTGTGCAACTTTATATTCTGCCATACTGCTTATTATAACGCATAAGAAAGCTTTATGTGGCCGTTAGCATATCACTTATCCTATTTTGGCACGTACCGCTGTCAGTTTGAGTGAATATGTGTATACTATGCGTCTGTTGTAGGGTTTTCGCTGGAATTGTTGGAGCTGCTACCGTCAGAATCGCCATGAGAATCTGTACCGCTTTGATGGTCGGGTCTGCCGCTAGAGCTATTGTGAGAGTCATGACCGCCACCCGAGCCACCCGAGCCGCCAGGATTTGGCGGGACTCCGCCTCCTCCGTTAGGTCTAGGAGTGCCGCCTCTAGGTGTAGGGTTGCCACCGCCACCGCCAGAGCCGCCACCGCCGCCAGAACCACCCTGGCCGCCGCCACCGCCTTGATTACGACCACCGCCAGAATTGGATTGTCTCTGCATAGGGGGAATACGTTCAATCTGTTGACGTACTGCTGACGAAACACCACCAGCTGTTTTAGGGTCGGCCTCTAGGTCGGCGCGAGCTCTCATTAACGATCGCATGTATGAGTTGTCGGCGTTATGGCGTGCCTCGTCTGTTGCAAAGTCTACCATCTTCTCGACACCTTTTGCGTCTGCGTTGGCTAAACCTTGGCCACTAGCTTTGTTTTGGATATAGTCGCTCATAGCTTCTTGTTCATTGTAAGTACCCTGCCGGATAGCCTCGAGCTGCTTGCCGCCCACCCATGGCGCTTTCTTGGCACCAGATTGGGCGATAGCGTCGGCTGCCTCTTTTTGTAGCGAAGCGTCACCGAATGAAGCAGAGGCTGTAGCTAGGTTAGCAGCTTGCTCGCTGGTCATATGCGGAGCCAGAGCCTGCATAGCAGCACGCCGCTGATAAGATGATATGCCCTTCAGGTCTACTGGTACCATATCACCGTCTGCATTTTTAGTGAAGCCTGTAGCTATTTCGGCCAAACGACCAGACGACATATTGTTATCAGCAATCCAGGCATTGGCGGCTTTCATGCGTTCTTTATCTTCTGCTAACACTGCTGCAGAGCCGGTTAGCTTACGTTTCTGACCGAAATCACCAGTAATAGCATTGAGTCCTCTGTTAGCTCCTGATCGCCAGTTTCTAGGGTTAACAAAACCTCCCCTACCTCTATAAGTGCCGCCCTGTATCTGAGCTCTCCTGAGTTGCGCTTTCTCGCGGCGATGCTTGGCAAACTGACTGGTGAGCTTATTATCTCGCCACTTACCGACTTTGTCACTCATTCTATCTCGGCCTTTATTCATCTGCTTATTAGCCCAGGCAATTGCCCCGCCAATGCCGATGATTTCGACAGCACCCCTGACTAGTTTTGGTACGATTAATAGCGGCGCGAACACTAATAAAGCGACTATGGATTGCATGATAATATCGCCTTCAGAGACGCTGCTGCCGAGGATTTTTGCTGCTAGGTTGCTGGCGCCGTATACCAATCCCACCATCGGGTAAACCATCAGGGCAGCCTTGAATGCTCCCCACCATTTTTTGTATAGACCTTCGGTATTTGGCATTATCATAGCAACGAACGCTAACGGCGATAGTACGATACACAGGATGATGATGGCTTCTCGTACACCGAGCAGAAAAATCGTAGTCACTGCTGTGATTACCACAAACAATAACATTGAAATTACCGTTGCTAGCGCAAAATAACCGACTGTTAGCACCAAGGCGCCTGCGGCGATTTTATTAATCCAACTACTGTCGCTATTTGACCAATCGCCCGCTGGTATGTCGCCAACGGCGGTGGTCGAGATAAAGTTGAAAGCGCTCGACCCGACAACATTTGACAAATCCACCAGTAGCCCGCATATGTAAAATGACGCATTAACCACAATTACGCCCACTATTAGCTTTGGCAACATTCGTTTGATGCCGTAATTATCTAGGCCATACCCAGTCATCTGTGAATAGATGACGAATAGGAAGAAAACCACGAAGAGGATATTTGCATAATCGCGTATCTTCGACCAATAAGAATAGACAGAGCCCTCGGAAGTATCGCCTAGAATACTCTTGGCATCGACAGTTAGCATATTCACTAGTTTCGCCCGTGCACCCTCAGACATACTGGCTAGAGTGTTGACAATTGGACAGACTATCCAGCCGATGTAGTCGATTTTGCAGTTTTCTTGGTCTTCTTCTCCCCCTGTTCCTGCCGCAGATGCTGCCGGGTCTTCCTCAATAGTTGATCCGCCTGGTAGTGTTGTGGTTCCGCCAGAACTACCGCCAGCGGTAGTTCCTTGACCGTGTTTACAGGCTGCATTTGCCTTTTTGGAGTCAGGGTCGTTAGGAGGGTACTTTGTGTTGCAATATTTAGGGTCGTCTTTGTGGCTAGCGCCATCTTTACAGGCGTTTTTTTCAAGATCAGTTTTATATTTGTTGTCGCAGGCGCTAGGGTCGGATGAAGGTTGTGCTTTACTTTTTACATATGCAGCGTATGCGGTAGTCCAGTCCTTGCCTTCGTCCATGTGGTTATTTACTGTATCCTTGCACGAAGACTTATAGTCCGTATTCCACATTGATATTACAGAATCTGCGTTTGCTAACTCGTAAGCATGCCTTTCAATACTACCATCTGCTTTTACTATTCCTATCTGAGGGTATCCATCTAGACCGTCATCTTTTTTTCTTGCGCCTTTATCGGTTATTCCGCATTCTTGTACAATCATCTTATAACCTATGTAATATGCAATATATCCGTGGATGGGCTCAGCCTTTTTAGAAATAGCTTCTATTATTTTGCTTGGAGCTATTGCTATATTTCCTGTTCCTGTTGCGCCCGGGCAAGCTGTTTTTGCAGAATCGACTAAGACAGCGCCGCTTACAACTTCGTTCATATTACAATATACATGGCGAGGGGTTGTATTTTGAAACCCGAGAGTTCCCATCATTGTTAGAAAGGTCGATTCAATACTGGAACAGAGAATGGTGTCAGTCTTTTTTTCTATTCCTGTTATAGCACTAACAGAGATTGCTTCATATGTATTGTTCTCAAATTGTTTACGATTTAATTGAGGATCTAAGATAGTTGTATGTTGTTGTCTATAGCAAGCACTGAGTAAGTTGGCAGCAGCAGCTTTTGATGCAATGTCTACAATACCGTTAGGGTAAAACGGGTGGGCCGATGGCTCGTCGGCGAACGTCTTATCAACTAATAATCCTGCGAAAGAAGATACTAATACAACAAAAGCGATAAAGATTAGCGAAATCTTTTTATACATAATCACTATATAGTATACATTATGCAAACCATAAATAAAATAAAAGGCGCCGCATAAAGCGCCTTTTATTGACATAACTACACTTTTGTTAGAGTCTCTCGATTACTAGGTCTACCAGCTTCATGGATCCATCTTCTTCTGGTGGCGTGAAGTCGAACATGAGCCGTTTACTATTGTTGCCATTTTGTAATTCTCTGTCTATTTCTTGACAGACGACTGAGTCAGGTTTTGGGTTAAGGTTCTCTCGCACATCAACGGTGGTTTCGATTCTTTTTATGTGCGGGTTGGTTGGAAAGTCGGTGTAGTATAATACCTCTTGTCCGTCGGTATTTTTTTGACGTACAAGTTTTCTAGAGAATTGATTTTCACCTGCAAGCGATTCAGGCTGGCCGCATTTCTCCAGTAGAGCTATAAATGTATCGTCTGTTCCCCCTCTTTCTAGACTTGCCAAAAATTCTGGTATAGACCCCTTGGTGTCGTCTACTATTGCTAGTTCAGAGAATTCACCTATGACGTATCTTTGAAGATCTTTGCAGAACTGTCTCATATCACCACTGTCGGCATGTTTTCCTAAACCTAGTCCTGTAATTTTTGCTTCATCAACTAAAGTTACGGGATTAAGAATGCCGTTTACAACTTCTACCATACGTGTAGCTATGACATCGGCAGCGGCTTTTTCGCCACCGCCATTTTCTTTGACATCGGCTAGCGTTTTATTCCAATTGGGTAAAGTAAATAATTCTTCTATTTTTTCGCGCGAGACAATTTGTTCAGGCCTGGGCAGAGGTTTCTGTTCTGCTGTTTCTGGCGTTGGTGTTTGAGTGGGTTGTGCATCAGCTGTCTCCATCGGTATATTTGCAGTACTCGGGCTAACTGGCTTTGCAGGCTCTGCAGGCTCTGCAGGCTCTGCAGGACTAGATTCTCTAGCGCAAGCTGAAAGAGCTAATCCCCCTGCAAATAATGTTAACCCCTCTAACAACCCGCGGCGGCTAATTTTTTCACCTAGTAGATCTGGACCTTTTACCATAAAACTTCAATCCCCTCCTTCGGGATTAGTGGCTTATGATGTCTATGCGACCCACCTCGCATTCGTGGTATTATTATACATCTTTATGGCGAAATAATCAAGCTGTCGGTGCTATTTTCGCTAATCATCATCGTCATCGTCATTATCGCCGTCGTACAAATCGCCAGCAAATTTTTTGAGTACGTCGACGGCTTGGTCGGTCAAAGTTTGGCGGACGGTTGGCGTGCTGAGTACCTGAACGGCCATCTTGCGGGCATTTCGGCGCCGCTTGTTGAACCGCTTTATTAGGCTCTGGCGGGCGTCCGCTTCGCTGTTCGGCAAGCCCTTTTCACCGAGTTTCTTTTGCTCGGATCTGATGCTATCCTCAATAAGCTTGTCGAATTGCGCTCTGGTCATGGCATTCAGGTCGATTTCATTGAACATTATAGCTAGCGAGTTGGCGTTAGCATTAGCGATGGTGCTGGTTTTGATGCGGCCCTCGAGAATCTCGCGGAACGAGTGGTATTGCAAGCTTTCATCGCCGTTGAATTCGCCGTTAAGGATGGCTGGGAGACTCTTATCGTTGAGAGCTGGCGCTGCCTGCATGAACTTAGTTTTGATGATGGCCTGCTCGACCGAGCGGCGGAAGTCGTAGTTGTAGCCGGTAGAGATTACGTTACCGTGCTCATCAACTACTCTACCGGTTTGTTTAATAACACTCATCTTTTGGTCGTGCGAGCCGACGTTGAATATTTCGGCGATAGCCATATCGTGGACGTATTCGTCGCGGGCGTCGAATGCATAGCTGCGGCCAGCAGCGTCGGTAACGCGTAATTGGGTAATTGGCTGGCCAGCGGCGTCGGTGCCTAACCTGCCGGTGGCCAAGGCCTCAATTTGCCCAGGGTCGAGCTTGAAGTGGTGCGCTAATTCGGTTTGCTGCGCGATCTTTTCGCCGGCTTCTTTGCGCGATTTCGCGACGTATTCGGCTAGCACTGCCGATTGGCTGCCAATGCCAGCGGCGTATTCGCGGACTAGTTTGCCGTCGACGCGAACGGTGTTATCGAGCATCATAGTGTTGACTTCGCTGGCTAGTGCCTGTTCGGCGGCGCGTTTGGCACTGGCGGTTAGATTGGTCTCGATGTTAGCGCGTTTGATGTCGCGGGCGACGTGCAGTACATAATTTTGCGTTGGAATGTCGGCGCCGCGCAGGTTGACTACGTGTTCGCTTTGGTCTCCCTGGGCGATGATTTCGGCGTGCATCTTGCCGAGTTTTTCTTTAGCGCGGGCAGCATCGAATTCGCTCTTCTTGACGCTTAATTCTAGCGCTTTATAGCCCGGGCTGGTTTGCACTAAGGTGTCCCAGCGGGCTTGCTGATCGTTGCTGATACGCTGTTTGTGCGCCTCGACGGTGCGGCGAGCGGTGTCGACTTCTTGGCCGGCTCTGCTTTCGCTGAATTCATTTTGGACGCGGGCTTTATCGATTTCGGCGAGTTGTTGGCGGTGTGTCAGGTTTTGATGGCCGCGGTCGAAGGCGTTGTCGAGCTCGGATTTGTGGATACTGGCCCGGCGTCGGCGTGCTTCAAGCGCCTGGCCGTGCGGCGTGGCGTAGAAGGTGTTGCCGATTTCTGACTTGCGGGCTTCGTTCTCGCCTTCGACTGTCTGGACAGAGCGCCGGCCATAGCGGTCGTTGTCCCATTCGGTGGCGTTGTTGCTGGCAGCGGTTTCGTAAGCGGCGGTTAAGCCTTTACGGCGCTGTGTCCGGCGATGTTGCCGCCGTACGGCCGAGTTGACAAAGTTAGCGCGGCTGCCGTGGGCTCTGTTGATGGCGCGGGCGGCTCTTTTTAGCTTCGGCGACCTTCTGAAGATACCTCTGTCGGTGTTGATTAGGCTCTTGCCAGCGCGATTTTTGGCAGCTTGGTAAGCAGCGCGTTCCTGCGCCCAGTTGCGGGTGCGATCGATGATGCCGCGGTTCGGGTTGTTGACGAATCCAGCGATTTTACCGAGCAAATTACCGCTGATATTGATAATAAGCGGCGTGACGGCAATCGGTGCGATCTGTGCGGCTAGTCCGACAATAATTCGGGTAATTGAGTCGCCAGCATTAGCGATGATAGCGTAGCCAGCTAGCTGTGATGCACCGAAAACAAACGATATAATCGGGAACATCAATAGCATAGTGGCAAATAGATCTTTCCATTTATCGAAGTACTTATTTGTTCTTGGTAATACGTAAGCAACGAAAGCTAGCGGCGCAACGATGATACACAGCGTGATTAGAGCTTGGCGCACGGCCAAAATAACCATTGCTACGATGGCCGCGACGATGGCGCCAACTAGCATCGTGGTCAGCAGCGTCAGCGACGGACCGATACCGCCGTTGGCAACAACTACCTTGCCAAGCACGCCGCCGCCAGCCAGAACTACTCCGGTGACGCCAGTCCACGACAACTCGTCGCCGAGACGACCGTAGCCGGACAAGCTATGTCTGACATCAGTGAAAAAATGCTGCAGTGACGAGCCGAGAACATTTGAAACATCGACCAGAGCTCCAGATATCCAATACGAAACGTTGACCAAAATAGCCCCAATGATTAAGCGCGGCAGCATTGATTTGATGCCATAGTTGCTCAGGCCTTGGTTGGTGATTTGTGCGTAAATAATCAGCAAAAACACCAGGACGAAACAGACATTAGAAACGTCGCGGACTTTTTGCCAGATTTCGTAAATCGGGTTGTTTTTGGTGGTATCGGTTTGCAGCGTGTGGACGATTAGGAAACTTTTGATGATGTCGAGTACGCCGTCCATCCGGTCAGCGATAAGCTGCGTAGCCGGGCAGACGAACCAGCCGACGTTAACTTTACAGTTGTCGCCGTCGTCATCGCCGTCTGCTTCTGGTGTGTTGGCGATAGACACTTTGGCTGATGAGGATTGCGTCGATGGATCGTATATACCGCTGCGCAAAAGATAGCTAACCGCCTGGCCTTCGGTGGCAGTTTTGGCATCGCCTTCGGTCAAGATGAGGTGGATACCCTCGTTGTCTTCGTATTTGTAGCCGTCGTAGCCAGTGATCGGCAGACTTTTGGTTTTTTCGCCGCTAGCAAACGACGCTTTGTCGATTCTGGTATAGGTGTGTTTCTGGTAAATAACGGTATCGTTTTTGGTGTTGCGCTCGGCATCGGCAGCAGCGGCCGGCCGCGATAGTGCTAGAACACTAGCAAATAATGCTATCGTTACTGCCGAGAGCACTAAAAATCCTTGCCGCAAGGATATCCTACCCTGCAGGCATGTTCTTACCCAATCCCGCATACTACTATTCATTATAGCACTTTTGCTACAAAAAGTCAATGAGCGCCATCAGGAATATTAATGTTTGTCAAAAATGTTTGCAAATATGGACTACCAGCGTTATACTCTAATTAGGAAGCTGTACGCGTTATGAAACAGAAACTAACAACCTGTCTGATTGCTCTAACCAGTGCTATTGGCGCGCTGTTGCTATTTAGTCGGTCGGTTTACGCGTTGGATTGTGCGGTGTTGCCGAGCGAGATCTGTTCCAAGGCCGAAGATAGCGAGGCGATATTTGCCTTACTCAATTTTTTCTTGACAATACTGGTTGTTCTGGTAGGGATTGTGGCAATTGGCATGTTTATCTGGGCAGGAATTCTCTATGCTAGCGGTGATGCTAATAGTAACCGCGTTGCCCAAGCTAAAACGATTATGACTAATACGACCATTGGCATTATAGCGTTTGGTCTAATGTATCTAGCGCTGAACTGGCTAATTCCAGGGGGGATTTTCAACTGATGAAGCGTGTATTTTTGGCTTTGGCATTGGTATTGACGAGCGGGGTTGTTTTTTCGACTGCTATTTCGCCAGCCGCTTACGCCGAGGCTGATGCCTCGTGCGATGCTTATGTTGTTGCTATGCCTGCCTGGTATAACGGTATGATGACGAGAAGTTCTAGCGGCGACTGCGAGTTTGAAGGTTTGAAGTCAACTAGCGAGCCTGACAAGATTGATTTTAGCCGCACTGGGTTTAAAATAGGCGCTAATGTTGTGCGCTGTCTCTTGATAGCGTCTATGTATGTAGCTATATTTTTCGTGATCAAAGGCGGCGTTGCCTATATATATAGTACTGGCTCGCCAGAAGGTGTCGCTGGCGCCAAAAAAACGGTGCAAAACGCGTTGATAGGATTCGTAATAGCGATGCTTGCTGTACAAATTGTTAATGTTATAGGAGATATCATATGATTTGGCAAACGATTGTCCTCGCCGCACGCAAAATTGATACGGATAGCATCTTATATTTCCCAACCAAGACGGATAATGACGCCTTGCCAAGTATGATAAGGCTGGCCTACTTCTGGGCGACGGTTATTGCAGTTATTGTGCTGGTGATCGCCGGGTTTATTTATGCTACGTCACAAGGTGAACCTGGTAAGGTGGCTCAGGCTAAAAATGCTATGTTGTATACCGTTGTCGGCTTGATAGTTGTCTATATGTCAGCGGCAATAATAATGTTTGTTAACGGAGCGTTTCTATAATTATGCGTAGAATAGCCGTGTTAGCAATTGTAATTGCTGGAATAGTGTCGATGTTAGTTATGCCAACGGTGGCTCGAGCAGCTCAATTGCATGGCGCCTGTGATAAAGGCCTCTATGGTGGCGAGGACTGCGACCTCGTTAAACACAACGAGATAGACAATTCGCACTCGACTATTTCTACACCTATCAGCTGGGCATTTTGGCTGCTGGCAGCAATAGCGGTAATTATGATTATTGTTGGCGGCATTAAGTATGTTACTTCGCAGGGCAACCAACAACAATTGCAATCAGCTAAAAGTACTATTTTGTATGCCGTTGTCGGACTATTGGTGGCTATAGCTGCTAGGGCGATTGTGCAGCTGGTTGTTGATAGTTTTTATGGTTAGAAAGGAGCAATTATGAAAAAGAACATACTAATAGCAGCGTCGATTGTAGCATTGGGTGCGGTAACGATAGCTTTGACCGGAGTGCCAGTAGAGGCTGCGTCATGCGGTAGTGCCAAACAATGTATAGACCAGGGATTGACAGCATCGGGAGCTAGTGGTACCCCTGGAGATCTCAGTACTATATTGACGACGGTTACAAATATTCTCTTGTTTCTGATGGGTGCCGTATCGGTGATTATGATCATTATTGGCGGTTTTCGCTATGTTACCTCGCAGGGCGACCAGACTCAAATGCAATCGGCTAAAAATACTATTTTGTACGCTGTTATCGGTGTGGTAGTGTCGATAGCTGCTTATGCGATTGTTAGTTTTGTTGTTGCTCAGTTTGTCTGATTCGGTTTCACTACCCGTTACTACCTCGTAATGAAGTGTAAAAGCAATCCCAATTATTTACCAAATGTTGTATAATAATCCGTATAAGACCAATAAATCATACAGAAAGGATCGATCGTATGAGAATTAAATTAAATAAAGACAGTATTTTCGGCTTGCTGGCAGTGCCTGCGCTGGTATTGTCGGTAGCTGGCGTGATGCTTCAGCCGGCGCCAGCGTTTGCTGCTCCGACGAAATCCTCAGGAAAATTTGAAGAGAAACAGTTAACTATATCAGGCGGGGCCGGGGCTGCCAAAGGTGATGACCAATCAGCCTGTCTGTTTGGCAATGAAAACGGTTGTGATCAGGGTCAGACGCCTATTTTCCGTATTGTCACTAACGTTTTGCTATTTATCATCGGTGCCGTGTCGGTAATCATGTTGATCATTGGCGGTTTTCGCTACGTCACCTCGCAGGGCGACCAGACCCAGGTGCAGTCGGCCAAGAATACCATCTTGTATTCAATAGTTGGTATTGTAGTGGCAATTCTAGCTTACGCGGCAGTCAACTTCGTGATCTCTAGCTTCATTAAGTCAGAATAGTACCTGTTGCTTTCAAAGCATAATAATAACCGCGTTTGAATTGGCGCGGTTATTTTATATGTTTCGCTTTCTCCCGCCGGTACGTTAGTTTTTGGTTTATGCAACAAAAAACCCGCTTGCGTTTGCTTGCGGGTTATTTTATCTAATTTTCCCTGCTCTATTGGATAGCGATCTTTTTGGCTTGTTCTTGCTTGACCTTGGTGAAGCTAATCGTCAGGACGCCATCCTTGAGCACTGCCGAAACCTCATCTTCTTTAACAGCTACTGGTAGTGCTAGCGTGCGGCTAAACTCGCCCCAATAGCATTCTTGGATATGCCAGCGCGAAACGGCGGTGTCGT
>ERZ772957.2383-NODE-2383-length-10913-cov-2.318567_pt1 | contig 10913 bp, 4 predicted proteins | sample MGYA00580682_ERZ772957 | MGnify/ENA primary metagenome ERZ772957 (study PRJEB29015, sample SAMEA2737921) | human oral metagenome | biome: human oral; feature: human-associated habitat; material: dental | place: China | collected 2025 ...
TGTTCAGCTGATCGGTGGTGTTGTTTTGCATCAGGGGAGAATTGCGGAGATGAAAACAGGTGAAGGAAAGACCTTGATGGCAACCCTCCCGGTATATCTTAATGCTCTTTCCGGCAAAGGCGTCCATGTGGTTACCGTCAATGATTACCTTGCAAAGCGTGACTCTGAATGGATGGGAAAGGTTTATTCATATATGGGTCTGAGCGTAGGATGCATTGTTCACGGAATAACCGAAGAAGAGCGCAGAGCTGCTTATGAGGCTGATATTACCTACGGAACCAACAACGAATTCGGTTTTGATTATCTTAGAGATAACATGGTTACATATGAGGAAGAACTCATGCAAAGGGAGCTTAACTTTGCCATTGTGGATGAGGTGGACTCTATTTTAATTGACGAAGCGAGAACCCCTCTTATTATTTCCGGACAGGGTACCAAGTCTACAGACCTGTATAAAAAGGCGGATTCCTTTGTAAAGGGACTTACCAAGGGTAAAGATTTTGAAATTGAAGAAAAGGATGAGCAGATTTCCCTGACAGATGAAGGAGTTGTAAAGGCTGAGGACTACTTTGAACTTGAGAACTTTGGTGACCCTGAAAATATGGAAGTGAACCACCATGTACAGCAGGCACTCAAGGCTCACAATATGATGGAAAAGGATGTTGACTATATTGTCAAGGATGGAGAAATTATAATCGTAGATGAATTTACCGGTCGTCTTATGTTCGGTCGTCGCTACAGCAACGGTCTTCATCAGGCTATTGAAGCTAAGGAAAGGCTCAAGGTTCGTTCAGAATCTAAAACCCTGGCTACTGTTACTTTGCAGAATCTTTTCAGAATGTATAATAAACTTGCGGGAATGACCGGTACTGCCAAAACAGAGGAAGATGAATTTCGTGAAATTTACAACATGGATGTAGTGGTTATCCCTACTAATAAAGATGTTATTCGTAATGATATGCAGGATGTTGTTTACCAGAAAGAAAACGGCAAATTCAAGGCTATTGCAGAAAAGGTTGCAGAAATACATGCTACCGGACAGCCCGTTCTTGTGGGTACCATATCCATTGAAAAGTCGGAGCTTATCAGTGACCTTTTGAGAAAAAAAGGCGTTTCTCACAATGTGCTCAATGCCAAGCAGCATGAAAAAGAAGCCGAAATAGTAGCTGAAGCAGGTCGTCTGGGAATGGTTACGATTGCAACGAATATGGCAGGTCGTGGTACTGATATTCTGCTGGGAGGAAACCCTGACTTTGAGGCTCGTAGAGAAATGCGCAAGAAGGGATACTCCGATGAAGAAATTAATTTTGCCACAGGCTTTGCAAAATCCGATGACGAAAAGCTCAATGAAGCCCGAGATGTTTACCATAAATTTTATGATAGCTTCAAGGTAGAAAGAGATGAAGAACATGATCAGGTCGTGGCACTTGGAGGTCTTTATATTATAGGTACGGAGCGCCACGAATCAAGGCGTATCGACAATCAGCTCCGTGGTCGTGCAGGAAGACAGGGAGATCCCGGGGCTACCCAGTTCTTTATTTCTCTGGAAGATGAGCTTATGCGTCTATTCGGCGGTGATAGAATGCAGAATCTTGTAAAGAAAATGGGTCTTGAAGAAGATGAAGCTATTGAAGCCGGAATGTTGAGCAGATCCATTGAAGGAGCACAAAAAAAGGTAGAAGGAAGAAACTTCGGTATTCGTAAATATGTGTTGCAGTATGACAATGTTATGAATAAGCAGAGAGAAATCATATACGACGAACGCCGTAAAGTTCTGTTTGGAGAAGATCTGAGAGATTATATCATGAACATGATGGAGGACCTTGTAAGTCACATGGTGGATCCGATTGTACTCGCCTCAAAATATCCGGAAGAATGGGATTTTGAAACCCTGAATAGAAACCTTCGCCGTATTAATAGAGAATACATAGGCAAAACCTCCTATACCACAGATGAACTGGTGGGAATGACCGCCGAGTCTCTGAAAGGGGAAATCTTTGCTGAATTTGAGGAAATGTACAGGACAAAAGAGAGGGAAATCGGTGAGGAACAGATGCGCGAAGTCGAGCGTATGATTCTCTTGAGAGTTGTAGATAATCTGTGGATGGATCAGATTGATGCCATGGATCAGCTGAAGGAAGGTATCGGGCTTCGTGCTTTGGGACAACAGGATCCGGTGGCAGCCTATGCCCAGGAAGGGTTTGAGATGTTTGATTCCATGATTAACGAGATCAAGGAAGAAACGGTGAATTATTGTTACAGCGTTACTTTAGATACGGATGCACAGCGTCATTCAGTAATTGAGATAGGCGGTGAAACCAAAGCTGAGGATGTGGATGACAGTTTCCTGATGGCAATGCAGGGGGGAATACCGGAGGATGCAGAAATTCCCGAAAGAGAGCATAAACAGGATACCGTAAAGAGTAGTCATCCCAAAATAGGAAGAAATGATCCTTGCCCTTGCGGAAGTGGAAAGAAATATAAACACTGCTGCATGAAAAAAGATATGGAAATAGAAAGAGAGAACAGGGATGCTTAAACTGGATCCGATTAGACAGGAGCTTCCCGAAAAGAAAAAAATCTTAACGGGAATCGGTGAGTCTCTGGGGCTTGCAGGTATAAGGGAAAAAGCTGAAATTTTAAATCAGGAAACTATGAAGGAGGGCTTTTGGGATGATCCGGAAACCGCCCAAAAGGTTTTGAAACAGAAAAGCTCGCTGGAAAATAAAATCAGCTCCTATGAAACCCTCGATAAAGGTCTTTCAGATGTAGAAGAACTGATGGAGATTGCTGAGGAAATGGAGGATGAAGAAGAAGCAGACGGCGTCATTGGCATGTATAGAGAACTTGTCAAGGCTCTTGAGAATTTTAAGCTGGAAACTTTGCTGAATGGGAAGTACGACCATAACAGTGCGGTTATCTCTCTACATGCAGGTGCCGGAGGAGTGGAGGCTATGGACTGGGCAGAGATGCTTCTAAGAATGTACACCCGATGGGCGGAGAGCAAGGGTTACGATGTAAAACTGGTTGACCTCCAAGATGATACGGAAGCCGGAATAAAGAGTGCTACTGTTATGATAGAAGGGGAAAATGCGTACGGATATCTGAAACATGAAAAGGGTGTTCACAGGTTAGTCAGAATCTCACCTTTTAATGCTGCAGGAAAGCGAATGACATCTTTTGCAGCACTTGAAGTGATGCCGGAGATTGACGATGAGCTTACGGTGGAAATAAATTCTGAGGACATTAGAGTGGATACATTCCGAAGCAGCGGTGCAGGTGGACAACATGTAAATAAGACGGACTCTGCTATCAGAATCACCCACCTGCCGACCAATATAGTGGTAACCTGTCAGAATGAGCGCAGCCAACATCAGAACAGGGAAGTTGCCATGAAGATTCTGATGTCTAAGCTGCTAGATTTGGCGGAACAGCAGCATAAGGAGGATTTGGCGGAAATCAAGGGGGATTTTTCTCAGATTACTTGGGGTTCGCAGATAAGATCCTATGTTTTTCAGCCGTATACCATGGTGAAAGACCATAGAACAGGTGCCGAGGTGGGAAATGTGGGAGCTGTTATGGACGGTGAACTGGACCATTTTATTAATGAAGAATTAAAACAACTGTAAGATAATGAAAAGCTTGCACACTTTACAGATGTTGCAAGCTTTGTTATATAATGGAAACATATACACTGATTAAGAAACTATTGCATAGCAACCGGGAGACTTTGAGAATGGATATTTTAACAAAACTTGCAGAGGAATTTCAGATTAAATTAAACAGGGTAGAGATAACGGTGAAACTTATAGATGAGGGAAATACCATTCCTTTTATCGCCCGTTACAGAAAGGAAGCGACAGGTGGACTTACCGATATTGTCCTTAGGGATTTAGATGAAAGGCTTCAATATTTAAGGGGACTTGAGGAGAGAAAAGAAGAAGTTTTACGCCTGATTGAAGAACAGGGAAAACTAACCGATGAGCTGGCGGCGGAAATTGCCAAAGCTGAAATTTTGCAGAGAGTAGAAGATCTGTACAAACCGTATAAGAAAAAGAGAGCGACAAGAGCCTCCAAGGCAAAGGAAAAAGGTCTTGAACCCCTTGCAATGATCATATTTGCAGGTCAAAAGGAATTGGGACAACCCCTTGACTTTGCAGAGGAGTTTGTGAATGACGAAAAGGAAGTTAAGACGGCGGAAGAAGCTTTACAGGGTGCCATGGACATTATTGCGGAAATGATTTCAGAAGATGCGGATATGGTAGAGGCAATAAGAGAAAAGACATATAATTTTGGGATGATTGGAACGGAAGCAACAGATCCCGAGGAAAAAACGCCATACGATATGTATTATGGCAGCAGCGAAGCTATTTCCAAGATTCCTAATCATAGAGTTTTGGCTATCAACAGAGGCGAAAAAGAAAAGAAGCTGAAGGTAAAGATTTCAGTGGATGTGGAAGAAATTCATACTTTTCTCGAAAAGAAACTTATCAGAAATAAGAAGTCGATTTTTATTGAAGTTATGCTGGACACCATTGCAGATTCCTATAAGCGTTTAATCGCACCTTCTGTGGAGAGGGAGATGAGAAAGATTTTGACCGAAAGAGCAGAACTTGAGGCAGTGAAAGTTTTTGCCAAGAATACGGAAAACCTTTTGATGGTGCCACCTGTAAAAAATAAAAAAGTCATAAGCATAGATCCGGGTTATCGTACGGGCTGTAAGGTTGCAGTTTTAGAGGGGACAGGAAAGCTGAGGGCATACACGACCATTTATCCCACACAGCCGAAGAATGACATTATCGGCACAGAAAAGACATTAAAAACTTTAATTGAGAAGTACGGCTGTGATGTAATTGTTATAGGAAATGGAACAGCATCAAGGGAAACTGAAGAGGTTGTGGCAGATTTTCTGAAAAAGAACAACTATGACATTCAATACACGATAGTAAACGAAGCGGGAGCTTCTGTTTATTCTGCATCTAAACTTGCAGCAGAAGAATACCCGAATCTGGATGTGACCACAAGGGGTGCAATGTCTCTGGGACGCAGGCTTCAGGATCCTCTGGCTGAACTTGTAAAAATAGATCCAAAACACATCGGAGTAGGTCAATACCAGCATGACATAAATCAGAAAATGTTAGAAAATGCCTTGTCGGGGGTTGTGGAAAACTGTGTAAACAGAGTTGGAGTGGACTTAAATACAGCTTCACCCTCACTTCTGTCCTATGTTGCCGGAATTAATATGTCGATTGCAAAAAACATAGTTATATGGCGTGAAGAAAACGGCAAGTTCAGCAATCGAAGGCAGCTTCTTAAGGTTCCTAAACTGGGTGCAAAAGCCTTTGAGCAATGTGCAGGTTTTCTGCGAATTACAGATGCAAGTTCTGAGACTTTCAGAAAAGCTTCAGGCGTTCCGGAAAACAGGACAGTTTCAGACTCAGCCTCTGTAAAACTGGCTATTGATGAACCTTTGGACAGCACTTCCGTTCATCCGGAATCCTATAAAGTGGCAAAAGAAATGATGAGCAGATTAGGTATTTCGGAACGGGAGCTTTTGGCAGGAGGAGTCGGCGAATCTTTGGATTCAAGGATTATGGAAAAATACCCGGCAAAACGGGTTGCAGAAAGTATAGATAAATTGGTTGCGGATTTAGCCGAAAGTACGGGGGTAGAGGTTGGAAGACCTACCGTAACAGATATAATTTCCGAGCTGAAAAAACCGGCAAGGGATCCTCGTGACAGTGCACCTCCTGTTATTTTCAGAAACGATGTTCGTGACTTTGATGATTTGAAGCCGGATATGGAGCTTACAGGCACAGTCAGAAATGTGGTGGATTTCGGTGCTTTTGTGGATATAGGAGTGAAACAGGACGGACTTGTGCATATTTCGAAGCTCAGCGAGAAATATGTGGCACATCCTATGGATGTGGTGTCAGTCGGAGACACAGTGAAAGTGAAGATTATAAGCGTGGATAAAGAAAAGAAAAGAGTTTCTCTGAGCATGATATTTTAACAATCAGAAGGATAAGCCGCAATGCATTTACTTGAAGGACAAGAGGATAAAATTTTGAATATTTATTACGGAAGAGAGTCCATAGATAAGGAAAATTTCATATTTGATGAGATAAAGAAGTTAGGCTATGATGCGGAAAGTCCTGTACGGATTATAGTTCCGGATCAGTACACACTTGAGGCGGAACGCCGAGCCTTCAGGTTTTTGAATGTGAAAAGTCTGATAGGATTGGATGTATGCAGTTTTTCCAGGCTCGCCCATAATATAGTAAGTGAAGTCTTTGGACGCAATCAGACTTTCATTGATAAATACGGCAGGCACATGTTGCTTAGAAAGATAGCAAAAGAGCAGGAAGAAAATCTGAAGGTTTATAAAAGCAATTTGCAGAAAAGTGCTTTTACGAAAATGACCAATGACTTTATTTCCGAGCTTAAGCAGTATAATATAGTACCTGAGGATTTTAGTAAAATCTATCAGGATATAAAGGGAAATAAGCTTCTAAACGATAAACTGGAAGACCTTGCCCTTATTTATCAGGAATACGAAAAGGCTCTCGAAGGAAAATATCTGGATTCGGAGGACTTTCTTGATTTGTTCAGAACCGGAATCGGGGCATCAGAAAAAATACCGCAGGAAAAAGTCTGGATTTACGGATTCGATTCCTTTTCACCGAAAAATATGCAGGTTATTGAGGGGCTTGCCAAGAAATCCGGAGAGCTGAACCTTGTTTTGACCTATGATAAAAATTGCAGAGATGAGGACTTGTTTGTTTTGCCTGAGGGGATAATTAAACAATTTCTTAGTGCCTTTGGCAATGAAAATGTAAAGATAAGAAAGATAAGCGACGCCTATGGATATAAAGCAGGTTTTGCAAGGAAGGTCAAAAGAGGAATGTCCGGTTCAGAAGAACATGAGGGAATGCAGACTTTAAAAAATCCCGCACTTTTGCATCTTGAAAGAGAACTTTATGCATCGGCACCGATCCGAGTGAGAAGTAAAGAAGATAAAAAAGATGCTATTGCTGACGGAATAACTATTTGCGAAGCAGCAAATCTGTACCATGAGGCTGAGTCCGCAGCGGCATATATACTGTGGCTGCTCCGTGAAAAGAATTACAGGTATAGAGATGTTGTGCTTATCTGCAACGATCTAAAAACCAGAGGGAATATTCTGTCGAGGGTTTTTGAGGAGTATGGACTGCCCTTATTTCATGACGAGAAGCGCAAAATAATCAATGCAAATCCTGCTATCTATCTAATATCGATGCTTGAAGCTGTGACCAATAAGTTCAGAACTTCGGACATATTCAGAGTTCTCAAAAGCGGTCTTACCAACTTTGCAATAGATGAGATAGAAGAATTGGAAAACTACGCTCTCAAATATAGAATAAAGGGGAATATGTGGAAAAAGCCTTTTAAATATGGGGATTTTGAGTACAGTCAAGAAGAACTTGACAGGATAAACGAATATAGGGAAAGAATCTCTGCCTTACTTACAGAACTGCAAAATATCGGCAGAGAAAGTCACACAATAAAGGACTTCGTGGAAAGATACTATATTTTTTTGAAAGAAAAGGCGAATATCGAGGAGAATATTAAAACATTTATGGAATTTCAGCTTCAACATTCGGGAGAAGATTATGTAGATGAAACCAGACAAATTTTTTCCATGGTCGTAGAGATTTTGAATCAGATAGTTGAAATTATAGGTGAAGAAGAATTTGTTTTTGAAGAGTTTCTGGACTTATTCAAAGTAGGACTTTTGGAGGTTGAGGTGGGAAGACTTCCTTCATCTATTGATGATTTGATGCTTGGAACTATGCAGAGAACAAGAACCGGAAGTGCAAGGGCTCTGGTTATAGTGGGGGCGAATGAAGGTGTTTTGCCTGCCGGGAATTCTTCAGAGGAGCTTTTTGCCGCAGAAGAGTTGGAACTTTTGGCAGCGAAAGGTTATGTACTGGGAAAACTTGATAAGATAAGGCTTCAGGAAGAACGGCTGGCTATATATCGAAATTTGGCGAAGCCTTCCCGACACCTGTGGATAGGTTATTCCATTGGGGATGAAGAGGGCAAAGAAATAAGGCGTTCTGATATTGTGGATACGATATTAAATATTTTCCCCGATTTAGAAATCAGAAAAGATATTTTGAACGAAGATGATGACCTGAAGCTTATAGGAGGGAAGTTCAGTACATTGCGCCATTTGTCCGATGCTATGAGGAGAGTTAGAAAAGGAGAATATTCTTCCCTCTCTCCTGTATGGAAAAAGGCAGAAATCTGGTACGAAGAAAATGAGAAATCAAGGTTACAGTCAATTAAAAAAGGGCTGGACTTTGATAATAGGGCTAAGCCCTTAGATAAAGAATTTACAGATTTATTTTTCAAAAATGATTACATGGGTGATAAAACTTTATCGCCTTCCAGATTGGAAAAATACTCTCACTGCCCCTTTTCTTACTTCATATCATACGCTCTGAAGCCCGACGAACTCAGAAAATTTGAAGTCGCAGGGAGAGAGATAGGAGATATTTATCATGCTTGTATCATGCAGGTGACGAGAAAATTAACCGAAGACAACCTATGGCATACCGTCTCGGATGAAGAATGCAGGGAACTTTTGAGAAAAGCCGTTGAACTTGAAACCCGGGACTACCGAGGAGGCTTGTTTGAGTTTGGTAAAGAGGAAGGTTATAAGAAGAAGCGTATAGAAGAAACTTGTATGAAATCTCTGAAGGTGCTCATATATCATATCAGAGAAGGTAAGGTTAAGGACAGTAAATTTGAAGTCAAGTTTGGGAAGGGTAGAAGTATTGAGCCAATTACGGTTATAATGCCTTCAGGTGAGAAAGTTTATATAGAAGGGGCGATAGACAGGCTTGATTATCTGGAAAATGACAGAGTTAAGATTATAGATTACAAATCAGGGAATCTGAATCTGAATATTGATGAAATTGAAGCGGGATACAGGTTACAGCTGATGCTCTATGTAACAGCTGCACAGGAAGGTGTCAGGAAACCTGCAGGAATGTTCTATTTTCATATACACAGCCCCAGGCTGAAAGATTTATATGGAGAAGGCTCAGAAGAATTTGAAGCTTCTGTTAAAAATGAAATAATCAGGAGTTTTAAACTGGACGGAATAATGATAAATGACGAGGATACTGTAGGCGCCATTGCCGGAGACTTTGATAAAAAGTCGAAGATTGCAGATGTAAATATGAATAGAAACGGAGAGCTGAAAGGCAAGGCACTGATTTCTGAAGAGGCTTTTCAAATGCTCCAAGATACAGTGGTCTCAAAGGTTACAGAGCTTATCGAAGATATGGAAAAGGGTAATATAGATATTTTTCCTATGAGAGTGAAGGATAGCACCACCTGTGATTACTGTGAATTTAAGGGGATATGCCGTTTTGATTTAGGTTTTAAGGGTTGTGAATACAATGATGTGAAATGACGGCAGAGAATTTAACACCACAAAGGACTACATTATAATTTTGAAATTGTTAAGAAAGCATTGGGAGAGAAAATGTGCAGAATGCTGAAATTTCAATAAAAAAAGGGAGAGAATAGTTTGTTTTGTTTTTCTTTTGTTTTTCCCTCGTTACGAATCCATGTGTACAGATGTTCTCTGCTGGGATAACCAAGTTGGTGCACCGTATCTGTAACAGATCCTATCCGATGATAAATACATAGCGCCTTTGCCCTCTGTTCTTTTGAATACATAAATGACTCCTTTTAGAGCCCTAATATGTGTCCAGGTTTTTGTCCGCACCCCCGGCTCATAAATAATAGTATCGGCTGCAGTTTTTAAATTATGTTTTGTAGCCCAATACTCATAGCCTTTGCTTGATTTTACCTTTTCATTATTTGCAATATCTATAATATTCCCTATACGTTTTTTAACAGTATAGGTTCTTTGATTAGCATTATCTAAGATACGCTCTTTTAATCTATCCTCGGTATAATCTTCTCCAATAGTCTTAGCTCTTGTAAACCTTTCTTTGTCCTTGTGTTTAAATGCAATGTACTTTCCATACTTGATCTCATAATCAAGGGCAACCATTCTATTTATAAAATTATCCCAATCGTTGGATTGCAAGAAAAATATTCTGATATGTTTGAGGCAGATATAGATAATAGCACCGTAATATTTTCTGAAAATTTGGTTTCTGAAATGTTAAATAACAACGAAAATGGTATTTTGATTTCAGAGGTAAAAATGAATGCTCAAGAATAAGTTGTGGTTTCATGCTTGCAAAAAATCTAATAAACAGAAATAAAACGGATAGAGCTTTTTAATAAGGAGTTTTTTATGGAAAAAGAAAAAGATAATAAAAAAATATTAAAGTTGTTAAAAGAAAATAAAGAGTTAATGATTATGGTTCCAACGGTTGTTCTAACATTTTTGGGTGTTTTATACGGAATAATTCGTTATTCTTATTCTCTAAAAGCAGAACAATTTTATGGCATACCGAAATTTTATTTTTATGACAATTTACAAGCGGATTATATTATGAACGCGGTGTTCTTTATGGCGACAATAATGCTTTTTTTCTCCCCGTTTATGATAAAGAGATTTTTAAAGAAAAATAAACTAAAAATTTTTGAAAGTTTAGGGTACTCTTTTTTGCTTGCATTTTTAGTGTTTTATTTGTCGTTAGCCTTTTGTGTTTCATTTATAATGAACACTTTACATATTACAGGATATGATTCTGTATTATTGGGTGTTTGTATAGTTGTAGCAATTATATCTTGGGTTGTGTATTTTTTCGCATTTAAAACTGATTTAACAGAGCATCCCAATATTGATAAACAAGAAACAAAGGAAGATAAAAACAAGAAAGATGCTTCCGTTGAGCTAAAAACTAAAGAAAATATAATTGTTTTTGCACTTGCTATTG
>ERZ772957.2384-NODE-2384-length-10909-cov-15.028192_pt1 | contig 10909 bp, 10 predicted proteins | sample MGYA00580682_ERZ772957 | MGnify/ENA primary metagenome ERZ772957 (study PRJEB29015, sample SAMEA2737921) | human oral metagenome | biome: human oral; feature: human-associated habitat; material: dental | place: China | collected 2025 ...
CGGGCCAACCACTCCGCCATCGACCACGACGGCCCGGCCGTGCCCCTCAAGCAGGCCCTGAGCCTGCGCTCCCTGGTGGGGCAGGGGGCGGAGGCCCCCCTGGCCCTGGACCTGCGCACCCACGGCCCCCACGCCCTGGTGGGTGGCACCACCGGCGCGGGCAAGTCCGAGTTCCTCCAGTCCTGGGTGCTGGGCATGGCCCAGGCCCTGTCCCCGGACCGCCTGACCTTCCTGTTCGTGGACTACAAGGGCGGCAGCGCGTTCGCCCGCTGCACCGAGCTGCCCCACTGCGTGGGCCTGGTCACGGACCTGTCGCCCTACCTGGTTCGCCGGGCCCTGACCAGCCTGAGGGCCGAGCTGCGCCACCGCGAGCACCTGCTCAACGAGAAGGGCGCCAAGGACCTGGTCACCCTGGAGAAGATGGGTGACCCCGACTGCCCGCCCAGCCTGGTGATCGTGGTCGACGAGTTCGCGGCCCTGGCCACCGAGGTCCCCGAGTTCGTCGACGGCGTCGTGGACGTGGCCCAGCGGGGCCGCTCCCTGGGCCTGCACCTCATCCTGGCCACCCAGCGCCCGGCGGGCGTCATCAAGGACAACCTGCGGGCCAACACCAACCTGCGGGTGGCCCTGCGCATGGCCGACGAGTCCGACTCCCAGGACGTCCTGGGGGAGAGGACCGCCGCCCACTTCCCGCCCGAGATCCCCGGGCGCGCGGCCGCCAAGACCGGGCCGGGGCGCATCACCCAGTTCCAGTCCGCCTACCCGGGGGCGCGCACCACCTCGGAGGTGTCCACCGCCCCGGTGGGGGTGGACGAGATGACCTTCGGGATGCCCCGCCCCTGGCAGGTGGCCCGCGTGGAGGTCTCCACCGAGTCCGTGCCCCAGGACATTGACAGGGTGGTGGCCACGATCAGGGCGGCCTCGGAGTCGGCCCGGATCCCCTCGCCCCGCAAGCCCTGGCTGGAGGAGCTGGCCCCCACCTACGACCTCAACCGCCTGCCCCAGCGCCGCGACACCGAGCTGCTCCTGGGGGTGGTGGACGACCCCGACCACCAGGACCAGCACCCGGAGTACTTCCGCCCCGACGACGAGGGGCACATCGCCTTCTACGGGGCCTCCGGCTCGGGGAAGTCCACGGCGCTGCGCTCCCTGGCGATCGCCGCGGCCATTACCCCGCGCTCGGGCCCGGTGGACGTCTACGCCCTGGACGCCGCCGGCGGGGGCCTGGCCATGCTGGAGTCCCTGCCGCACGTGGGGGCGGTGGTGGAGGCCGACGACGACGAGCGCGTCACCCGCCTGCTGCGCTACCTCACCGACCTCATTGACGCCCGCAGCGAGCGCTACGCTGCCGCCCGCGCCGCCACCATCACCGACTACCGGCGTATCTCGGGCAACCAGGAGGAGCCGCGCATCCTGCTCCTGGTGGACGGGATCGGGTCGTTCAGGACCGAGTACGAGAAGAACTCCGACGGCCTGGCCGTCCTGGACCTGTTCCAGCGGATCCTGGTGGACGGGCGCGGCGTGGGGGTGCACGTGGCGGCCGGGGCCGAGCGCCCCCAGGCGATCTCCACCTCCATGGCAGGGACCTTCCAGCGCAAGGTGGTCCTGCGCCAGACGGACGAGGAGGGCTACATGTACTTCAACCTGCCCAAGGACGTCCTGTCCCCCAAGAGCCCGCCGGGGCGCGCCATGCAGGTGGACCGCAAGGACGAGGAGCTCCAGCTGGCCATCCTGGGCGACAATGTCAACGTCCTGGCGCAGTCGCGCCTGGTGGAGTCCTTTGGCCACTACCTGGAGCGCCGGGGACGGACCAGGCCGACAGGGGTGGGCAAGCTGCCCGACGAGCTCTCGGCCTCCGCGCTGCCCAAGACCGTGGCAGGCCTGCCGACCCTGGGAATGTCCTCCGACACGCTGGGGCCGTGGGGCTACACCCCGGTGGGGGCGGTCCTGGTGGCCGGGCAGGCCGAGTCCGGTGGCGTTACCGCCCTGCGCTGGCTGGCCACCGCCCTCAGGGCCTGGGATCCGGACGTGGTACGTATCCACATCTCCGGCCGCCGCTCGTCCCTGGCCCGCGTCGAGGGCCTGTGGGACACCTCTGTCACAGGGGATGAGCGGATCCGTGACGCCCTGACCGCCGCCAGTGAGGTCCTGTCCGTCGAGGCCCCTGAGGGGCACCCGCAGGTGGCCCTCTTTATTGAGGGCTACCCCGAGTTCCTCCAGACCCCGGTGGAGATGCCGCTCATAGACGCGGTCAAGAAGGCCAAGCGCAACGGCCACCTGGTGGTGGCCGAGGGGGAGACCTTCCAGTGGAACTCCTCCTGGCCCCTGCTCCAGGAGGTCCGTAACGCCCGCACCGGCCTGCTCCTCCAGCCCGACTCCATGGACGGGGAGATGCTCCTGCGCACCGACATCCCCAAGGTCCGCCGCGGTGAGATGCCCCCCGGGCGGGGCTACTGGGTGAGTGCGGGCAAGGCCGTGAAGGTCCAGATCCCGCTCGTGGAGTGAGGCGCGCTCGCGGCCGGTACCGGTTCGCTCGGGCCGACCGCCGCGGTGGGTTCGATGGGGATCTCTCCCCATCGACACCACGGGCCTGCTGCTCTAGCCTCGTGCCTGGTAGACGCTAGGACCTGTTTCCTGTCCTTCTGGTCAATGAGAGGAGAAGCCCGATGACGGCAGATCTGAAGATCGTCGAGGCGGACTTCAATGACGCCATCAGGTCGATTACCAGTATTAAATCTGCTTTTGACTCAATGCAGCATGATGACGGGGTCCTGGCGGATAGCGTCGGACACTCTGGACTAGCCTCCGCGGTCCGGAGTTTCTGTGACTCGTGGAGGGTCAAACGTCAGGACCTGGTTGACTCCTTGGAAAAGCACAAGAAAGACCTTGAGCAGGTTCGTGACACCTGGACAGATGTTGACAATAAGCTCGCGCCTAACGATGACGGCAAGGGCAAACAGCCCAAACAGGACCCGCCCTGTCAAGAGCCTCCGACCCAGCCCAGTGCACCTTCTTCGCCTGGATCACCTGGCGGCGGCGCCTCCGGTGGAGGGCGTAACTGGTTTACGGGTGACTACAATGCTTCTCCGGTAGGTGGAGGCTCCTCTTCCGAGGGAGGGATTTCGGATCCGCGTACTGAGCCTGCCAAGGATCCTGGTGCGGTGGCCGGTACGGCTGGCCCTACCGCGACCATTAACCCCACGGACGTTGTCGATCCAGGCCAAACTCCTGAGGTCACTGACACTACAGCGAATCCTGACCTCGACCCGACGAAGTACCCTGAGGTCGCTAAGCTCAAGGAACTCCTGGGCCAGGCTGTGGACGTGGTCCTGGAGTCCCATCCTGACGGCGGGGTCACTCTCAGGGTCGGCTCCGTCTCCGGTCTGAGCCTTATTGCGCTGACTGCCCTCATGGCACGTCGAGGGAAGGCCGAGGCGGGAGACGGGGCTGTCAATGCCGCTGACGCCGAGAGCAGTGCGGCCGGTGCCCTGAGGAAGGCGTTGGGCCTGGTGACCGGTACCGGAAAGACTGCTCCCGGCGCCGTGGAAGGAGCGCCGCACGGGCAGGTTCAGGCTGCTCTTACCGGTTCTGACTCTCAGCCGGACAGGGACGGTGCCAGTGAGGTCGGGGCAGACCGTGGTGGGGCCAGTGGCATTGTCAGCTCTGCCGAGGGGAGTGATGGCGCGGAGGGGGGCCGCGAGGTCGGTGGTAGTGACGCCCAGGACATCCTTCGCAAGATTCTGGGGGCTGATGCCAGTGGTGACGCTGGGGCAGGACAGGGTGGTGCGTCACCAGGTAGCGGGGCGGCGGACCTCTCTGCGACTGCTGCCCTGAGGACGGCGCTCGGTCAGGGTGTCAGTGATGGCGATGGTGTTGGTGGGCTCGACGTCGGATCGGGAGGTTCCCTGCCGGGCAGCGCGGATAACCCACTGATCCCCAACCCCACGGACGGCATGGTCGACCCGTCCTCTGACGATGGTACGACGGCGTCAGACGGCAGCACGGACACGACTACCACCTCGACGGAGGGAACCAGCTCTGCCGAGGAGCGTCGTGATAGCAGTATGATGTACGGCGGTATGGGAATGGCTGCCGGTATTGGTGCCAGCGCCGGGCAGAGCGCGACGCGGCAGGATGAGGAACGAGCCAGCCTGGCACGACGTCTGCGTGAGCGGTTGGCCGCTGGCATGAAGAAGGAAGAGGGAAACTGATGTCATCCCGTCCCACCGACTGGTCGGCCCTAGGGTATTCCAGTGATCCGATTCCTGGTGACCCTAGCGTGGTCAGCGCAGCGGCAAAGCGTTACCGCGATATCGCGGAAACAATCAGTAGGGCACATCGGTCTCTGCAGTCGATCTCCTACCGCTCGCAGGGACATACGGCTCAGGAACTGCGTAATCGGGCCGAGGAGCTGGCCGTAGAGGTGAATAAGGCGCACAGCCGGTGCGAGGACGCCGCCAACGCCCTCAAGGAGTATGCGCCCTGTCTCCGGCAGGCGCAACGTGATTCCGTGGCAGCCCTTAATCAGGCTTCTCCGGCGCAGGACTCGGTCCGCGATGCGCGACGACAGCAGATTTCCTTGCAAACTGAGCTCATTACCTGTCGAGATCCCAGGCGCATGACAGAGATTTCCCAGGAGTGCCAGCGCCTGGGGCGTCGTAAGGAGTCGGCTCAGGCATCGGTCAACGCGGCCAGGGCCAAGCTCAAGGCTGCGATCGAGGCGCGCGACAAGGCTGCGACCAAGGCGGTCTCCGCCCTTCAGGAGGCAGACAAAAATAGTCCTCTCAAGGATGGGCTGTGGGAGCGTTTCCGGGAGTTCCTCCAGGGCTTGCGCTCAATAGCCGAGTACGTCAAGCCGTTTTTGGATTTTGCAGGCATAGTGCTTGCTGTTATTACGGTCGTCGTTGCAATTGTTTGCCCGCCTGTAGGATCGACGCTACTCCTGCTCGGCTTCGCGTTGACCGCCGCGACAACTGCTTGCAACCTGGCCATTAATACTTCCAAGCTCGCTAACGGTGAGATGAGTGTTACACAGTACGCCACTGAGACTGCTCTTGACCTCGGTATGCTGGCATTGTCGGCCGTAGGTCTGCGCGGCAACCTGGCCGGAGCCAAGGCCGGTACTGCCGCAAAAAAGGCGGTAGAAACGGCTGCAAAGAAGGCTGGCGCTCATGGGGTAACTAAAAAAATTCTCAGTGGAACCAGTCGGTCGGAAGTGGTTCAGGCGGTTAAGGGTGCCACGAAGGGTAGTGTCGACAAAAGTGGCAAACTGGTTCAGGTAATGAGCAAAGCAAATGATGTGGTGGAGAAAATCAAGGCTCCTCTAACCGCTCCTATTGAGTGGGCAACTGAGGCCTCGAACCACTGCAAGGTGTTTGCGTCCGCACGGAACGCTGCGGTGCGTGATGGCGTGGCAGAAACCGTTAAGCAGGTTGCCAAGTACAGTTCCGAAGGAGCTTTTGATGAGGCCAAGAAGGACTGGGTCAAAAACATGCACAACAATCAGTATGGTGTCGAGCAGGTGGGCTCCAACTACTGGAATCGCTTGTGGAATCCTAAACCGCTGACTCCTCTAGGGCAACCTGACAGGTCCTGACCACCAAGCTACCTCGAGTTGGGCTGTGGAGAAGACAGGAAATGGCTATGAGTGTAAGGCTAGAGTACATTCTGCCTGAGTTCTGGACCAGCGTGGACCTTCAAGGTGACGTCCAGGCCCAGGCGCGGGCCTTGGCGCAGAGAATGACGGGCGGGCACACCACTGATGAGGCTGTTAAGGCAAGGGCGGTATTGGAAGGGCAGTTGCTTTCCCAGTTCCGCAACCTGGCGGAGGCCACCTGTGAACTGGTGCTCCTGGAGGCAGACCCTGTCGCCGAGGTGCGCACCGGCACTTTTCTTGCAGTCCTTCCCTTCCGGACTCAGGAAGGAGCGGATCCTATGGACACGCTTCTTGCCGTCGCCTCCTCGCATCCAGGCGCGACGGTTCTGGAGGCGGGTGAGCTTGTCGTACTGCGGACTACTGAGGTCCAGGAGGCCACTGAAGGCGTTCGCAAGGCTATCCGGGAATCGGCTGACCTGTACCAGATAGCAGTTTCATCCCTACCTGAAGGTGCCAAAGTACTGGTGACCGAACTGCAGTACCTGGTGGGTGACCCCTCTCACCCAGATGACTGGTTCATGGTCATGGGAAGGATCACCTTGCGTGATGACAAGGAGAGCCAGGATCTGGTCGAGGCACTTATCGGTCTGTGTGACTCTGTCGTCGAGACCATGAGGTTCGTGTGATGGCAGAGAGATTGGTAATGAACCTGGGGGAGACCTGGACGGATCTTCCTGTGGCGCCAGCAGACCAGGCAATGGGGGTCCTGGCGAACCTCGGTATCCTTGCTGAGGATGAGGAGCTGGTCGTCCTCATGGAGCTGATCACTCTCCCGGCTGAGGGGAAGGAACAAGACAGACTGTCTGCGATGATTACTGTGGCACCCTCGGAGAGAGGGCCGCGCGTGTCCGAGAAGACGACACTTCCTCACGGACGTACAGTTTATCGGTCGGTTGGGTCGGTGGCCTCAGATCCGCAGACTTCCGGCTCGCAGGCGCTTTTCCTGTGCTGCCACGCAATGCGACTAAATGAAGTCGACATTGTGGCACGGACCTGGCTGGGACCGGATCCGAGGATTCTCAAGCCTTTGCTGGAGCCGATCGAGGAGCTCCTGGACTCGATTACGGTCGAAGACGGGGTCTCCTGATCCTGCTTACCAGTACCTCCTGTGACGTCGATGAGGCGATCCCCATTGACAAGTGGGTGGATTCTGGGGCAGACTCGGACCAAAGATAACTCGAGGAACAACCTCGCCACACGAAAGGATGCCACTATGGCTAACATCAGCGCTTCGTACGAGGAGATGCGTCAGCAGGCCCAGGCGCTGCGCAACACGCGCGACCAGATTACCCAAGAGCTGCAGCGTGCCCGCATGCAGGTAGACAACCTGGTGTCCTCCGGGTTCGTGACGGACTCGGCCTCGGGCGCATTCCAGACCTCCTACCAGGAGTTCACTACCAGCGCTACCAAGACGATTGACGCGCTGACCACGATCTCCCAGAACCTGGACCAGGTTGTCCGCACCCTGGAGGAGACGGACAAGTCTCTGGCCTCTCAGCTGCGCTGACTCCTGTCCTGGCCACCAGGCTCCCGGGTCTGTGGCAGTGACAGGCGCCTCCTGGCCTGGAGGTCTGTGCAAAGCTTCTTCCCGGCACCTGCAATGGGTGCCGGGAAGAAGCTTGTTCGTGGCAGGGTCAGCTGACTTGCACCATGCGGGCGGGTGCCCCGAGGACTCCCTCGGGGCACCCGCCCGCACGTGCTATGTCATCGGTGGTGAGGTTCTAGAAGGGAATCCACACCCACTTGCTCTCGCCAGGGGCCAGCAGGTAGACGCCGTAGATCCCTCCGAGCAGCCCGGTGAAGAAGAGCTTCCAATCAAAGAACGTGGGCTGGAAGCTGTTCACGAGGAGCATGATCCCGCCGCAGGTACACAGGATACCCAGTCCCTTGATGTACAGGAAGCGGATCCCGTGTCCGACGGCAGAGATCCCCCGGGCCGTCGCCCCAGTGGCTCCCCGGCGCGACTTGATGCTGTCCCAGTTCCAGATCAGGGTGAACACGCTGACGAAAATAAGGACGGAGAGGAACGTTGTCATCTTGACTCCTTACAGAAGATATGTGTGGATAATAGGAAGCAGGTTGAGTGGGTGCCCGGACTGCTACCTGTGATCTTAGCGCTCACCACGTCGAGGATTCCCAGTTCACGGCTTTGTCAACGGGGTCAGCGGCATGTGAGGACTTTGAGCAGTAGCTCTCAACGGCCGCGCTGACGCCCAGGACGTTGCTCATTGAGGAGGTGCTGAGATCGTGCTGTCTCAGAAGTGACTCCAAGAGGTCGTTCTTCTCCTCGCGGTCCAGCTTCTTAAACTCCGAGCAGGTGGTGTCGCCTGCGCTGGCACAACCACTCAGAGGCAGGCACAGAGCGGCGATCACTGATGCCGTCAGAATCTTGGTTGGCGTTTTCATGAGGTTCTTTCTTACGTTGAGAGGATGATAGGGAGTGCCTGTCCAGAGGGCCTGTCAAGGCCTCGCACCGTTGGCTTCAGCTCACCCGGGACAGGCTTAGCTTCGGTTCGGAGCTCTTGCTGAGGTACAGCTTGATCGTGTCGTTGTTGACTACCTCCACGGTGAACTTGTTCCCGGATCCCAGCAAGCCGGTCAGGTCCAGGTGGTAGGTGCCGCTCTCCTGGTAGAAGGCGTAGGTGTCCGACGGGCTGAACAGTGCGGTCTTCGAACCATTGAACGACACGACGTCGCCCTTGCTGACGATTCCGTAGGACCCGGAGCTGACCTTCCAGGTGCCGGTGATGTCGAAGACGTCGGACTTGCCGGACTTGTCGGAGGATCCGCAGGATGCCAGGCTGGCTGCTGCGGCCATGACCAGGGGCATGGTGAGGACTGCACGACGAGGTGTCAGGATGTTAGTCATTACGGCTCCAAAAACGTGGCAGGAGACTGTGATTGAGTGGGACGCCACTAGTGTAGAGGTGCCTGCCTGCTGTGGGTGCGGCTTCTGGCGGTATGACAGGAACTGAGCTTTACCGCCCTGTCCGGGCAGGTGCTCCTCGGGTATATCCGCAGCTAGGACGAGCATTTCCGGGACCTATGTCCCGTTGAGATGAGGCAGAAAGATTCCGTGACAAGTTCCTGTCCTGCAACCGCATCAGGTCTTCTTGTGTGTTAAAGGAAAGTTGATCCTTCGTGGTACTTGCGGATACTGCCCCTGCTTGTGTGTGCACACTCTGGTCGGGCCCTGCCTGACCGACAGCCTGTGCTGCACCTGTTCGTATGGGGTACCTCAGCCCGGTCAGCACCTGCTGCCCAAGCTGCACCGCACCACTCCCACTTGTGTGGGGCCTGGTCTGGAGGGCGGCAAGGCGGTTTCCCGGGCCGTGCTGCTCCTAACGCTCACGGCAGAGACCTTGGTCCTGTGCGCGGACACCCGCCTGGGTAACCAGCGGTGCTGGCCTGTACGGGTCGGCGTGGCCGTGGGCGCGGCCACGTGAGGTTGAAGTTGGCAGCTACTGAGGCGCATTGGCGCGGCCGCGGGCCGTGGCTGGCCAGATCTGGTGTTTCACCTCATCGGTCAGGGATGCTGCCGCCAGCGGCCTGATGCTTGCGCGTAGGTTCCATTTTGCCTTATCCGTCGGGATTCCGCGTCGCTCCAGAGGCCCCTGGCTACGAACAGGACTTGCTCTGAACGGTGTTGGTGTCAAGCGTCAATCAGTACAACTTCTTGTCCTTCTGAGATCAACGTTCGCCTATAGGAGCGTGATAGCGCGAGTGGGTCGGCAAGAGCCGAGATTCCCAATGCCGACTAAGACCAAAATGTATCGGGACTCATTCTCAGTAAGGAGATCTCATGTTCACCTATGTCGCAGACGCCTCGCCCCACGGGAACGTCAACATCCGTCGAGTATGCGGGAACTGCAGTGGCGTCTTCTACGTCACGTTCAATGCCCAGAACTACAGGTGCCCCCATTGCAACGTCAAGCAGGGGTGACTACCGCCCTGCTAGTCGGATATGCTCTGACCTGCAGGGATAACTGACTGAAGACCTGGGCTCGTCGTACCGTCCTCCGCTATCGGGTGCAGTCCGCACGCTGGCGACCAGCCCTTGCGCTCAGTAGTTGAGACGAGGCGGATCCGGGGTCTTCATGACATGGGTTGGGCGAGGCCGCGAGTCTCGCCCAACCCCTCTTGTGCGCGTCTGGCTGCTGGCAGGTGAAGCGCGCTGCACCACCCTGTGGTCTCAGATTGTGGTCGGGTACTGCCCTCGTCAGGTTGTGAATAGGTTCTGTTTGGGTGGCGAGTTGTCTCGTGGACGCGAACCTTAATGGTTTATGCGATGCCCTGGGTATCATGCCGCCTGTCTGCTGGCCGTGTTCTGCGCACGTGTCGCAATCTGAGGATCAGAGCGGTGGGCACTCCCGACCTCATCGAGGCTCGGGCTTCTGAGCTGCGTGGACATTAGGTGTACAAAGCTGGGAACGGGGTGGACTTGGTTCTGATCCTCAGATTGTGACAAAACCAGGTACCCGACCTCACCGGGACCGCGTATAGAGCCTGATCCGGCCGCCAAGGCGGGACGTCTCCTGGCCGCGCCAGCGCCATGGCCGGGCCCCGGGCGGGGCGGCGTGTCTTCTCCCGGCCTGCTCGGGCGCGTAGGCTTTGGGGACCGAGGACCAGTAGACGGCCTGGAGCCTGCACAGGCTGACAGGCCGTCGCCACATGAGGAGCTAATCGCCGTGCGCCTGCCTTCCCGCGATCCAGGATCACAACCCACGCAGTCCCTCAGCCAGGGCGCCCAGGGCATCCCGCCCTCGGGCGCGAGGCCGCACCGGCACGCCACCTCCTCTGGTGACCTTCCCGGCTCAAACGAGCCGACGACCTCCATCCCGGCCGAGGAGCTGGAGGAGTGGAGGGAGGAGTGGCAGGACGACTACGACGAGGGCTTCCCCTCCTCAGGCGACCGCACCACGGTCGTGCCCGCCCCTGGCCCGGCCACGCAGGCCTACCCCTCACCGGACCCGACCACCGCTTTCCCCGCGGGCACCTCACCAACCACCGCCCTGCCCGCAGGCGACTACGACGAGGGCCTCCCCTCCTCGGGGGACCGCACCACGGTCGTGCCCGCCCCTGGCCCGGCCACGCAGGCCTACCCCTCACCGGACCCGACCACCGCTTTCCCCGCGGGCACCTCACCAACCACCGCCCTGCCCGCAGGCGACTACGACGAGGGCCTCCCCTCCTCGGGGGACCGCACCACGGTCGTGCCCGCCCCTGGCCCGGCCACGCAGGCCTACCCCTCAC
>ERZ772957.2386-NODE-2386-length-10895-cov-9.381365_pt1 | contig 10895 bp, 5 predicted proteins | sample MGYA00580682_ERZ772957 | MGnify/ENA primary metagenome ERZ772957 (study PRJEB29015, sample SAMEA2737921) | human oral metagenome | biome: human oral; feature: human-associated habitat; material: dental | place: China | collected 2025 ...
CGACGCATCAGGAGACGGGCACGGGCATCCTGAACCCCGTGCGGGAGATCGGCGCGCTTGCCCACGCACACGGCGGCGTCATGATTGCGGACACCATCTCGACCTATGCGATGATTCCGTTTTCCGTCGACGAAATGAACATCGACGTCTGCATGTCGTCCGCGCAGAAAGGCATTCAGGGCATGACGGGACTCTCGTTCGTTCTCGCAAAAAAATCCGTCCTCGCGGCGGCAAAGGCGTATCCTGTGCGCTCCTACTACACGAACCTCGTCATGCAGCATACGGGATTCGAGGAGACGGGAGAGATGCGGTTCACCCCGCCCGTGCAGACGGTCTATGCGGCAAAGCGTGCGCTTGCGGAGTACTTCGCCGAGGGTGCGGCGAAGAAATGGGCGCGCCACACACGCACAATCGACGCCATCCACGCGGGGCTTGCCCGACTCGGGCTCACAGAGGTCATCCCGCGCGAGATCCAGTCGGGGCTCGTGGTCGCAGTGGCGTATCCGTCGGCGGACTTTGATTTCACACGCGTGCACGACTACTGCTATGAGCGTGGCTATACGATCTACCCCGGCAAGATGCAGAGCGCCGCGACGTTCCGCCTCTGCGCGCTCGGCGCAATTGATGCGCCCGACATCGCGGGCTTCTTCCGCGTGCTTGAGGAAGCGCTGAACGCGTCATAAAAGCCTTCCTCGCCGGTGCGGGGGAGGGAGATCATGCGCGGCATGGTGGAGGGGCGCCATGAAGAGCAGAGGGAGATCAACCACAGAAAGGAATCTCATGATGGACGATTTCACGGTATTTTGGCAAAACAACGAACGCGCCCGTGCACTCTTTTACGACCTCCTTGCCCGCGCGCAGCGCGAGGAATACGATGATGATTTTCTCGCCCGACTCGCCGCCTATCGGGAGGCAGGGGGCGATGCGGCGCACGCGGACATCTTCGCCGCCGAGTACCTCCTCTACGAGGGGGATGCAGAGACGGCGTGCATCTGTGCGGAGCGGGCATATCGCGTTTGTCCGCTCGAACCATGTGTCTGGCAGGCACTCGAACACGCATACAATGCTACGGGACATTATGCGGAGGCACTCGTCATGCAGTGCCGTAGGGGAAATCTGTTCGAGCTGTCGTTTTCTCTTTCCTGTCCCTGTCATGTGCTGACAGAGGATGTGTGTGCTCGCATGTCCATCGCGCTCGGTCTTCCGATACGTGCGCCCCTCTGCACGCATCGCCTCAGTCTGGATGAGAATGGAGAACTCCGGCGAAGCCGTGCAGGGATGTTTATGGGAGAGTTTTTGCCGCAGGACGCAGCTGATCGGCCGCCCTACTATGTAGGGGTCTATACGGAACAGGGGCTGTTCGGGGCAAAGGCGTGGCAGGCAGAGGCGGTACGCACCGAACCGGGCTGTGCCGTCTTTGGCGGGGGCGATATGGTCTTTGATCTGATGCGTGCGCGGCGCGTATCGTCTGCTGTGACGATTGACCTTGAAACGCCATCCGAAATCATCCTCCCGATCATGGGGACGGGGAAGCTGCAGGTACCGATAATACCACAGCAGCTTCGTGTCAAGACAGCATCGGTCGATGGGGAGGCGTGGATCAGTCCGGCGACAACAAACTATTTCCGTCTCACGGAGAGCGCGGTCCTCTCCTCCAATGCGGCGTTCATCGTCGGCACGCCGATCCGCGTCGGACACAGTCCCACACGGAAAAAACTCGTGCTGAATATCCTCGTCGATGCCCTCCCGTGGAAGATCATCGGGCAGGACTTTGCCGCATCTATGCCGCTAACGCATCGCTTCTTTCAAAAAGGGACGATCTTCACGCAGCATTTCTCTGCGGCAGAGCACACCTATTCCTCCATTCCCAACATCGAGACGGGAATGTACGTCCATCACACGCAGATTTTTCAGGACAAAATTGCCTATGCGCTCGACCAAAACATCATCACCTTCGCCGAGCGGATGCGCGATGCCGGCTATGCCACGTCCGTCCTCGCGGGTGAGGGAGCCGGGATCTACACCGGGGTCATGCGCGGCTATGACCGCATTCTCGTACAGCCCTTCTTCTATCAAGCCTATGACGCGGTCGCGTGCACGATCCGCCATCTCACAGGCACGGACGATGCGGATCAACTCATCTTCTTGCATACTGCCGACGTACATCCCAGCGGGCAGCCTGCGTTTCAGTTCCCTGCCGCCGTGCAGGCACGACTGCCGCTCACGCAGCGTCTGACCGTCGGTGAGGACATCGTGCCAAGTCCCTATCTTCCGCCAAGCCCCGCTCGCCACGCATCCTTTTGGCAAGGTGTTGCGGATACGGATCGGGCGCTCGGTATGCTCTTTTCCTATCTTGAGGAACACTATGCTCCCGAGGACTATATCGTGAGTCTTTACTCCGATCACGGCGTCTCCATCTTCCAGTCGCACCAATACATTGTCTCCGAGGACAGTACAAACGCAACGTGGATGATGCGCGGGGCGGGCGTGCCCGAGGGGATCATCGCGGACGAGCTGACGAGCACGGTGGATCTCTACCCTACGCTCGCGCATCTGCTTGATATCCCTGTGGGGGACAATGTAGACGGCGTGCTGCCGAAGATCTTTGGTGGCACAGGGCGTGAGATCGCGTTCAGCAACTCGATCTTTCCGGGCAAACCCTACTTCCTCGCCGCCCGCGCACGGTCGCACACGCTCTGTCTTGAGACAGAGGACGCGGTCGGGATGGACGGGACAGTGGACTTTGCGGGGGCAAAGCTCGGGATCTATCCGCGCGCGCATGAGCTTGAGGAGGGCTATGCGGTGGACAGCCCGGAGCTGCGTGCGTTCTTCTATCCACGTGTACGGGAGTTCGTGCAGGAGATCGGAAACAATGGGGAGGTATTCCCGCCGCCGACGGAGAAATAAAAAGGAAGCTCTATGACCGACAATCTTAGCGTATTTTGGCACAACAATGCCCGCGCCCATGATCTCTTTCAAGAGCTTTTGGCACGCGCAGAAGAAAAAGCCTACGACGACGACTTTCTCGCCCGACTCGCCGCCTATCGGGAGGCGGCGCCGGACTCCGAGCGCGCAGACATCTTTGCCGCGCAGTATCTCCTGCACGAGGGCGATGCGGAAAACGCCGTTCTCTGCGCCGAACGCGCCTATGAAAACCGCCCCACGAATCATGCGGTCTGGCAGCTGCTCGCGCGCGGGTACAGGATGCTCGGACGCCATGCGGATGCGCTCGTCATGCAGGGATATCTGTCGAGCTATCTCAATGTCCCGATTGCCCTCGATCTCCCGAAGGACGCGCTCACACAGGAGACACTGGATCGGCTCTCGGTCGCGATGGGAAAGCCGGGCTACGCCCCCATTGCCGTCTACCGTATGACGTACGCGGATGGCGCGCTGCGCCCCGCCCCCACCCCGTTCTCGTTCGAGTTCCTGCCCGCTGAGGACGGCATCACACCGCCCTACTACGTCGGCGTCTACACGGAGCAGGAGATCCACGGCGGACACGCGTGGCAGCTGGCTGCGACGCGGAACACGGCGGGGTTTGCCGAACACGTCGGCGCGGATTTCAACTTTGATATCATGCGCGCACGTCGCGCCCCGGGCAGCGCAGAGATCACACTCGTGGAGGGAGAGGAGTGCGTCCTGCCCGTGCTTGGTACAGCGGAGGGTGCGCAGGAGATGCGCGTGCGGACAAAGACGCTCGATGATACCTCGTGGCTGAACTCCGCCACACCGAATTTCTTCCGTCTGAGCGAGTCTGCCGCACTCTCCTCCGACCGCGACTTTATCGTGGGAACGCCGATCCGCCTCGGACACGCCCCGCATCGCCGCCCGCTCGTGCTGAACATTCTCGTCGATGCACTCCCGTGGCAGATCCTCGGCGCGGATTTCGCGGGCCATATGCCACAGACCGCGCGGTTTTTTGAAAAGGGTCTGACCTTTCATCAGACATTCTCCACGGCAGAGTACACATATCCCTCCCTCGCCGCCATTGAGACGGGGATGTACGCGCAAACCAGCCGCATCTTCAACGACCGCGTGGTTGCGCACCTCGCGCAGGACAGGATCACGCTCTCCGAGCGCATGAAGGAACTGGGCTATGGAACGGTGAGCCTCATGGGGGACGGCAATGGCATCTACAACGGCGTGACGCGCGGGTATGACCGCCTCATTGTCACGCCCTACGCACTGCCCACCTACGAAGGGGTGGAGCGAGTCATGCGGTATCTCGACGGGATGCACGATGCGGATCACTTTATCTTCCTGCATACGGTGGATCTGCACCCTTGGCCGAACAGCACATTCGCCTCAGCCTCCTCCGTACAGGCACGCCTTCCGCTTGCAGATCGCCTCGAAGGGGCGCTCGAGAATATGCCAAGTCCCTATCTGCGCCCGACGGCACTCAATCAGGCAACCTTTTGGCAGAATGTACGGAACGTTGACCGCGCGCTCGGCACGCTTTTTTCCTATCTGGAGGAGAACTACACACCCGAGGAGTACCTCGTGAACCTCTACTCGGATCACGGTGTTCCGATCTTCAGCACGGACCACTGGATCACGGACGCGCAGCTCACTCGTACGGCATGGATGATGCGCGGCGCGGGCGTGCCCGAGGGTGTGGATGTGCACGAGCTGACGAGCACGGTGGACATCTATCCTACGCTCGGGCATCTTCTCGGCTTTCCCGTGGATGAAAATGTGGACGGCGTACTGCCGAAAATATTCGGCGGCGTGGGGCACGAGATCGTCTACAGCAACTCGCTCTATCCGACGAAGCCCTATGTGCTCGCGGCACGCACGCAGGAGCACACGCTCTGCCTCGAAACACAAGGGACGGTCGGGATGGACGGCACGGTCGATCTCGCGCATGCCAATGTCGCAATCTATCCGCGCGCACACGAGATGGAGGCAGGCTATGCCGTGGACAGCCCCGCGCTGCGGCGCTTCTTCTACCCGCGCGTGCGGGAGTTCCTGCGCGGGATTGGGAATAACGGGGAAAACTTCCCGTTGCCGCAGGGGTAAAGGAATCCGATGTTGCTTCGGAGGGAAAGGGATATGCTATGACGGAGGATACTGCCGTTTTCTGGCAAAATGACGAAGGCACGCGCAGCCTCTTTTACGATCTTCTCGCGCGTGCGGAGCGCAGGGCATACAATGATGATTTTCTGGCGCAGCTCGCGGCATATCGGGAGGCTGCACCCGACTCCGAGCGGGCGGACATCTTTGCTGCGCGCTATCTCCTCCACGAGGGCGATGCACAGATGGCGTGTATCTGTGCGGAGCGCGCCTATCGCTGCCGCCCCGTGAACTACGAGGTGTGGAAGCTGCTCGCCGAGATCTATACGCTCCTCGATCGTCCCGTCGATGCACTCACAATGTATGGCTATGCGCATGGATTCTACCTCTCTCCCGAGATCCCCTTGGATCTCATCCGACAGTGCGGACGGGAGGGGCTAAATCGTCTCTCCATCGCTGCGGGACTGGGGACGGGGACGCCAACGACGCAAAGCCGCGCTGTATTTGACGGGGAGGAACTTCACTTCGTGCTGGATGCCTTTGTCGGGGAGCATCTGCCGCTCACGCCGGCGGAGGGCAGTGCGCGCCACTGGGGCGGCACCTACGCTGTCGGCGAATTCCTCTCGGATAAGAGCGAACTGCTCGAGGAGATCCGTCACACGGCAGTATTCGTGGACAAGGTGCAGCGCGATTTCTCCTTCCAGCTCCAAAAGGCACAGGAGGTACGCGGCGCGGTGACAGTCGAGGTGCCGGAGGGCATGGAGGTCATCCTGCCCGTGGCGGGGACGGAGAGGCTGCAGGAGCTCAGATTTGAGACGGCGTCCATCGCTGCGCAGGAGGCATACCTCGGGAAATGGGCGTTCAGCCACTTCCGTCTCGCCCGGACGACGCGCCTCGTGTCGCCCACCGATGCCCCCTATGCTGTCGGCACGCCCATCCGACTCGGGCACAGCCCTGCGCGCAGGAAACTCGTGCTGAACCTTCTTGTGGACGGGCTGTCATGGAATGTGGCGCGCACGCGTTTCCCCGACTGCATGCCGAACATTGCGCGCTTTTTCACGCGCGGCACGATCTTCGATCAGCATTTTTCCACGTCTGAATGCACCTATCCCGCGCTGCCCGTGATTGAGACGGGACGCTATCCGACGCATACGCAGGTGTTCAACGAGCGTGACAGTCATGAGCTGCCCCTTGATTTCAAGACGCTCTCGGAGTGTATGTCGGATCTCGGCTACTATGCCGCCGCGCCGATGGGTGCGAGTGAGGGTGTCCCGTGCGGTGCAATGCGCGGCTATGATCTGCTGAATGTTGCCACATGGAAGCAGCCTTCGGCGGAGGCGGTGGATCGGACGTTCATGCAGCTCGAGGCGTTTCATGAGGTGGATCAGTTCCTCTATCTGCATGTCTCTGACGCACATCCATGGAATGCGAAGGGGTTCAAATTCTACCCTGCGGTGGAGACGCAGCTCCCCCTCGCGGATCGCCTCTTCGATATTGACGAGCGCGTTGCGAGTGTGCGTCTGCCGAAGCTCGCGATCTATCAGGAGCAGTTCTGGCGAACCCTCGCCCACGTTGACAGAAACATCGGCTATCTGCTCTCCTATATCGAGGAGCATTTCGCCGAGGACGAATACATCGTGAGTCTTTACTCGGATCACGGCAACTCCGTGTTCAGCACGCCGAAGGGCGGCGTTGTCGATGTCATCGGCGAGAACTCGACGCGCGCCGTGTGGATGATGCGCGGCGCGGGGGTGCCCGAGGGCGTTGTTGCAGGGGAGCTGACGAGCAGCGCCGATATCTATCCGACGCTGGGGCATCTATGCGGCTTTCCCGTTGCGGCGGACATCGACGGCAATCTCCCCGCGGTCTTTGGCGGGCGGGCGCGCGATGCTGCCCTCAGCATGTCGATCTTCCCGGGGCAGACGTTCAAGCTCGCCGTGCGCTCGCATGAGCACGCGCTGCGCATCGAGACGCAGGGCTTTGTCGATGAGGATGGGACGGCGGACTTCGCTGATGCAAAGGCGGCGATCTATCCGCGCGCCCATGAGCTCGAGGAGGGCTACGAGGTGGACAGCGCGGAGCTGCGTGCGTTCTTCTATCCGCGTGCACGAGAGATTGTGCGCGAGATTGCAAATAACGGCGAGCGCTGGCCGGCGATGCGCGCGGCGCGCCCGCAGTGGTTTGGAGCGGATAAGGAGCATCTATGAACGTCAATGATCTGATTGCCGCACTCGGCACGGAATTTTTCACAGGCGTGCCCGACTCGAAGCTGCGCCCGCTTGTGGACTATCTCATGGATACGTATGGAGCGAGCAGCCCCGCGCATATCATTGCGGCAAACGAAGGGAATGCGGCGGCGCTCGCGGCGGGCTATCACCTGGCGACGGGCAAAACGCCGCTCGTCTACCTCCAGAACAGCGGTCTCGGCAACATCGTCAACCCCCTGCTCTCGCTGCTGCACGAGGAGGTCTACGGCATCCCATGCGTCTTCGTTATCGGTTGGCGCGGCGAGCCGGATCTGCATGACGAGCCGCAGCATCTCGTGCAGGGGCGGCTGACGCTCCCGCTGCTCGAGACGATGGGCGTTCGGACGATGGTGCTTACGCGCGAAACGACGCCCGCAGAGGTCGCGGGATGGATGGAGGAAATGCAGCCCCATCTTGCGGCGGGGTGGCAATGCGCCCTCCTCGTGCGTGACGGCGCGCTCGCACATCTGAAGCGCAGCTATGGGAATGCCTTTCCCCTGCGCCGTGAGGAGGCGATTGCTGCAATCCTTGCCGGGGCAGGGGACGCCGTCATCGTTGCGACCACGGGCAAGACGGGGCGCGAGCTCTTCGAGCTGAGGGAGGCGCGCGGTGAGGATCACGCGCACGACTTCCTCACCGTCGGCTCGATGGGGCACGCGGGCGCGATTGCGCTCGGCATTGCGCTCCATGCCCCCGCGCGGCGCGTCATCCTCCTCGACGGCGACGGCGCGGCGCTGATGCACATGGGCGCACTCGCGACCATCGGGGCGGCGGCTCCGCCGAATCTCACGCACATCCTCCTCAACAACGAGGCGCATGAGAGCGTCGGCGGCGCACCGACGGCGGCGCACAGCGTCGACTTCCCCGCCGCTGCCGCAGCGCTCGGCTATCGGACGGTCAGGACGGCGGCGACGGTGGATGAGCTTACGCGCGCGCTCGAGGAGCTGCGCGGTAGCCACACCTTCTCCTTTCTCGAGGTGCGTACCGCAATCGGCTCGCGCGCGGATCTCGGCCGCCCGACCACGACGCCCGCCGAGAACAAGGCGGCGTTGATGCGGACGCTGCGGGGATAAGAACATAAAAAGGGGCTGTTGCACGAAGTCGTTTGTACTCGTGCAGCAGCCCCATGTTCGTGTTGACGTTCAAAGCGCCCCTTCCACCGCTATCGCGGTTTCCCTCCCCCGTTTCGACGGGGGAGGCCGGGAAACACTATTTCATAGGCAAAGGAAATTTTATCCCACGATCCAGACAACGAAGTAGATGGCAAGCGGGATGGTGACGCAGAAGATGCCGATGAAGTCGATGTAGACACCGGTCTTGATCATCTTCGTGATGGGGATGTATCCGGATGCGTAGACAATCGCGTTCGGCGGCGTCGACACCGGCAGCATGAAGCCGAGCGACGAGGAGAGCGCGATGCCGACCGCGACGGGAATCGGGCTGAAGCCCGCCGCCATGGCGGCCGTGACGCCCAAGGGGCCGATCATGTTTGTAGCAGCCGTGTGCGATGAAAGCTCCGACAGGAGAAGCGCCATGACGGAGAAGATCGCGACCATCATGAAGAGCGACGGCTCGCCGCCCATCCAGCCGACGATGCAGTCGCCGACCCACGTCGAAAGACCCGTCTTGTACATCATGCCGCCCATCGCGAGGCCGCCGCCGAAGAGGATCAGCGTGCCCCACTCGATGCCGGCGGCCGCGTCCTTCCAGTTCAGCGTGAACTCGCGCTCCTTCCAGTTGACGGGCAGGAAGAAGAGCAGGAGAGCACCCGCCATCGCGGCGATCGCTTCGGGGAAGAGCTTGCTGTACATCTTGAGAATCGGCGAATCGGGGCCGAGGGCAATGTTCAGGATGCCCGGCGTGACCCAGAGGATGACGGCGACGCAGAAGCCGACGAGCGTATTTTTCTGCGCACGCGTCCAGCCGCCGAGAGCGCGGCGCTTCTCGGCGATGAATGCCTCTGCACCGTCGATGCGCTTGACGTCGGCGGGGAACATGTTGACGAGAATCAAGTATGCGATGATGAAGTAGACGACCATGGCGACGAAGCCCCAGATCATCCATTCAAAGAAGGAGATGTGGATGCCGGCCATCTGGTCGAGGAAACCGAGCATGATGATGTTCGGGGGCGTACCGATCGGGGTCAGGACGCCGCCGATGGAGCACGCATAAGCCGTCATGAGCATGAGACCCGTGGCGTACTTGTATTCGTGCAGCTCGATCGTCTTGCCGTTCGCAGCGAACATCTCCTTGATCGCTTCCAGAAGGCCGAGCGCGATCGGGAACATCATGGCCGCCGTCGCCGTGTTGCTGACCCAGCCCGAGCACAGTGCGCAGGCGAGACCGACGGCGAGGAAGATGCGCCTGGGGTTCGATCCGACCCAGGACATCGACAGGAGCGCGAAGGCGAATTTTCGGTCGAGTCCGTGCATCATCATGCCCTTGGCAATGATGAAGCCGCCCATGAAGAGGAAGATCATGGGATTCGCGAATGCCGCATAGGCGTCCTTCGCTCCCACGACGCCGCAGATAACGGCAAGCGTCGGCCCGAGGAGCGACGTCACCGGGATGGGGATCGGCTCCGTGATCCACCACAGAGCGATCAACGTCATGATCGCCAGGAGTTTGTGCGCCGGAAGCGGCAGATCGGGAATCGGCGTGATCATGACGAGGATGGCACAGATCGGCCCGCAGATCATGCCGAAGGTACGCCTTTTCCGGTCAAACGCCAGCTCGGCCTCGTGAATCTTGTCGCTTTGGCTTTTTGTTTCCGTACTCATTTTACTAACACCTCCATTGCTGTTTGGGAAGCGCTGATACGTCGTACTCAATTTATCGGTGCTTCCTTTCGAAGAACGGCATGGAGCACCCGTTCCATAACCAGAGGCTATCCCCGTATAGCACCCTGGAATCGCTACTCTTTTATGATAATATAAAGCGCGTGATTTTACAATAGGAAAGAGATGATTCGGAAGGAAATAATAACCAGGTGAATTGCGGCAGCAAATCGGACGATCTCCCCCAAATTTTCAAGCAGCAGAAGCAATTCGGACATGCAGGATGCGCCTTTCAGCGTAGGTTTCTCTCAGAATACTCTGCCACAGGTGCTTCTGCCTGTCTTTTTTTCGTGTCCGATTTCATTTTACAATAAACCCATCGGAATTATTGTCAAAAGTCGCAATTTTCCATTGACAAATACGAAAAATATGCGATACTTAGGATTATAGGAAGTTTATCTCCTTATAGTTTTTATCTATGATTAACACCATCATGAAAGAGGTGCACACTAAATGGAAAAGCAGCAGCTGGTAGAGGAAATGACGAAGATCGTCGGCGCGGATAATGTTCAGTCGAAGGAAGAGGAACTTTACTCCTACGCCTATGATGCTACGCCCGGCCACATCTACATGCCGGACGTCGTCGTCAGTCCCGGCACGACGGAGGAAGTCTCGAAGGTTCTGAAGTTCGCAAACGAGCACAAGATCCCCGTCTACACGCGCGGTTCCGGCACGAATCTCTCAGCGGGCACGGCGCCTTTGAAGGGCGGCATTGTCCTCTCGATGCTTCGCTTCAACAAAATCATCGACGTCGATCTCGAAAACCTCATCGCCGAGGTCGAGGCGGGCGTCATCG
>ERZ772957.2390-NODE-2390-length-10883-cov-5.535279_pt1 | contig 10883 bp, 8 predicted proteins | sample MGYA00580682_ERZ772957 | MGnify/ENA primary metagenome ERZ772957 (study PRJEB29015, sample SAMEA2737921) | human oral metagenome | biome: human oral; feature: human-associated habitat; material: dental | place: China | collected 2025 ...
ACGTGCGCATTGCCATTGATGCGCCGCGCAGCGTCAAGATCTACCGCGGTGAGATATACCGGGCGATTCAGGAAGAGAATCAAAAGGCTGCGGCAGCGCCTGCAAACTTTGATCTCAGTGCGTTGCCCAAGAACTAATTATTATAGCTCAAGGAAGAACAGAGTGGGAACGCCGGATGCGTTCCCTATGACACACGGAGGGGTGCCTTATGACCGTAAAGAATGTTCAGGATGTCATGCTGGCGGCGGTTGCCGTCAGCGGTATGAAGGGGGCGGATACGCCCTCTGCAAATGCGTCCGAAGCGCCTGCGAAGGAGGTAAGTCAGGCGCAGCCCATCGATACGTTTGCCGCAGAGGATGCAAAGGCTCAGGATGAGGCGGTTGCGGAGCAGAAGGAGCAGCACGCGCCTCTCTCTGAGGAGCAGACGGCATATATCACAGAACAGCTCAATGAAATCATGCGCAACATCAATGTTGACCTGCAGTTCCAGTATCACAAAGAGGTGAACTTCATGTCCGTGCGCATGCTCGACAAGAAAACGGGCGAGGTTCTGCGTGAGGTTCCACCCGAGGCGATGGTAGAGCATATGATCAAGGTGCACGACTGGATCGGCGCCTTCTTGGACAAGACGGCATAGGCGGGGTTGAAGGAGGATATTATGGCAGGAGCAAGAGGTATCTACGGGCTCTCCGGCTCGGGACTCGACGTTGAGTCGCTGGTCAAGGTCGGAATGATCTCGCAGCAGAAGAAATACGATCGCATTTATAAGAAGGAAGTCGAAACGGAGTGGCGCAAGGAGGCCTATGCGAACGTCTATGACAAGGTCAATACGTTCCGCAGCCGCATGTCGGACTATCGCCTGAGTTCCTCGACGAAACCGATGACGACGACGAGTTCACTTGCGGATTCTGTCACGGCAACGGCAAATGCGAGTGCAGGCGTTATGTCTCATACGGTCGAGGTCACGCAGGCGGCGTCGAACGCCTATTTTATGACGGCGACGGGGCAGCATGTGGATCGTGCCAATACCGGTGCGGCTTCGAGCGTTATGCTCAAAGACGTTGCGTTTGCAGGCGGTACAATGCCGGCGGGTATGGCAGCGGGAGACACGGCGCTTAAATTTACGGTCTCGAACGGAACGGGCTCGGCAGAGGTGACGTTCACCGCAGAGGAAGTCTTTACGAAGAACCTCACACTGAATGACCTCGCAAACCGCATCAACAATGCGCGCTATACGGATTCGAGCGGCAAGAAGACTGCACTGGATATCCGCGCGGGCTACGACTCCGTGTCCGACGGCTTCTCCCTCTTCAACACGAAGACGGGCGATTCGAACAAGATCAATCTCTCGGTGGATACGACGTCGAGCTCGGCGGGCTATACGACGACCCTTCTGAGTAATCTGAAGCTCGGCTCTGTCAGCAACGGTGCGATCAGTGCGCCTGTGGCGTTTACAACGAGCGGTTCGAGGAGCTCCCTCGAGGTGGCGGGCACGAATGCGAATGTCAAGATCGACGGGCGCACGTACAATAATCTGCAGGAGAACAATCTGACGGTCAACGGCGTCACCTATACATTTAAGAAGCAGACGACGGGCGCCGCGACAATCAATGTCGCGCAGGATCAGGACAAGCTCGTCGAGAACGTCAAGAAATTCGTTGAGGAATACAACGCCCTGCTCGATGACCTCGTCAAACAGTATGGTGACAAGGGACACAAGGACTACGGTGTGCTCACGAAGTCGCAGGAAGACGGCATGACGAAGGATCAGGTTGAGAAGTGGAATGCAAAGGCGAAGGAGGGGCTCCTCTATCGCGACAGCTATCTGCGCTCCATTATCGGTGATCTGCGCGATGCGGTCATCAACCGCGTGGAGTCCGTGCCTGGGCGCTACAGCACACTCTCGTCGATCGGTATTACGGCGAAGAACCAGACGGGGCATCTGCAGCTCGATGAGACGAAGCTCAAGGCGGCGATTGCCGCTGAGCCGGATGCTGTGAACCGCCTCATCTCCTACGATGATGAGAACAACGACTTCGGCAACAACGGCGTGGCCTCGCGTATCTACAACAAGATGAGTGGACGCATGAAGGAGATGGAGCGTCACTCCGGCGTTGCGGCGGATAAGACGGATCTCAGCGAGCTGGGCAAGCTCATCCAGAACTACGAGAAGCAGATGAGCGACTTCAAGCGCCTCATGTCTTCCTTTGAAAGCAAGCTCTACGAGAAGTACAATGCGATGGAGGTTGCGATCTCCCGTCTCTCGACACAGTTCAACTTCTTTAATGCGCAGTGATGCAAGGGGGCTTCCCATATGGTAAATAGTGCTGCGGAGGCATATAAGAAGCAGCAGGTGATGACGGCGACACCTGAGGCGCTGACCCTCATGCTCTACAACGGCTGCCTCAAGTTCATCAAGGAGGGCGTCGAGGCGATTGCGGAGAAGAACTACGAGAGTGCAAATACGTCGCTCCAAAAAGCGCAGAATATCATCTCCGAGTTCCGCGTTACGCTCAACATGGACTATGAGATCTCCCATCAGCTTCTGCCACTCTACAATTACGCCTATGATCGCCTCGTTGAGGGCAATATGAAGAGTGATCCCGAGATCATTGCGGAGGCGACGGACATCATGACCGAGCTTCGCGATGCATGGGCGCAGGCGATGAAGAAGGCGCGTGAGGAGAAAGGTGCACAGGGCATGGAAGGGAGCGGCGTCTATGCCGGATGAATCCTATGAGACGGCACGATCTCTCTGGGAGAAGTACCGTATGCTCACGCATGAACTTCTGAAATTCGTGGATGAAGATGAGATTGATACCTTTATTGAACTCGTCGAGCAGCGCGAGCACGTTGTCGATCTGCTCAAGGAGCTCCCGTCGGATCCCTACCGCACGGGTGCGGAATGGGCGGCATATGACGCGGAGGTTCGTCCGCTCGAGATGCAGATTCAGTACAAGGCGCGCGCATGGCTGAACCGTTCGCGCCGTCAGAACGCAGCCGTCCACAGCTACGATCTCACAGGGGCAAGTCCCTTGGGCGCAAATCTCAATCGGCGGTACTAATTCTTTTCTAAAAAAAGAGGCGTACCGCCCTTGACAAAGAGATGAAAAAAAAGTAAAATATTTCCAGTCAGATACTTAAGTATGTCTTCATTGCGACGATATACTTTATGTAAGGCGATAATAAGCAAGCGGGGCGGCTGCCATGGATGGCTAGCTAGCAGCCACACAGGATAGACGCGTCACTTGCCTATTATACAGCGGGCACGGATGTCCGCACATACATTCAAACTTCCGGAATATCCGGAACCACACCAGGGAGGAATTTACACATGGCAATGGTAGTTAAGAACAACATGTCGGCGGTCAACACGCTCAACATCCTGAACAAGAACCAGTCGGCACTCGCGAAGAGCCTTCAGAAGGTCTCCTCGGGCATGAAGATCAACAGCGCCGGCGATGATGCTTCCGGCTATGCCATCTCTGAACGTATGCGCGTCCAGATCCGTTCGCTCGATCAGGACAACCAGAACGCACAGAACGGCAACAGCATGATGCGTACCGCTGAGGGTGCAGTTTCCAGCACGGTCGAGATTCTCAAGACCCTGAAGGAAAAGGCGATCAACGCAGCGAACGACACGAACACGGATGAGGATCGCCGTACGATCCAGAAGGAGATCAACCAGATGGTTGATCAGATCGACGACAACGCGCTTGCGACATACAACGGCAAGTACCTCGTCGATGGCTCGCGCAACAGCAAGGGCACGGCGACCTGCACGATCCTTTCGAACGGTGCGATGAGTACGGCTTCGAAGTGGAGCTCTGTTCTGACGACTCTTGAGAGCCGTACGAATGAGAGCCTCAACATTCAGTCGACGGATAACATCACGGTTTCCTACGTCCGTCAGGGTCGCACCTACACGACGACCTTCTCGGTCGGCAGCACGAATACGCTTGCTGATATCCTTGGGAAGACTGCTTTCAACGGCACAGAGTCGTACGTTGGCTCGAACCTCATGGGCACGACGCGTGAGGAAGCGCTGATTGGCTTCGACAAGGCCGGCAACAGCGTCTACACGGCTGACAACAAGTCTGCCCTCTCGATCGAGGCAAAGGGCACGGGTACGACCTTCCAGATCTCCTCGTTCACGATGTCGATCACGGACAACACGGGTGCAATCCGCAAGACGGCGAACACCGCTCTCGATGCGTTCAACGAGCGCGTTCGTGCAGAGAACAAGTCCGAGGACAACGCTCTCGTTCTCCAGACGGGCACGAAGGCAAATCAGGCGATCAAGGTCAGCATGACGGATATGCGTTCGCTCGCACTCGGCCTCAAGGGCACGGATGGCTCTGTTCTCAGCGTTCAGACGCAGGACAAGGCAAACGCTGCAATCAACACGATCGAGACGGCTCTCCAGAAGGCTCTCGATGAGCAGGCGAACATCGGCGCTGTCCAGACCCGCCTCAACTACACGAGCTCGAACCTCACGACGGCGTCCGAGAACGTTCAGAACTCCGAGTCCACGATTCGCGATGCGGATATGGCGAAGGAGATGACGAACTACACGAAGAACAACGTGCTGCTCCAGGCTGCGCAGTCCATGCTCGCACAGGCCAACCAGAACAGCTCGGCTGTCCTCTCGCTCCTCCAGTAATTCGCTTCGGCGCATACTTACGGATGACAGGAACCTCTCCCTTCGGGGAGGGGTTCTTTTTCTTTGCTAATTTTACTTATATCGCGTATAATGATTCTTTGAACAGAGATGAAAGGATGTGCTCTATGAAGATCTCCGCCTGCTATATCGTAAAGGACGAAGCTGATGAATTGCGTCGTTCCCTTGCCTCTGTTCGACAGGCGGCAGATGAAATTATTGTTGTTTCGACATCCGGGAGTTCGGAAGTCGCGCGTGCTGCTGATGAATTTTGTGCACGCATCTATGATTTCCCATGGCAGAATGACTTTGCTTTGGCGCGTAATTATGCGCTCGAACAATGTACAGGGAATTTGGCCATCTTTTTGGATGCCGATGAATATTTCTTCCATCCGGAAGACTTGCGCGATGGAATTGAAGCTGCCGTACGTGAGAATCCGACCTTTGATATCATTATGATCTCACTCTGTAATTTCATGACAGAGAACTCTTTCGCAGATGCCATGTATCTGTGGAGTCCGCGGATTCTGCGTATGCCGGGGCTGCACTATGAGGGGATGATTCACGAGCAAGTCGTACGCGATGATAGGGCGGAGCGCATACTTGTCTATGGAGATGAGCGCCTTGCCGCCGGACATACAGGCTATCTTACGGAGCGGGGAGCGGAGAAGATTCGCCGCAATATTGCCATGCTTGAACGGGATGCTGCGCTTCATGGATGGAAGGCAATGCATGCCTTTTATTTGGCGGATTGTTACTTCGGTCTGAAAGACTATGCGAAAACCCTGGAGTTTTCCAAGGCGGCTCTGCAGGAAGATGTCGTCTTCATTGGGGAAGAGAGTAAGATCTATCATCAGATGATTGAGTCCATGCGCGCCCTGCACTATTCTGACGAGGAGATGCTAATACTGGCAGAGGAGGCTCTTGCAAAGTTTCCTAATCTGCCGGATTTTTATGCGCAGCGCGGGATGATTCTATGCGGGCTTGCGCGTTATGAGGATGCGGCGGATAGTTTTGAGGAAGCCTTGCAGCATTACGACCATGATTTTTCTGCAGTCCATGATTCATCATTCTTTAATCACTCTGCTGCAGCCCGTGTAGCAGGCCGAATTGCGCAGATTTATAAGCATTTGGAAGAGCCGGAAAAGGTGAGTGTTTGGTTGGAGAAGGAGAAGTCCTATATGGGTGAGCCTGCAGGGGATGCCGGGAAGGATAGGCTTCAAATTACAGCATGCTATATCGTGCGCAACGATGCTGTTCATCTGACAAAGTCCATTGAGAGCCTATGCGATGAAGTTAATGAACTGATTGTCGTTGATACGGGCTCCTCTGATGATTCTATGCATGTAGCAGAGTCTTTTGGCGCGACTGTATATCATATCCCGTGGGCAGATGACTTTGCGGCTGCGCGCAATGCGGCACTTTCCCATGCCACGGGAGATTGGATTGTATTTATTGATGCGGATGAATACTTCTCCGCAGAGACTCGCACACATTTGCGTGCCGTGATAGAACAGGCTCATGCTGAAGATGGAGAGGTGCTTCTGGTATCATGGCATAATATTGATGAGAAAAGCGGGGAGGTTCTGCTTGACTCCTATGCACCGCGCATCTTTCGCCGTCGAGAGGGGCGGCACTACGTCGGGAGGGTTCATGAGGAACTGCGGGAGGCGGACGAGACCGCTCCGCCTTCCCGCATCATTGCGTCGGAGATGCTGACGCTTGTGCACACGGGCTATTCTGCCGCCTTGACACGTGAAAAGGGGGAGCGCAATCTGCGACTCCTCCTCGAAGAAGCGAAACATACAGAGCATCCGGAGCGCTGCTGGCGCTATCTTGCAGAGACGTATGACAATCTGGATGATGAACGGATGGCGGAGCGCTATGCTCTTCTTGATATCGCGCTCGGGCGCCGTTCTGTTGTCTATGCGAGCAACTGTTGGCGCATTCTTCTGCGGATCTATGGGGGGCAGCCCGCGCGTAGAGAAAAATATCTTGCCGTTGCGGAGCGGGGCGCCAAAGAGTTTCCGGAACTTCCCGAGATGCACGCGGAATATGCCGAGGCTCTGGCGGCATTTCATCGTTACGAGGAGGCGATCGCGGCAGCGGAGACTGCTCTTGCAGCAAATCCACCAGAGACAGGGACGGATCGTTCGCTCTTTACGGCGGAGATGTCTGCGGAGCTGCGGCGACGGGTTAGCATCTGGCATCATATTGCAGCAAGAGCAAAGGTGCTGCGTATTTCGGCTGCAGTATTTGTGCGCGACGATGCACGAGATATGGAAACATGGCTTGCCAATACAGCTGCCTACGCAGATGAACGCATTGTCATCGATACGGGATCGCAGGATGGGACGCGCACGCTTGCTGAAAATGCAGGGGCGAAGGTCGTTGATTTTGTGTGGCAGGATGATTTTGCAGCTGCACGGAATGCCGGAATCCATGCGGTAAGCGGAGACTGGGCAGCCGTATTGGATGCCGACGAGTCCTTCTTTGACCCGTCGGAATTGCGTGCCTATCTTGCAATGGTGGATGTTATTCTGCCCCATGTGGATGCCGTGCTCCTGCCGATCGTGCATGTGGATGAGGATGCGAATGAACACGAGACAGGTCGCGCGCCGCATGTCCGCCTCCTGCGCATGGGGCGCGGTCTCTTTTATGAGGGGCGCGTACATGAGGCGCTTCGAAAAGAAGGCGGGGAGCCTGTTCTCTATCATGAACCCGTGGCGCTCTCCATCCGCCATGTGGGATACTCGTCGGGACGAATCCGTGCCAAGCATGAGCGGAACCTTGCTCTGATGGAGTGGAGGATTGCAGAGGCGGGGCTTCAGCCCGGTGACTGCCGCTATCTTGCCGATACTTATTACGGACTTGGACAGTATGCGGCGGCTCTCGTATACGCGCATGCCGCCCTGGAGGAGAATTTGACCTCCATCGGCGCACAGAGTCATCTCCATCATCTCCTCTTGGATGCAATGGAAAAGGAACATGTTCCGCTTGCGGAACAGATTGAGACGGCAAGGGAGGCATGCCGCACATTCCCACAGCTGCCCGATTTTTATGGGCGCTTGGGTCTTCTACTTGCGGCGCGCGGGGATGGGGCTGCGCTGCCTGAGCTGACACGTGCACTCGAACGATATGAACGCCCTGCGGATGAGAGCGGGGAGGCTTCTGAATTTCCTGCATGGGCGGGTGCCGTATCTGCTGCGCGTGCGCGCCTCCTGATGGAGATGGGGGATAATGCTGCGGCAGAGGAGGAAGTCTCGCGTGCGCTTGCGTTTGATACGGCGCGTGAAGAGGCTCTGGATGTCTATGTGGAGCTGCACGCCTCTGAGGATGCGGCGAAACTTTTGGGTGCTCTGCTCGAAATGCTCGGCGAAGATCAGGAAACGCTTGGCTATCTCATGCGCTTTGCGGACAGCTACGGCTGGCTTGCGCTTGCGGCGGCGGCGCGTGCGGAATTCTCCCGCAGGACGGGGCGCACTGCCCCCAGTCCCGCAGTTTATGAAACGGCACGCACCCTTGCACCGGAGGAGCTGGGCAATCAGATTGTCGGCTCTTTGGCCGAATATGTGCGTGAAATGCCCGAAATCTTGCTGCGCTTGGAGCGTGATCGGAATGCGGAGAGTCCGCAGCTCTATCATCGCCTGCGTGAGCTCCTGCCTCAGTCCATGCGGGCATTTTGGCGGCATTACGATGAACCGAATGCGGTGGCGCTACCTGAAAGCAGGGAGGGCTATGACCTCGTGAGGGAGGCATTTATCCACCATGCAGATTCTGTGCAGAGTGAGCGTTTCCTGCGCATATCTGCAGACTATGACGTAGCGTGTCTGCGCTCCGCAGCGGAAGGCTTCGTCAGAGCAGAGCGCTGGGAGGAGGCGCTCATAGGATGGGCGCTTCTTACTGCGCAGGAGGGAGAAACAGCGGACAGCATCTATGGGATGGCTTTTGCCTCGCTGCAGCTCGGTCTGCGCGCAGAGGCGGAAAAGTATCTGGCACGTGTACTTGTGCTCGATCCCATGCACCGGAAATCGAAGGAATTGATGGAGCTGATACAATGAAGATCTCGGCGTGTGTCATCACGAAGAACGAGGCGGAGAATCTGCCGCGCTGGCTCAGATCCATGCGCGTCTTTGCCGATGAGATGATTGTGGTCGATACGGGATCGACGGATGCAACGGTGGAGATTGCACGCGCGGGTGGGGCTCAGGTCTTTCGTTTTGACTGGATCAATGACTTCGCCGCAGCGAAGAATTTTGCACTCGATCAGGCTGCGGGGGACTGGGTGGTCTTTACCGATGCGGATGAGTATTTTACCGAAGAAAGCGAGCCGCGTGTGCGGCCGCTGATTGAGGAATACGACAAAAAAAAGACGATGGACGGGTTCATCGTACATCTCGTCAATATTGACATGGATACGGGGGCTCTCATGGGGACGACCGCCGAGGTTCAGCGTATCTTTCGTCGTGCACCGCATATCCGCTTTGTGGGGAGCATTCACGAACATGTGGAGAATCTCAGCGGCGATACGGGGCGCGAGATGATGATGGCGCCGGGGCTGACGCTCTATCATACGGGCTACTCACCGCGCATGATCAAGCAGAAATCCAAACGAGATTTGGAGCTGCTGCTCGCACGGCGCGCGCGCGGTGAGCATAAGAAGCTCGATGAATATCATCTGATGGACTGCTATTATACGCTGGAGGATTATCCGCAGGCCGCGCACTATGCACGGCTGGCACTGGACAGTGAACATCGCCCCGTGGGTTCTGAGGATCGCCCATATGCCGTCCTTCTTCAGTCGCTGATTCTGATGAAAGCAGCAGATGCGGAGATCACGGCAGCCTACGATGCTGCACGGGAGGCACTGCCGGAGAAGGCAGATTTCCCTCTGATCTACGGAACCTATGCGTGGGATCGGGCGTATTTTACAACGGCCTGTGAGGCATATGCAGAGGGAATCCGCCTGCACGAGGACTTCTATCGCGAAGGGGATTTTTCCGGTGTTCTCGCACCGACCGCATATGTGCGGCTCAGCGAGGCCTCCGCTCTGCGTGGACATATGGAGGAGGCTCTGCTGCTACATGAACGTGCCGTGCGCATGAACGCGCGCTCTGCGCCGCTGCTTGGAACATTCGTCCGTTTGCTCGAGCGCATGGGGGCGGATGATGCCGCTGTGATTGAGATACTGAACGGCCTCTATGACAGGAACGACGATGCTCGGCTCCTCGCTGCCGTATTGGGGGGAACATCCTTCCGCCTCGCAGCGCTTTACTATGACCGCCGTGCAACTGTGCGCTTCTCCGAACGGCGGCGCTTTTTGCTTGCAGGGGATGTGAGTTCTGCGGCGGCAACGCTCGTGGAGGATATGGAGCGCACGGCAGCCGTTGGTGCGGCCTGTGGGGCAGGCTTCTCACCTGAGCAGCAGGGCGCGCTTGCACTTCTCCTGCCGGACTCCTGTAGGGAGATGTCAGCTGCGCCCGAGGCCACGCGCATGCTGCGGCGTATCGGTCGGCTTGCAAGAGGGATGAAATGACAATGGATCGACTCGGGGCACTGCGCGATCGTATCTTTGCAGCGCTTGCATGCGGAGATGAGCGGGCGGCGCGGAAGGGAATCAAAAAATTGCAGCGGCATGCCCCTGCAGAGGCAGCGGGACTTCTCACGGCACTTCATATTGAGGCGGGGCGTGCTGACGCGGCTCTTGCGGCGTGGCGTGAATGCGCGAAACACGCGCCTCGTGATCCCTATACGGCCTTTCTACGCGCGCGCATATACCTCTTGGAGGGGGCGCGATGTGCGGCGCTGGAGGTGCTCGAGCCGCTGATCGATGCGCCCATGCCTGCCGGTCGAGGCCCAATCGATCTGGCACTATTTACCGCACTTAACGCTGCATTATCCAAATCTTCAACCCCTGAACTCTTCGCAATCGCTACGCCAGTGATAGAACCATCTGCACCAATAGTAAAGGAAACCGTCACCACGCCCTGCTTACGCATCATTTTCGCGCGAGCAGGATAGCGTTTGTGTCGCTCAATTTCACGGCGCAACGCAGAACGGTAAGCATCAAGCTCACTGCCGCTAGCGCCATTCCCCACTAAGTTAGGATTCGTCGTCGTTGCCGGACCGGTTGTCGTTGCCTTTGAATTCACAGAAGCATTAGATTCAACCGTTCTATCACCTATCGCCACATCAGGGCTTGGTTTAACTTTTGGTTTTTCTT
>ERZ772957.2392-NODE-2392-length-10870-cov-2.727138_pt1 | contig 10870 bp, 6 predicted proteins | sample MGYA00580682_ERZ772957 | MGnify/ENA primary metagenome ERZ772957 (study PRJEB29015, sample SAMEA2737921) | human oral metagenome | biome: human oral; feature: human-associated habitat; material: dental | place: China | collected 2025 ...
CATCCCGCCGCAAAAAAAGAATATTCCGTTTCTGATACTGCGGGCGCTTTTGGGTACGGCCGGTTTGATTGCAAATTTTTATGCGGTCAGTCATCTGGCTCTTGCCGACGCTTCTATGTTGGCAAAACTCGCACCGTTTTTTACGATTTTTTTCTCTTTTCTTTTTTTAAAAGAACGCATTCGGTTTACCCGTCTTTTTGCGGCGGTCTGCGCCTTTGCAGCAAGCCTTTTGATTATCAAACCTGCCTTTGCCGGATCAGGGCATATCTTTGCGGCTTCTATCGCCTGTTTCGGCGGTCTTTGCGCAGGCGGCGCATACACGTGCGTCCGCTATCTTTTAACGCACAAAGAATCCGGTTCGTTTGTAGTGTTTTTCTTTTCGGCAACATCAATGTTGATTTTGCTGCCTTTTTTCCTTTACGGGTTTGAGCCGATGACAGGACAGCAGCTGTTTTGGCTGCTTGCTGCCGGTACTGCGGGTGCAGGCGGCCAATTTACCATTACGGCTGCATATTCGTATGCTCCTGCAAAAAACATTGCCGTTTTTGACTATACCCAAATCCTCTTTGCCGCCTCATTCGGCTTTTTTATCTTCCATGAAATTCCCGACCGTTACAGCATTGCCGGATATGTCATTATCTGCACCATTGCGCTTATTCTGTTTTTAAAGAAAGACTGATCGGTGAACAGCCGGATTACCGTGTAACATAATCGAGTCGAATGTTACGCCCGCCCCAACCAATTACAATTGCATAAAAAAAGCCGCCCTGTTACAGGCGGCTTTTCTACAGTAAGTTATAAATGATGAGCGGCGCATGATAACAGAGCCGCTCAAAATCAGCGTGCGTATTCGATAATGCGTGTTTCGCGGATAAGCGTAACCCGAATACGGCCGGGATATTTTAGATCGTTTTCAATCTTTTTCGCAATCTCCCTACCCAAGGCTTTCACTTCCTGGTCGGGTATCTTTTCATTGTTGACCAATACCCGCAGTTCGCGCCCCGCTTGGATTGCGTACGCTTTTTCAACGCCCTGGAACCCTTCCGCAATTGCTTCAAGGTTTTCAAGCCGCCGCGCGTAATTATCCATCGTTTCGCGACGGGCTCCCGGACGCGCTGCGGAAATGGCATCTGCAATCTGCACCAGTATGGATTCCACACAAGACGGCTCAATATCGTTGTGGTGCGAACCAACTGCGTTCACGATACGGGGATCAAGGTTCATCTTCCGAGTCATCTCCATACCAACTTCGGCATGGTTTTTATCGGAATCCGCTTCAGCACCCTTCCCGATATCGTGCAGCAACCCGCCGCGCTTGGCAATTTCCACATTTGCACCGATTTCGGCGGCAAGGGTTCCCGCTAAGATGGAAACCTCTTTAGAATGCTGCAGCACGTTCTGGCCGTAGCTCGTTCTAAAATGGAGCCGCCCCAACGCGCGTACCATATCCTGTCCCATGTCGTGGATACCAAGATCAAACAGAACTTTTTCGCCTTCCTCGTATACCGTTTGTGAAATTTCCCGCGTTACCTTTTGCACGATCTCTTCAATCCGCGCCGGGTGGATACGGCCATCAAGGATTAACCGCTCCAATGCGATACGGGCAATTTCTTTCCGCACCGGATCAAAACAGGAAATAACAACTGCTTCGGGTGTATCATCAATAATGATGTCAACCCCAGTCAATGTTTCCAATGACCGAATGTTGCGTCCTTCCCGTCCGATAATCCGGCCTTTCATTTCATCGCTTGGCAGACTGACCGTCGAAACAGTTATGTCGCTCGTGGTTTCCGTCGCAAGCCGTTGGATAGTCGTTACCAGAATATCGCGAGCCTTTTTTTCGGCCGTTAAGTTCGCTTCTTCTTCTATCCTATTGATAAGTACCTGCGCATCCCGCTTCGCTTCGTTCGTCAGGCTCTGTATGATAATATCCTTTGCCTGTGACTGCGTTAAACCGGAAATGCGTTCAAGCTCTTCCTTATAGCGCTCTTCCTCCCCATCCAAGACTTTTGCACGCTCATCAAGCGCTGTTTTCCGTTCTATTAACTGCTTTTCATTTTTTTCCGCCATCTCCAACCGTTTATCCAGCTGCTCTTCTTTTTGAGTTAAGCGGCGTTCCATCCGTTGAAGATCGCTTCTTCGTTCACGGTTCTCTCGTTCTTGTTGATTTCTTTCCCGAATAAGTTGTTCTTTTGCCTCAAGAAGAATATCCTTCTTTTGAGCTTCAGCCTCTTTTATAGCCTCCTGTAAAACCCGCTCTGCACGCTGTTCAGAAGCAGATAGTTGAAATCTGGCATACAGCCAGCGAATCGTCCATCCAAGAATTAAACCGACAGTTACGAGAGCAAGACATAAAATCACTGTTGCGATCATACTCATCATTGCTCCTTACAGTACACGACTGTCAATTATAAACTGTATACGGAATGGGTCAAAATGTCAATAATTTACCGGAACATCGGGCGGAGTTCGGAATCCAGAGGAATAATGGCGGTAAAAGAGGATTCATCTCATCACGATACGGGTGCGGTGAAGTAGGGCGATATTCAGCTATGTCTTTGGTTGCGGTATCTTTTTGCTCAATAGTTCAGGCTCTTCAAAAATGAACTGAATGTAGAACGCCTCCAGCGTCCGTTTCGGCCCCTTTACTTGAAGCCTGCGGCGGGCTTCGGCAGTATTCTTTCTCTCTATGAACGAGGTATAAAACGCACGAGGGGCATCTGAAAGACCATCGGTTTGCAAGCCTAACAGCTGGTACGCATCGTTGCGGCTCAATGCCGATAGCTTTCGTTCTTGCAAAACAGAGCGGATAAATTCAATCTTTTCGTAGGGAATGCCGAATAAAAACTCTTCCATGGCCTGGCCGATTTCCGGGTCTGCCATTTTTGCAATCATAAACCGCTCCCACGATTCATCAAGCTCCATAGATAGTAAGAATAGCTCACTTACCCCCAGCATCGTACCGAAGTTCGGGGCAAGTTTATTCCGCACCGCCCAAACCTTATGCAATACGGGCGCAAAAGAAGAGGTGTATTCATCCAGCCGGTGTTCCCATAACTCGGTTAGAAGTCCCGCAATCTCTTTGCGGATTTCTTGTTCAAGATCGCCATTATCGAGGAGGGCGGTGTAAACATCCTCTGCCATCAATGCAAACATCGCTTTGAGCGTAATGCGCCTCAATGCTTGAATATCGTTTTCTTCAAAAAACGCATTCATGGCGATTTTACTCAAGGCTGAAAAAGTTTGGAATTTTGCAATCAGAAAACTTTTTCCTAAAACGACTTTTGTTGGCAGTGTTAATAAGCGGGAGTCCGGGGGACTGTTGCAGAGTGTTTCGATCAAAGTATCTTCTGAACGGTGTTCTCCAGCCAGTACCGTACTTTGCCGTATTGAAGGGTAGCGGGAAACCGCCATTGCCAACTGTTCGAGTGTTGTAATGCAATCTGCAATATTGCCAAGTACACCGGGAGCATAGGCTTGTAAACTTTGTAGTATTTTGTCGATAACCGCGTGCTCGTCCTTATCGAACACAACGATATCGGCAGAAGGGGTTCCGTCTTCGTTTAAACGAGGACTTGAAAGGGTTGCCGATAAAGATGCATACGTCATACGCCATTAGTATATCACACAATTACAGTTCTGCCAAATAGTTTCTTTTTTATCTGCTAAAATTATGGAATTATTTATTGGTGTTGGTTATACGCTTTTTTAATTCGGCAATCGTCACTTCAAGCGAAGGTTCGATAGCAGTTTGAGTCTCTATTTTTTGATGTCCGTGCATCACTGTTGTGTGATCGCGCCCTCCGAGCTCCACCCCGATTTCCGTCGTCGACAGCTCAGTCATTTCGCGGGCCAGGTACATCGCGATTTGCCGCGGAAAGGAGATATTTTTTGTCCGTTTTTTTCCTTTTAAATCGATATATGAGGTGCTGAAATAGTCTGCAACGATTTTAAGAATAGTATCGACGGTGATGTTGTGCTGCCGCGGGGAGCCGAACGTGTCTTGCAAGAGCCGCTGGGCAATTTCAAATGTGATAGGGCCGGTCAGTTCGGAATAGGCCTCCAACTTGGTTAACGCGCTTTCAAGATCACGAACGTTAGAAGACACATTCCGTGCAATCAGATGGACAACCTCATCGGGAATGGCAAACCGTTCATCCTGCAGCTTTTTAAACAAGATTGCGCAGCGGGTTTCAAACGAGGGGATTTTTAAATCGATACTCAGTCCGCGGGTAAAGCGGGAGCGGAGCCGATCGGTCAGGTTTTTCAACTCTTCAACGGGACGGTCGCACGTGAAGACGATTTGCTTATTGCTTTCGTACAGGGCATTGAAGGTGTGGAACAGCTCTTCCTGCGTTCCTTCTTTTTTTTCCAGAAAGTGAATATCGTCCAGCAGCAGCACATCGGCATTGCGGTATTTATTTTTAAATTCATGCATTTTGTTCTTATTTACATGATCGATATACTCATTGGTAAAGGTTTCCGCAGGCGCGTATAAAATTTTGAGATTGGTCGACTGATAGAGCGCATTGCCGATTGCCTGCATGAGGTGCGTTTTCCCCAGCCCTACGCCGCCGTAGATCAGCAGCGGATTATACGCCGTGCCGGGATTCTTTGAAACGGCAATCGCGGCGTTTGCCGGCAGCGGGTTATCCACATCGATGACGAATTTATCGAACGTGTACCGTTCGTTCAGATGCGGGTGCTTTTGCTTTTCTTTCGGTTCGGCATGTACTTGAGGAGCCGGTTTTGCAGGTTCATAAAAAGAAGCCGCGCTCTTCCGTTGAGCAGCCGGGGCAGCGGGTTTACTGCTTGTGTGCGTTGCCGGAGCAGAATCCGTCTGCAATTGCGGCGCTTTTATCTCAAACTCAATGCTGATTCGGGAGCCCAGCAACTCCATCAATTTTTTTTCAATGAGCAGCTCATACCGTTGCCGGACCTGATCGCAGTAAAAACCGCTCGGTACCGATAGCACAATGGTCGTGTCCGACGCTCTTTCATAGACAATACGCGAAAACCATGTCATAACTTCCTGTTCGCCTATTTCATTTTTTAATTGATTAACGGTTTCTTCCCAAAAAATACGGTAATCGCAGTTGTTCATACCTTTCATTATACTATGCCTTCGCTTTCCTTGACAATACGGCGGAAAGGGGGATTTTTAATCACTCCATTACGGTGATTTCTACCCGCCGGTTGAGTGCGCGTTCGGCTTCGGTGGCGTTAGAGGCGATCGGTTTTGTGCCGCCTGCCCCGCTGTATATGCAGGCATCCGCGGGAATACCGCGCTTTACCAGCTCATCGACGACCGTTTTTGCCCGGTTTACAGACAGCCCGTATTGGGTAGTTTTATCGCCGACATCAGCGGTATGGCCTTCAATAAAAAGCGTTTTAAAGGTCAGCGTTTTGAGCGCTGCGGCAATTTCATCCAATTTTTTATCTTCATTCGGCAATAGCTGCGCCCTATCGGCAATAAAATTCAGGTTTTTTATGTTCAAAAGCAAGCCCCGCGCGGTTTCCCGTACATCAAACGAACCGCCCGCCTTCTCTTTGATACGTTCCTTGTTCGATGCAGCCTGCGTTGACGGCGGTATGGGCGCTGCCGGAGGTACCGGCCGACGGCTTGTCTCGGCTACTGCCGTGATCGGCCCGGAACCGCCGCGGTACAGAGCCCCATCACCATAATGATAAAAGTGGAGCAAAAAGCCGCGGTTCCGGACGGTTCCGGAGTCGGCATAGAAAAAGGTTTCATCGATTTTCTCACGGATAAACAGCGGCCGCCCGTATTCATCAAGATAGATATCAACTGATCGGGAACCTTCCGACCGCGTCATATCGGTGTCGCCCAGCGTATCGCCGCCGCGGTACCGCGTTCCGAATTGGGCTTTGATATACTGAGCCGGTTTTCCGTTATATTCTTTTTCGCCCATAGACTGATACTCGGCGATAATCGGTATCCGCGTCGGCTTTTTGCCCTGCCGCGGAGCCACGACAATGACGCTTTCCGCCGTCCATTTCTTTCCGCTTTCCTGCAGCGCCGTCATGCTGTCGGGACTTACCGGAAAATTCCGCAGCAGCGGATATCCGGCATCCTGCTCAAATTGCAGCGCAGTATGCTGCACCGTCGATGCCGCAGAAGGAGCCTGCTGCGTAAACGCAATCGGCCGAATTGCATCGAGCTTTTTTGCCGTACCGATCATATTCTTGCGGGTTTCCTCCAGCACAAACGCCTCTCCCGCATAGCGATACGCTGGGCGGCCGTTTTGTGTAATCGCCTGTTCGTCAAGATATGTGTAGGATTCCCGGTAGGTCAGTCCTTGATACTTACCATTGATATAGACCGAATAGTCGGAACGTTCGGTAATGGTAATGCGCCCGGCCTCGGCAGCCAAAAGCGTCAACGCTCCCGTTAAAATGAAAGATACCACGGCCTTTTTCATCGGCTTCATCCTCCTGAACATTTTGACATCGTATAACAACGCGGATTTTTCGGCGGCGTTCTTCTCTTATCCGTACCGTCCGTCCGGTGATAGGAACCGCCCGCCGCTTCAGCATTGGCGTTGCCCGGATAGCGGGACAGCCCGGACAGTCTGACTGTCGGGTAGCCGAACGGTCGGACAGGCACACATCCGGACAATCAGCCGACTACAGCGGGAACAGCGTACCGTTTTGAGCTGCTGAAGCGGCCGCTGCACCGGGAGCCTGTAAACCGAGGTGCGCGTAGGCTTTTTCCGTAACCATGCGCCCGCGCGGAGTCCGCTGCAAGAGGCCTGTCTGAATAAGATACGGCTCATAGTAGTCTTCTAGCGTATCCTGAGACTCACCGATGGAGATGGCCAGCGTTTCCGCGCCGACCGGCCCGCCTCCATAGTTTTCGATGATGGAACGGAGGATTTGCCGGTCGTAGTTTTCCAAGCCGAGGCGGTCAATGTGCAGCCGCTCCAGCCCCTGCGCAACCGTTGATTCCAGAATGCTGCCGCTGCCGTCGATAAACGCAAAGTCGCGCATCCGCCGCAAAAGCCGGTTCGCAACGCGCGGGGTTCCGCGGGAGCAGCGGGCAAGCGCAATCGCGGCCTGTTTCCCGATGCTGATATGTAGAATATCGGCTGAGCGCATAATAATAGAAGCTAATTCTTCATCGCTGTAAAATTCAAACCGCTGCACAATACCGAACCGGCTAATCAGCGGGCTGGAAACCATACCGGCGCGGGTTGTCGCCCCGATGAGCGTAAACGGCGGAAGCGGGATACGCACCGTACGGGCGCCCGGCCCCTGCCCGATAATCCAGTCGAGCTCGTAATCTTCCATTGCAATATAGAGCATTTCTTCGATGGCCGGTTTCAGGCGGTGTATTTCATCGATAAAAAAAACGCTCCGTTCGGAAAGGGTTGTTAAAATACCGGCAAGGTCTTTCGGTTTATCCAGCGCAGGGGCTCCTGTTATCTTACATTCAACGCCAAGCTCCTGTGCAGTAATCTGCGCAAGGGTCGTTTTACCCAGCCCCGGCGGGCCAATCAAAAAGAGGTGATCCAAACTTTCGCCGCGGCTTCGCGCCGCTTGAATAAACACCGCCAAATTTTCTTTGATGCTCTGCTGTCCCTGAAAATCTTTTAAGAACTGCGGCCTCAGCGCACGGTCTTTTTCGTCGCCCGCATGTTTTTCTCCGCGTACCAGCCCGAACTCATCTATCTCATTATCAAAATCCATTGTATCCATTGTATCCATTATATCATTCATCGGTATCTACGAGAACAAATGATAATACAAGAATGCCGAGCAAAGCGCTCACCGGTAAATTTTCGTATTTACTCATTACTGTGCTTGATTTTCGGGGATAGGCAGGGTACAATGACAGAGCATTGTTAAAACGTTAATTGTGTATGTACAGGATGAAGCTCCGGAACTCTCGTTAGCCCGCCGAGGGTAAACGGCTCCCGTATCCGGCTCTGCAACAGCCTGTGTTTACAGGAGTTTACAGTATGAAAAAAGTGTCCACTGAACAATCTGCCCGCTCAGGTGTATCCGACCCGCACTCCGCTCAGCGGAACCACGGAAAACGGCTCAAGTATTTTTCGATACGGCTGCAATTACTGATTGCGTTTACCGTTGTGATCGGTGCGCTTTTGAGCAGTGTGTCCGTCTTTACCGGCGCTCAGCTGAAAAAGAACAGCGTCAAGCATTTTACCAGTATCATGGAACATGATTTAATGATGATTGGGAACACGGTACAGCTTTTGTTTGACGACACCGGCAATGTGCTGTCGATGCTGGCAAAACAAGAAGACGTACGCAATGCCGGTACCGAGCTGTATTCGCATATCAATGATACTGAAGATAGAAAAATGACCGATATCGTGCGGACGCCGCGCGATCGTAAAATCCGAAATCTGTTTAAAAACGTACAGGAAAATTTTCCCGATTATATCGAAGTGTATATGGGAACAAAATGGGGAGGCTTTACCTCGAACCATGACGGATTCCATCCGCGGCATTATGATCCGCGCGAACGAGGCTGGTATAAATTGGCGTCTGCCGGGCAAGGCCTGACGATTCAGATGGATGCGTTTCAGTCGGCATTGGGCTACAGCGTTGTCGGCTTAACTAAGAATATCTATTCCGATACCAATGAGTACATCGGCGCTATCGGGATTGAATTTTCATTGAATACGCTGACGGAGATTATTGCGCGTTTTAAAATGGGTTCGACCGGCTATTTCATGCTGGTGCAGCACGATAATACGATTTTAGCCGATCCGATGCATCCGCAGTTTATGTTCCAAAACTTGACCGAAACGACTATTCCCGACTTTAAACGATTGGCCGATACCCAAACCGCTCCCGTTACCATCAGCATGGACGGCGAACAATGGCTCTGCCAAGTCTATGAAATCGATAAGTTGAAGTATAAGATCATCGGGCTTGTCAAGCAAAATGAAGTGTTTGCGGAATACTTTAAAATGCTGAAAGTCGTTATCGTTGTCGGCGGCGGTTTGGGGCTTTTGTTCCTTATAATAGCCTTTTTATGGGGGAGCAGCATCGTAAAACCGCTTGACCGGCTGGTAGCGGCGCTGCAAAATATTGCGCACGGCGAAGGCGATCTCACGGTGCGGCTGCCGATTATCCGAAGAGATGAAACGGCGGAAGTATCTCACTATTTTAATCAAACGATCGAAAAAATCTGTACAACGGTGAAGTCCGTAAGCAGTCATACGAATGCATTGCAGAAAATCGGCAGCGATCTTGCCGTCGATATGGAAGAAACGGCCAGTTCCATCAATGAAATTACCGCAAACATCGAATCCATCAAAAAGCAGATGATGAACCATGCGTCAAGCGTTATCGCCGTCGGCTCTTCGCTGCAGGTTATTACGAAAACGATAGAGCAGATTGATAAGCATATCAGCGCACAGACCAAGGGCGTGTCCGTTTCCTCTGCGGATATCAGCCACATGATTGCAAATATCGAAGCGGTAGCGAAAGGCGTCGCCAGTAACCTGAAAACGCTGGATGAGCTGAACACGGCTGCGAATGCAGGCAAAACCGCGATTACGGAGACGGTCAGCCTGACGCAGGGGGTTGATGCAAGTTCCGAGGTACTGCTTGAGACGAGCGCTATTATCCAAAATATTGCGGCGCAGACGAACCTGCTCGCAATGAACGCTGCGATTGAAGCGGCTCACGCAGGGGATGCCGGAAAGGGCTTTGCGGTTGTCGCCGATGAAATCCGCAAGCTGGCTGAAGAATCGAACCGGCACGGAAAGAATATCACGGTGATCCTCAAAGAGCTGAAAGAAAAAATCGGGCGGGTAAACGATGCGACCGTTTCTATCGAGCGGCAGTTTGACAGCATCTTTACGCTGATGGAAAAAACGAAGACACAAGAGCACACCATTATGGACGCCATGCAGGAGCAAAGCACCGGCAGCGGCAGAATAATGAATGCGATGCACATGATAGAAAAGGTTACGCAGAAAGCGCGGAACAATGCCCATGATATGCTGGCTGGCAGTAATTTAGTTGCATCGGAAATGGAGCGGCTTGGCGCTATGTCCGATAATATTGCAAACAGCGTTACGGAAATGGCGGTCGGCGCTGTGCAAATCAACAATGTTGTGCAAGATGTCAATGCTATCACCCATCAAAATAGAGCAAGCATTGAAGGTCTTGCGGCTGAAGTCGGTAAGTTCAAAATCAATTAATTCCCATATTCTTAAAAATCGCCTTAATTTTTAAGGCTGAGGGGCTTGTTTTGGAAATAAGTAAGTTTAAAGTAACTTAATTGCTTCTGCAATTATTTATATAATGAGGTACGATAATTAATGAAGAATATTGAAACGAGGCTTGTGTGTGAACCATCTGGACGACGTCTGTTCTTGCGTGGGCTTGGCTTTAAGCTGACAGTGATTATTTCGTTGTTGTTATTTGCCGTGTTTACCGGTAAGGCGATATATGACGGATATAGCGGATATATGCATGACATCACGCAAAAAACGCTTGAAATGACCAGTAGAAATCAGCTTTTGGCTGCTGAACTGGAGCGGGCGTTCATAGAAATCTACCAGACATATAGCGATTTGGATGATATTGTTCAGCATGAGCTGAGTTTGCCGATCCAGATGAGAAGCCGTGAACGGGTTATAGCATATTTAAAGCGCTTTACCCAAAAGCATTCCGCACTCACAGGGTTAGCAGTGCTGTTTGAGCCGGATGCTTTTGACGGACAGGATGCTGCTTTTGCCGGTGTTGGTATCTATCGGGCGGATGGGCGCTTTGCTCCTTACGCCGTAAAAAATAACGGAACCCTGAAAATAGTAACTGCACGATTTGATGCCGTACCCGAAAACGACTGGTATACAAACCCGATAGAACA
>ERZ772957.2393-NODE-2393-length-10866-cov-4.846083_pt1 | contig 10866 bp, 7 predicted proteins | sample MGYA00580682_ERZ772957 | MGnify/ENA primary metagenome ERZ772957 (study PRJEB29015, sample SAMEA2737921) | human oral metagenome | biome: human oral; feature: human-associated habitat; material: dental | place: China | collected 2025 ...
CCCTTTTGAAGTCCAATTAAGCACCTTTTACTTTACCACTTTATAACTAATTGATATTCTGTTTGTTACAAAGCTATCACTTGCTTGTGATTTTGGCGTTATTTATGAATGTTTTATTTGAAATTATGTAATGAATTTTCAAGGTATTGTCGGTGACTTTTCGAGTATTAAAAAGGATATAATGGAAGATGCGCTTATAGTTACAAAGAAAGGAATCAGCTAAATTACAATAAAAATGGGAGCTATCTACCAAAACTATAGACAGCTCCTATTCTTCTACATATTCCTTTGTACAATAGATATTTACATCATTTTTAGAGAAGATGAGGAAGATGCTCCTTCACAAATTGTTCACCTAATCGGAAACCTTCCTCATAAAGATGCTCAAGCTTATCAACATCTTTCTCCATTCGTCCTACAACAATAGGTTCTTCTGGACGAATAACAAGTATCTTACCTTGTTCCTCCAACTCATCCACCAAGTCGAGTTGCCGATTATATGCTTCTATTCTACGACTCAATGCAACACGTAAACGTGGATAGTTGCGATAGATAAACTTGGGTTGTTTATGGTCACGCCCAGAATCTCTCCAACCTTTGTTACGCGTACTGATAACCACATTTGTCTCGTGTCCAGTCTCTATAGAACGCAGTATAGGAATAGAGTCGACAATACCACCATCCAATAACTCCTTACCATCCACCTCAACAATCTTACTAACGTAAGGAAGACTTGAGGAAGCACGTGCCAATGCATTAAGACGATGCGTATCACCTGACGATTCTGAGAGATATTCTGCAAAACCAGTCTGACAGTTTGTTACCACCATCTCAAAGATATCTCCATTCTTACAATTATGGAAATACTCTTCATAATCAAAAGGAATAAGCTCATAAGGGAAACGATGATAAAGTAAATCTGGGTCAAAAATACATCCCTGCGTAACGAGATGGCGCAAGCCTATGTAATCATACTTGGCAAGCATATCAATATTAGAAATACGAGCACGACGCGGTTGACGACTGGCATACGACAAACCATTACATGCTCCTGCAGATACTGCAACGATGTAATGAAAATAGAGCTTATATTTCATGAAAGCATCCAAAACACCAGAGGTAAATACACCACGCATCCCTCCTCCTTCTAACACTAAACCCGTATTCCTATCTATTTGCATAAAATCTCGTTAAAAAACAACTGCAAAGTTAATAACTTTCAAACAAAAATAACTATCTTTGCATTCAAACCAACTAATAATTGAAATATGTTTAACAAAGAAACCTATGTAAAGCGCCGTGCAGAGCTTAAGAAGCTTGTTGGAGAGGGTATTATTATTCTCTTTGGCAACAATGAGTCGCCTGCAAACTTCCCTGCGAATGGATATTATCCTTTCCGTCAGGATTCATCATTCCTCTATTATTTTGGTCAGAAACGTGACGGATTAGTTGGTGTTATTGACATTGACAATGACACAGAAACACTTGTTGGCGATGACATTGATATCGACGACATTGTATGGTACGGTAGCGTTGATTCTGTAAAAGATATGGCTGATGCCGTTGGTGTAGCCAACACTGTCAACATGAAGGGTCTAAAGACCATTTGTAACAATGCGTTGCGAGAGCATCGTAAGGTTCATTTCCTACCTCCTTATCGTGCTGATATTAAGATTCAAATATTCGACCTCTTTGGTATTCATCCTAATCAACAGAAAGAGTCAGCAAGTATGGAACTTATCCGTGCGGTTGTTAAGATGCGTTCTGTAAAGACACAGGAAGAAATTGAGGAGTTGGAGCGTGCTGCTGTTATCGGCTACAAGATGCACACAACTGCTATGATATTGGGTAAGCCAGGTGTAACTGAGCAGTTCGTTGGTGGTCAGGTTAGCGGTATCGCTAACTCATATGGTTCCATGGTATCATTCCCAACCATCTTCTCTCAGCATGGTGAGATTATGCATGGCAATCCTTCGATGGCAGTATTGGAGGCTGGTCGCCTTGCTCTCTGTGACTGTGGTGCTGAGACTGTTAACCACTACTGTTCTGATAATACCCGTACATTCCCTGTAAGTGGTAAATTCACTCAGAAACAATTGGAGATTTACAAGGTCGTAGAAGAGTGCCACGATGCAGCACTAAAGCTTTCTAAGCCAGGTGTTAAGTATATGGACGTTCACTTTGCCATTTGCCGTATCATCTTTGATCGTATGAAAGAACTTGGATTGGCTAAGGGCGACACTGATGCAGCTGTAGCTGCAGGTGCACATGCTATGTTCCTGCCTCATGGACTTGGCCATATGATGGGTATGGATGTTCACGATATGGAGTCTTTCGATCAAATTAATGTTGGCTTCGACGAAGAGACACGTCCTAACCTTGAGCAGTTTGGTACTAACTGCTTACGTATGGGTCGTCGCTTGGAAGAGGGCTTTGTCGTTACTGATGAACCGGGTATCTATTTTATCCCAGCATTGATTGACGAGTGGCGTGCAAAGAAACATTGTGCCGACTTCCTCAACTTCGATAAGTTAGATGAGTACAAGGACTTCGGAGGTATCCGTCTTGAAGACGATCTTCTCATCACCAAGGATGGTTGCCGATTCATAGGCAAGGATATTATTCCTTATCATCCACAAGATGTCGAAGACTTCATTGCAGCAAACCGAAAGTAATAAAACATTTAATAATTAATATTTACATCAAGGTTGCCGCAAGAGTATCACTCACAACGGCAACCCCATTTATAAGAAAAACTTATGAAAAAAACTTTTGTTGTAGCATTACTCGCTTTGCTTGCGATAGGTGCTAATGCCGCAGACAAGAAAGAGGGTGCAACCTCTAACAAGCCTGTTTTTACTGTAGTAAAGCAGATTCCAATTACAAGTATCAAGGACCAGAACCGTTCAGGCACATGCTGGGACTACTCAACTCTTAGCTACTTCGAGGCTGAGATTTTGAAGAAGACTGGTAAGACATACGACCTCTGTGAGAGTTTCGTTGCTAACAAGACATACATGGAGCGTGCTATTCAGGTTGTCCGCTTCCATGGTGATTGCCAGTTTGCTCAAGGTGGTTCTGCATACGATGTATTGCACACCCTTGAGACTCATGGTATTTGTCCAGAGAGTGCTATGCCATTCCCAGGCTCACTCTATGGCGATTCATTGAACAACTTCAATGAGTTCTTCTCTTTGTTAGAGCCATACGTAAATGGTATTGCACGCAACAAGGCAAACAAGATTTCTGGTCAGTGGAAGCAGGGCTTGCAGGGTATCCTCGATGCTTATCTTGGCAAGTGCCCAGAGACATTCACTTACGAAGGCAAGCAGTACACTCCAAAGAGCTTCGCTGCAAGCCTTGGTTTGAACTGGAGCGACTATGTAACCATTACTTCTTACACACATCACCCATTCTACTCACAGTTTGCTGTTGAGGTACAGGACAACTGGCGCTTCCCATTGTCTTATAACCTCCCAATGGATGAGATGATGCGTATCATTGATAACGCTGTCATGAACGGCTACACTGTAGCATGGGGTGGCGACGTTAGCGAGCCAGGTTTCACTCGTAAGGGTTTGGCTTACATGGTTGACGGTAAGAAGGTTGAAAGCATGAAAGGTAGTGATATGGCTCACTGGCTTGGTCTTTCTGCTGCAAAGAAGAAGGACATCATCGATTCACTCGGTGTAAACGTACCAGAGGTTGTTCCTACACAGCAGCAGCGTCAGGAGCGTTTCGACAACTGGGAGCTTACTGATGACCATGGTATGCTTATCTTCGGTATCGCTAAAGACCAGAACGGTAAGGAGTACTATATGGTAAAGAACTCATGGGGTGAGACTGGTGACTACAAGGGTATCTGGTACATGACCAAGAACTTTATTGCAGCTAACACCATGGACTACATGGTAAACAAGAACGCTATTCCTAAGGATATCCGCAAGAAGATGGGTCTCTAAAAGAATAAGACAAGTTGAATTGATAATAAAGAACAAGCCTTTCTGATATCATCATTTCAACAATCTATAAATCATAATCAATCCCGCTCTAATGATTTGGAGCGGGATTGTTGTTTTATTATCAATTGGGCTAATTAGCCTAATAGGGCTAATATCATAAAAACACAGAACCAAATAATACGCCACATAACATTCTCATTTGCCATTTTTTTTGTACCTTTACGGACAGAAATAAAAACAATTTAAAATGCAATTTAAATGGAACTACACTCCACCTGCAGATACTCAGGTCAATGCGGCTAAAGACTTAGGGGAGAAATTGGGGATTAGTCCCATTCTCGCTTCGCTGCTCATTCGTCGTGGTATAACAACGGAGAGTGCGGCTAAACGGTTCTTCCGCCCACAATTAGCAGACCTCATCAATCCTTTCTTAATGAAGGATATGGATGCTGCTGTTGATCGACTCAATGATGCAATGGGTCATAAGGAGCGCATTCTTGTCTACGGAGATTATGACGTAGACGGCTGTACGGCTGTAGCGTTGGTGTATAAATTCTTACGCCAGTTCTATTCAAATATCGACTACTACATTCCCGATCGTTATGACGAAGGATATGGAGTTAGTAAGAAAGGAATAGACTTTGCTAAAGAGACAGGAGTAAAACTTATCATCATCCTCGATTGTGGAATCAAAGCAATTGAAGAGATAACCTATGCTAAAGAGCAAGGAATAGACTTCATCATCTGTGACCATCATGTTCCTGACGAGGTAATGCCGCCCGCTGTGGCAATCCTTAACCCTAAACGACCAGATGACTCTTATCCTTTCAAAAATCTTTGCGGATGCGGTGTAGGCTTTAAGTTCATGCAGGCATTTGCGAAGAACAATAATATTCCGTTCTCTCGTCTCGTTCCCCTACTCGACTTCTGTGCTGTCAGCATTGCAGCAGATTTGGTTCCTGTGGTGGATGAGAACCGTATTCTTGCCTTCCACGGACTAAAGCAGTTGAATCAAAATCCAAGCCTTGGACTGAAAGCTATTGTAGATATCTGTGGTCTGAATGGCCGTGAGTTATCAATGAGCGATATTATCTTCAAGATTGGACCACGTATCAATGCCAGCGGACGTATGGAGAATGGTAAGAAGAGTGTTGACTTACTTGTTGAAAGAGAATACAGTCTGGCTCTCGATCAAGCAAAGCATATTGACGAATACAACGAACAGCGAAAGGATGTAGACCGTCAGATGACAGAAGAGGCTAACCAGATTGTGGCTCGCTTGGAAAGTCAGAAACATCAATCGAGCATCGTTCTCTATGATGAGCATTGGAAAAAAGGTGTCATAGGAATCGTTGCCTCTCGTCTGACAGAAATCTATTTCCGTCCAACAGTAGTCTTGACACGTGACGAGAACCTTGCAACAGGCTCTGCACGTAGTGTAGCGGGATTTGACGTATATGCAGCTATTAAGAGCTGTCGTGACCTCTTACTAAACTTCGGTGGACACACTTATGCCGCTGGACTAACCATGAAGTGGGCAGATGTAAAGGAGTTTCGTAAACGATTCCAAGCATATGTGGAAGAGCATATTGAACCAGAACAACGTGAAGCGATCTTGGATATTGATGCTGTTATCGACTTTAAGGATATCACAAAGAAACTGCATACTGATTTGAAACGCTTCGCACCATTTGGTCCTGGAAACCCAAAGCCTCTCTTCTGTACGTTAGATGTCTACGATTTCGGAACCAGCAAGGTTGTTGGACGTGAGCAAGAGCATATCAAGTTAGAACTGGTCGACTCTAAATCCAATAACGTAATGAATGGTATAGCCTTTGGACAGAGTGCATCTGCCCGCTATATCAAGTCAAAACGCTCGTTTGACATAGCTTATACCATTGAGGATAATGTCTTTAAGCGTGGAGCAGTCCAATTACAGATAGAGGATATTAGACCAACTGAGGAGTCTTGACGGTTGATTGAATTTTATTAGTAGTATTCGAACGAATAGGCTTCCTTCAAGCCCCTAAAGTTCAAAGTTCAAACCTCAAAGTTCAAAGTCAAATGTCCTACCTTGACATTCTTCATCAATATTGGGGCTATCCTGACTTTCGCGGTATACAGAAAGATATTATCGAAAGTATCGGTTCAGGAAAGGATACCTTAGGACTAATGCCAACAGGAGGAGGAAAGTCTCTCACCTTCCAAGTGCCAGCATTAGCCCAAGAGGGAGTATGCTTAGTCATTACTCCTCTTATTGCATTAATGAAGGATCAGGTTGACCATCTTCGTCATCAAGGGATCACGGCTGCTGCGATTTATTCAGGTATGCGCCATGATGACATCATTACTACTTTAGAGAACTGTACCTTTGGAGGGATAAAACTACTTTATATTTCTCCTGAGCGTATAGGTTCTGATATCTTTCAGGCTAAATTAAGACATATAAAAGTGAGTTTCATCACTGTTGATGAAGCCCACTGTATCAGTCAATGGGGCTATGACTTTCGACCTTCTTACCTGCAGATTGCAGACATTCGAAAGTTAGTTCCCGATGCACCTATCCTCGCTTTAACTGCAACTGCCACACCAGAAGTTGTAGATGACATCCAAGACCGTTTAGGTTTTAAAGAGAAGAATGTCTTCCGAATGAGCTTTGAACGTAAGAACTTAGCTTATGTCGTACGCCAGACTGAGGACAAAGAGGCAGAGATGGTACATATCCTGCAATCTATACCTAAGACGGCTATCGTCTATTGCCGTAGCAGAAAACGCACGAAAGAGATTGCACAAATGCTCACAGAACATGGGATTTCAGCTACATGGTATCATGCAGGCTTAGAACCTGGCGTTAAAGACCAACGGCAGAACGACTGGCAGAACGATAAGATACGTGTCATGGTTGCTACAAATGCTTTTGGTATGGGTATCGACAAACCTAACGTACGTGTGGTTATTCATATCGATAGTCCAAGTTCCTTGGAGGCTTACTTCCAAGAGGCGGGACGTGCGGGACGTGATGGCAATAAGGCATATGCTGTACTCCTTTATAATGGGCACGACAACCGTACGCTACAGAAACGCATTGAAGATACCTTCCCCCCTAAAGATTATATCCAGACAGTATACGAACACTTAGCCTACTTCTATCAGATAGGTGTTGGAAGTGGCTACGGATGTATCTTTGAGTTTCCTATTGACAAGTTCTGCAACACCTTCAAACATTTTCCGATACGTGTAAATGCAGCGCTAACAATTCTTCAACGAGCTGGCTATATTGATTATGAGCGGAGTCCAGACACTAAGGCACGTGTTCGTTTCCTGTTGAATAGAGATGATCTCTACCGACTGGACTCACTTACTGACAAAGAGAATGATGTCGTCACTGCCCTACTCCGCAACTATGGCGGTTTATTCTCTGATAGTGGATATATTGATGAAAGCTATATCGCACAAGAAGCTGGACTTGACAGAAACCAAACCTATATGGTGTTGGTTAATCTAAGCAAGAAGCGTATTATCAACTTCATTCCACGTAAGAACACACCACTAATCAGCTACACACAAGACCGTGTTGATGGTGTTGACGTTATCCTTAACAAGAGTGTGTATGAGGACAGAAAGGAGCAATTCATAAAGCGTATCAATTCTGTTATTAATTATGCACAGAATGAACGAGTATGTCGTAGCAGACAGCTACTGTCTTACTTCGGAGAAACAAAATCAAAAGACTGTGAGCAATGTGATGTCTGCCTTTCACATACCAAAGAGAATGATACAAACGAGAAAGAGCTTATCAGGCAACAGCTGCTAACTTTCTTAGCAGATGGTCAAAAGCACCCTATAACAGAGATTCGACAGCTAAATGATGACTGGGATCTTGTACAACAAGTAATGCGAGAGATGGTTTTGGAAGAGGAAATCCTTATGGATGGAAGTTTCTTACTTCTACCCTAAACTATTTTTTTTTCAAAGACAGATATAAAGATTACTAAATTCTTCATCAACTCATTAAAGTTTGAACTGATTAGGCTTAAAACAAGAACAGAATCGTTACACTTCTTACAAGTTTATTTTAAATTACGTTTGCTGTCATTTTAACATATAGAGATAACTCATTATAAAACAAGTAATTATACATCTATAATAAGTGACACGAGTGACAGCAACTCTTAAACCCAAATTTTATTAGATTACAACACGTATAATTCTGTACTATAGGTATTGTTTCCTAACGACCAATACGAGTTAAACAAATTGTACCCTACAACGACACACTTCCGTCTCTTCTCTTTCCACATTACTCTTTGTTATTCTTACATTGAAGTCGGTCTCCGTTCCTCGCTGCTCCCGATAGAAGTGAAGTTTATCACCTTGATGTGATTCAGCAACATAAGCTATCTCAAAACGTTTGATACGATGTTGCTTATACCAAGCCACGTCCCACAAGTCTAACATATGCTCGATATATTTGACTGAGTTAATATGTCCATTGATATCAACATCATTATAATAAGTGTCTATTGAACGAACAGGAGTGGCATCAGCAGACATCTTCACACGTGATGACTTCTCTATTGGACAAGAATATTCTGTTTCTATATACTCGGTTATCAAACCACCGCGAACAGCAAGAATGTCTGCAGGCTGACGTGTGTCAAGGTCTATCATTGCCCAGACACTCTTACCATAGCCATAAACATGCCCTGTCTCACCAATAACCTTAAAGTTACGGCTTGTAAAGGATTTCAAAGCACTATCGACCCAAGTCTCTACAAAGAACTTATCATATGCCTTCGGCATTTCTTCCATCTCAATAGCCAAGCGGCTCAACACCCATGTCTTATTAACTGTATTGAGATAGTTCATACCATAACCACGGTCGTTGCTATGGAAATCGGCAGCATTCAACATATGATTGCCTAAATTCCCCATAAACAAATGATTGGAGAAGTCGCAATGAAACGGCTCCGCCAAAAACTCATATCTACCTATCTTTGATAACTTTTCCATATAACTCTTTTTACACTAACAAGTTATTACAAGCAGTTATACCACTTGGCTTATTCTATATATAACGGAGAATCTGTGAGATTATTCTATTATTTGCAAGGAAAACTAAAATGTCATCCTTATTAATAAGAACTCCACATATAAACAAAACAAAAGGGGATGCACCTAAAAGATGCATCCCCAATATTTATCGTTCGAAGGATAACCCTTCTTAACCTATTCGGTTAGATTACTTTACGTAAACAACTGCAAGACGGTTAGAAGTTACACCCTGTACACCCTTACCAGTTGCCTCGTCAACGATAACGCCACGACCCTTGAGGTAGTTAGCAACTACGTCAGCACGAGCCTGTGAGAGACGATCGTTAAGTTCCTTAGAACCCTCTGGAGAAGCTGTACCAACAACCTGAACGTGAACACCCTCCTTAACGTTGTTAAGAGCAGCCTTAGCATCGTTTGTAAGAGCAGACTTGCCCTGAGCGAATGTTACGAATACGAGGTCAGATACTGTGAACTCCTTAACCTTAACAGCAGGAACCTCCTTAACAACCTCCTTAGTGATAACCTCTGGCTTACGGTTGCGGAGCTCGTTAATCTGAGCGTTCAAAGCATCGATCTCAGCCTGGTCACGTGGAGTAACGATTGTGAAGTTGTGTGTACCGTTAGAGTTCTTGAACTTGTAGATGAAACCAGCGTTCAACTGAACGAATGAGTTGTTGATGTTGTAAGCTGGCTGACCTGCCTGACCTGTTGCCTTGTAATGATAGTCTGCGTGAACCTCTGTGAAGACAGGACCTGCTGGACTAGCAGATACGTTGTGTGAGTTAGACTGGCCCAAGAATGCGAAGTTGATAGAAGGCTCTACATAGAACTGGAACTGCTTCTCTGAACCGAAGTTGAAAGCGAAGTCAAGAGCAGCCTTAGAAGTCATACGGTTACGATTCTCTGATGTAGCAGCCTTTAAGAACTTGTTGTTAGAGAATACGTGCATCCAACCAAGACCATAGAGTGCGCTAACCTCGAATGTACGTGGCTCACCCTTGTAACCACCGAACCAGTTGCTAAGGTTTACAGTACCGAGCAAGCTTGCGTTAGTAGCACGAACTACTGTACCTGTAGAACCCCAAGGCTTGTTTGAGAAGTATGCGTTACCCTCTACTGCAAGACCGAATACTGGAGTGAAGTAACGACCAACACGGATACCAGCGTTTGGATCGAGGTCGCTCAACCACTTGTGACCAGTTGTCTTTGTTGCAACACCACCGTTAATACCAACGTAGATGTTATCAAATGTCTTGCTCTCTGCTACTGTCTGAGCAGAAACAGATGCTGCCATAGAAGCAGCAGCCAACATTAAAACTAACTTTTTCATTGTTTTCTCTGAATTAATTAATATTTGTAAAATCTATAATGTCAATGTTTTAAACTCGGTGCAAAGTAATAAAAAAATAATGAAACAACCAAATTTTTTAGGGGAAAAATCTGCACAGCCCCCTATATAATGAGCAAAACCAACCACTAAGGAGGAAATAAAGAACAATGTTTATATTTTTTCGTCTTTATAATACAAAAATAAATAAGGAAATAAAGCAAAACTGCGCCTTGTAGGGGCTTTCTCCCAAAATTTTTATAGAGTTATTATTGTCCTATAAAATTTAAATTACATATTCTCTCTCGTTAAGGAACAGTTTTAGAAAAGAAGAACATTCTATAGTCTTTTGTAAGCGTAAGTAAACATATCATATAAGTTGACTTATTTGTTACGAACCTTACACCGATTTTCAATAAAAACAAATAAGACTTCCCTCTATTTTATATTGCAAGTTAATTAATGCTCAACACCATTAGTGTTGACCAACAACACAACATGTGCGGAGCATCAACACAACAA
>ERZ772957.2398-NODE-2398-length-10860-cov-6.083017_pt1 | contig 10860 bp, 7 predicted proteins | sample MGYA00580682_ERZ772957 | MGnify/ENA primary metagenome ERZ772957 (study PRJEB29015, sample SAMEA2737921) | human oral metagenome | biome: human oral; feature: human-associated habitat; material: dental | place: China | collected 2025 ...
GAACAACCAAGCGGAGGACAAGGAAGAGCGTGAGAAACTCAATCGGCTTTATGACGGCTATGTAGGTCGTTGGGGGTACTTCAACCAGAAGACAAACACCGATGTCATCAAGATGGATGCCACCGGAGTGGAAATGCTGTTCTTGGAACGCTCCGAGAACGGCAAGTACATCAAGGCGGACATCTTCGACCACCCGACGGCTTTTTCCACCTCCGAACTGTCCATAGCTTCAGACCCGATGGAGGCATTGGGCGCATCACTCAACAAATACGGCACGGTGGAGCTTGACTATATGAGTTCTTTGCTTCCCGATATGGAAGAGAGCGATATGCTTTCTGCCTTGGAAGGACGCATCTTCTACAATCCCGAAGAGGACAGCTATGAGGTAGCCGACAAGTTTATTTCTGGCAATGTGATTGAAAAGGCGGAGCGTATCGAGTCGTGGCTCTTGGATCATCCGGAGCATGAGGAAGCGAAACAGAGTCTGACTGCCCTGCGTGCCGCCACTCCCACGCCCATTCCCTTTGCTGATTTGGATTTCAACCTCGGTGAACGCTGGATACCCGCGAAAGTCTATGGCAAGTTCGCCTCGGAGTTCTTCGAGACGGACATCAGGGTGAGTTATCATTCTAATATGGACGAGTATGCCATTGGCTGCGACCAAAAGAACGGTAATATCTGGCACAAATATGCTGTACAAGGTGAGTTTAGACGCTATGACGGACTCAATTTATTGAAGCACGCACTTCACAATACCATTCCTGACATTAACAAAAGCAAGACCATACTTGATGCGGAGGGTAATGAGAAGACGATTAAGGTTCGTGACGGTCATGCCATACAGATGGCAAATGCCAAGATTGAGGAAATCAGACAAGGCTTTGTAGATTGGCTCGGACGGACACCCGACACGTTCAAGGAGCAGCTCTCTGACCGTTACAACCGCCTTTTTAACTGCTTTGTGCGTCCCAACTTCGACGGTACGCATCAGTCGTTTCCCGACCTCGACCTTAAAAGATTGGGCATACAAGACCTTTATAAGAGTCAGAAAGATGCCGTGTGGATGCTGAAGACCAATGGAGGTGGTATCTGCGACCACGAGGTCGGTGCAGGTAAGACGCTTATCATGTGTACAGCAGCCTACGAGATGAAGCGGTTGGGATTGGCTAACAAACCGATGATTATTGGACTCAAAGCAAATGTATTCGATATTGCCGACACTTTTCGCAAGGCTTATCCCAATGCCAAGATACTCTATCCGGGAAAGAATGACTTCAGCAAGCAGAATCGCCAACGCATCTTCAATGACATCAAGAATAATGATTGGGACTGCATTATCCTCACGCATGAGCAGTTCGGCATGATACCGCAAGCATTGGAGATACAAGAAGCGATTTTGCAGAAAGAAAAAGATTCTGTAGAAGAAAATCTTGAAGTGCTCCGTATGCAGGGAGCGGACATCTCCCGTGCCATGCTTAAAGGCTTAGAAAAACGTAAGCAGACCTTGGAAGCCAAGTTACAGGACATTCAAGACAGCATTGCCGAGCGCAAGGACGATGCCGTGGACTTTAAGATGATGGGTATTGACCACCTTTTTGTAGATGAAAGCCACCAATTCAAGAACCTGATGTTCAATACTCGCCACGACAGAGTGTCGGGCTTGGGCAATCCGGATGGCTCACAGCGTGCGCTCAATATGCTCTTTGCCATTCGCACCATACAGGAGCGGTCAGGCAAGGACTTGGGAGCAACTTTTCTTTCGGGAACTACTATCAGTAATTCGCTAACAGAATTATATTTGCTCTTCAAATACTTGCGCCCGCAAGCCTTGGAGAAGCAGGGCATTAACAGTTTCGACGCATGGGCTGCGGTCTTTGCCAAGAAGTCCACTGACTATGAGTTTTCCATCACCAATGAGATTATTCAGAAGGAACGCTTCAGAACCTTTATTAAAGTGCCTGAACTTGCCTCGTTCTATGCGGAGATTTGCGATTTCCGCACAGCAAAGGATATAGGCATCGATCGTCCCGAAAAAAACGAGATACTCCATAACATTCCGCCGACACCTGAACAGGAGGAGTTTATCGGCAAGTTGATGGAGTTTGCCAAAAACGGTGATGCCACGCTTTTGGGGCGTGCGCCGTTGAGCGAGAGTGAGGAAAAGGCAAAGATGCTGATTGCAACTGATTACGCCCGCAAAATGAGCCTGGATCTACGCATGATAGACGAAAACGGGTACTCGGATCATATTGACAACAAGGCAAGCCATTGTGCAAAGCTACTTAATGACTACTATCAGAAGTATGATGCACAGAAGGGTACGCAGTTTGTGTTCTCTGACTTGGGTACTTACAAGCCCGGTGGAGACTTTAACATCTATTCTGAAGTGAAGCGAAAATTGGTGGAGGACTATCATATCCCGTCCTACGAGATATGCTTCATTCAGGAGTGCAAGAACGAGAAAGCCAAAAAAGCGATGGTAGATGCGATGAATCGTGGAGACATCCGCATTATCTTCGGTTCTACATCCATGCTTGGAACGGGAGTTAATGCCCAGCAGCGTGCGGTGGCGGTGCATCAACTTGACACACCCTGGCGACCCTCAGATTTAGAACAGCGCAATGGTCGGGCAATCCGTAAAGGCAATATGGTTGCCAAAGAATTTGCGGACAACAAGGTCGATGTGATTATCTATGCCGTGGAGCGGTCGTTGGACAGTTATAAGTTCAACCTACTACATAACAAGCAATTGTTTATCAATCAGTTGAAGACCAATACGCTCGGTAGTCGTACCATTGACGAGGGTTCGATGGACGAGGATAGCGGTATGAACTTTTCAGAGTATGTTGCCGTGCTATCTGGTAATACAGACTTGTTAGAGAAAGCCAAACTCGACAAGAAGATTGCCACGCTGGAATCCGAGCGTAAGAACTTCCTCCGTGAGCGTGATGCCGCAACGGGAAAGTTGGCGGAGATTGACAGTTCCGTATCTTTTCATTCGGACAAGATTAAGGAAGCCAAGGCGGACTTGGCATGCTTTGAGAAGCGTGTCGAGCGTGATAAGGACGGCAATCCTATCAATAAACTTTTCATAAAAGGTGTGGAGGGCAGTACGGATACCAAGGTCATTGCCGCACGCCTGCAGGAGATTAACGACAAGGCACGCACCAAAGGTGAGTACAATAAAATTGGAGAAATTTATGGCTTTTCCATCATGGTGAAAACGGAGAGTACCTCAAAAGATTTGTTTGACTGCTCCGTGAACCGCTTCTTTGTTAAAGGGCAGGAGAGCATCAACTACACCTATAATAATGGTAAGTTGGCTACGGATCCGAAACTTGCGTGTGAGAATTTCTTGGGTGCACTGGGGCGTATCCCCAAGGTAATAGAATCGCACGAGAAGGAGAAAGAGAAGGTTGCAGCCAATAAGGAGATCTACACTGCTATCGCTAATGGAGCGTGGAAGAAAGAGGACGAACTTCACTCGCTCAAAGGGCAGTCGGCAGAGTTGGACAGGAAGATTGCATTAACGCTTTCGGCGGACAAAGAAGATAAAGCGGAACAGGAAAATAGTCTGTCCGGTAATGAGATTTCTACATCAATAGAGAATGCGAATGAACCGACAAAAGAAGCGGATAATCGCTCACAGAGTTTTCGTCCGAAATGGCGGCATTAAAACATCTAATTCCGAAATAATGTGCCCCAAAAGTTTTGTTTCTAACTTTTGGGGCTTTTCTGTAAAACAAAAGAGATTTTCTTTATGAATATTCGTTCTTTCCTAAATGTTTAATTCTCTTGCCGTCCTAAATCAATATTTTCTATCGAGTGGAGAATCTTGGTGAAAGAGGATTTTATATTGTCTGGTGATGGTATCTTACGGTATGCGATTTTAGATAAATTCTCAATATATTTCGGTGTCAGAGAACTCCATATATTTTCAAAGTCTTTTATCAAGGGAGATTGATTTAGGTTGTCCAAAAGCTTCCAGCCTCTTGGCTCATCAAAGGCTTGCTGATCGTGTTTTATCAGTGTTATCAAATCTGACACAAACGCATCGCTGGAAATATAATTTTGTAATTGTTCTATGCTTAGGAGTGCATCCAAATCATAGAAGTGACGTACTTTGGATGTCAATGATGCCAATGGAGTGTCGCTCATTGAAAAACGAATAAGCGATACGACTTTCTCGCATAAAGTTTGTCTGAGTGACAACACATTTAACTCAAAGGGTGTAAGATTATACTGTTCTATAAAGGAACTCATTCCCTTCTTTCTTAGAAATGTAGTTACAAACGGCTCAATTATTCGTATTTCATGGGGAAATGGATTGGCAAATGCACTGATTTCCACTATAATTCTTGCTGGTACAGGGTTGGATAATTCATCTAATCCTACTTGAGTATCGTAGAGAAAAGCTTGTTTTCTATATTTTGATCCTTTGGAAATATCGCTGAAACCTAAATCCCCTTTCAAATTAGCTGTAACTTCTTTCATGAGGTGCGAAAGTAGCATTTTTACTTGATTACCACTCATGTGTTCGCTTATGACAGCAAAATCTACATCCTCGGAAAATCTGTTTATCAGTTGATAAGCCTTAGACAAGGATGTACCACCTTTGAATACTATCTGTTCGGTATAACTACTTTCAGAAAGAGCACGAAGTATGGACGAGATGTAGTAATCCTTCTCTACCAGTTGGATAGGGATGGTGAGTTCCTCAGAAGCGGCATGAAGCAGGTCTCTGAAATTTTCTTTTTCCAAATGCAGTTGTTTGGCTATTGTATGTTCCATTGTTTTTTTGCGAGTGATGGTGAAAGTCCAATCCTAAATTGCGTTAGCGGACTAAGCGATTGATATAATTTATCTGTCAATGATTTGTCAGAAAGCATCGAACCCAGCAGGGCACGAGTTAAAGGAGAGTATTTCATCGAAAGTTCCACTATCCGCTCCTGTTCTTTTTTAGAATAGGCATTTATTAAATTCTTCAAACGAGAATAGGATTGGTCAACAGTCGTATCGGGTATCTTTTTTATCCATTTAAGGCAATCCAACAGGCGTAGCATATCAATAACCTCCTTGTTTATCTCATTCTTTTGTATTACAAACCGAACTGCATACATACCTCGTTTTCTATTTCGACGAGGGAAGTTTGTCCCAATTTCGAGGGTGGTAGATTGCTGTGTGGTAAGTCCCAATAAGTTGAAGGCGTAGAATCCTGTCAGATAACCTATAGGGCGGTTATCTTTGTATAATAAATCCCGAAATCTTTCTTCCATAGTAGGTCCGACTTCTCCGAAAGGTGTTATTTTAGGTTTATAGTAGAGACCCGGACTAAGCCGCTCTATTTCTCCTTTTTCCACAAGTCTTCGTAAAGTCATCACTGCTGCTTGATGCTCGGTGTGCAAAAGCCCTAAGTCTTCTAACTTAAAGACTTTTCCCATTTCAAATTCTGATATTTTTTTCTTGATTCCCTTGCTTGTCATATAAGTCAATCTTGGTGCAAAGATACTAATTTTGTTATGTAACTGCAAGCATTTACATAACAAAATATGCATCCTAATCGTGAAAGATGATTACCAACCGTCACGCTTGCGTAGCATCTCGTCTATTTCTTCACGAAGGAAAAGAAGTCTTCCATTAGCTTTTAGGTATGGTATCTTATGGGCCCAAACCCAGTTGTAAATGGTTTTCTGCTCCACTTTGAGAATTTTCGACACGTCGATGATGTCAAGATACTCTGGTTTAAGAGGCGGATGAATAGTTGTATCAACGGACTGCTCTTTCAGTACGAGTAGTTGGTCGATCTTATTCTCGACAGTTCGCAATCTGTCAAACAATCGCTTGCACCAATCATTCTCTGTTGTTTGTTCTAAGTATGGCATAGTTCACCCTTTTGATAGTTACCATTTGTGTCCTGCGACAATATACGCTGCTCTTTCATATAGGCAATGTACTTCTTTGCTGTTCGGTCTTTGATCTCCATTTCACGCATCAATACATCACATAACTCTTGGTATGAAAGTCTTACTTTAGTACGGAATGCAGATTTTACAACTGACAAAAGTTCATCCGTCTTACGCTTTTCCTTGTCCTCTTTCGATTTTTCACCACGGTAAACGTGCATATCTGCTTGTTTGTCCCAACCGAAAAGTATCATAGGCACATCGAGCGGACTGCCGTCTCGTACTTTCAAAGCCTTAACCACAGAGTATTCGGGGTTGTCGTCTTTCTCAATAGAGAGAATACCCGCAGCCTTACGCTGTAATTCAGATCCAATATGTCCACGCAACTTAATACCGTTAGGAACAAAATGAAGCACGCAAATTATGCAGGTGTTGTAGATTCCTGCCAAGCGATAGAGTTCATCCACAATGGCGATACTGTCCGTTTCGTCATTGGCAGAGCGTATCAAGTCTGCAATTCCATCAATGACTACAAGGTGAATGCCACCGTGCTTGTGATGGAACAAGTCCATGCTCTCACGAATAATCTTCAGCCTGTCCTTGCGGGATAACGATGCCAAGTAGAGCGAATGGTAGAACTCCGGTACGGACTTGACTCCAGCTCGCCGAAGCGTCTTGCCCAAGTTCTTGTGAAGTTGTGCTTCAGATTGTTCCGTATCATAGTGAAGTACGGCTAAACCTTTGGGATTGGCTGTTACCTCCAATCCCAAAGTTTGTTCAGCCTGTAATCGTTCCGCACCAAGTGTGCCGGCAAGGATTGCAGCGATGTAATTACTTTTACCTGTTCCTTCTCCACCAGTGATGCAAAACAGATTATCTTGCGTTCCAAGAGGAACACTATTTACTGCAACCACCGACTTTGATGCATCTGGTGGATTGTCATAGTCTATTTCACAAGATTGCAATATCATCATCGTCTGTGCATACATTTGGGTAAACATATCAGAAAGCAGTGCCTTCAAGTCTTCAGAACCATTGCCTAAGGCAAAGTAATCGGATACATCTTTCTCCGACTTGATACCCGGCAATGGTAAGGTCAGACTCAAAACCTTATATTGGGTAAGTGCCTCTGTTTGCCGTTTGGCTTCCCTTATACCAGTCTCGTCAGAATCGTATAATATAATAATGTGTCGAAAGCGAAGCTGTAGTCCCTCAATGATATTCTCAGGAATCTGTGCCGTCTCACTATTGAAGCAGATGGCATTGAATCCATGAGCGGTTAGAGAAAGAACATCTTTTTCTCCACCTGTGATGAATATCATATCGCCTTTGCTGGGCAACTGCTGGAAGCCAAACACATAGTCGTCCACTTTCTCGCCTCCATAAAGGAAACGTAGCTTGCTTTTAGGGCGATAGACTTTCACAAACTTGCCCATACAGTAAGCAAATATAGGTTCTTCGAGCGTAGATACAAGCGTGAAAGGCTTCCCCTGATTGGAGATAGACTCATAGCGAGTGAGTGCCTTTACATGGAAGCGTTGCAAAGTCTTAGTATCAATACCGTATTGTTGCCAATAGGTCAATCCTTCAATGCTGAAGGATTGCTCAATAAGTTTATACCACTTTCTATCCTCCGGTGTCTTTGCGAAATTAGATGGTTGTGATATGATTGACTTTGGAGGCTTTATTATCATAGTGTGGGGATTACTGCTTTTTTCCCTTTCAATGCTGATATTCAGTTGCAAATCTCGGTTTATGGTTTCAAGCACCTTAACAAAGTCTTTCCTTACATCCAATCCAAGCATTGCCGCAGCAAACCAAAAACAATCACCAGAGTAGGCATCATTGCCAAAATCTTTCATACGGTAGCAGCCGGACTTATTGTCAAGGTAGATATTGCACGATGCACGTCTGTCATCATAAAGTGGATTACGGAAGTTGCGTTTGGGTACAAAGTTGATGGGCATGTAGAAACAGAACACCTCCAGTCCTTTGTTAGTCCGACTTAGTATTTCTTCTTTGATGTTCATAATTCTTCAAATAAGGTTTGAGAATCCCCCATGTAGCCTTTAAGGACACCATCTTTGTAGGCGTTCAGACGTTGTAATGCCTCCAAGCGGCGAAAGCCCTTGAATGTAGCCCTGCCTGTCTTTACCGAAAGGTAGAGTCCCTTGAATGGATAGACCACATGATTACTTGATACATATCGGTAAGGAATAGAGTTAGCCTCCCGCCATCTGGCAAGTGATGCCTTTGATATACCAAGCAGATGCAAGACATCTGCCGTACTTAACTCTATCTTCTCTTCTAATACAGAGTAGTCACGCTTTAGCTCTCTGATAAAGCAGGCTATCTGCCTGAACTCTTCGCGAAGAGTTTGAAACTCATTCATTAGGGAGCGTGTTTCATGGTTTTCCATCATCATTAAGTAAGTTTTGGCAAAGTTCTACAATAGCTGACAGAAATGGTTTCATTAGGTTCTCCTTGTCGTGTCTTGTTAGATACCCTTTGAACTCTTCCATGAAGTTCACTATCTTCATTCCATCACTTGGCATAACCTTCATTAAAACCTTGATAAGTTCATCCCGTTCGATTATTTCATAAAGATTCTTCACATGGGCTTTAGGTTTGGTCATCGACTCTATAGTCCCCAAAGGCAGATGGATGATTAGAACTTCTTTTCCTAAACCTGCTGCACATCTCCGATATGTGCTGAGTCTGATGTCTTTTTCCAGCTTGCAAGCCTTTAGGAAATTAGAATACTCGATGCTACTTGTGTGAGCAGCTTCTTTTGCATTGACGCATGCAAGAGCTAAAGTTTCAAGCGTAGGACTACCGATGTACAGGTGTCCCTTTTGTTTTGAGTCGCTGTTTTTGTTTGCCATAATACATTGATCTATAATGATTATGGCTGCAAAGTTCCTAATGAAATGAGCTTTTAACGGAATATCAAAATACCATTGTCTGGTAATATAATACCATTTTACATATTGAGAAATAACGGTATAAAACACACGGCAGGGACCATCAGTGCAAGGTGCAAGACCTATCTATATATATAGGCTTGCACCTTGCACTGAAAATTGTAGCCAAAGAATCTATAAAACATTTTCTATCAAATATTTGGAGCATGTTCATATTTTTAGTACTTTTGAACCCAAGAAACACAAGAGCGTGTTTCAAGCAGCAGTATCCACGTGTACTCTCAAAATACTCTGTTGTGGCTACAATCTGGCTACACAGAAAAGAAGAAAGTTTATAAAGAACTATGATACAAGGAGATGCAAAGAATATTCATTTCCCTCTCTCTCCGCGAACAAGGGTGTAAATCAGCAGGTTATGCTATTTACACCCTTTATTACACCCCAAAATTGAAAACATAAACCAAGCTCCAATGAGGGGTCAGTCCTAAAACCTCATCGATGAAGTCCTAATCCATATTGAAATTCCATACCTTTTTCAAATCTTTCCGTGAAGTATTTGATTTCTCGTCGGGGAAGTTCTATATTTTCTGCCATATTCTCCCAATACTTCATGTTTCTTGTTACATCCATTATAATGCCTCTTGCGGTTGTTTCATCCAGCATATAAAGCTCATGGGCATTGTAAAGGCTGTTGAGAGAACTATCGTTTGTGTTGGTATCGATAAGCAATGCTTGAAATATACCATTCGTAGGGTTCATGTCGTATGCAGGAGATAATTCCCAACCCTCCCTTCCAAGCAGGAACGAATGATTTCTAAAGTGATCGTCGGTATTACCAATACAGATATTAAAGGCAACACGCTTGTATAGTTCTTCTAAATTAGCCTCTATATGGTTGCCACCTCTTGAAATGATAAAATCCACAATATCCAAATAGCCTTTTCCTGGTCTTTGTCCGTCGCCATCAGTGAAGCCAAGGACGGTGAGAGAAGAAGCTATGTGGATTCTCTTGTTGTCTTCTGTTCTATCAAATCTCTTAGAGAGAAGTATATCTTGACTATTCCCTGCCCTAATTATCTGTGTTTCGGCAACATTGATACCACATTCCTTAGCCATCAGATGAGCGAAATGTTCCCAACGTGACATGTTAATGTCGTCATTGATAGAAGGGAATTTGGCAAGATAAAGATGACCATCACTCTGCACACAAGCCTTTGGACGTTCGCCTTCCATCGAAGAACCTGGCTGGAAAAGCCTTTGTACCCACTTCTTTTCTGGTTCCGAATGCTTATACTCGCTTTTCTCAATCTCTTTAGCAGCTTGTAAAAGTTCTTCAATGTGTATGGCAGGCGGAACACTGTAACCAGGCGTAGAGCTGATTAATGCTCCGCTATCTGAATCCTTAAAGCGAAAACCACCCATACGCAGCTCATCTTCCACGCCTTTGAGTATAGTCCCAATCAGATAAGGTAAGGCCTGCTTTCCCTTCTGTCTATAGTGAAGTACGCAAGTCTATCAATCGCCGCCCCCATCTGTCAGGGAGAGCATCAGAAAAACAACCGAAGATGTGATTATCTCGGCTATATTGTACCCCGGTATATAGGTGGAGGTCTTGCCCAAAGTCAATTTTAGGAAATGTTTTGAGCCAGTTTTTATCAAACTCAAAAGAAAACACATCAGAGCCTCTTAGGTATTCATACCCAAGAGTGCCTACCTTCTCTTCCTTATCCATCCAGTCGAAACTGGCTATCACATCTACTTTTTCCATGTGTTATCTTTTTGAAGCTCGTTTCTTATTCTTAATACCTAAGTCCTGTACCATGTGTCCCAACTCGTCATCTTTTGCCAAGTGAAGAATATCATCTTCGAGTTGCAGGGCATTGAGTACTCTCATTACCACGCCGATTGACACCGTAGGTTCACCTTTCTCCAAACGTGAGAGAGTGAGCCTAGTACATTGCGCACGTTGTGCGACCTGATCCATGGTTAGGTCTCTTCGTAATCGGGCGAGGCGTATTTGCTCTCCCACTACA
>ERZ772957.2400-NODE-2400-length-10853-cov-10.991017_pt1 | contig 10853 bp, 10 predicted proteins | sample MGYA00580682_ERZ772957 | MGnify/ENA primary metagenome ERZ772957 (study PRJEB29015, sample SAMEA2737921) | human oral metagenome | biome: human oral; feature: human-associated habitat; material: dental | place: China | collected 2025 ...
CAGGTGCAACACGGCGCGAGGGTTTCGACAGGAACGCACAGATCTTGATGCTCTTGGGTTTGCGTGCCTGCAGCATCTGTTTCAAATAGTGCATCGTCGTTCCCGAGTCAATAATATCCTCGATAATGATGATGTGTTTCCCCTCAATCGAAAAATCGAGATCCTTGAGGATCTTGACCTGTCCGCTCGACACCGTCGCCTCACCATAGCTGGATACAATCATGAAGTCAAAGGCGACAGGGTGAGTGATGGCACGCACGAGATCCGTGAAAAAGACCGCAGCCCCCTTGAGAATCCCGACACAGTAGACGGTCTCAGACGCATCCTTGTAATCCCGCGCAATCTCTGCGCCAAGTTCCTGTACGCGCGTCCGAATCTCATCCGCCGAGAAACAAATGCGCTCAATATCCTCGCTCATCATTGGCTATCGTCTCCTTCATCATATGCAATACGCAGCACGGGATCGCTCGGGATCGTCACGGGTGCAAGCACGCTGCGCCGCCCGCCCGCAATCCAGAAGATCTCCGATGTCCCCGCGATGGCGAGAAGGGGCAGCGTGTCCCGCTCCTCGCGCGGAATCTTATCATCGATCAGAATATCCTTGAGTTTCCTGCGTCCGACAGGAAGCCGCATATAATCTCCCGCCCGACGCGTCCGCAGCACGAGCGTGGGAAGTGCGGCAGGGTCGGCATAGACCGCCGTCCGTTCCTGTGCTCTGCGCCAATCGTCCGCAGTCATGCGGGACAGTCGGCGCAGATGAAACTCGATGCCCTGAAAATTTATTATAGCATATTCACGGCTTAAAGGAAGTAAAATTTCTTCATTTTCCAAAGGGACTTTCATCGGAGATAATTGCATCAATGTCAGTACACCATAACGTGCAGCGGCATACCATCCGCGCTGCATCTCGACGCGTACTGCATGATCCGCCGAAACAAGAGCACGCAGGCGCTCCTCGTGGAGATAGGAAAAATCCTGTGCCGACCCTGTCTTACGCATCCAGAAAAGGCGCAGAACGCGCCGCTGCATCGCAGCATGAAGGGTACGCAGTACAGCTAGGGAGAGGCCGCCGGGACACGCGGCGCATCCATAGGCATCCTCCGCAAGATGCGTGAGCAGATCCTCCTCCTCCGCCGCAAGCCCGCTGAGCCGTGTGAGTGCATCGCGCACCGCAGGATTGTAGGTATGTGCCAGATACGGCAGGAGTTCGTGCCGCACGCGGTTGCGCCGTGCGTCCAGCGTGTCATTCGTCGCATCATGGCACGGCGTGAGCCCCCGCTCCGCCGCATATCGCGCAAGCTGCACACGCGTCACCGCAAGGAACGGCCGCAGATGCAGCCCGTCCCATTCCCGCATCCCCACAAGCCCCGCAGGGCCCGTCCCGCGCAGGATATGCAGAAGCACCGTCTCCGCGAGATCGTCCGCATGATGCGCGAGTACAACGGCATCACATCCGTGCTCCGCACGAACACGGTGCAGAAAATCATAGCGGCAGATGCGTGCCGCCGTTTCAATCGAGTGTCCGTGTGCACGTGCATAGGCGGGCACATCCCCCGTGCCGAGGACGAACGGAATCCCCCGCGCGGCACAAAATCCGGCGACAAAGCGGGCATCCGCACGCGACTCCGCTCCGCGAATCCCATGTTCATAGTGGGCACATACGAGCTGTGCGCCGTCTGCCACACGCAGGATGTTCAAGACCTCCAAAAGTACAAGTGAATCCGTACCACCGGAACAGGCGACGAGAAGTGCGCGCTGCGGACACAAAAGATCATGTGCCCGCAGTACACGCGCCGTATGTTTTTGTAAATTCATCCTTCGATACAAAAAGGGCACTCCGCATGGAGTGCCCTTTTTCTCCTCACATACTGCATTCCGCCGCGAAGCGGCGCACACAGTTTATCGACACCAGCACGTCCCTGTCATCAGCCGCGGCGTGAGCCGCGTCCGCCCCGCTTGGAGTCCGTCTTGCGGCGCAGGTCGGTCAGTCGTTCGTCACTGTCCTTCAGAAAGCGCGACAGCTTGTCCTCAAAGGAAGGAGACCCCGGCTGCCGCGCGGCGGCATTCCTGCGCATATCACGCGGAGGGCGCGGCGGACGCGCAGGAGCGGCTGACGGCTGCGCCGACACCGCAGATTTTTCCTGCAACGCCTTAATGGAAAGGCCGATCTTTCCGCGCTCGTCCACAGTGAGCACCTTGACCTTGACGGTATCACGCTCCCTGAGGAAATCGTGCACATCGTTTACATAGACATCCGCAACCTCCGAGATGTGGATGAGCCCCGTCTTTCCCTCCGGAAGCTCGACAAAAGCGCCAAAATTGGTGATGCCCGTTACGACACCCTCTACTACACTGCCAACTTCGATGGCCAATACAACTCTTCCCTTCAACTACAAACCGTCGGGGCAGCCCCCGTATTCATTACACGCTCATTATACAGGGCAGAGACACACTGTGTCAAGAAATTCTCAGTTGCCTCCCGCACGTTTTCCGGGGGCATAGGGAAGCTCTCCTGCCCCCGTCATGCCGAGTTCCTCTCGTGCGAGTTTCTCAATGTAGGGCAGCTCATCCAGCCGATTTTTCTCCGCGCGCAGACGGTCATTCTCCGCCTGCGCCGCCGTAAGCCGCTCCGTCGCGAGTACTTGATCCTCGTGTACATGGGAGAGGTAAAAGCCCTGAGAAACGATCATCGAACCGAAATAACCCAGAATCAGCAATACGGTGATGATAAACCAACGCGGCCTCCTAGGCGTTCTTCTCTGTGCCATATACAGTCCCTCTCTCCCTTGTCAGGTGCTCCATCAGCATCGTAGCCACGCGCTGCGCCGCATCCGCGCAGGCACAGTCATGTGCCGCGCGACGCATCTTTGACAGCCGATGCGCCAGAATCTCCTCCACCGCCGCCGCCATCGACTCCCCCGGATGCAGCCACACAGCCGCCCCGCACCGCGTCGCATAGATCGCATTCTCCGTCTCAGGTCCCGGGATCGGATCGTGCAGCAGGAGCGGCAGCCCCGCCGCAAACGCCTCACTGAGTGTCAGCCCTCCCGGCTTCGTGATGAGGAGATCTGCTGCTCGCATGAGTGCGGGAATCGCATCCGTATAGGAAAAGACGTGCATATCATGCCTTGATGTCTCCGCCAAACGACGCGCGTGCATCTCAAGTACAGCATTGTGTCCCGCTGCGACGAGGACGGAAAGCCGCCGCTCCACCGTCTCCACTGCCGCGAGTGTCCGATCAATGCCACCAAGACCCAATCCTCCGCCCATGAGCAGGAGTGTCGGCAGATCCTCAGAAAGTCCGACCGACTCCCGCGCCGTCCGCCGTGTCAGTCCGTCGTCCGCACACGTGATCGGAATGCCCGTCGCATGAACCGTCTGTGGGGCAAATCCGCGCGCCGCCATCTCCGCCGCCATGGATTCGGTCGCAACGAAATAGATATCCACCCCTTGCACGAGCCACATCGTATGCAGCGCATAGTCTGTCATGAGCGCCGCAAGAGAAAAGAAAGAACCGTGCCGCATACGCCAAAGAGCCGCCGCCCCCTCGGGAAAGGGATGGGTCGCAATGACGAGATCGGGGGCATACGCCCTGATGATCCGTCCCATGGTGCGTACCATCACCTGCGCAAATACGCCGCGCACAATGCCGCCGCTCGTCTTTTTCCCGGCGATGCGAAAGAACACATCGTAGAGATCGGGCACAAAGCGCAGCATCATGAGGTAGATCCGCTTCATGAGATAGTGCACGGCGGAAACTTCCCGTGCCATAAAGTCCACCACATCCACCTGCATCGCCCCAGCCTGCGGATGCGACGCAAGTGCCGCGCGGATTGCCTCTGCCGCACGCAGATGCCCGGAGCCGATGGATGCCGTTAGAATGAGAATACGGGCACGTTCCATGCGCCACCTCCTCACACAGTTATGACTATTTTATCACAATTTTGAGCGGCGAACAAAAATTTTTTACGCCGTCAGTCCTCCGTCAACACAGTAGGTGCTTCCCGTCACCCACGATGCAGCGGACGAGGCGAGAAAGGCAATCACAGATGCCGCCTCTGCGGGCGTACCGATGCGTCCCATCGGATAGTGCGCCGCCATCGCCCGCAGCTGTTCCTCGCGTGGCAGATGCGGCGTAAACTGCCGCTCGGTCAGTGGAGTCAGCACATCGGCAGGGGCAACGGCATTCACGCGCACGCTGTCACAAGCAAGTTCCAGTGCAAGCGAACGGGTAAAGGCAACGACCGCCCCCTTCGCCGCCGCATACGCCGCACAGAAATAATTTCCATGCACCCCCGCATCCGAGGCGACGTTGACAATATTTCCGTGCGACACACGCAAATACGGCAGTGCCGCCTGCGTCAGATAAAACGTCCCCTTGACATTCGTTGCGATCAGCTCCTCAAGCATCCCCTCCGTGAGATCATCAAGAGCCCCCTCCCGATAGATTCCCGCAGAGTTCACGAGAACGTCGATTCCGCCGCAGGTACGGTTCGTCTCCTGTACCGCCTGCGCACAGTCTGCACGCAGACGCACATCCCCCTGCACAAAGTGTGCCCGCGCTCCTGCTGCAAGCACGGCAAGCGCACGCGCCCCGCGCTCCACATCGCGCCCCATGAGCGCGACACGCGCCCCACCCGCAAGAAAGAGTTCTGCCGCCGCAAGTCCGATGCCCGACGTACCGCCTGAGATTAACACTGACCTCCCTGCAAATGCCTCATAGGAAAAAAATCTCGTTTCCATATCCTCCTCCGTGAAACAAAAAACCGGACTCCCTCATAGGAAGCCCGGTCATCGTACAAAATCAGTTCACACCGTTCACAGAGTCCTTCAGAGCCTTGCCAGCCTTGAACACAGGCGACTTCGATGCCGGAATGTCGATCTCCTCGCCCGACTGCGGGTTACGACCCTTGCGCGCCTTACGCCCCTTCACCTCAAATGTGCCGAAACCGATCAGCTGAATCTTGTCGCCCTCGGCAAGTGCGCTCTTGATCGTCTCAAAAACTGCGTTGACCGCCTTTTCTGCGTCCTTCTTCGTCAGACTTGCCTGCTCTGCTACGTTTGCGACCAATTCCTGCTTGTTCAAAGTAGCATCCTCCTTTAGATCATTTCTATTTTCTTAGCGACCACAGGGTCGCACTGTCATGAGAGAATTTAACAGAATTACCTAGAAAAATCAAGGGGAAAATCGAAAAAAAGCGTTTTTTCCCTAAAAACACAGGTTGTTTTATCTTTTTTCCCAATAAGAAGGGGTATACGGAATGAAAAGAGAGGTCAGATGGTCAATGTCATCCTGCCAATCCAATTCGAAGAGAGGAACACGGCGCACACTCTGATCGGGAAGTGCGAGATGGTGCAGATAGATGACCTCCTGCGTATCGGAGAACTGCTCCATCAGAAGAATCTTGAGATTCGAGGCAAGCTCACGCGAATAGAGCTGTGTGATGACGAGATCCTGCGCCGGCGGTGCTGCGACTGCCTCCTCATCCATGGCATCTACAATCGAAAGTCCATGTACGGGATCAATCCCCAGCGTCGCAAAAATGGTCTCCAAGAAGCTCATCGCGGGCAGGATCTCAAGCGGTAACCCATCCTCTATCGCGCGTTCGCGCAGCAGCTGCACCGTACGCTCGGCAACAAAGGGACTGCCCGGAACGAGATAGAGCACATCACACTCCTGTATGCGTGTCAGGAGGTCGTCAACGATGCGCTCATAGAGCAGGTCAAAATCATCCGCTTCCTCGTAGAACGCATCGTATGTCTCATACGAGATCCCCGCCGCATCCAGACCCTCCACCGTCGGATGGATGCGCGTACGCAGGATAACGTGCTCCGCCGCCTCGATCCGCGCCCATGTCTCTCGCGTGATCAGCCCCGCATCCCCGGGTCCAAGTCCCGCCACAGTCAGTTTATAGTCAGCCATTCGTCACTCTCCACTCACCATCTTTACAATTCCAAGTGCCGTGTCCAAGATCTCCCCGCGCTCCTTCGGCAGAAGTCGGATGCGGTAGCCATCCCCCTCGGACAGAGGTCCAACGCGCCGGCCATAGGCGCGATCCAGGCGCATGAGCGCCGGCAGCGGCAGCTTCCCGCCCTCGGGGAGCGCGAGTTCCAACGCATCCCCCTTTGCCGCAACACTGCGTGCGCCAAAGGTGCGTGCATAGTTCTTGATGCGTGCAATATCGAGGAGTGCGAGCACGGGCTTCGTCGGTTCGCCAAAGCGATCAATCAGTTCGTCCAGAAGTACATCCAGATCCTCATTCGTCCGCACGGCAGCAATCTTTTGATAGATCTCGATCTTGTGCATCGCATCGTCGATGTAGCCGCCATCGATATATGCCTCCACAGGCAGATCAATAACCGTCTCGACGGGCGGCGGCGCAGGTGCCTCACCCTTCTTACGTGCAACGGCTTCCTCCAGCAGCTTTACATACATCTCAAAGCCGACCCCTGCGATGTGTCCATGCTGCTGTGCGCCGAGGAGACTGCCCGCGCCGCGGATCTCAAGGTCACGCATGGCGATTTTAAACCCCGAGCCGAGCTGCGCAAACTCCTTCATCGCCTGCAGCCGTTTCTCTGCCGTCTCACTGAGCACCTTGTCGCGCCGATAGGTGAAATAGGCAAACGCCATCGCTGCTGAGCGACCCACGCGCCCGCGCATCTGATAGAGCTGCGAGAGACCGAAGCGGTCAGCATCATAGACAATGATCGTATTCGCGTTGGCAACGTCAATGCCATTCTCTATGATGCTCGTCGCGAGCAGGATGTCATAATGTCCCTCGTAGAAGTCCATCATGACCTGCTCCAATATATCCTCGTTCATCTGCCCGTGCGCCGATGCGATCCGCGCCTCGGGGACAAGGCGGAGCAAATGCTCGCGCATACGGTCGATGCTCTCCACGCGATTGTAGATGAAATAGATCTGTCCGCCCCGCGCAAGTTCACGCTCAATCGCACCGCGGATCGTCGCATCACTACTCTCCACCACATAGGACTGGACAGGCAGACGATCTGCAGGTGCGGTCTCGATGATGCTCATATCGCGTGCACCCGCGAGTGACATATGCAGCGTACGCGGAATCGGTGTCGCCGAGAGCGTCAGCACATCGACTCCCGCCGCAAATTCCTTGATCTTTTCCTTCTGGGTGACACCAAACCGCTGCTCCTCGTCCACAATCAAAAGGCCGAGATTTTGAAAGCGCACACGCTTCCGATTGAGAATGGCGTGTGTGCCGATGAGGATGTCCACGCGTCCGCGCGACACCTCATGCAGCGTCGCCGCCTGCTCCCGCAGCGAACGAAAACGGCAGACCACATCCACCTTCGGCGCAAAGTCGGCAAACCGCGCGGCAAATGTCTGGTAGTGCTGCTGGGCAAGCACGGTCGTCGGCACGAGCACAGCGACCTGATAGCCATCCATTGCCGCCTTGAATGCCGCACGCACAGCGACCTCCGTCTTGCCGAAGCCCACATCGCCGCACAGCAGACGATCCATGGGCTTATCGCTCTCCATATCACGCTTGATCTCGGCGATGGCACGTAGCTGATCCTCTGTTTCCTCGTAGGGAAACGCCTCCTCAAACTCGTGCTGCATGGCATCGTCAGGCGTAAAGGCGTGCCCCCGCGCAAGCTGCCGCGCGGCATAGAGTTCTAGCAGATGATCGGCGATATCCTCCACGGACTTCTGCGCCTTCGCACGCGCACGCGCCCAGTCTGCCGTCCCCATGCGGTGCAGACGCGGCGCAGCCCCCTCTGCACCAATGTATTTTTGCAGAAGCCCCACCTGATCTGTCGGCACAAAGAGCTTATCGTCCCCACCGTACAGGATGCGCAAATAGTCGCGATGAACCCCTGCCACCTCGAGCGTCTCCACACCGAGATACTTCCCGATGCCATGTGATACATGGACAACATAGTCGCCCGGCGCAATCTCACGAAAGTGACGGATGCGTTCCCCCGCGGAGGGTGTTCTGCGCAACTTCGCCTTATGTCGCCCGAAGATGTCCTGCTCCGTGAGTACAGCAACGCGCGCACGGCTCAGTTCAAATCCCGCGCGCAGCGCCCCCGAGGTAACGAGCACCGCCTCTTTTGCCGCTGCACCATCCTGACGCAGTACAACAGCCGGAATCTTCCATCCCGTCAGCATATCGCGCACAAGATTCGCCCGCTCCACGCCGCCCGCGAGAATGAGTACCCGCGTCCCATCCGCAAGATAGCGGCGCAGCTCCCCCTCAAGCAGGGCAAATTGACGCTGGAATGCCGTCATTGGCACCATTTCAAAGCCGATCAGGGCGGCGGGTGTACAGGCGGGAAAGGAACGGCTCATGAGTGCGGCAAAGACTTCATGCCCTGCCGCTCCTGCTGCAGCGAGATCTTCCCATGAGAACAGGCGGGCAGCACGCACCACATCCTCCTGTACGGCATCCGAAAGCGCCGACATAAGGCGGGAGGGCTCGTCAAAGAGCGTCATCCCTTCCGTTCCGAGATACGACAAAAAGCACGCCTCCCCCTCGTCGTCCGCTGCGCGCAGCGGCATGACGGAAGCCGTGCCAATATTCTTGATCGAGCGTTTGGTCAGGGGATCGAACTCGCGCATGGAGTCGATCTCTGTATCGAAAAATTCGACACGAATCGGAGAGAGTGTATTGATCGGAAAGATGTCGACGATGCCGCCGCGTACACTGAACTGCCCGACGTGCTCCACCTCGGGGGCGTGCGCGTAGCCGAGTGCCGCCAATCGTTCGATCAGTGCCTCACGCGGCAGCTGTTCCCCGAGCCGCAGAGAGAGTGCCGCACGCGAGAACTCCGCCGTACTCAGCCCCTTCTGCGCCGCCGCCCCGATGTCCGCAAGCACAATGATCGGCTCATGGCGCAGAAGGCGTGCGAGAATGTTCATCCGCTGCGCCGAACGTTCCACGCCCTTTGTAGCACCGGACGCAGCAAAATCCATGCGATCCAGTTCCGGCAGCTCATAGACATCCGCCTCGGGCAGCAGTGCCGCCAGATCCTCCTGCCATCCGCGCAGCGCCTCGCGCCCGCTCGTCACAATGGCAAGCGGGCGCGGATGTTCGTCGTAGGCAGCGGCAATGGCGGCGTGCTTCATCGAGCCGGCAAAACCGTATGCAAGTGTCTGCTGCGGAGCAGCGGTCAGGGTCTCCACGAGCTTCCCGACCGCACGGTCCGCACGCAGTACGGAAAAAAATGTATTCATTTGGGAACAACAGCCAGTGCCGCACGCACAAAGCCCGCAAAAAGCGGGTGCGGATGATTCGGGCGCGACTTGAGTTCCGGATGGAACTGCGAGGCGACGAACCACGGATGATCCGCGATCTCCACGACCTCGACGAGTCGGTTGTCCGGGCTCGTGCCCGCGATGACAAGCCCCTTCTCCTCAAGACGGGCACGGTAGTCATTGTTGAACTCGAAACGGTGACGGTGTCGTTCACTGATCTCACCCGCACCGTACGCCTCACGCGAACGCGAGCCGTCCGCAAGGATGCAGGGGTATGCACCAAGGCGCATCGTACCGCCCTTCTCCTCCACATCCTGCTGATCTTCCATCAGTGCGATGACAGGGTACGGTGTCTCGGGAACAAACTCCGTGCTGTGTGCGTTCGCAAACCCGGCAACATGGCGTGCAAACTCAATCACGGCACACTGCATCCCAAGACAGAGCCCGAGGAACGGGATGGCGTGCTCACGCGCATAGCGGATTGCACAGATCTTGCCCTCAACGCCTCGATCGCCGAAGCCTCCGGGCACGAGAATGCCCTTGCAGCCGGCAAAGAGTTCGTCGAGATCCGCATTTGGATCTTCCAGTTCCTCCGCATTGATCCATGTGATTTTCACCTGCGCATCATTTTCGATGCCGCCATGATGAAGTGCCTCTGTCACGGACATATAGGCATCGGGCAGCGCGACGTATTTGCCGACAACGGCGATCTTCACCTTTTTCGCAGGATGGTTGATCTTAAAGACCATCTTCTCCCACGCTTCCATGTTGGATGGGTCAAAGTCCATCTCCATCTTTTCAAGGACAATGCGATCCAGCCCCTCCTGCTGCATCATGAGAGGAACCTCGTAGATCGTCGATGCCGTACGGTTCTCAATGACCGCATCCGCATCCACATCGCAGAACAGTGCGATTTTCTCCTTCATCTCGCGCGGGATCGGCTGCTCCGTGCGACAGACGAGGATATCCGGCTGAATACCGATGGCGCGGAGCTCCTTGACGCTGTGCTGCGTCGGCTTCGTCTTGAGCTCTCCCGCCGCCCCAATGTAGGGGAGCAGTGTCACATGGATGTAGAGTGCGTCATTCTTGCCGACTTCCTTCTTGACCTGGCGAATCGCCTCCAGGAACGGCAGACTCTCGATGTCGCCGACCGTGCCGCCGATCTCCGTGATGACCACATCGGCGTTATCCGCCTTCGCCACATCGTAGACACGCTGCTTGATCTCATTTGTGATATGCGGGATCACCTGCACCGTTGAGCCGAGGTAGTCGCCGTGACGCTCCTTGTTGAGCACCGACCAGTAGACCTTGCCGCTCGTGATATTCGAGCGTTTCGTGAGATTGATGTCGATGAAACGCTCGTAATGTCCGAGATCGAGATCCGTCTCCGCGCCGTCATCGGTCACAAAAACCTCCCCATGCTGATAGGGGCTCATCGTGCCTGGATCAATGTTGATGTAGGGATCGAATTTCTGAATCGTGACCTTCAACCCACGATTTTTGAGCAGGCGGCCGAGCGACGCCGCTGTTATGCCCTTGCCGAGCGATGAGACCACGCCGCCCGTGACGAAAATATATTTTGCCATGTCGTTCCTCCGCACATCCCTGTTTCAGTTCTGGA
>ERZ772957.2402-NODE-2402-length-10853-cov-4.228653_pt1 | contig 10853 bp, 3 predicted proteins | sample MGYA00580682_ERZ772957 | MGnify/ENA primary metagenome ERZ772957 (study PRJEB29015, sample SAMEA2737921) | human oral metagenome | biome: human oral; feature: human-associated habitat; material: dental | place: China | collected 2025 ...
CGACAAGCTGCTCAAAGAGCGTCATGCAGGAAGCCCAGATCTGACGATGCGCCGCAGCATCCGCGAGACGCCCCTCCTCATCTGCCGCTGTCCGCCACGCATCGAGTGTCTGCTGCGCCCCCAACTGATCGAGAAAGTCATAGAGTGCACGCGTGCGCTCATATGCCGTGCTCTGCTCGCTCGAAAGGTGCTGCGTCAGGATGGAGAGCGGTGCGGCAATGCGTCTGCGCATTGCGTCAAGGGCGAGCTCCTCGGCAATGCGCAGGGCGTTCTGCTCGGTTCCCATCTCCTCATCTGGGATTGCGCGGCGGACGAAGTTCCACTCGTCCGTCATCGTCCACTGACGCTCGGTACGGATGCCAAACGCAATACAGTAGTTCTCGAGCCGATCCACGGCTTCCTGCCAGTCGCCGCAGTCAAAGAGTTCGTCTTCTTCCGCTGCGCTCTCTGCTGCGTCTGCGGTGACGGGAAAGAATCCTGTGCGCAGAGCACGGAATACGCTGTCATAGCCCCAGCCGCGCCACGCTGTCTGTGCTGCAGCGCGCAGCAGTTCGGCGAGCGGGTGATGTGTACTGGGGCGTTTTGCATCTAGATAGCATGGAATCCCGCAGTCCGTCAATGCCTGTGTCAGGAGTTCCCCGTAGGTATCTATATCGCGCACGAGTACTGCAATCTCGCGATAGCGGTACTCTTTTTCGCGTGCGAGGCGGAGGATGTCCGCCGCCACGGATTCCGCCTCAAGGCGCGGATTCGCAGCCTCCACGAGTCTCAGCGCATCGTCTGTGACAGGGGCAAGGCGCTCGTGACCGAACAGCTTCGCCTCGACCGCTCTGAGCGCGTCACTCTGCGCGCGGTGTTGTTCCTGCATCAGTCGGATGGTGGGAACGGCAGACGGCTCGAGCTCCGTGAGAATCTCCGTCAGCGCGTTCATGGTCTGATAGCTGCGTGCAAATAGCCCCGTGTCCAATTTATTTTCGGGTAAATTCGTACGCACGCGATCACCCTCACGCCGTCCGTCCATCGTCAGGCTGATGTGAATCATGTCTGCCGTCTGAAAGAGTGCACGAAAGACAGCCAGCTCCTGCGGATTGAAGAAATCGAATCCGTCGACCCAGATCTCAGCACCGTGCAGAAAGGGCGCATCCGCAAGCTGCTGTGCAAGCCGCTCCATCCGATCTGTCTGATCGGTCAGCCGCCCCTCCATGCGCGCGGACAGTTCGTCCATGATGAGCGCAAGTTCCTTTAGTTTCTGAGGCAGCCGCCCCGCGCTGTCTCCGCTTTGATCGGCAGTATCGCGCAGAATCTCCGGGCTCAGGCGGTAGCGTCTGAGCTCGGCGATGGTGCGCGCCAATGTCTCTGTAAAGCCGCGCTTTGTGACGGAGCGCGCAAAGACAGAGAAATGATCCCTGTGCCTCAGCAGGATATCCTTCAGGAGGATGCGGCGTCCGATCTCGCTGATGCGCGGAAGATGCGCCCCACCAGTTTCTAGGAGAACCTGTCGCGCAAGGCGGCGAAAACCGAACACATAGGCCTGCAAAAAGCCCGCGCTGTCTGTCAGGGTCTCTGCCAATGCGCGCTCTGCTGCATAGGTCATATGCTCCGGCACGAGGAGGATGCGCTGTCTGCCGAGCGGCTCGCGCATCAAAGCCTCCGTCATCGCCGCAAGACAGGCGTGTGTCTTGCCCGTGCCCGCGCGCCCGATGATGAACTCCAGTCCTGCCGTCATAATGCCTCCGCTCCGCCCTGTGTAAAGCGCGCCCTGCTGCCGTTTGCCGTGCGCATGACCTCAAGATGCACGGGAATGCGTGCGCGCAGCTCCTCTACGTGCGAGATGATGGCGACGAGTCGTCCCCCCTCCTGTTGCACCTCGAGCAGGGCGCGAATGGCGACATCCAGCGTCTCGCTGTCGAGCGAGCCGAAGCCCTCGTCGATGAAGATCATGTCGAGGTGCATGCCGCCCGCATAGTGCTGGACGACATCCGAAAGGCCGAGCGCAAGCGCCAAAGATGCGAGAAAGGTCTCCCCGCCGGACAGCGTGCGCGAGACGCGCGGAAGCCCAGTATACTCATCGAATACGTCGATTTCCAGTCCCCACCATTTATTTCTGTGACCGCCCTCGCCGTGTACGAGACGATAACGTCCGCGGCTCATCACGACGAGGCGTGCATTTGCCGCCTCGATGACATCGCTCAGAATCGAACGCAGGACGTAGGTCTGAAAATGTACCTGATAGGGCGCCTTTGCCGCCGCCACATTCGCAAGTCTGCCAATGACGCGGTATCGCTCTGCACGCGCCGCCCCCGCCTTCTCGAGCACATCGATCTCGTTCATCATGCGCGTGAGTGCGTCCCGCCGCTCCGTACGGATGCCCTGCTCCCGCGCCTGATCGCGCACCGCCTGATCGGCGGCTGCCTCTGCCGCCGTGAGCGCAGCCATATCGGGAGGCGTCAGCCCCTCTGCGGCCGCTTTTGCCGTATTCAGAAGCTCTGCTGCGGTCTTGTAGTCGGTCTCATAGGCGTTGATCCGCTCTTGTACCGCTTTCAGATGCTTGCTGTCCGACCACTTACCTGCGATTGCCGCATGGTATTCCTCCTCGGAGGAGAATCCCGCCTGTGTGCGTGCAGCGGCATATTCACTCTGCGCCGTCTGCGCTGTCTGCATCGACTCTGTGTGGGCACGCTGTGCGGCAGTATGTGTGCTCTCCGCACCTGCACGGGCGGCCGCGGACTCCTTCTCCTTTTCCCGCGCCGCATCGTATGCGTGCTTTTGCTGCGCGACCTCCGCAGTCAGCCGCTGAATTTCGGGGGCGATCTTCGCGTAGTCACGATATTCCTCGGGCAGCTCTGCCTCGAGCGCCGCCTGCTCTCCCTCGCGTGTACGCAGAAGGTCGCGCTGCTTCTGTGCATCGGCAGTTTTCTTCTCCTGCTCCGCGCGCATGGATTCAAGCCTCGCCTGCTGCGTGCCGCGCTGCGTTGTTCGTTCCGTATACTCCTTTTCGGCGTGCCTTAATTGCGCGTTGTGCTGCTCTGTCCGCTGTGCCATTCTTTCGATTGTATCTGACACTAGAAGTTCATCCAGAAGTTCCTGTTCCTGTGTGTGGCTCTGGTTTACGCGCGCGTACTTCTCTTTTGCTTCCTCCAGCTTCCGTGCGGCGCTCTGCGCATTCTGTTCGGCAGCGTCCACTGCCTTTGCACAGGCCTCCACCTCCTGCTCGGAGGGAATGTCCTCTGCGTGCATTGCAGGGCTGGGATGCGACAGTGCGCCACAGACGGGACACGGTGTGCCGTCCTCAAGCGTCTCGGCAAGGCGCGCCGCACTGCCGAGATCGTAGAGCGTCTGCATCTGGCGCAGCTTTGTCTTGACTTGCGCCAGCTGCTGCGAGGCGTCCTTCACAGTCTGTTGCGCCTCTTCCTGCTGCGTGCGGAGCTTAGATTCCTGTGCAGTCAGCGCAGTGATGCGGGCTGCGGCGCTCTGACAGCGTTTCAGGCGATCCTGTTCGTGCTGAAGCGCCTCCTTGCCTGCCAATAGCTTTTCAAGTGCGGCAATGCGCTCCTCATTCTCCTTGCATTCAGCTGTCAGCTTTTCAATGGCATCTGCAGCCGTCTTTTTTTCCTCTTCGAGATGATCTGCGTGCGCGCGCAACTCCTCTGCCGATGCGCGGCAGTCCCGAAGTTTTTGTGCACGCTCCGCATAGTTCGAGAGCAGCTGAATGCGCTCCGTTTTTTTCGTGCGCTCCGGCTCGGCTTCCTCTGCTGCTGTCAGCGCCTCCTTTGCCGTGTGGAGCGCCGTCTGTGCCGCAGTCAGACGCAGGGCGGCGTCCTTCAGCTCCCCCGCTCTCGTCTTCTCCTGCTCCGCTGCCTGTACGGCTGCGTTCTCCTTGTAGATGACGGGCTGGGCACGCTGCGCGCGTTCCAGACGCATGCGAAAATCCGCGACCGATTTTTCCTGTGCCTGCTTTTCCCCAAAGCGTTTCTGCGCCTCGGCAAGCTCCTGTAGTTTTTGCTGCGCCGCCGCCCCAGCCTCACGCGCGTGGCGTGCCGCGCGCTGCTTCTCCTCCAGTATCTTGATCTCTGCGGCATGGCTGTCAATCACCGCATTCAGTTCTGCGACGTGCGCGCGCAGGTCATCGAGGCTGTTCAGATTTTCCCCGTGCAGCATATGGTCGATGCGCGCACGCTCCTCGTTTGCAGCGCGCTCGAGCTGCAGAGACTCCTGCAGCAGAGCCTCCTCGATGCGTTGATAGCGCTCCGTGCGAAAGATGCGCTGCATGATGGCGCTGCGATCCTTGACCTCGGCGAGCAGGAATCGCTGAAACTGCCCCTGCGGGAGGAGGACGACCTGACGGAATTGATCGGCATCAAAGCCAATCAGCTCTCCGATGCGATTCGATACCTCTGTCACATTCGACGCGAGCAGGACTTCCTCTCCATCCTCCCCCTCGTCAGGGAGGCGGTAGAGCTGACCCGTCGGTGGACGGCGCGTCATCTTCCCGCGTGACATGCGCTCATATGTCGGTGAGCGCAGGACGCGATAGCGGCGGCGTCCGAGCGCAAAGACGTACTCCACCTCTGTCGTCCGCTCCGGCGGTGCAGTGGCAGAGCGCAGCGTTGTTCCCTCTCGGACATTGCCGCTGGATTCGCCGTATAGTGCAAATACAATAGCGTCGAGAATCGTGGTCTTTCCTGCTCCCGTTGCGCCATGAATGAGTACAAACGGCGCATCTGCAAGCGCAGTCTCAAAGTCCAGCACCTGCTCCTCCACATAGGAGCCGATATGCCGCAAGCCCCTATCATAGGATTAATCTTTTTGTCTTTCGACATAAAACGATTTATCAGTTTGGCAAAAAGTACACCGCCGGCGGTATCGAACACGAAGGCGACGATGCCGAGCCCGAGTATCATAAGTGTACTCAGTTGTACGAATTTCTCGCCCGTCATAGTGCTTGCGTTAGTGATACCGAGCAGTATGGTGACGAGGTTTGCAAGTTCTTTCTGTGCCGTCTGCGACAGGCTGTTGAGCACACCGCACTCGCGGATAAGGTTGCCAAACATAAGGAAGCCTATCAGAGCCAGCGACGAAGGAGCGATAAGCCCCGCCAGCACGGTAACGGCGATAGGGAATATTATGAGAGCCGTACGTGATGCCCGCTTGTTGGCATCGAACTTCATACGTATTTTACGTTCTTTCTCCGACGTGAGTGCTTTGATGACAGGTGGTTGTATTATCGGCACCAGAGCCATATACGAATATGCCGCCACAGAGATAGGTCCCAGCAGGTCGCGAGCCATCTGCGTAGCTACTATTATCGACGTAGGTCCGTCGGCAGCTCCGATGATACCGATAGAAGCCGCCTGTTTGATGTCGAAGCCCATCAGTGTGGCAAGCACCATCGTCATAAAGATACCGAACTGTGCCGCCGCTCCGAAAAGCAACAGTATCGGTCGCTGAAAGAGCGGCGAGAAATCTATCATCGCTCCGATAGCCACGAATATCAGCAGCGGGAACACCTCTGTTATGATACCGGCGCCGAAGAATACGTTGAGCGGTCCTAAGACTTCGCCCTGTGTGAGCACAGCCGAAAACGGTATGTTTACCAATATCGTGCCGAACCCTATCGGAAGCAGTAGCGTCGGTTCGTACTGCTTTCGTATCGCCAGAAAAATCAGTGTGAGCCCTATGGCTATCATCACCATATTTTTCCAAGACATTCCTGCAATAGCAGGCAATAACTGTTGAAAATCCATATCGTTTATTATAATTATATTTGTTTAAAGTCCTGATTATTCGCTTTGTGTCGCAGATGTATCTTTTGCCTCTTTTATCTCCTTTATCTCTTTTTTGAGCTTCTTTATCTTGTGAGTGTCGGCAATGATGATAGACATCAATACAGACAGCGTCAGCGTGCCGATGATTACTGCCAGCGATATCCACGAATGTGAGGCGAAAAACTCCTCTATGGGCGAAAAAGCACACAGCAACATCTTGACCCCGATAAAGAATAAGATAAAGCTCACGCCGTGTTTGAGGAAACGGAACATACCCATTATTCCTTTGAGGGCAAAAAACAACGATATAAGCCCCATCACTGCAAAGACATTGGAGGTAACCGCCAAGAAGTTCTCCTCCGACGCCGAGAGTATACCCGAACCACCCTCTTTGATGACGCCTATGATGGCAGGTATGGAGTCTACCGCAAACAGTACGTCGGTAGAACCTATCACCAGAAACACGAGGAATACCATAGTGATGTGCAACTTACCGTTTATACGGGCAAAAAAGTGACTCGCCTCCGTATCGGGGACTACCGGAAATATCTTCGATGCCGCCTTGTAGAGGAAGTTGGACTTGGGGTCTACCTGGTCGTCTTCACCTGCAAAAGCCATTTTGTATGCCGTCCATAGCAGTATCACCCCGAAGATGTATATAATCCAATGAAACCGCTGCACTAAACCCATTCCCAGCAAAATAAACAATATCCTCAGCACGATGGATAACAGTATACCCAGATGCAGCAGACGCGGCTGATTCTTCTGGCTGACGCCCATCAGCGAAAATATCATTATAAAAACAAACAGGTTATCGACCGAAAGCGAATACTCTGTCAGATAACCTGCCAAAAACTTGATACCCATCGTGTGGGCAGTATTGCCTGCGGTGTCGGGATTCTGTGGGAAAAAGAAAAACAACGATGCACCGAATAGCAGTGCTATCGAAATCCATATCCCCGTCCAACCCAACGAAGCCTTTACGCTTACAGTACCTTTCCTGTGGTCTGTAACATACATATCTATTATAAATACAGTTATAAAAATGGCTATAAATATCAGCCAGTACAATAACATCGTGCTCATATAAATTTGATTGATTTATGCTTTTGAAAATATACGAATTGCTGTTTCCGAAAAAACGATGCAAAGTTATATTTTTTTCCTTATAAACGCAAAATGTAATTTGTCGGTCTCCGTACCGAATAACCAATAAATAGATTACCTAAGTATGTTTTTGTGTATATAACAGATATTGTACAATTTGCATTCCAACTCAAAAAAAACGATACCGCCCCCAAAACACAATAATACGTGAGGGTACAACTATCTCCATTGCATTCAGACTTTCAAATGCAAGAGCAAACAAAAGAGGGCTGTCGCTATATGTTTCTCAGCGACAACCCTCTTTCTATTTATAGATATATAGCTCTATCGAGCATAATCTATCTCTTCTTTATTACCAGACGTTCTACCAAGGTAATACTATCGGATACGATACGTACGGTATATACTCCTTCGGCAAACGACGATACGTCTATCGATATGCTATTGTTACCATCGGCTATAACATAACGTCCTACGGTCTTACCCATCATATCGACAACTGTCACTTCGGCAGCCCCCGACAAGCTCGGTACATCTACATTTACGACCGTATGAGCGGGGTTCGGGTAGATATTTGCGCCATAGGATGCTTCGTCTAAGTCGGTTGTCTTTAGTGTTTTGAACGTCAGTATTTCGCCTTTAGTCATAGGATACGACTTGGTAATTGCATAAGCATAGAATTGGTATTCGGTATTAATTCCAAGTCCCGTAAGATTGGCGTTAGATGTCTTCTGCCAGTCTGTTTCACTCGATTTTTTGTAATACCAACCCTCTTCTAAGATAGGTTCGGTACCAATAGTAACCACCTTACGCAGTGTCGCTGCATAGGTACCGATAGCCGTAGCTGCAAGTGTCTTCACTGTCGGCGGAGTATGCGACGTTGTGGTAAACTGCAATGTAGCTCCCTTGTAGCCATCGGAGTTGATAGCTGTCGTAGCATAAGCATAGAACTCATACTGCGTACTATGTTCTAAGGTATTGAGCAGACCGTCGGATGACATGTACCAATTGGATTCGCCCACCTTATGCCACTTCCAGCCTTCGGTCAATACCGGTTCCGACGGGTCGCCTACGACACTCTTTTTCAGAGTAGCCGAGTTCTGAGATACGTTCGTAGCCGGCTGTGTAGTAACAATAGGATGTATCGGTGCCGCTCCCGTAGTAGTGAACGACAGAGTATCGCCCCTATATATCTTATTATCGGCTTCGGCATAAGCATAGAACTTATAGACGGTACCTCTTATAAGTCCGGTGATAATACTATCTGTAGTAGGTTGCCATCTTGCACCCTCGTTGTCGGCTCGGTAGAAGAAACCGTGACTTGTAACTTCCATATCGCCTTCGGATAGTATCTTATGCAGATGAGCGGTATTGTCCGTGATATTGTCTGCTTCAAGAGTTTTTACCTTAGGCGGCTTAATTACAACTTCGTACACCTCGATATTGTCGATATGCAAATCTATATCGGCATCGGAAGATCCGGAACCCACCGTCGACTCGGCATAGAAGGCTATCTTCACTATTTTTCCGGCGTAGTTTTCCAGAGGTATAATGATTTGATTTACTCCGTTTGTAATATCGTTCAGTACGTGGTTGCCCGTGCCGTCGTTGCTCCACACGGTAGCGTTTGTTTGCGACCATGTAAGCCCTCCGTCGTCGGATATTATTACCATAAACTTATCGTCTGACCTCGCCGTTCCCGATGCCGGGGCTCCACTTTCGTAGTTTGTGAGCGATACGTCGAACTTGAGATTTGAATTTTGAGGCAGTTGTATCCTTGGAGTTATCAACCACGAACTAACATCAGTACCATATATGTTTACCTTGGCTTTACCGCCCGTATTCAGACCGTAGATGTTGTCGCTATAGTTCCAACCGCCACCGGTTTCGCCGAATTTCGCTCCGCCGAATATATTGGAAGCCTTAGCATGATACTTCTGCCAACAATCGGGCGGGAAGTCGTAGGAGATGCTGTTGAAGTCTTCTTTGAACGGTAATGTCCTTGCCGTACAAGGTGTTGCAAACGACTTTGTCAATGTCCAGAAACTTGAGTCGGTAGCAGAACATATAGACTTTATCCTCAATTCATAAGCAGTCTGTGGCGATAAACCTCTTATAGTATCTGTCGGCATGCCCGATACGTTTTGAGTATTCCACGTAGCAGAACCTCTTTCTCTATACTGCAATACCCAAGCCGATTCGTGACCACCTGCCGACCAGTTTACTACGACTGTTTTAGCGGTAGGATCGTCGGTCGGTTCGATAGTAACCGTATTTATATTAGGCTTCCGACAGTTTGGAGACTTATATATAGAGAGGTTATCTATACCATACTGTCTATTATCGTCGGTACTCGACACGGTCTGACGGAATGCAATATAGTGCTTACCGTTAGGTGCAGAGGCAAGCGATAAATTTAATCTCTCGAATTGTTCATCTTGAGTTATAAGAGGAGTAATATCGTGTACGGCAACAAATGTGCTCGGATTGCGTGGGTCTGAGACAACACCGAGTTCCAACTGACCCGACTCAGATGCCGACTCTCTGAAGACAGAGAATTCTACCTCTATGTTATTCATATCTTCGATATACTCTCCTGTAGATATTATCTGATTAGACTTTCCGGTAAATACCAATATTCCATTGTCGGGATCATTAGTATTACTCTTGACATAAGGAGATGTGTTTCCAATTTCGTCGGTATAAGGAAGAGTTCTCGTCCAGCATTCGGGTATAGTACGTATGTACTGATCGAAGTTGTATGTAACCTGCGTATTACCTATCGCCTGCGGCAGACAGTAGGTGTGGAACATATATCTCGCCCAACTGCTATATGTAGTACCGCCCGAGCACACGGCTTTGACTCTCAACTGATAATCGGTATTCGGCATAAGACCGCTGAAAGAATAAGCCGTATCGGTAAGCGTCCGACTTGTCCAAGCAACGTCGGAAGCTCGTCTGTACTCGAGTATCCACGATGTCTCGTTGCTACCTTTGCGCCAATGTATCCGAGCCGAATCGGTAGTGATAGTATCCAATACTATATCCGAAGGTGGATTGCAGTTGAATCCAACGATAGAGATATTATCGACCGACATAGTCGGAGTAGTCGGCTGCAGGTAGGTATTTATCCACATAAATACAAGCTTCTTTCTCGTACCGGCAAACGACGACGGCAATGTATCTTGGAATGTAGTCCAATCTAACTTCTGCATAAATCTATTGCCGAGTCGATATGCTCCCGGTGTTTTTATCCAAGGATCGTTCGAAGTAACATTCCAGGTAGTAGGTAGTTTTGCCGTATCGGGTACGATATATACCTGCATCTGGTGATAATAAACTGTCTGGAAAAGACCATAAAAATTTCCCTTACCTTTCCAATCGAACGATATAGCGAATTTCGGGCTATTGTCGAAATCGACAGTCACGTATGCTATCGAATGCGATTCGGCATTACCATACTCGGCCGTAACACCTTTATCTTTCGATATGTACATCGATTTGCCACCATTGCCTACGGCAGAGCCTATACTCCAAGTATTGGCATTTTCTTCGGCACTCCAAGTAACCATCTCGGGTACTGCTCCGTCGAAATCTTGGTCGTAAGGTAGATGTACGATAGTAGCCTTCGTCTTGAACTCTCCGTAAATCCACGGCGACTTATCGCTTGCACTACATACAGCCCTTACAGCAATATAATACTCAGTATTAGCTGCCAGCGAAGTAGCATTGTATGCAGTAGATGTTACTCTTACTGAGTTAGATGTATCCATTGGAGTAGTCGATACCACTACGTCCCACGATGTTTCGGCACCACCTGCTGTCCACGTTATATTGGCACTCGACGTATTTATATTGCTTGCAGCAATATCTTTTACGTAGCGGCAAGTAAGCGGGTCTACCACACTGAGAGTGTAGTCTTCTACCGTACCGCCATATTGCGAGTAACAAGGATAAGGATCGCTATAAGTACTCATTATC
>ERZ772957.2404-NODE-2404-length-10846-cov-7.246316_pt1 | contig 10846 bp, 10 predicted proteins | sample MGYA00580682_ERZ772957 | MGnify/ENA primary metagenome ERZ772957 (study PRJEB29015, sample SAMEA2737921) | human oral metagenome | biome: human oral; feature: human-associated habitat; material: dental | place: China | collected 2025 ...
TCCAGTGGACTATATCGCTAAGCGAAATCACGACAAGCATACTCATAAACATCGAGGTGGCTGTGAAAAATGATATCCAGCCAAATAGGCTCTCTCTGCTCGTAAAAGTAGGAAATATCCGTCCGCTGCCTACTCTGTGTGAGATGCCGTTTACGGCAAAATCGGCGTAGAAATAATTGTTTAATGCCCAGTAAGCAAAAGGTATAGCGAGCAATATCACAAATAGCTGCGTTTTGATGGCGGGAAGCTCTTTTTTGTATAAGAATGTGGCAATCGGACAATACACGCAGCTTAGCGCGAAAGCCGTTAAAATAGGTACCCACATCGCTGCAACGTAAAATTCCGCAAGCTGCGTGTGCGGGCTTATTTTGCCGATCGCGGCGATGTTTGGAAAAAACTGCTTCATAAATTTAACGAAGTCCGCACATGCCGCGCTTGCGTCTAAAATATTTTCGGGCAGCACGAATACGCTAAGCGCCGTGATCGCAAACAGCGCAAAAACCGCCACGTAAAGTCGCCCGAAAAATTTAGTGAATTTCGTATCGGGATACGGCACCTCTTGCTCTTGCGCGCCTTGTGAATTTAGCAGATCGCTCATCGTTCGCTCCTTTAATAAAATTTGCGCGTTAAAATCCAGCTCACGCTAAATTTTAAAATTTTATGCCTTATTATCCGGTAAATTTCACAATAAGGACCTGTTTTGGAATTTTGCGGTCAAATTTGAAATAAAATTTATTAAATTTAACCGAGCAATGCTTTTTTACAAACAAAGAGTTGCCGCTTCTAACGCGCAGTGATCTAGGCGGGGTTTGGGCGGTAGACCTGCTTGCGGTTGCTAGCCGAAGCAAAGTAAAAGGGTGCTTCGCAAGTATAGTCCCTTCCGCTCCGCCTCCTCCGAGCAAGAATTTAAGCCTTATCGGAAGCGACAAATAAAATTTAAACCCGCGCGTAGCGTAGCAATTTCTCGTATCGTCTTAGCCAGAAAGCCACTAAAATAAAGAAAGCCCTTTCATTTCACGCAAGCTCACAGCCAAGACCCAAAATTTAATTGCCTAACAAAAAAGCAAGTTGGCGTTGCTGCTCGCGAAATAACCGCGGAATCCTGCTAAATAAAATTTAAATTTAAAATTCCGAGTATTTCTGATAGTCGATCTGCGCGGAGTTTTTGTTGATCGTATCGACCGTAGCTTCGGCGATCGCAAGTTCCTCGTTGGTAGGGATTACGAGCGTTTTGATTTTGCTATCCGCCGCGCTTAAATTTCTAATCGAGCCGGTATTTTTGGCGTTTTTTGTCGCATCGATTTCGATGCCGATATGAGCGAGCTTTTCGCAGACATTTTGTCTAAAATGCGGCGCATTCTCGCCGATACCTCCGGTAAAGATCAAAGCGTCCACGTGCCCGAGCACGGCATAATACGCTCCGATCATCTTAACGACGCTGTACACGAGCATCTCAAACGCGAGTTTCGCGCGTGGCTCGCCATCCTCCATCTTTTCATATACCTTTCGCAGATCGCTTGCACCGCAGATGCCCAAAAGTCCGCTTTTTTTGTTCATTATGACGTCCATATCCTGCGCGTTGTAGCCCGCGACGCGCTCGATGTATGGGATGATCGCAGGATCGATCGAGCCGCATCTGGTGCCCATGATGATGCCTTCAAGCGGCGTTAGCCCCATTGAGGTGTCGATGCATTTGCCGTTTTCTATGGCGCTCACGCTAGAGCCGTTGCCAAGATGTAGCGTAATGGCGTTGAAGTTTTCGTATTTTTTACGTAAAAATTTCGCCCCCATCGTCGAGACGAACCAATGCGACGTGCCGTGCGCGCCGTAGCGACGAACCTTATATTTTTCGTAGAATTCATACGGCAGCGCGTACATATACGCATACGACGGGATACTTTGATGAAAGATCGTATCGAAAACCGCGACATTTGGAATTTTCGGAGCGATCTTTAAGCAGGATTTGATGCCCGCTAAATTTGCGGGATTGTGTAGTGGTGCAAGCGGCGCAAGCTCGGCGATTTTAGCCATTACGTCCTCATCTATGAGCGCAGGAGCATCGAAATAATCCGCGCCCTGAACGATGCGGTGTCCGATGCCGCCTACTTGAGTTAGATCTTTGATTACTCCGCTTTGTTTTAAAAGATCAATCGCGATTGCGATCGCGGTTTCGTGATTTGGAATTTGCTCGTTTTCAACTTTTATGCTTCGTCCGTTGGCGCAATTGATGCTTCCGCTTGCGTGCGTCGAGCCGATCTCCTCGATGAGCCCACTTGCGATGCAGGCGTGATTTAGCATATCGTGGAATTTAAATTTAACCGAGCTCGAGCCGGAATTTATGACTAGGATATCCATTAATTCTCTCCCGCTTGAATGGCGCTGATAAGTATCGTGTTTACGATATCGGCGACCTTGCAGCCGCGGCTTAGATCGTTTACCGGCTTTTTTAAGCCTTGTAAAATCGGCCCGATCGCCACGGCGCCTGCGGTGCGCTGAACGGCCTTATAACAGATATTTCCGCAGTTAAGATCGGGGAAGATAAATACGTTCGCACATCCTGCGACCGCGGAGCCCGGCATTTTTTTCTTTGCTACTGCGGCATCGACTGCGGCGTCGAATTGCAGCGGTCCGTCGATTAAAAGCTCCGGCGCCTTTTCGCGCGCTTTTTGCGTTGCAGTTTTTATGAATTCCACGCTTTCACCGCTGCCGCTATCGCCGCTAGAGTAGCTCAGCATCGCCACACGCGGCTCAAACCCGAACGCCTTTGCGGTCGCGGCGCTTGAGATCGCGATACCTGCCAGATACTCCGCGCTCGGGCTCGGCGCTACGGCGCAGTCGGCAAAAAGCAGAGCCTGCGTATCCAGGCACATTATAAACGCGCCGCTAACGCTCGCGATGCCGGACTTTGTCTTGATGATTTGAAGTGCGGGGCGGATCGTCTCCGCAGTAGTCGTGCCGGCGCCGCTTACCATCGCATCGGCTAGCCCTTCATACACAAGCATCGTGCCGAAATAGGTGCGATCGCGCACTAAATCGCGCGCCTGTGCCTCGCTCATACCCTTTGCCTTGCGAAGCTCATATAGATCGCGCGCAAATTTTTCTAAGCTCGCATCCGTCTGCGGATCTAAAATTTTAACGCCGCTTAGATCGAGACCTAGCTTGTTTGCGTTTTTTTGCACTTCGTCTTGTCGCCCTAAAAGGATCAAATTTGCAGCGCCGCTTTGCTTTATAATTGCAGCCGCGCGCAGAATTCTCTCATCGTCGCTTTCGGGCAGTACGACGGTTTTAACGTTCGCGCGGGCCTTGGCATAGAGCTTGCTTTCAAATTTCAACGGGGTTAGAATTTCACAGCGCGTGGAGTTTGCCGCGTCCGTGAAGTAGCTTTTGTCGGCAACGACTTTATCAAGCTCTATCGCGCCCTTTTCGCAGGCGGAATTTTTGCCGCAAAGCTCCGATTTTTTAGAATTTGCGCCATCTTGTGTAGATCTTAGCGCGGAAAATGAAATTTTATCCTTATATATGCTGGCAAAGCTTACCGCTTTTGCTGCGGTGATTAAGCGCGTGCCGATGCGCGCGGCAATTTCGTTAGGATAAAATCCGCAAACGGGGATATTTAGATCCTTTGCGATTTGTAAATTTAGCTCGCGCAGATCGGCTCCCGCTACGCCGTGAACCAGCACGAAGTTGCACTGCTCTAAAATCTGTGCAAAGCGCTCTATCGCCGCCTTTCGCACGCGCTCATCCTGCCCATCCGCGAGCGCTTTTTCAAGCTCGCTCTTGCTAAAAAGGGCATTATCGCCAGCGATGCAAAGTTGCAAAACGTTGTGAAAGCTCATGGATAAAATTTTATCTAGTTTTTTTAGCTCGGATTGGTAGGCGGCTGGTTCGTCGCATAGGAGCAAAATTCCGTTCATCGGTTGATCCTTTTGAAATAAGATAGACAATTGTAGCAAAATTTTGCTTGCGTGTTAATCAAAGATTTATCGTGAGGGTTTAGAATTTGGTAACTTCCAACAAAGGAGCGCACATGAAAAATTTAGTGATTTTGGCTCTTTTAGTGAGCCTCGCCGCGGCGAAAATCAACATAAACGAAGCTAGTCGCTACGAGCTGATGACGATCGGCGGACTTGATGCGGGTAGGGCGGATATGCTTATGCAATACCGCCAAAAGCGCGAAATTTCAAGTGCAGATGAGCTAAAGGGCATCAACGGCTTTGCAAGTTACGATACTGCTAAACTGCAGAAGAGCTTTGAAATATCGCCTAAAGCTAACGTTCAGCAGCTGGTGCAGCCTGAGCGCGACATAGTCGTAGTCGAAAAGACCCGCACCCGCACGATTTACGGAGGCTCTACTTACAAACGCGTTGAAAATTACGGAAACGGCATTACTATTACCGAAACCGGCACTTTGCCGCCGCCTCCCCCTCCGCGAGGATATGGCAGGCACGGCGGCATGATGCCGCCTCCTCCCCCGCCTCCTGGCGGTATGCCACCACCTCCGGGAGGTATAAAACCACCTCCTCCGCCACCGCCACCTCCGCGTGATGATTATTCTCGCAGGAGAAGTTCTGGCAGTATGAGCGATAGCGAGATTGGCGGAAGCTCGCGCCGTAACATGCCGGTGCCTATGCATATGGGAACGATCCGCTCAAAAAGATCCAGTAACGTCACAAGCTTCGGCGACTGCGATCCGCAAAGCGGTAACTGTGCTAGCGTAGGCGTAGGCGTGCAGGTAGATAGAGGGTTTTAAAATTTAATTTTACGTGGGCGGAATTTTAGAATTTTATAATCGAGATTCCGCCCGCCCTAAATTTACGGCTAAATTTTAAAATTTCGTAGAAGTAGAATTTAAAATTTACACAGGAGTTGCTCTGCGCTACGATAAAATTTCAAAGAATTTTATAAATTTAATCGAGCCTCGCGTGGCAAAATTCCAAGCCAAAATTTTACGTTAAAACTGCCGTGCCGCGTTTGGTCGAAACAAATTTGCACTTTAAAATTTTAAATCCGAACATCCCGTCCGTTTTAAATTTATGGCAAAATTTTAATTTTGCCTTTTCCACTCTTTCTAAATTCCGAAATTTTGCCCCGTCTGCGCCGCTATTAAATTTTAAATTCGACCCGATTTAGCGCCTAAAATTCGTGAAATTTAATTTACAAAATAATATAATCACAAAATTATTCCAACGAAACAGGATGGGCGTATGAAAGAAATTAGCGGATCGCAGATGATCGTGGAGGCGTTGCGGCAGGAGGGGGTCGAGGTGGTTTTCGGCTATCCGGGCGGCGCGGCGCTTAACATATACGATGAAATTTACAAACAAAAATACTTCAGACACATTTTGGTGCGCCACGAGCAGGCCGCGGCGATGGCTGCGGACGGATACGCGCGCGCTAGCGGCAAGGTCGGCGTGGCTGTCGTCACGAGCGGTCCTGGATTTACGAACGCGCTTACGGGGCTTGCTACGGCGTATAGCGACAGCATCCCGATCGTGCTTATCAGCGGTCAGGTTGCGACCTCGCTTATTGGTACCGACGCCTTTCAAGAGATCGATGCGATCGGAATTTCGCGCCCCTGCGTCAAGCACAACTATCTAGTTAAAACGATAGAAGAGCTACCTAGAATTTTAAAAGAAGCCTTCTATATCGCTCGCAGCGGCAGACCGGGACCCGTGCACGTCGACATCCCTAAAGACGTAACGGCGAAGCTTGGTGTTTTTGAATATCCTAGCGAAATCAAGATGCAGACTTACAAGCCGAATTATAAGGGTAATTCTAAACAGATCAAAAAAGCCGTCGAGCTAATCTCAAACTCCAAAAAGCCTATCCTCTACATCGGAGGCGGCGTTATTAGCGCGGGCGCAAGCGAGCTGGTGCGCGAGCTTAGCGAGTTTGCGCAGATCCCGGTCGTGCAAACCCTTATGGCGCTAGGAGCCGTGCGAAGCGACGATAAATTAAATTTAGGTATGGTCGGCATGCACGGTAGTTACGCCGCAAACATGGCGCTTAGCGAGTCTGATCTGATAATTTGCTTGGGCGCGAGATTTGACGATCGCGTCACCGGCAAGCTTAGCGAATTCGGCAAAAATGCAAAAATCATCCACGTCGATATCGATCCTAGCTCGATCTCAAAGATCATAAACGCGGATTATCCGATCGTGGGCGATGTGAAATCGGTGCTAGAGGAGATGCTGCCGCGCATTAAAAGCGAGGTTAGCCCTCAAAATTTCGAGCAGTGGCGCGAGCTCATCCGCAAATACGATGAAATTCACCCGCTTAAATTTAACGACAGCGATGAAATTTTAAAGCCGCAGTGGGTTATACAAAGCACTGCAAAAATCGTGGGCGAGGATGCTATCATCGCTACGGACGTGGGGCAGCATCAGATGTGGGTCGCGCAGTTTTATCCGTTTTGCAAGCCGCGCACTCTGCTAAGTAGCGGAGGGCAGGGTACGATGGGATACGGCCTGCCCGCAGCATTGGGCGCGAAGGCCTATGCGGGAGATAGACCTGTTATAAATTTCAGCGGCGACGGCTCGATTTTGATGAATATCCAAGAGCTGATGACTGCGAGCGCGAGCGGCCTAAACGTCATAAATATTGTATTAAACAACAATTTCTTAGGCATGGTGCGGCAGTGGCAGAGCTTATTTTACGGGCAGCGTTTCTCATCGACCGATCTTAGCTCGCAGCCCGATTTCGTAAAAATTGCGGGGGGCTTCGGCGGCGTGGGCTTTAGCGTCAGCACAAAAGCGGAATTTGAAGATGCGCTGAAGCAGGCTTTTGCGAGTAAGAAAGTAAGCGTCATCGAGGCTAAGATCGATCGCTTCGAAAACGTCTGGCCGATGGTGCCCGCAGGCGGCGCGCTTTATAATATGATTTTTGAGCAGGAGTCTTAGGATGAATAGCATAAGAAGAGTAATCTCGGTCGTCGTTACCGATGAGCACGGCGTTTTGTCGCGGATCTCGGGGCTTTTTGCAGGGCGCGGCTATAATATCGACAGTCTCACCGTTGCACCGATCCCAAATACCGGTCTATCGCGCCTTAGCATCGTCACTTCGGGCGACGAGCGCGTCATAGAGCAGATCACTAAGCAGCTTCATAAGCTGATTCCCGTTTACAAGGTCATCGATGATGCAAAATTCGTCGAAAAGGAGATGGTTTTGGTAAAGATCGCGCTGGGCGAAAATTTAGCGGGGCTTGACGCCGTTTTAAAAGCCTACAACGGCAGCATCGCAAACAGCGACGACAGCAAGATCGTCATCATGGCGTGCGACGACGCAGACCGCATCGACGGTTTTTTAAAGACGATAAAAAAATACAATCCGATCGACATCGTCCGCGGCGGCAGCGTCGCGCTGGATATGTAAGCGGCGATAAAATTTAATCAAAGGAGCGCAAATGAAATTATCAAAAATTGCCGAAATTTTAAACATAGAGCTTAACGGAGCGGACGCGGAGATTACCGCGATAAATTCGCTTCAAAACGCAAAGCAAAGCGAGCTAAGCTACTGCGATAGCGACAAAAACGAGAAATTTTTATCCGCCACCAAAGCAGCCGCCGTGCTGGTAAAAAGCGGCACCGCAGCCCCAAGCGGCGTGCGAGCGCTGGAGTGCGAAAATCCGCATCTAGCCTTTGCGATCTTAAGCGCGCATTTTGCTAAGCCGCTCATTCGCAGCGGCGCGCCCGCAAAGATCGCCGCTAGCGCGCAGATCGGGCAGGGCGTGCATATCGGCGTAAATTCCACGATCGGCGAGGATTGCGTCATCTTAAGCGGCGCGTATATCGGCGATGACGTGCATATCGGAAGCGACTGCGTGATCCACGCAAACGCCGTCATCTACAACGACACGATCATCGGCGAGCGCTGCATGATCCACGCAAACGCCGTTATCGGAAGCGACGGTTTCGGCTATGCACACACCAAAACGGGCGAGCACGTTAAAATTTATCATAACGGCAACGTCGTGCTGCAAGATGAGGTCGAGATCGGCGCGTGCACGACGATCGACCGCGCGGTATTCGGCTCGACGATCGTTAAGTGCGGCAGCAAGATCGACAATCTCGTTCAGATCGGGCACAACTGCGAGCTTGGGCAAAACTGCCTCATCGTCTCTCAAGTTGGGCTTGCGGGCTCGACGACGCTCGGACGTAACGTCGTGATGGGCGGACAGAGCGGCAGCGGCGGGCACGTAAGCGTGGGCGATTTCGCTCAAATCGCGGCGCGCGGCGGCATAAGCAAGGACTTAGCGGGCGGTAAAAACTACGCAGGGCATCCTATAATGGAGCTTAGCGAGTGGTTCAAGCTGCAGGCTAAGATCGTTAGATTTTTTAAAGATAAAAAGCACTAGCCGTTTTGCCTTAGCTAACTTGCCTTGATCGGTTAGATCGATCGGCTTAATTTGATCATTTTGATCGTTCGCTCTGATCGACTTCTCTAGCTAGCTTAATCTAGCAGGCTCGCGTCGTTTCAGTGAAGTTTAAAATCGCCAGGCAGTTAGTGATCAAGGAGCAATTGGCGTTGCCGTTCGGGTTTTTGTATAGTTTGCAAACCGCTGCGGCGATAAATTTTTACCATTTTATCGGTAGAATTCCGCCCTCGCCATTTTTCATCGTGTGCTTGCTTTGTGGGCGCGGTAGAATTTACTCTGCTAGTTTGGGTCGCATTGCTCGCAGTCATTGCGGCCAAGCTTTACGAGCGCTTTAAATCAGCGCAAATTTAATGAAAGGAAAAACAATGATAGAGATGTTTTTATGCTCCTATTTTGCGGGTGCGGCGACGCTTTTTGAGGACTATGCGAGGCAAAATATCCGCGCTAAGGAGGTGCTTTTTATCCCGACCGCGGCAAACGTAGAGGAGTACCGAGACTACGTGGACGAGGCGAAAGATGCGTTTGTCAAAATGGGCTTTGAGGTTCAAATTTTAGACGTTTCCAAAGCGAGCGAAGCCGAAGCCAAGGCAAAGATCGGCGCGGCGCGGGTGCTTTACGTAAGCGGAGGCAACACTTTTTATCTTTTGCGCGAGCTTAAAAAGAAAGGGCTTGCAGACCTCATCGCAGATCGCGTCCGAAGCGGCGAGCTCGTGTACGTGGGCGAGTCAGCGGGTGCGATGATAGCGGCGCCCAGCGTGGAGTACGCGAGCGTGATGGACGATGCGGGCGACTACGGGGCTGCGGCGCAAACGGGGCTTGATCTGGTGAAATTTTATCCCGTGCCGCACTACGGCGAGGAGCCTTTCGTGCAAAGCGCGGCTGAAATTTTAAAAGCTTACGGCGGCAAGCTAAATTTGGCGCCGATAAATAACGCCGAGGCGATCGCGGTGCACGGCGATAAATTTGAAATTTTAGGGCGGTAAATTTAAACGCACAGCGTTCTAAAAAACGCGTTAAAATTTTAGAAAAACAGCACTTAAAAATTTTGCCTGCTAAAGCCTGCGTAAATTTTAAAATTTAAAACGGAGACGGCTGAAAACGAGCCGAAAATGCGGCGGCGGTAGGCTAAATTTAACCGCCGCGAGCGTAAAATTTAAAAGCAAAAACGAGTAAATTTTATAAATTTAAGGAGCGTTTATGGAGTATTTCAAACCGTTTTTCGTAAAGATCCCAGGCCGCGCTAGAGAGGGCGACCATACGAGCGCGCATGATCAGATCATCGCGCCGCTACTGCAAAATGCGCTCGTCGCCTATGTCTATAACGGGCGCAAAGATAGCATCGTGGGAGCCTTCGGCAGCGTCGAGCACCCGCTAAACTTGAGCGAATTTAGTTTCCTGGTGCGCGAGCGGGGCAAATTTCGCCTCGATCTTTCGCGCGAATGCGTAAACGGCGCCGAGATCTTTTGAAACGCCTGCAGTTTTAGGCGCGGCTCGGTTATTATTTTGCTCGAGGGAGAGTTTGATCCGGCACCTATTTTGCGCCGCTGCGCCGAGATAAGCATAGACGAGACGCCCAATATGGGCAACAGCCCCGCGGCGACCAAGCTTGCTAAGCGCGCGATGAGCGATGGACAGATCGCCGTGCTTTTTAGTGCTTCGAATGGGATAGAGTGGATGGATATCTACGCTCCTGAGGCGGTGCAGGCTAAAATTTTAAAACTTGCGGATGAGATAAACGGGGATGAAATTTAAAAGCCGAGCTCTACATTAAATTTTACGCTAAACAGGCATTATGCGCCCCTGTGCGCGCAGACAAAAGTAGAGGTTGCGAAATAGGCCTCGTGCCTATCGCCCTCTGCGCCTTGTCAAAAGATAAAACAAAATGATCGCTGCCAAAACCGCCGCGATTTTCCCCCTCTAATTTCTCGACTTCCCGGAATGCAAGACGCGGCTGATGCTCCGTGATGCGGAATTGACAAATTCTGTCATTCACATGGATCTCCGTATCCCGCACCGCGAGCGCCGGAAAAAACCACTGGTCGTCGTTGCCGCCGTAGCTCTCATCGATAACGCCCATCGAATTGACCTGTAAAATGCCGAAGTTCTTGAACGTGGAGCTCCGCGGCACCACATGCGCCTCGTAACCCGCGGGAAGCTGCAGCGCGATTCCGAGCGGAATCAGGCGAAACTCTCCCTTCTTTAGGATCACTTCTTCCGACGCACGGAGATCCACCCAGTCACTCTTGCCGTCGATATAGCGGAGGCGCTCGATGCGCTCGCTGAAATATTTGATTTTAATCTCCATCTTCGCTGTCCTCTCCGAGCTTTCCCTCTTCCGTCCCGAAGCGGTAGTTTAACTCCCGCTTTACCTCTTCCTGAATCTCTGCTTCCTGGTCCGGCGTGACCGAGGGCAAATCCTGCTTCGAGTCCACACCGAAGCGCCGCAAAAACTCTTCCGTGGTCGCAAAGAGG
>ERZ772957.2405-NODE-2405-length-10845-cov-4.342539_pt1 | contig 10845 bp, 7 predicted proteins | sample MGYA00580682_ERZ772957 | MGnify/ENA primary metagenome ERZ772957 (study PRJEB29015, sample SAMEA2737921) | human oral metagenome | biome: human oral; feature: human-associated habitat; material: dental | place: China | collected 2025 ...
GAAGAATATTCGGAAAACGGTTATCCATTTACATTATTTTATAACTACAAGGATACAGAAAAGCTGGAAAATATTATAAAAACAGATTTTTCAATGCAAAACGAAATTTTTTATGATACAGAAGATAAAAACGCTATGGAAAGTGAAATTAATGAAGATTCAAAGCAACTGGAGTATAAAAAAGTTGAAAAAATAGAGTTTAAAAATAATGAGAATGTGGAAAACTCTGAGAATATTGTGGAAAAGAATCAGGAAAATACTGAAAAGTTAAGTGAAGCTGGAAAACAGGAAGTGGAGAAAAGATTTTGCATAATAATAAATTCTGAAGATTTTATGGTAAAAATATATGATTTGGAAAAAAATAATATTAAAGAGATAAGTAAAAATTTTACCGTTCTTTTCTCTATAAACTTAATAAGTTCTTTAGGTATTGGGATTTTGTATATCGGATATATGTTTTTAAATGTAAATTCCAATATGTATATGTTATATATTGCACTTAGTATTCAAATTTTTACTCAATTTGTATCAATTGAGTGGATGAATGAGGCTTTTGAAAATTATGGTTTTATTCTTTTTAAAACATTATTTGTCCGTGTACTTATGCTTGTTTCAATTTTTGCATTTGTAAAAAAAGCTGATGATATAGTAAATTATGCTTTTATATTATCAATTACAAATCTTGTAAACTATTTGATAAGTTTTTACTATATAAAAAGAAAAGTAAAGTTTGTAAAGATTGAGTTAAAAGACATTTTAATACATATAAAACCATTGATTGGAATGTTACTTTTAGCCAACTCATATATGTTATACACTGCGTTGGATAGGGCAGTACTCTCATTATTGGATGCTAAGATTTCAGTTTCATATTATACCTTTGCATTGTCAATAGCTCAACTAATTACGAGTGTAGTTTATTCTATAATAGTAGTAAGTATTCCAAGGCTTTCGTACTATCATGGGAATAGTGATGAAAAAAATTATACGGAATTGTTAAATCAAGTTGCAAGAACCTTTTTATTCTTAGTAATTCCGATGGGTATTGGATTAAGCTGTGTTTCTGATGAAGTAATGTTGATATATGCGGGAGAAAAGTATTTGGAAGCCGGTTTTATTTTAAAGTTGTTTTCACTTAGGATTGTTATGTGGGCTTTAGATCAACTTCTTGCAAATCAAGTTTTATTTGTAAGAGGATATGAAAAAAATATAACAGCATTTTATTTTATAGGTGGTTTTTTGAACTTGATTTTAAATATAGTTTTATTGAAATTAAAAGTTGTTCAAGCTGAATATTTTGTATATACAACCTTATTTTCAGAAATTGTAGTATTGATAATTCAAATTTACTTTATAACTAAAAGAAATATTATTTCTATAAACGAAATATTAAAATCTTATGTAAAATATATACTATGCGCCGTTCCGTTCTTTGCAATAACTTATGGAATAAATCATACTTTAAAATATTCATTAAATTTGAATTTACAATTTTTTGTTAGAGTATTGGCAATAATTGTATCATGTGTACTATATTATTTTATAATTATGTTAATAACGAAAGATAAGATTTTATTTGTTACGCTTGACGGAATTAAAAATAAATTCAGAGTTATAAAATATAAACTAAAAGCAAAGAAATATAAAGGATAATATAAATTGTTATTTTATAATTTAAAAGTTCTAAATGTAAAATTTTAGGACTTTTTTATTGTTCATTTTTATATGATATGGTATAATTTATGAACAAGATGTTTAAGGAGGTATTCATGTTAGCAATACAAGATTTTGATGTTTTAAATCTATTTTTTAAAAGTTCGAATAAAAAATATACTCAAAGAGAAATTTCAAATATTACAAAAATTTCTTTGGGAAAAGTTAATAAAACTTTAAAAGAATTAAAAAATAACGAGTTTATAGATGAAAATTTAAAGATTACAGATAAAGGACTTTCTGCATTGGAGCCATATAAAGTTGATAATGCAATAATAATGGCTGCCGGAATGAGTTCAAGATTTGCTCCTCTTTGTTATGAAACTCCAAAAGGTCTTTTAAATGTAAAAGGAGAAAAATTAATTGAGAGAGAAATTTTACAACTAAAAGAAGCAGGAATTGAAGATATTACTTTAGTTGTAGGATATATGAAGGAAAAGATGTTCTATCTAGCAGAAAAATTTGGTGTAGATATTGTGGTTAATGAGGATTATTACAGATTTAACAACACTTCATCATTAATTTTGGTTACTGAAAAATTAAAAAATACTTATATCTGTTCTTCAGATAATTATTTTCCGAAGAATCCTTTTGAAAAGTATGTTTATAGAGCATATTATTCAGCTGTTTATCAAGATGGAGAAACTGATGAATACTATGCAGAATTTGATAAAAAGGGAAGGATTACAGGTGTAACAATTGGCGGGAAAGATGATTGGATAATGTTAGGGCATGTTTTTTTCGACAGAGAATTCAGTGATAAATTTGTGAAATTGTTGAAAGCGGAGTATCATGAACAGATAGTTCGTGAAAATTTGTGGGAAACTTTTTATATGCGTCATATAAAAGAGTTGGATAATATGTATATTAGAAAATATGATTTAGAAGATATTAAAGAGTTTGATTCTTTAGAGGAGTTAAGACTTTTTGATGAAAAATATGTCACTAACTCAGACTCTAAAATTTTTCAAAATATTTGCAATATTTTAAGATGTAAAGAAGAAGAAATAAAGGATATTAAGCCGATAAAAATGGGAATGACCAATACATCCTTTAAATTTAGTTGCAAAGAAAAATCCTATGTATATCGACATCCGGGTCCCGGAACTGAATTAATCATAAATAGAAAAAGCGAGTTTTACTCAATGAAAATCGCAAAGGAATTGAGTTTAGATGATACTTATATCTATATGGATAAAGATATCGGTTGGAAAATTTCTAAATATATTGAAAATGTAAAAATTCTTAATCCTTTTGATAAAAAAAACGTAAAAAGGGCTATTTCTATGTTAAAGAAATTACATACAAGTGGTAGAAAAACTAATTTTAAATTTAATATTTTTGATGAAATTGAAAACTTTAAAATCAAAATAAGAAATTCACATAGAGATAATTTTGATGATATGAGTTTGATGAATGACAAAATTTATAAATTAAAGACTTTTTTAGATAAAGATGATACAAATGAATGTATTTGTCATTGTGATAGTTATGATTTGAATTTTTTGTTGGATAACAGAGATAAAATGTATTTAATAGATTGGGAATATTCTGCAATGTCAGATCCTGCAGTAGATATTGGATGTTTTATAACTTCTTCAAAATATTCTTTTGATGAAGCTATAGATATAATAAAGGAATATTTTAATGGTAAGCCTACGGATAAGCAGTTAAGACATTATATTGCTTATATTGCAGCAAGCTCTTTTTATTGGTTCTTATGGGCGATTAATCAGGAAATTCAAGGAAAGAGTATTGGCGAATATTTATATATTTGGTATAACCACACTAAAGAATATGCTGACTATGCTTTGAAATTATATGAACAAGAATAAAATGATGAATAATCTATCCATTTAGAAAATAATTGTATGAAAAAATTGGAAAAAGATTAGCAATAGTACAAAATTATTTAAAGACAACTATGTGGAAGTTGTCTTTTTTGTCGATTTTTTGGGTATTCAATACTTGTTTTATTGAAAAAATGTATTGTTTATGTTATCATAAATTGTTAGTAGGTGATGAATTTGGATGAAAAAATAATTGATATAAAAGATTTAAGATATGAATATTCTGGAGAAGATGGTAAGAAGAGTACCGCTTTGGATGGGGTCAGTTTTTCTGTAAATAAAGGAGAATTGATTTCTATTTTAGGACATAATGGAAGCGGAAAATCTACTTTAGCAAAACTTTTAAATGCACAAATTGCTCCAACGGATGGAGAAATTGAAATTTTTGGAATTAATACAAAAGATGAAAATAGAGTTTGGGATATTAGACAAAAATGTGCTATGGTTTTTCAAAATCCTGATAATCAACTTGTTGCAACAGTTGTAGAAGAAGATGTAGCTTTTGGACCTGAAAATTTAGGAGTGCCTTCAGCTGAAATAAGAGAAAGAGTTGATGAAGCTTTAGAAATTGTTGAGATGCAGGAGTATAAGAAGCATTCTCCACATATGCTTTCGGGTGGACAAAAACAGAGAGTTGCTATAGCAGGAATTTTAGCTATGAAACCGGATGTAATAATTTTTGATGAATCGACGGCAATGCTTGATCCTATTGGAAGAAAAGATATTATTGATACTACTTTAAAATTAAATAAAGAAGAGAATAAGACTATTTTATATATAACTCATTATATGGAAGAAGCTGTTCTTGCTGATAGAGTTATCGTTTTAAATGAAGGAAAGATTGAGTTTGATGACAGTCCTAAAAAAGTTTTTTCAAATGTTGAAACTTTAAGGGAATTAGGACTTTCAGTACCACAGGTTACAGAGCTTGCTTATCTTTTAAAGAATGAAGGGATTGAAATTCCTTCTGATATTTTAACTAATGATGAAATGATAGAATTTTTGGAGAGAAAACTAAAATAATGGATATAAATTTTAAAAATGTAAGTTTTATCTATGGAGAAAAAACTCCTTTTGAAAAACTTGCTTTGGATAATATAGATTTAACTATAAAAAAGGGTGAATTTGTTGGTATTATAGGGCATACAGGAAGTGGAAAGTCAACATTAATTCAACATTTTAATGGAATTTTAAAGCCGACAAGCGGAGATGTTTTTATAGGGGATATGAATACTAAAGATAAGACACTTGCTAAAAGTGGTTTGAGATATAAGATTGGATTGGTTTTTCAATATCCTGAATATCAACTTTTTGAAGAGACAATTGAAAAGGATATTGCTTTTGGTCCTAAAAATATGGGGCTTAGTGAAGCTGAAGTTACAGAAAGAGTAAAAGAAGCAATGGAGCTTGTAGGTCTTGATTATGAAGCTAAAAAGGATAAATCTCCTTTTGAAATTTCTGGGGGTCAAAAGAGAAGGGTTGCGATAGCTGGAATTTTAGCTATGAAACCTGATATTTTGATTTTAGATGAACCTACTGCAGGACTTGACCCCAAAGGTAGAGATGAATTGTTCTTTCAAATCAAAAGACTTTACGAAAAAAATAATATTACAATAGTTTTGATTTCTCATAGTATGGAGGATGTTGCAAAACTTGTAAATAGAATAATTATAATGAAAAATGGACAGATTCATTTAGATAAGAGTACAAAAGAAGCATTTAGTGATGTTGATGATTTGAAGAAAGTTGGACTTAATGTTCCGCAAATTACGGAACTTATGGATATTTTAAGAAAAAAGGGACATCATTTTAGTAAAAATATTTTAACAGTTGATGAGGCTTTTAGCGAAATAAAAAGAGAATTGAGGAAAAATTAATGGTAAAAAATATATCAATAGGTAGATTTTTTCCGGGAGACAGTATTGTTCACAGATTGGATCCCAGACTTAAACTATATTTTATTTTTATGTTTATACTTTCCATATTTTTTATAAAGAGTTTTCTTGTTTTTATACCACTTGCAATTTTTTTGTTTTCAATTATAAAAATTGCAAAATTACCGATTTTAATGGTTTTAAAGGGATTAAAAGGAATTTTTTATATTGTTTTATTTACGGTGATTTTGAATTTAATTTTAACACCGGGAGAGGTCTTATTTAGAATATGGATTATAAATATAACTAAAGAAGGTATTAAACTAAGTGCATTTATGAGTGTTAGAATAACTCTTTTAGTTATAGGTACAAGTCTTTTAACTCTTACTACAAGTCCTATTGTGCTTACCGATGCTTTGGAATATGTTATGAAACCTTTTGAAAAAATCAAGTTTCCTGCTCATTCTGTAGCTATGATGATGACAATAGCTCTAAGATTTATACCAACAATTTTAGATGAAATGGATAAAATTACTAAGGCTCAAACTGCAAGAGGTGCAGATTTTGAAACTGGAAGTATTATATCAAGAGCAAAAAGTTTGATTCCTTTACTTGTTCCACTTTTTGTAAATGCTCTAAAACGTGCAGATGAATTAGCTGTTGCAATGGAAGCTAGATGTTATAGAGGGGGAGAAGGAAGAACTAGAATGAATGTTCTAAAATATTCAAGAACGGATTATATAGTTATGGCTTTTATAACAGTATTTTTTGGACTTGTAATAGCATCAAGATATTTCTTGAATATTTGGATTTTTAATTAAAAATAAAGGAAAGAAAAATGAGTTTTGATGGAATTTTTACAAAAGCGGTTGTTGATGAAATATATCCGCTTTTATTAAATGGAAAAATAAATAAGATAAATCAACCGGATAAAAATGAAATAAATTTACAGATTTACAACAAGGAGAATTATAAATTATTACTTTCTTGTGCAAATAATCTTTCAAGAATTCATTTGAGTGAAAAAAGCAAAAAAAATCCGATAACTGCATATAATTTTTGTATGTTGTTAAGGAAACATTTAGTTGGAGGTACTATTAAAAATATATATCAACATAAAATGGATAGGGTTGTTTGCTTTGAAATTGAAAATTTGAATGAATTAAAAGAACTTAGTAAAAAACTTTTAATCATTGAAATTATGGGGAAACATTCAAATATAATTCTTGTCGATAAAGAGAGCAATAAAATTATTGATGCAATTAAGCATATAGATTCCAGACAAAGTAGTATAAGAGAAGTTTTTCCAAATAAGGATTACTTTTTTGTCAAAGATGAAAAAGAAAATATTTTAGATAAAAATTATAAACTACCTTCTGAAATTTTAAAAAATTCAGAACCAATCTCAATGAAAAAGTTCTTTTATACAAATTATTTGGGCTTTTCTCCGATTATTTCCTACGAATTGTTAAATAATTCAAATGTTGATGCGGATATAAACTCAGCAAATCTAAATGATGAAAATATACAAAGAATTGATGAAAATTTTGTGAAATTAGTTGAAAATATTAAAGATAAAAACTATTATCCAATTTTTATTAAAGATGAAATGAATAACAATAAAGATTTTTATTGTTTTGACTTGAATTTGTATGAAAAAAAAGAAAGTGTCAATAGTTTATCGAAATTAGTCGAAAGTTTTTATCATAATAATTCTTTAAGAGATAGGATAAATCAAAAGGCATCGGGTTTTAAAAAGATTTTGACTACAAAATTAAACAGGCTTTCAAATAAGTATTTGGCAATGAACGATGAACTTTTGAATAATCAAAGTAAAGAGGATTTAAAAATTTTTGCAGATTTACTTTCCATAAATATCTATAAGATAGAAAAGGGAATGAAAAGAATATCTGTAGAGAATATTTATGATAATATGGAGGAGGTTGAAATTTCCCTTGATGAAAAGAAATCTCCAAGAGAAAATATTGAAGCGTATTACAAAAAATATAAAAAATTAAAAACTGCCGATGAAATAATAAAGGTTGAATTGCCGAAAATTGAAGAAGAAATAAAGTATATAAAACAAATTTTAGAAACTATTGAAATTATCACAGAATTAAACGAGCTTTCTGAAATTGAAGAAGAACTTATTTCTTTGGGTTATATTAGAAAAAGTAAGAAAAATAAACAAAAACTTGAAAAGTCAAAGCCTTATATCTTTGAAACAGACTCTGGAGCGTTGATTTATGTTGGAAAAAATAATTTACAGAATGAAAATCTAACATTAAAATTTGCAAATAAAAATGATATATTTTTCCATGCACAAGATGTTCCTGGAAGCCATGTAATCTTAAGAGGTGCAAACCTAACAGAAGATGACTATAAAATTGCCGGATTTTTAGCAGGATACTACAGTTACTTTAAAAACGAAGGATATGCAAATGTAGATTACACAGAAAAAAAACATATTAGAAAAGCCAAAGGAACAGGGCTTGGAATGGTATATTATGATAATTACAAAACACTATTTATAGACTTTAAAGATAAACTATATTATAAATATAAAAAATAGAATGGCAAAAAACCATTCTATTTTTTTGTTTTTCTATTTTTTTAAAACCAGTAACCAACCTTCTCTGTCAAGCTTATCAAAAGCTAATATTTCATGATTATGTTCTTGACAATATAAAGGTAAAGTTCCAACAGCTTCTGGACATGTAAATTCCAATTCGATAATTTGCCCAACCTGAGCATCACTCAAAGCCTTTTTAAGCTCTATAAGTGGAAGAGGTCAATCAAGTCCGTGTGTATTTACTTTTATTACGTCCATCTTAACTCCTTTGTTTTGTAACTAAAAATATTCTTGCACTTATCCAAATTCCTAGCATTAAGAATACAAATGCAAACCAACCTTTCATAGATAATTGAGCGGTGAAAACAAATCCGTTTGAAATGATACAACCTTGTCCCCAAATAGCTCCAAGTGCCATTAATGCACTACCTATGATTGTGTATATTATTGTTTTTTTATTCGGCATAATGATTGAAAATTCTTTACTAATAAAAGATGTAAAGAAAGAACCGAGTATAATTCCTAAAACAAACATACTTCCCCAGCCAAGACCTTGGCCGTCAACGCCTCATCCTATACCGGCAGTTTCTATTGGACAAATTTTATCTGCCCAAGTCAAAATCGGTGTTGAAATCCCGAAACTACCAATACGTCCTGTTAGGCTACTAAAATAAAAAGCTAATCCCATTAAAAGACCTATTAAAATAACAGTAAGTTCTTTTGACCACATCTTTTCACAAAATATGTGGCGAATACCTGTATATCTACTAGGCAACTTAAATTTTAATTTATGTGATTTATAATGTCTGAACATTAGGAAGTATAATACTAAAACTACAACTGCACATAATATTATTGGTGAAAAAGGTAATTTTTCTAAAAATTCATCCGGTAAAGTCAATTTTCCATTTGCAAAATAATTGGAAAGAGGTTTTAACGGTCCTTTTACAGCAATATATGATGTTATTGTGAAGGTTACTAGAGAAATTAATCCAATAATTCTACCGTCACCGCTTTTTATAAGAGTGCTTGTTAGACATCCGTTGCACATAACTGCACCGAAACCGAATATTAAGCTACCAAACGCAATACCGATTACCGGAAATTCTACTAAAAATGTCATTGGAACAAGCTCAAAATAACGTAGTATATGATAAATCAAAGCATTAGTAAAAATAATTGCTAAGAGTAAAACTAGGTTATAATATCTCTTTTCAAGATAAATATCACGAATAGTTCCTGTTGGACAAAATCTTGATCTCTTTAATAAAAAGCCAAAAAGAAAACCAAAAAGTAATCCTGTATAAATCATATTATCCTCCTTTTTAAATTATCGTCAAGTACAATTTTAACAAAAAATTGCTAAAAGGTCAATTAAAATTTTTTATAGATGTGCTAATTTAAATAGGAGAAATAAAAGAAATTTTCAGCTATATTTTAGGTCATATAAATTAAAAATTAAATTTATTGGCTTCTGACTCTAAAAAAATTAATATTTTTATTTTAATTGAGTTTATATTAATTATGTTGCAAAACTTATTTTATAATTTTGTAATGAATATCGAATTAAATCAAACAAAAAGGAGCATTAAGCTCCAATGTTTGTTTGGTAATTATTTTTTATAGTCTCATTTTAACTAAACTATTTCATTATATCCTTAATTATTTTTCCATCTTTTACTTCAACTATTGTTTTTGTTTTATCCAATGGTTGTAATATTTTTACTGTAACATTAATATTTTTTAAATTATTTGATGCTTCTATGGCAGTTCCAGTAATTTCTGTTTCCCATAAATCAAGAACATTTTTATTAACTTTTCCATTATTTTTATACCCAATCATTCTGGAAACATCTGATGCAGCTTGTTCAAGTAATTGGATATTAAAAGAATTAGTTTTTTCATTGAATGTAGCAGTAGCAAACATTGTACTATTTGTATATTTAGCAGTAAAATCCTCTATATATTTGTTAATTTTAGATAATCTTTCATATTCCTTTTGAATTTCTTCCAGTTTTTTTACTTTGTCTTCCAATTCGACGTTCTTTTGTTCTAAGTTCTCTACTTTTGTTTGTAGTTCTTTTTCTTTTTGGAAATTAGAACATCCGGATAAAAATAGACAGGTAAAAACTAAAGCTAAAAATTTTTTCTTCATAATAAAATCTCCTTTAATAAATAAAAGTTCTCCTTTTCTATATTATAAACTTAAATGTAAACAAAGGCAAATTCTTTTATCATTTTATATAATGTTATATAAAAACTGAATAAAAAAGTTCTTGTAAATAAGCCATTTTATAAACTTATATAACAAGAACTAAAGGTTGGTGGAGATGGTGGGTGTCGAACCCACGTCCGAAAAAGCATTCATATCACTTTCTCCGAATACAGTCAATTTTAATTTTCCCAATAACCTATAAATTAACAAAATCAGTTAAAGGTATCTTATAAATACAATTACAAATCTAAGAACTTTTGTAAAGGTTGCCCACGAATTTAATGATAGAGTTTAGACTTTTGTGGGGAAAGAATAGACTCCAAATAGCTGACTAGGCAGCTAATGCAAAATTATTATTTTCTGCGTTTATATTTAATTTACCACTTTTTATGTTGATTGGATACAACAATTCGCTTATGATACTGCAACTTCCCCGTCGAAGCCAGTTCATCCCCATATTACTAGTTATAGTATACCCATATTTTTATATCATGTCAAATTCAAAAAAGAAAAATCAATTAGAGTTTTTTAAAATTCTTGAAATTGATATAAAAGGTTTCGGTAAATTCCATGACAGACATATAGAGTTCAATGATAAGCTTAATGTAATATATGGCTATA
>ERZ772957.2408-NODE-2408-length-10832-cov-5.811358_pt1 | contig 10832 bp, 9 predicted proteins | sample MGYA00580682_ERZ772957 | MGnify/ENA primary metagenome ERZ772957 (study PRJEB29015, sample SAMEA2737921) | human oral metagenome | biome: human oral; feature: human-associated habitat; material: dental | place: China | collected 2025 ...
GATATTTAAGGAATGACTTATCAATCGATAAGCTGGAACGTTCTGCCAGTGCATTATTTTCACAAAAGAGATACAACAAAGAAATACGGAAGAGAAACGATATGAAGTATATGGATTCGGATAATATGCATACAAGATTGGCGACTTACTGATCGTTCAGAGAGATGAGAGGAGGAGCTGAAAATGTATCTATGAACTTATACGTGCAAAAACGAACCGACGCCGTAGGGCGATTATGGTGAGCTTTTAAAAGATGCATTGTAAATAGTCGGAGTAATTGGAGGTTGCGAAGGATATATGAGCGTAGTAATGAATTTTTGGATAGCCATACCGGTAGATGATTTCTTTTGGTATAGCAATGACATAATGAAAAAATACGGCGTATCCGCTTATGTGGAAGTAATTGACAATAAGTCCGGAAATCGGAACGTGTATACTTATCGGGAAGACAGTCCTAATGTATTTACCGAATATTTCTTTGAACAAAGTTATCATTCTTTTTATTTTTCATGTTATCCGTTTGATGATGAAAAAAGTTCTATTCCGTTTGGCGCCTTTTATACACCTGAAATAGCTCCTTTTACAATCGAAGGCAACGGCGGATATGAAACGGAGCGTACACGAGAACAAATATATTTAAGACAAATTGATAAGCGGCCTGATAAAAACATCAAAAAATTTTATTCGGCTTTACAGCAGAAATTAAAAACTCTGCCGGGTATACAAAACGGCTATGTAATGGGAAAATACGAATATAAAAACCGCTATTTTTTGCCGTCATCAAAGATAATTATTCCCAATAATCCGCATAATAAAAACATAAAAGGAACGTGGGAGGACTATTATCTTAATTATCAGTATAATAAATGAAACAGAAACGACGGATGATATTGTGAAATGGTTACAAGGAATTTTTAAATAAATCGATAGTTGGATACCTGTTATTGAATCGGTTAAGGACTGGGAAAAATTCGGATTATAGGAAAAAGATTTTATGGAGAAGAATTAAAATGGATAATATTAATTTATTACAGCTAAAACAAAGGCTTGATTCGATAGACTGGAGCGGTAATTTCGAAAAGGCGGACAAAGAGCATTATGAGACTCTCGACAGACTGTGTGAATATATCGAGGTAGAACTTGGCAGAAATCCGAAATCTGAAACGATAGATAATGCCCTCTTACTCCTTGCAGAAAACATAGGCTGTGCCGAAGATTTTGCAAGATACGAAGAAAATTTTGTAAACAAGCTTGCAGACAAAGGGCTGCTGACCAAAGAACGGACTAAATTATTTTATAATAATACAAACAGAAGACAAGGATAGAACTTTATTGTAGGAGAGAAAATTATGCAGGTAAAATTAGATAAAATTTCAGAGTGGACGACTACGGGATTCGAGCTAAACAACGGCGCCTATCATTATGCTCCCATCAATGCAAAAAATCATTTTGCACGAGGAAAAGACGAATTTGTTATCTGGGGCAGCGGCGATGACGGCACGAGCTACGGTATCGTTTGGATAAAGGCGGGGCAATGGTCATTCATTCCGTCTCCCGCACAAAAGAAAAGCTGGAATAAGCCCGTTTTGTTGGATACAGGTTCCGATATTTTAATTATTAGCGGAGAAGACAAAAAAGCCTGGTGGGTGTCGTCTCCCGAGCAGAAGCCGTGCGAAGTAGTAAGTGAAAACCTGTGTGCCGCAGAGAATATCACGGAGATTTCCACACTTGGCGAAAAGGGGGTTTATCCAATTATTTGCCGTGTCGACGGAGAAGTCTTTGCCGCAAATAGTTTTACCTTCTTACACTATGACAATGAGACACATACGCTGCATTGGGACAAGCAACTCACCCCTGTGTTTACAAATGAAAAAGTCCGAAGCAATTTTATGCTATCCTTGGGGCGGGCAGAAGGTATCCATCACAAAATGGATTTTAGTTACTCCTATCCCCAGATAGGCAGCCTTATGATAAAAGATAATTCGATTTATGCCTTCGTGGAAGCTGATACGGTAAATCCTTGCCGCTTATCACAATTTAAATATTATTGGTATCTCGAACTCACCCAAGACGGTATCTACAAGAGGAAAATATGGGGAAAGGAAAAATTGGAGAGGCTTGCACAAAAGCATGGATTGAGAGGGAAATTCAGTGCCCAAAAAGAATATCTGATACTATCCCCGATTTTCAAGACAGATGAATGGAAAGGGAAACAAAAACTGTTGAGATTGTCTGACCTGGAACTTCTCGATATTACATTCCCAAGAGGATATTCCAAATTCAGGATTATGGATATTTGGGATAATCACGTATTTATCAGCGATGAGATAAATCATATCGCCCTGTGCAAAATGGCGGTATAGGTACTTTTTGAGAGGATGTATCGGTACTCTCTCTTATTGTATCCCTTGCCGTTACAATAGTCGACTTGACAAACAATATCCTTCTCTTTAATATTAAATTAAAATTCAATTTTGATAAAAAGACAAGCGATTTTGAGATGCAAGTATTGAAAGAAGAAGTGAGAAATAGAATTCTCGCCGCAGCAGAAAAAATATTTTATGAACAAGATTATAGAAGCGCCAAGCTGACGGATATTGCAGATGAAGCTGATATTCCTGTAGCACTCATTTATACCTATTTCAAAAATAAGGAAGTTTTGTTTGATGCGGTTGTTGCCGGTATAACCGAGTATTTTACGAATGCGCTGGAAAAAGAAGAAGCTATGGAGTCGGGGCTGCCGTCAACACGTTTTGAAAAAATCGGCGCGGAATATGTGCACGGGCTTTTAAAAAATCATATAAAGCTCGTCATTCTGATGGATAAAAGTTCCGGCACCAAACACGCCGGAGCAAAAAACCGATGGGTTGAACGACTGCAGTTACATATCGAAAAAGGAGCCGCGCAGTTTGCGCATGGCTCCTATGATCCGGCACTGTTTCATATTCTTTCCAATAATTATGTTGAGGGGCTTTTAGAAATTGCACGCCATTATAAAAACGACGAATGGGCGATGGAAATGTTCACGTTAATGAACCGATGTTATTATCACGGAGTTGAATCGTTATAACCCATAGTTGTGGCATAAACAATGGAAGAGAAGGAGCGGCAAACCGCTCCTTATTTTAGGCTATAATACTGAATATATATTCAATATTATTTAGTTTTGAAGACATGGATGTTAACACTTGATGATGATAAGGAGTTATTTGAAATGACTGAAAAAGAATTGAAAAAGCCTATGGCGGATAAACAAGTTGGAGCGGCGTATGTTTTTACGCTGGCTAAGGCGGAGCGGGGAAAATTGGCTGCGGGTATGGTACTTGCAGCGATCGGCTCGGTGTTGTCGTTGGTTCCGTACATTGCGGTGTACCGGATTTTGGAAATGATTATTGCTCGGTCGATGAGTGCGGAAGCGCTTTTACATTGGGCTGTTATGTGTGTTGCAGCAGCGGCGGTACAGGCAGTGTTGATGTCGATTGCGGGAATTTGTTCGCACACAGCGGCATTTAATACGATGCATACGGTAAAGATAAAAGTCTTGCAACATATCTCGTATCTGAATGCAGGCTTTTTTCAAAAAAATGCAGCGGGTAAAATCAAGACAACCCTGTTCGATGACATCGATAGAGTAGAAGCTTTTTTAGCGCACAGCACTTTGGAACTCACGCAGGCGGCGGTTGTTCCCCTTGCGATGTTTGTATTTATGCTGCATCTCCATTGGCTTATGGCATTGGTTATGCTTGTTCCTATGGTGCTCGGTATTGCCGTTCCGATGATGATGATAGCGGCAAGTAATTTTTCGGGATTGGCGAACGATTTTGCAAAGGATATGGAAGCCTTGAATGCATCGGCTACGGAATATATTTCTGCAATGCCGGTGATGAAGATGTACCGCGTAACAGCCGAAAAATTTCAACAGTATAAAACCGCTTTACAGACGTATACCGTTTGCTGGAAAAAGATGTGCACCGCTTCGTGTAATCCGCTTTCGGCAGCATCGGTTATCTTGGATTCGGCAATCTTATTCACTCTGCCGGCAGGAGGGTTCCTTTATGTAAGAGGCTCGCTGTCTGTTTCTTCTTTTTTGATTTTTATTCTTTTAACGGTGTGCTTTTATACATCGTTTTTAAATTCGGTTACAATTGCTATGCAGTCGATGGAACTCGGCGGCGGACTTGCAGCGGTTAAAAAAATTTTGGAAGAGCCGCAGATGAAAAGCGGAACAAAAACGCTTCCGCTAAACGGCCGTTATGATGTCCGGTTTGACGGTGTTTCATTTTCGTATGGAGAAGACGGACGGAACGCTTTAAATGATGTTTCGCTATGTGTAAAGGCGGGAACCGTCAATGCCTTTGTCGGAGCTTCCGGTGCAGGCAAAACCACCGCCGCCCAGCTTATCGGACGATATTGGGATAGCTCTGCGGGCACTATTTCTATCGGCGGTATTCCCGTTACGGAACTGCAAACGGAGAACCTTATGGCGCTTACCTCGTTTGTATTTCAAGATGTGTTTTTATTGGAAGACACGCTGCTCGAAAATATCCGCATGGGAAGTGACGCTTCTTTGGAGGAAGTACGCAAGGCAGCACAGGCAGCTCAAATTGACGATTTTATTATGAGTTTACCCGACGGTTATGAAACGAAAATCGGCACAGAGGGTGTAAAGGTTTCAGGCGGAGAGCGGCAGCGGATTTCTATTGCGCGTGCGTTAGTTAAAAATGCGCCTATCCTCATTTTTGATGAAGCAACTTCATATTCGGACATTCAAAATGAACATAAGATCCAAGTCGCATTGCAAAATTTGCTCAAAGGAAAAACGGTCATTATGATTGCGCACCGTCTGCACACGATAAAAAATGCGGATACTATTTTTGTCTTTGAAAAAGGCAGCATCGCTGAACAAGGTAGCCATACTGAACTGATGAATAAAAACGGTTTGTATGCACAGATGCAGCGCACGTACATATCCGCTCTCAACCACGGTAGTATAAATGTAAAGGAGGAAAACTGATATGTTAAAACTGATTGCACATATATTAAAAGAAAAACGGAAAGAATTAAGGCTGCCGATTATTTTAATGTCGCTTGATTCCGTGGGCGGTATGCTCTTATACATTATGCTCTATTTTACGGTGGTCGGATTAGTACGTAACACATTGACCGGAGAAATTATCATTACCTATTCGCTGATTTGTTTGGGAGCGGTGGTATTCCGTTTAATTATTTACCGCACGGGTTACTACCTCTGCTTTGCTCGCGGGGCGGAAGTATGTGCGCAAATGCGGCTCGATTTGGCAAATCACTATCGCGCGTTAAGCCTCGGCTATTTTAACCGGCACAGTTCAGGCGCTCTTTTGGAAACCCTTGTAAAAGATATTACCAATTTTGAACTGATCATTACGCATACGCTTCCCGCACTGGTAAAAACTGCGGTAACGGCGGCGCTGATTTTAATCGGTATGTATTGTATCGATGTTCCCTTGGCGATAGCGCAAACAATAACGCTCCTTGTGCTTGTTCCGTTTTTGCATTGGGGAAACAGCTTGGCGGAACATTTCGGAAATGAAAAGCATCGACTCACCGCTCGTATGATTTCCATTGTGCTGGAATACATTAAAGGAATAAAAGTGTTTAAGGCGTATAATCTAACCGGAGAGAGATTTGACAGAATGCTGTACTCGTTGGAAACGGTAAGAAAAACCAATATCAAAGCGGAAATAAAACTTTCGCTGCCTGCTGCCGTCTATTTTATAGCAGCTCATTTTTTACTACCGCTTGCTCTTTTATCTTCCGTATATATTCTGAAGAGCGGATCGGTCAGCCCCGAAAAACTCACCGCTTTTATGTTGATGAGCCTTGCGCTTTCGGGGGTATTGATTTCGTTTGAACACGCATACGGTTTACTAAAAGGTTTAAAGCCTGCGGCGGAACATGTGCAAAAAGCGTATACGGCTCAACCCCTACCGTGTTTACAAACCGCCGGAACTGCAAAGGTAAATACCGGCACAACGGTGGGCGAAGCAAGGCAGGAACAAAGTCAGCCTTTTGACGTTTCCTTTGAGGATGTTTCATTTTCTTATCGAGAACCGTTCCATACGTTTCAAAGCCAAAGCGGTGAATCTAATGCCGAACGGGAAATAGACGGTGCAAAACAAACAGCGGTATTGCATTCCATTTCTTTTGAGGCAAAGCAGGGAACGGTAACTGCTCTCATCGGCCCGTCAGGTTCAGGCAAAACCACGATTGCCAATTTGATAGCCCGCTTTTGGGATCCGCAAAAAGGTACGGTTAAAATCGGCGGAAAGGATATAAAAGAAACAGAACCCGATACGCTTTTGCAGTCCGTCAGTGCGGTGTTTCAAGACAGCATTTTACTGTCGGACACCATTTACAATAATATTAAAATCGGAAAGCCCGATGCTTCGGAATCGGAGGTTATCGCTGCGGCACAGGCGGCTCAATGTCATGAGTTTATCAGCGAGCTGCCTGACGGATATAACACCCTGCTTGCGGAAGGCGGGGCTGCTCTTTCAGGCGGCGAAAGACAGCGCATTGCTATTGCCCGTGCTCTTTTAAAAAATGCGCCCATCGTGCTTTTAGACGAATCGACCGCCTCACTCGATGCCGACAACGAATGGAAAATCAACGCCGCCTTGGATACGCTTATGCAGGGTAAAACCGTCTTTGTCATCGCTCATCGGCTGAACACCATTCGCAATGCGGATCAAATCATCGTGTTGAAAAACGGCCGTATCGAAGAAAAAGGGACTCATACGGAACTTATGCAAAAGCGCGGCACCTACTTTGAGATGATACAAGAACAACAAAAAGCCGCCGGATGGGAAGTCGCGGGGGAATTAATTCCTAATTAACAATTAGATAAGAAGAGTTTTTATGTATAAAGAATTATTTGCATTTTTGAGTAAGCGGGGAAAAATCGATGTATGTATTTCTTCTCTGTTTTTTACCTTGTACGGATTGAGCTCCGTGGGGATGTTACTTACGGTGTTTTCGATTTTGTTTAAGATTGCTGCCGGGACTGATGTTCAGGGGCTCTACGGGGCTTTTGCAACGCTGATAGGCTTGGTCGTTTTTAAGGGACTTTGCAATATGATTGCCGACTTAAAAAAGCACGGAGCCGGCTTTGATGTGGTGCAGCAAATACGGGAGCGGATGATTGTAAAATTAAAGCTGTTTAGTTTGGGCTTTTATACGAATGAACGGCTGGGAGAATTAAATACGATTCTTCATAAAGATGTGGACAATATGTCTATGGTGGTCGGTCATATGTGGCCGCGGATGTTCGGTGATTTTCTCATTGCTCTTGCGGTATTTATAGGTCTTTGCTTTATCAATCTTAGTGCAGCCCTTGTTATGGCCGCGTCGATTCCGCTTTCACTTGCCTACCTTTTTTACACAATTAAGGGAGCACAAAAAACGGAGCATAACAATAATTCCGCCCTTGCCGATATGGTGAGTTTATTTGTCGAATATGTACGCGGTATTCCGGTGCTCAAAAGTTTTTCGCATAATAAAAGTCTGGATAATGAACTTTTTGAAAAGACAAAAAAATTCGGAGAAACAAGTAAGGCTGCTTCCCGTTTTAAGGCAAGACAGCTTTCGGTCTTTTCGTTTTTAATCGATGCAGGGTATTTTATTCTTTTCATTTATTCCGGTCTTGCTGCGTTACGTGGAAGTATGGATGTGCTCAGCTTTATGATTATCGCAGTCATTTCAAAAGAATTTTATAAACCTTTTGCAGCGATGGAAACGCACTATATGTATTATGTGTCTGCCGTAGACAGCTATCACCGCTTGGGAAAAATTCTTCATGCCGAGGTAATAGCCGATAAAACGGACGGAGTTACTCCTGCACAAAACGATATTGTTTTTAAAGATGTAGCATTTTCTTATGAAGAAGATGAGTTCAAAATGAATGGAATAAATTTTTCCGTTCCGGAAAAAACGATGACCGCGCTTGTAGGAGAATCGGGAAGCGGTAAGACGACGGTTACGAATTTGCTGTTGCGGTTTTACGATGTGCAAGGCGGAAGTATTACGCTCGGCGGTACCGATATTCGGGATATTCCCTACGATGAGCTTTTAGATCGCATCAGCATTGTTATGCAAAATGTTCAGTTATTTGATAACACCATTGAAGAAAATATCCGAGTAGGAAAAAAAGGAGCAACAAAAGAAGAAATCATCGAAGCTGCAAAAAAGGCAAAGATTCACGATTTTATTATGAGCTTGCCGAAAGGCTATGAAACGGATATTGGAGAAAACGGAGGTCTCTTATCCGGCGGGCAAAGACAGCGGATTTCCATTGCACGAGCATTTTTAAAAGACGCTCCGATTTTAATCCTCGATGAAATGACCAGTAATGTCGATCCCGTAAATGAGTCTTTAATACAGGATGCCATTACAGAACTTGCAAAAAACAGAACGGTCATAGTGATCGCTCATCATTTAAGGACTATTCAAAAGGCAGATCAAATTTTTGTCTTTCAAAAAGGCTGTCTTATCGAAAAAGGAAAACACGATGAACTTTTGGAAAAGGACGCTTACTATGCTCGGCTTTGGAAAGCACAATACGGGAGCGGAATGTGCTCTCGCTAAAAGATATTTCGTATAAAACAAGGACAGGTCTTCTCATTCTCGACAATATAAACCTCGAAATAAAAAAAGGAGAATTTGTTGTCATTACCGGAAAAAGCGGAAGCGGGAAGAGCACACTCGGCTCTGTTATCAACGGCCTTATCTCGCATTACTATGACGGAGTATTAACGGGCGAAGCTTATCTAAACGGAAAAGATATACGCACTATGGAGCTTTCACAAATAGGCTGCATGGTAGGCTGTGTATTCCAAGACCCGCGAAGTCAGTTTTTTATGACCGATCCTTTTAGTGAAGCGGCATTCGGCTGCAGCAATATGCTTTTGAACAGGGAAGAAATACTGAAAAGGGTAGACAACAGTTTGAAACTGCTTGGAATAAATCATCTAAAAGAGAAGAGTATCTTTAAACTTTCAAGCGGTGAAAAACAAAAACTGGCTATCGCGTCATGCTATGCGATGTCGCCTGACATTTTTTTGTTCGATGAGCCTACAGCTAATCTGGATATTCATTCCATCTTTGATTTGGAAAACATATTACGGAGCTTAAAAGAAGAAGGGAAAACCATTATCGTTTTGGAGCACCGATTATTTTATCTTTCGGCCTTATGCAGCCGTATGCTCATTATGGATAAAGGAAGAATTACGGGCGAATACTCAAAAGATGAATTTTTTGAGCTGCAAAAAAACAATAAAAATATTCGACCCATATATTTGGAAAATCTCGATACGGTTCATTCTAAAAGTATTGTCGATAAAACCACCCCATTGTTTGAAATAAAAAATATTTCATATTCACATTCAAAACAGGAAAAAACCGATGTGCTTAAAGACATATCGATAAGAGCTTATGAAAAAGAAGTTATCGGCATTATCGGTGAAAATGGAGCGGGTAAAACAACTCTCGCTAAATTGTGTACAGGCTTATTAAAAGAAAAAAGCGGAAGCGTTTTGATTAAAGGAGAAAAGCGGAGCTATAAGAAAAGGGCGGGAAGTATGTATTTTGTCATGCAGGATTCCGACTATCAACTTTTCGGTAATACCGTAGAGGATGAATTGGATATAGGAAAAAAAGGCGGCGGTTTGAACGGCACGGAAAAAGAAACCGTTTTATCGGATTTTGAAATTCTTGATTTAAAAGAACGGCATCCGCTTGCCCTCTCAAGAGGTCAAAAGCAACGGCTTACCATTGCAGCGGCTTTTTGCAATAACAGTAAGATACTTTTTTTAGATGAACCGACAAGCGGCTTGGATAAACATTCTATGGATTTGGTTTCTAAAAGTATTCTCACTGCGGCAAATGCAGGTAGGCTTATATTTGTAATATCGCATGATTATGAATTTTTACTGTCTGTCTGTAACAGAATTATTTATTTAAAAAGCGGAATGGTTCACGCTGATTTCAATTTAAATAATGATACCAAGAAAATGCTCTGGAAGCTTTTAAGTAAAAAGGAGGAAATGTGAAGTGAATACAAAAAGAAAAGCGGACCCGAGAACGGTACTCGGCATTGTATTTATTTTTATCTCGTTCGGTCTTGCCGTCAATAAGCCTCTCCCCTCACATGTTTTACTTATTATTTGTAATTTCTATTTATGGGATGTACGCGCTTATCGTGAATCCGTTTTATATAGCGGAATGTATAGTATCATTGCCGTGTCGATGTTTTATATTCATTATATTCCGAATTCGACAATTGCTCTCATGATTGTATCTTTAAGTTATTTTATTCAAAAATTCGTTATTGCGGTTATGATGATTATATTCTTGAAAAAGAAAACTTCCATGCCCTCTATTATATCGGCTATGCAGACGATGAAATTTCCAAACATAATAGCAATTCCCTTAATCGTTGTATTTAGGTATCTCCCGTCCTTAAAAGAAGATTACGGCTGTTTAAAAGACAGTTTAAAAATAAGAGGAATTTCTATTTCGGGCTTACGGTTTTTAATTCATCCCATTCGTTCTTTGGAACTTATAATTGTTCCGATTTTATTTAGAAGTCTTCGCATAGCTGAGGAACTTTCCACATCGGTTTTGCTGAGAGGAATTGAAAATTATAAAAACAGAACAAATATCTATCCGCTCAAATTTACGAAAACGGATTTTGTATACGGATTATGTACGGCTATTGCTGTGGGTGCGGTATCGTACTTACAGTTTAGTAATAGGGTTGAGTTTATGTTTTAATGCGACAAAGATTGAAGGGGCGG
>ERZ772957.2414-NODE-2414-length-10813-cov-7.596672_pt1 | contig 10813 bp, 11 predicted proteins | sample MGYA00580682_ERZ772957 | MGnify/ENA primary metagenome ERZ772957 (study PRJEB29015, sample SAMEA2737921) | human oral metagenome | biome: human oral; feature: human-associated habitat; material: dental | place: China | collected 2025 ...
GCTCATGGGAACGCCCGCAGAACGAGCGTCACAACGGCATCCTCCGCCAATATATCCCCAAAGGAACGGACATCGACGGATACAGTGACGAGGACATCCTAAACATAGCGGATGAGATAAACAGCCGCCCTCGCCGAGTTTTCGGCTATCAAACACCGGCAGAACTGTTTAACACCTTCTTGGATGAAGTATACGCTATTGAAAACGTTTCTTAATTAAATCACTGTTCAACTTGCTCTTGCAATTCACGCGGATGATCTATATAATGATTGGAACGACTACGGCGAAGGATATGACGATGATTACTTTGACTGAGCGCCCTAAAACGATATAAAATACGAAGTTCCGAAAGGAGCAAACATCATGGCAAATGAAATCACAAACGATTTTGCAACGCGCCGTTTTCGCGTGGCAGATGTGGCAAAGGCGGGCAATGTCGCAACGCGCACGCCAATCTACAGCACGGAGTCAACGAGCGGCGTCGTCTGGGTCATAAAGCCCGGGCAGATGATTCAGCCGCACGGTCACGCCAATGCAGATGATATATGGATCTGCATTGAGGGAGAGGGCGTCTTTTACCCTGCCCCCGGAGAGGAGCACCCCATCGCGAAGGGCGATGTCATCGTCTCAGCGAAGGGCATGTGCCACGGGATGAAAAATACAGGCGCGAAGGACTTTGTCTTTGTCGGCATCCTCGCCCCCGTCCCTGCGGATTATTTCCCCATCGAGCCGTAAAGTGTCTGTAGGCAGTAGGAGCCCATCATGAAACGAATCCTGCCTCGCATCCTCACTGCCACAGCGCTCGTCTGCACCTCTTTTCTCTCTGGCTGCTCGTTCATACTGGCAACGGAAAACAGCGCCCCTTATACGCCCGATGACGTAATCGCGATGGTGGAGAAAGAATTCGCTGCCTGTCATCCTCACATCGTCCTGCAAGAGATGCAAATTGAAAAAGAAAAGCGTGAATTGCAAGAGCAAGTTGAACAGTGATTTAATTAAGAAACATTTTCAAGGAATCACTGATAAATAGTGGATAATCACAGCCAGCTGATCCGCAGACACAAATTTCACAAATTGCAATACAAAAGAGCGTGCAATACTGCTCTCATTGCCCCTTTTTCTTCCCCGAATCGCCCGTTTCACCGGGAAATTTGGGAAAAAGGGCGCACTTATCCCATTGTCATGCAGAACGCCCTCTGCCTTCCTGCCCTCAAACACATGACGAGGTTCGCCGATGCAAAGAGCAGATAGTAACGGAGCAGGTTCTTCTTGATGCCACGATACCTTGTCCTGCCCGCTTGGAACAGCCGCTTCACAATGAGGAACGGATGCTCCACCTTGCAGCGGATGGAAGTTTTCTCGTGTTCGATCTTCTTGTCCCAGTTGACTCCTGCATACGCCTTTGTTGTGCGGTTCTGTGAAGGTCTTTTCGCAATACGGTAATCCACGCTCGATAGATGAGGATCTTCAAGGATTTCTGCGCGCTTTTCCACGCCGAGATACCCAGAGTCCCCATAGACGCTGTGGTCACGACGTGGGGCTGCATATGGAGTAGAGGCAATCGAGTATACGATGAATTTTTGCTGTATGGTACATAATGCAAAACGTGGGGGAATTGGACTTGGTTCTGCGGTTCGATTTGTCATATGTCACATCAAAGATGAAAAGGGGCGGAGAAATGAGGGGAGAGAATGAACTGAACATTGTTATTGATATCAGGAGTCTATCTGCGATGTTACGGAACTCGATGAGTTGGTGTTGGCGTATGCCACGACAATTCATAAGGCACAAGGGTCAGAATACCCTATCGTTGTCATGCCATTCACGATGAGTCATTATGTGATGTTGCAGCGAAACCTGTTATACACTGGGGTGACGAGAGCGAAGAAAATACTGGTGCTGGTTGGAGAGAAGAAAGCTGTCGGTATGGCTATAAAGAATGAAAAGACAAGCATTCGGAATACGAAGTTGAGCGAGCGATTGAGATGATTGATTTTTGAAATGTACGAGGATGATGTAGTATTTTGCACACAGAAGATGATTGTGGCATCTACAGATAAGGAGAAGGATTATGGATAAATGTCGACTATGTAGACAAGAGCAAACGCTAAGACTTAGTCATATTACACCTAAAATGTTTTTTAACCAGATAAAGAAAACTTCACCTACAAAACGCTTTAGGAATAATATGAATCCTAACAGGGCTGTACAGGACGGCGAAAAACACTTCTTCTTGTGCCAAGAATGCGAAGAGAAATTTAGCAGATTTGAAACTTTGTTTTCTAGTCTTTATTCAAAAATCACAGAATCATCAGGGTGTTGCCCCGTTGAAACAGATTCAGATGGAATACGGTACTTTTTGCTTTCAGTCGCTTGGCGCAATCTTAGAGTCATTCAAGAACGTGGAATCAGCGATCTGACAGAACAAGAGTGTGAAAAAATTGAGAACACTCTTGAATTTTGGAGGGAAATTCTTTACAAGGAAGATATGAAGAAAATTTCATCTGTGAAACAGTATGTTATCCCTACGGCGAAATTAGCTTATTTTGAACAATTTCCTAGAAGAGTGTTTGATTGTGTGTGTCCGGATTTTCATGTATATGGGAATGTGAATTCTTTTAAGGAAGCCTTTATAGTGGTTCAGGTTCCGTATCTAATCTTTGTAACTATGACATGGGGAGAACTTTCGGACATGAGTGCGTTTCAGGTGGGAAACGTTATACAGGCGGAAAATACAGAATTATCCGAAGAATTAGTTTGGCAGTTAGACGAGATTCATAAAGAGCAATTTAATAAGGCGAATGAGAAAATTAGTGACCGACAAAAAGAGGAGATATTAAAGAGGGCTTTGTCCGTATTAAATAAGGAGTAAAACTCGTTGTTGGATAGTAGAAAGAACAGGGATGGTTGGTATACTATCTCTAGTAGTAAGTAAGAATGTAGCCTTAGGTAAATACATGAAATGAAGAAGTTATTGTAGATTATGCGACGGAGCGGGTGAGGTCTTTACCAAATGTAAAAGAAGGTACCGACTCTGAAATTTAGAAAAGCGCTTGCACTAGAGGAAGTCGATTACTGTGTCTGCCTTGTTCAGTAGACAAGAAGCATTGGTTAAAATTAAAGATCCATCCATATATACAGAACAGAGGGTAGATACTATAAAGCCTAAACAGTTTTACTATATTCGCCTTGTTGATCCAATTGCTTATGGATATTTAATTGAAGCAATGAAATTGCTGAAGGGATCGGTTTTTTGATGGCGAATTGTAAAATGAAATGGGACATAAAAGGGGACATACGCGACACGATGTGTTAAGCTGTTCTCGTTACAAAACATTCACAGGAGCGTGTCTTATATGTCCCAAGAACATTCTACTGAACTTGCCCGAAAATTCAAACATTTCATAGCGTTCCAGCGCGGAGAGATCGACGTTCTCCTGAAAGAGGGCGTTCCCAAGACGCAGATCGTGAGGAAGCTCGGCATTTCCCGATCCACGCTTTCCCGCGAACTGGAGCGCGGCACAAACGAAAATCGGAACGCGCTGATCCGCCGTTTTATCCCGAAAGGAAAGCCCATAGGGGCGGTTGCGCAAGAAGTTATTGAACGGGTCAAACAATGGATCAACAGCCTGCCCCGAAAACTTTTTGGCTACCGCACATCGGACGAAATGTTTGAGGAAGAAATCGCAGGGCTTTTAGGCTGATTTGTTAAAATTTGACGAGTGTCCCATTTGATATTGCAATTCTCCATCCAAAAGAAAAAAACAAACCTAATGAAATCTTATGGTATAGATATACCGTTATGGGAAAAAGACCGCAAGAGGTACCTGGGCTGGCTCAATATCATGATTCTTATGAAGAATATGATTCAGAATGCGTTAGCGCGGGAATGAGAGGAATAAGTCTATGGTTTCGTGGGTTCATTCAAGATTTTGAGAGAGCAAAGAAGGATTATGATAAAGCAATGGAAACTTTGATTTATTATTAAAATATTGTCGGCGAAGTAAATAAAAACTCCTCCTGTCGTTACACAAAACCACACTAGGAGGAGTTTTCCATATGGAATTATTTAATGGAGAAACTGTTTTACAATAGGGAAAAGCATGGTTCAAGAGAAGAATCAACGATTCCCTCTCATGGTGAAATAAAGCGTTTGATCGAATCGTCTCTCGGGGCGCAGGGATTCAATACGCTCTGGCTCAACGATTTCATAAAGACAATCTTTTTTCAGTATAGGGGTAATTATGCGTGGGTCAGACACATATTTTCTCCATAAGTTGCCCTGTATCGCGAACTCTTTATCTGTTTGCTGTCCGAATGCCATCTGCCTATAAATATCGTTGATATGAATTTTTCCAGATTTACTTAGTTCCCACAGGCAACGGGCAAGACGCGCGGCCGCACGCATAGACCTCGACATCTTTTCTGGATCATCTTTTCTCGCTTGGTCAATGAACAAACGTGAAAAAGCAAAGTCACTCCATACGACAATATCAAATGCGTTTTCACTTAAGAAGGGCGATTGCCCCTGTGTTTTCCATATGGCCTGCATAAGAATAGGTTTTTGTTTGCTGAGGTAGTCGTTTTCAAAAGTATCGAGAGCGTCGCACAGAGAGCCTATCTTATGCGACATTTCGAAGTCGTTATCCCAAGATTGGATGGAGGAGCATGAAGTCTCAAATACGTCGCGTATGGTAGATTGTTTTTTTCCGAGAGAGTCAAACATTCCAAAGGCGCAGTATGAGGTTGTCGCGGAACGAATGACAAGCTCACAGCCCCAGTCTTTTTCTGGCAGCTTACAAGTGTTTGAGGTCGGGAGAACCGTTAATTTTACTTCAAGAGGGGAGAGAAAAACATCTTTGGTATCTTTAACAACAAGATCTATTCCGTCAATTGTCTCGAAGGCATATTTTTGATACGGCTCATATGTGGATTCAAAGCAAAACTTCAGCTTATCGGATGTTCTATTCCCACAATTAAATACTTCATTAATCGAAATTTTTTTAGGGATAACAACAAGTTTTCCGTCTCGCTTCGCCAATGTAATATAGATAGCTGGAATTTTCTCTGCCATCATATAATTTGCCATAGCTGTTGGAAAACTGGAATTGAAACAGTTTTTCCCCCAGTGGTCATCGCTTTTTCGATTTGAGTGGAAGATTCCATACAGTCCTGAATCCACTAACATCGTTCCTTTCATACGAGAGACGTCAAGAGTTGACGTCTCTATTTTTTAGAGGTAAAATCAATAGAATAAGTGTATCACAGTTTTATCATAAAAGGTAGGGGTTAAGTTGAGAACGGTGGATTTGTTTGCTGGATGCGGCGGAATGTCTGAGGGCTTTCAAAAGGCTGGGTTTGATCTTCAAGCTGCATTTGAGTTTTGGACAACGGCAGCGAACTGTTACCAGCTTAATTTTTCACATGATGTTTTTCGTATGGATTTATCAGATACCGAAAAGGCGATAGAGCAGATTCAACAATATTCTCCAGAACTTATTATAGGTGGCCCCCCTTGCCAAGATTTTTCACACGCAGGAAAAAGGCAAGAGGCGGACCGAGCGAGTTTAACATTTTCCTTCTCTGAGATTATACAGACGGTGCGTCCTTCTTATTTCGTCATGGAGAATGTTGATCGAGCGCAGAAAAGTCGAGCATATCAAAAAGCAAGAGAGGTGTTCCAAGCTTCTGGCTATGGCATCACAGAGGTTATCTTAGATGCAAGTCGATGCGGCGTTCCTCAAAAGAGAAAACGCTTTTTCTGTATTGGTGGGCTGAATCAACAAGATGGATTTTTGTCGGAGCGTTTAGAGCAGGGGCTTTCAGCGCGTGATATGACCCTTAGAGATTATTTTGGTAATGCGTTGGATTTCGACTTCTATTATCGTCATCCGAGAAATTATTCTAGGAGAGCCATCTTCTCTATAGATGAACCGGCACCTACCATGAGGGGGGTGAATCGTCCGATTCCGAAAGGATATCCGGGGCATCCCAAAGATGCGTGTTTGCTCGATCAGCCGATACATGTTCTTTCGACCTTGGAGCGTTCCTTGATACAGACTTTTCCTCCAAACTATAAATGGTGTGGGAATAAAACTGATATGGAACAGATGATTGGGAATGCTGTCCCGGTCAATCTAGCATATTATGTGGCATCTGTATTGAAAAAATATGTTGATTCGGTAAGTATGGAAAATACACTTCTGACAGATGGGGACTCACTCATTTACCAAGACTTCAGATCATGGCTTGTGTCACATCATGGTCTTTCCATGCGTACTACATCGGACATTGCTTCCAGAGTGAGACGCGTGAATCGATTGCGCCCAATGAAGTCAGAGACTGCACACTCGTACCTTTCCCACTTGCAGCATGATGCGTCGTACCTGAAATTATCGGCCTCTGTGTCTTCCCAACTGAAGCGGGCGGTTTTGTTGTATGCCGATTATATTAGCTCGCGTGAGCGAGAAATGCTTTATGCCCACTGATGGGTAACAGTAACAGCCTGTATAAGGAAACTCCCTCATGTTATGAGTAATAACGCGAGGGAGTTTCCTTATATATAGGTGATATATGCTTATTTCCTTTTAGAATAACGAGGAAAGATCATCTGAATCAGAGTGAATCGTTTCACTAAGATGTTTATGATGCACTTTTAGCCCTTGATACTCTTTCCTAAAAGGGCAATCCTCAGATAGAAGGAACTTAAGAACCGATTGCTGTTCTGGATTTTCTAGCACATCATCTAGGTAGAAGGTATACGAGGCACCTATTGGCTTTTCAGGCACGTTGTCGTGGCTTGTATAGTCATTTATATTGTCATCTTTCTCTGTGTCTATACTTCGAATTTCGCATATGCGTATAGGATATTGTGTTTCTATAGCATAATCGAGATTGTCGAAATCTAGCATTTTATCAATATCTCTATCGTTATGATAAAATGCTTCTTTTGATGCAAAAAAACGATAAATATACGATACTCCATGATTTGACGGTGGGTTGTAGATTTCTCCATTTGTATAATGTATCTTACAATATACTCTTTCTAAAAAGTACCAGTATTTGGCAACGTCAGGAGTGATAGATATTTTTGCTGCATTGAACCTTTTTTCTATCTCTATGAGTTTGTTTTCGTCAGGAAATAGGAGTTGCTCTATAAGAGGCATGAATATATACTCTTCCACCTTGCTCGGGATCATATCATAGAGCATTGGAAAAGTTATGTCAGTATCCATATGCTTTTGATCAAATAGATTTCCTATTTTGTAGAGCTCTTTATCCTTTAGCTCGGCAAAGGCACAAGCCGAAAAATATTCTTGGAAAGAGCGATGAATGAAATGATATTTTAGGCTCTCGTAGTACAAGAGGCAGAGATTATCAGATAAATCCTTTAAGAAATTGTGTGCAGTGAAAGATGGATACTTACTCAAATCGATTGTTTTAATTGCGTTAGTAAGCTCACAAAATTCTTTTTCTGTGAATTCATACTTCTGTGCAATATAGGATTTTGCACAGAAAACCTGGATAATATCTTCCAACTGATTGCTATTGAGTTGTGTAAGAAATTGACGCTTAAATGCCCCCTTACTCGCATCATGTTTTTGAGAGAGAGCAATATAAGCCTCTTGATAGAAAATATGTATCTTAGATGGAACTTCTGCAAATTGCTCAAAAGTAATTAACATGATTGTTAATAGAAGTGGGTTGCTGGCGAACTCTGTGTGTGTACGGTATAGTTTGGCATTCAGTGTCTCTAGAAATTTTTCTTTTATACTTGGATCGTCAGGACGAAAGATAAGGTTTTCTATGAGTTCCATTGATTGATCTTTGTTAAGAGGACAAATACGTGCGATAGAAAAAGTAGCAAACTCTAAAAAAGTGCTTCCTGGTCTAGAGGACATAATGACGTAGTTTCGTGGATATTTACTTATATATTGCTCCAAATTTGATTGAAATGATTCTCTGTTTTCATAGTTAATTTCATCTAATCCGTCAAGAAAAAGAACAGTGAAAAACTCTTCCTGTTTTTCTTTAATGAAATTACAAATCGATTTTGAAAAGGATTGCTCAAGTTCATGGAAAATAAAAGCTTCCAGTGTAGGCCATTTTTGGGTATAGTTTTTTAAGAGTATGAAAATTGGCATACTCTTAGGATTTTGACGGGTTTTCAAATAATCTAGAAGTAGATGCCTCATCATCATTGACTTTCCAATACCGCCTGTTCCTACAATGATTGGATATCTCAAAAATGTGAGTAATTCATTTAGGGTAATGTTCTTGAATTTTTTAATAGAGCGTCTTGTGCTGTTTGGATATGTTTTCGTAATGCGAAGATCGTTGCAAACATAAAAGTCATAGAAACGATGGGGGGTATCCGTGTAGAGAAGTGTTTTTAGAGATTCGTACTTCTTTTCAAGTTGATTGAGATACTGCTCAAATATGACTGGGCGATCGCTTTCGTCATTCTCCATAAGTGTTATTTTCTTATCCGTGCATTCTGATTCCCTTTCAGAGATTTGTCTCTGAAAGGGATTTTTGTTTCTTGCGGCTTCTTGTCGAAGAATCTTGACAAACAATTCAGCTATTTTTTCTTCAATATTATAAGGATTGGCATCAGTCAGTACGTCAGAGAACCGATCACAAAGAAACTCTCGTGACTCGTCTTCAAGCAAACTCCTCAAGTAACGTTCAAATAATGCAGGTTCAATATGTTGAACGATTTCTTCTGCAAGCTGCGTAATTTTACTGTGTCCGTTGTAATAGGCTTTGTAGCTGCTATCACTTCGCTCATCAATAAGTTTGAGACCTTTCTCGGATATGATCGTTTCCAATAGAGTTTTTGTAAAGGCATGATTGTTTGCTCCACCACCAATGACTGATTTTAGCCTTTGAGCGAACTCTGGAAATGTCATAAGATACACCCTTTCTTCTGAAACCTACCGAAGCCTACCGAAGCCTACCGAAGCCTACCAAGGGATACCAAACTTAACCAACTCGGTTGTTTATACTGGTGTCAACCCAAGAGAGAGAACTAATGATTATGAGAGGAGATGATGCTTAGATTATAACACGAACAATGAGATTTGTTCTTGTTTTTATGAAAAAAAGCAGAAAAAGTAAAAAACTTATTCCAAACGAGTTGAATCGAATGATTTGGCTCAAAATCTCAAAGCCTTGAGATGGCCATTAAAGGCGGCGGGAACATACGAAGACCACATTGCAAAAAATGCAATGAATATGGCACTTCGATGTCCCACCGTTTACCGCTATGTCCATTTTTAGGTAATTGCGGCCGGTGTACGTCAAGTGCATCGGCCTTCGTTGTATCCCGCTGACCTCGTTCAGACAGAAAGGATACGACGATGAAAGAATTTATTTTGATGGAAGTCACTGCTGAGACAATTCGTGATTATGGTATTTCCCGCAATGAAGTTGAGTGGCGTCGGATAGGAAATCGTAGGGTACAGGCTGTGAAAGTCTTAGCTACATGCGAGGTCTCCACATTTTATAAACGTTCAGTATTACGTGAGCAACAGCAAGAATGTCGGGCAAAGTATTTGTGCGTATACAAGAATCGCAAGAATAAGTGCGACCACGACTGCGAGAGTTGTACACGTCCTGTGTACCGAGAATCATGGGTTGGGGTTGTGAAAGAAGAAACATTCATTTCAGAGCCGCTAGAGACTACTTGCATAAAGAGGCTGCTGATAGAAACACTCATCATAGAGGTCAACAAACTTGCTCCGATGGATCAGCTCCTCCTTAAATTGATTGGAGAAGCTGTGTCGGAACGCGAGATTGCAAGAATTATGGGAGGGCGATCAAAGACGGCTATCCACAAGAGGAAAGAAAAACTTTTCGTGATGCTCCGAAAAAAACTTGAAAATACGGTGACCATTAAGCCGCATTCTGTCTGCACTCTAGTGAAAGGGGGAAAGAGAACTGTGAGGTAAAACTCACCGCTGGTCTTCTGGCGATTAGACAGATTGCCGTCAATTCTGAGAAACGGAATCAGCTGAAAGGTGGTGCTGAAAGCAAACATCTGAGATTTTCAAAAAATATTTTGAAACAGGGTGACCAAATGACCACATTCTGTCTGCACTCTAGTGAAAGGGGGAAAGCAGAATGTGAGGTAAAACTCACTGTTGTCATTCGACAATCAGACAGATTGCCAAACTGCCGAAAGAAATTCTGTTTATGAAAGGGATTAATGAACATGATTCATGTGAACGAAATCTCCAAAATGCTGCGTGAGGCAGCAGATGCACTTGAAGCTGCAATGCCGCAGATTGAAAAACCAGACGAAGGTGCGCAGCTCGAAGATGTCCGTATCGTTCTCGTCCGTAAGAGTACGGAGGGAAAACGCGAGGCGGTCAAGGATCTTATCACAAAGTATGGAGCGGAGCGTCTGAGCGACATCTCGCCCGATGCCTTCGTCGCCCTCCTCCGGGAAGCGGAGGCACTCTGATGGGGGCGCACGCACTGCTCTCCCCGTCGTCGGCGCATCGGTGGATACGCTGCCCGCCGTCCGCTTGCCTTGAGCGAGAGTTTCCATCTTCCTCGAGCGAAGCCGCCGCTGAAGGAACAGCGGCGCATGCGCTCTGTGAGCACAAGCTCCGCAAGTTTCTAAAACTGTGCAGCAAACGACCTCACTCGGATTTCGAGGACGATGAGATGGATCGCTGCTCCGATGCGTACGTTTCGTTCGTACAGGAGCAGATGGGAGAAATCCCGTCCCCGATGGTGCTTGTCGAGCAACGGCTCGATCTCACACGCTATGTCCCGGAAGCCTTCGGGACGGCGGACTGCATCA
>ERZ772957.2415-NODE-2415-length-10813-cov-3.870515_pt1 | contig 10813 bp, 9 predicted proteins | sample MGYA00580682_ERZ772957 | MGnify/ENA primary metagenome ERZ772957 (study PRJEB29015, sample SAMEA2737921) | human oral metagenome | biome: human oral; feature: human-associated habitat; material: dental | place: China | collected 2025 ...
CTATCAAATTCTGAGCGTCCCGATAGGGGCAACAAACGCGGAGATCGAGGACGCCTACCGAAGAATGTCCAGCCTTTTCGGGCCCGATGTGAACCCGGAACCCTTCGCCGCCAGGATCTACGCTGCCGCGACGGAGGCCTACGAAGTTCTGAGCGATCCGGTGCGCAAAAGTGCGTACGATCGAGCTCGACAGCCTCTCCAAGAGAATACGGACGAGGAGGACGACGGCTCTTTCGGAGACGAATGGGATCGGGATGACGCCGCCTATACGGAAGCCGAGTTCTCGGACGGGGGCGGAGAACAAACATCCCGTGCCAACGCCTGGCGGTGCTCCTCCGAAACGGATTGGGAGGACGTGGAGTATTCGGACATCCCAGAGCCGCCCCACAGGAAGAAAAACCTACCAAATTCGCCCCATCACTACGTCGTCGAGAGGCCCGTCGGGGGAGAATGGATGGAACGGGAGGAAGCTGCGACAAGATCCCGATCCTATTTTTCCCATTGGAGGTTCTGGGCGGCCCTTTCCGCGTGCATGTTCATGGGGTACCTGATATCGAGAACGGTCGCATGGGGGCTGGACGCCGCCAAAAAGGACAGCCTGCTCAACCTGACGACGCTTTTTTTCTGCCTCGCCTGGATCGGTTTTCTGACCCTGCGCCGAAAATGGTGGGACGTCCGCTTCCATTATCGCAACCCCCGTACCGGCAACGTGGAATCCTATTCGCCCGCCCTGCTCTTCAAGATAGTTTTTCCGGGCCTGTGTGCCGTCTACCTCGCGTCGACCCGTTTCATCACCGTCTCCCTTGGCCACGGCGGAGAGGGCACGATTCTGTTTTACCCGGCCTTCGCCGTGGCCTTCGGCTTCAGCTTTCATTGGGCCACCACCTTTGCGGAGAGGCCGTAAAAGCCTCTCCCGTACCTTTTTGATTTCAATCCATGAAAAAATCGGGCCCCCGGCTGTATGCCAGGGGCCCGATCCTTCATACCGTTCCGAGAAAGGCGTCCATCCCTTATTTCACGATGGCTTTACCCGCCTCGTAGGCCTTCAGGTTCATGGGCAGGAACTGCGGCTTCTTCGTACCCAGCTTCTCCTTGATCATCTCGATACACATCGAGTCGCTCACCATATCGGTAGCCGCGACGAGGGTCCCCAGCATCACGATGTTGGCCACCTTGTCGCTGCCGGTCTCGCTGGCAATCTTATTGGCTGGAACAGCGATGGTGCGGATGTCGCTGCGGACGTTCTCCCCCTCCAGATTGACCAGGTCGCTGTTGTAGATCAGGACCCCGCCCTTCTTGACGTCGTTCTTGAACTTGGTCAGGGACGGCTGGGTCATCACTACCACGGCATCCGCATCGGAGACGACCGGGGACCCCACCTTCTCGTCGGAGATGACGACACTGCAGTTGGCCGTGCCGCCCCTCATCTCGGGCCCATAGGAGGGCAGCCAGGAGACGTTGCGTCCCTCCGCGTTGCCCGTGTAGGCGATCAGCTGGCCCAGCACCATCAATCCCTGTCCGCCGAAACCCGCCGCAACCAGCGTACGCTCGAACTTCTTTCCTCCGTTGTCCGCCATATCCTCGCCCTCCTCACTCGAAATCCTTCTTGACGCCCAGAGGGTAGTAGGGAATCATGTTCTCATCCACCCACTTCAGGGCGTCCACAGGACGCATGCCCCAGTTGGTCGGGCAGGTCGAGAGCACCTCGACGAAGGAGAACCCCTTCTTGTCCACCTGGTTCTTGAAGGCCTTCTTGATCGCGGCCTTGGCCTGCATGATGTACTTGGGCTGGGAGAGCGCCACGCGCTCGATGTAGGCCGGACCGGCCAGGGTGGCCAGCATCTCGCTCACCCGGATGGGGTACCCGCTCACCTTGGGGTCGCGTCCCCCGATGCAGGTGGTCGCCCTCTGACCCAGGAGCGTCGTGGGCGCCATCTGGCCGCCGGTCATACCGTAGATGGCGTTGTTGATGAAGATAATCGTCAGGGGCCAGGCCCGGTTGACCGCGTGGACGACCTCCCCCATCCCGATCGAGGCCAGGTCGCCGTCGCCCTGATAGGAAAAGACGATCTTATCGGGCCTGACGGCCTTGATCCCGTAGGCAAGGACAGGAGCGCGGCCGTGGGCGGCCTCGATGAAGTCCACGTCGATATACTGGTGCATGACGACGGCACAGCCCACCGGGGCGATGCCGATAGTATCATCCTGGATCCCCAGCTCGTCTATGGCCTCGCAGACCAGGCGGTGGGCCACGCCGTGCATACAACCCGGGCAGTAGTGCGTGTGCACGTCCCTTTGCCAGGTCTTCGTCATCTCAAAAACTTTCGTCTCGCTCATCTTCTCGCCCCCTCCTTCTACTTCTTCCCGAGCTTTCCGAGCAGTTCCCTGCACTTGTCCTCGATCTCGTGCACGGACGGCGTGAAGCCGCCCCACCGGCCGTAGGTCTCCACGGGCAGGCGGCACTCGGTCGAGATCTTGACGTCGTCGAGCATCTGATACTCCGAGCTCATCTCCACGTCCAGCAACAGCTTGACCGAGGCGGGCAGATCCCTGAATCCCTTCACCGGATAGGGCCACAGGGTGATGGGCCGGATCAGCCCCACCTTGAGCCCGTCATTCCTCAGGCGGTCTATGGCCGTCCGGGCCATGCGGCTCGTCGTTCCATAGGCGGCGATCACCAGCTCCGCGTCCTCCACCAGGTAGCGCTCGACCCGCTGCTCGTTCTCGCGGATCTTCAGGTACTTCTGCTGAAGGTGCGTCACCTGGATCTCCAGGTCCTCGGGCTTCAGCTTGAGGTTGTAGACGATCGTGCGCTCACCGCCGCGCTCCTTGCGCCAGCCGAGGGCCCAGTCCGCGTTGGATTTGGGATCCTCGATCGTGCGCGTCTTGATCTCAACGGCCTCCATCATCTGCCCCATGAAGCCGTCAGCCAGCACCATCACCGGCGTTCGGTACTTCTGGGAGAGGTCGAACCCGTCCTGGATCAGGTCCACGGCCTCCTGAAGATTGTCGGGGGCCAGCACGATCATACGGTAGTCCCCGTGTCCCGCGTTCCGCGTTGCCTGGAAATAGTCGCCCTGAGCGGGCAGAATCCCACCCAGTCCGGGGCCGGCCCGCATCACGTTGACGATGACACAGGGCAGCTCGCCCATCGCGATGTAGGACATCCCCTCCGCCATCAGGGAGATACCGGGGCTCGACGACGTGGTCATCGCGCGGTACCCCGTGGCCGCCCCGCCCATCAAAGCGTTGATGGACGCGACCTCACTCTCGCACTGAAGGAACACGCCCCCGACCTGCGGAAGGCGCGACGACATATACTCGGGAATCTCGTTCTGCGGCGTGATCGGATATCCATAGAAATACCGACAACCCGCCTGAATGGCGGCCTCCGCAATAGCCTCCGTCCCCTTCATCAAAACCTTCGCCATTTTCGTCCCCCCTCGAGCTCACTCGTCGGTACGATAGACCGTCAGGACCACGTCCGGACAGACTCGGGCGCACAGCGCACAGGCGATGCATCCCTCCTGAGACTGCTCCACCGGGCGGTACCCCTTGGGGTTGATCCTGTCGGAAATACTCAGGACCTTCTTGGGGCAGACCGCCACACAAAGCCCGCAGCTCTTGCAGTAATCCTCCCGAACCTCCACTCGTCCTTTCGCCATGTTTCCACGTCTCCTCTCCTGTTCGCTGACGTTGAAATGCGAATCCTCACCAAAAACACCAAACCACGAAAAAACAACGCGCCTTGCTTTAAGCTCCTTTCCTTTAAGCTAAGCTCCTTTTTCCCGCACCGGGGCCGACCACATGCTCTCGCCCTCCCACGGGCGCTGCATGTATCGGACCATCGGCCAGATTGGGACGGAATCCACTCCCAGCAGCCGTTCCACCTCGCCGCAGAGCTCCTCCAGAACCGTCGCGTAGAGCACGGGTAGATTCAGCCTCCGCCCCGCCTCCAGGACAACGCGGACGCCCTCTGCGACATCCTGGGCGGCCGTCGTCTCCATCAGATGACAGTTCGCGATCAAAGCCCCCACCTCGAGCCCGCAGAGCATCTCCATCTTGGCCCTCATCTTCGCGATGGCCTCCGGGCTGCCCGTCGTGGGCCGAAAGGCGTTGGCGACCAAAAGCAGCCTGTACCCCGCCGCCTCCAGGTCGGGCGCGAACTGCGTCAGGGCCCGGACCCCCACGGCGTCGCCGCCAATATCCAGGATCAACCGCGCGTTCTCGTCCACGATGGCCCGTGAGATGGCCGGGTTGACGATGGACATGTCTGACCACTTGGCCGCCTCCGGGGGAGTGAGCACGGTGAACCCCTCCCGCTCCAGCTGGTCCGCCACCTGACGAATGCAGAAATAGGGATTGATGATGTCCGCGTCGGCAATCGTGACGCGCTCCCCCCGCTCCTTGAGGCCCCGCGCCAGGTTCAGGACGAACTCCGTCTTCCCCGACCCCAGCGCCCCGGTGACGGCCACAACCCGGGGCCATTCGTAGAGCCCCGCCATCTCCGCAGGCGTCCGCCCTTCCGTCACAGCACATCCCCCTCCTTCAGACGCAGGCCGCGCGCCCATTCGTCCCCCCCGACCCGCTTCTTCCCCTCGGCCTGGACCTCGTCGAGGCGCAACGCACCCCCCCCGCAGCCCACGACCGGAAAACCATCGGAAAACCGCAGCACACGCCCGACGTTTTCCTCCGCCCCCCCGGCCCCCTCACAGGGCAGGGTCCTCCACATCTTGAGCCTCGCCCCCCTCACGGCCGCGAAGGCCCCAAAGGAGGCGTCGAGCGCGCGGACGACATTGTGGATCCTCAGGGCATCCCACTCCCACGACACCTCGCCCTCCGCCTTGCCGATCTTCGGAGCGTAGGTGGCGGCACCGTCGTCTTGCTTTTTCAAAAAGTGAAATACATTGTTCGGTCTATTTAGTAAACATTGTACACCTTCGAGGGCGATTTGGCTTCCCCTCGAGCTCAAAATCTCATAGAGCTCCGTGGCCGCGACGGTCAACTCGACGGGGACGGAGACCTGGCGCAGGATTGGGCCGGCGTCCATCTCCGGAACGAGGCGGAAGACGGTCGCTCCCGTCTCCGTGTCGCCATTCATCAGGGCCCGCTGGATCGGTGCGGCGCCGCGCCAGCGGGGAAGGAGGGAGGGGTGAATGTTGAGACAGCCCCAGCGGGGAACGTTCAGGAACGGCTCCCGAATGAGCTGGGCGAAATCCACAACGAGAATGGCGTCGGGGGGAGAGGCGGTGACGGCCTCCAGCAGGCGCCCGTTTTCGGAAAGGGGGCCCGTCCGCTCCAGGGGGAGCCCCAGGGCCAAGGCAGCCTCCTCGACGCGGGAGACGGTCTCCCTCAGGCCGCGTCCCGCGCGCGTGGGGTTCCCGGTGATCACGCGCTCGAAGGAGACATCGGGGGGAAGCGCCGCGCTCAGGTGCGTCAGGCACCGGGCCGCGAACGCGCCGCTCCCCATGAACCAGAGGCGCGTCATCGGGCGGCGGCCGCGCGCTTGCGCATCTTGGTCCGGATCATCCCCCGCTTGATGGGCGAGAGGTGGTCGATGAAGAGCTTGCCGTCCAGGTGGTCCATCTCGTGCAGAAACGCCCTGGCCAGGAAGTCCTCGACCTCGTGGACGCGGAGCTCACCCCTCTCGTCGCGCGCCTCGACCCGGACCCAGGCGGGGCGCTTCACCTCGGCGTAAATGCCCGGGAAGCTCAGGCACCCCTCCTCCCCCGTCTGCTCGCCCCTCTGCTCCAGCAGGCGGGGGTTGATCAGGACGAAGGACTGCCCGTTGTACTCCACCAGGGCGATCCTCCGGGACACCCCCACCTGAGGGGCCGCCAGCCCGACGCCATCGTGCACACGCATGGCGGCGCGCATCCTCTCCACAAAATCAGCCAGCTCCTCGTCGAACTCCTCGACGGGCTTGGCCGGTTTTTTGAGCACCGGATCGGGGAAGCAGCGAACCTCCAGCTCCACCCCGCCCAGTATATCTGAAGCCACTCCCTTGTACTCCGTCATGCGTACCCCCGGGTATCCACGCCGCCCCGCCGCCCGCGAAAAGGGGGCGGAAGGACAGCTCTTTTTTTCGTTTGCGCTTCCACCTCCAGTATACCCCGCCCCCACGGGCTCGCGTATCCTGAAGAAACCTGAATGTACATCCTACACCTCGGCATTTTTCATTATTGATTATAATTGACCTTAAGGATAGAATAGATTCGCGCATGGAACGGGCACAAAAACCGTGCCGTTCGTTCCATGCATGTTCAATATATCATGTTCGATACGTTTTGGAAGCCAACACATACCGGAAAGCAGGGAGCGCGTTTTGTCCAATCTGACCCGAACCATCGAAAAGTACATTCACGAGCTCTTCGAGTCCGAGGGGGACGAGTCCATCGTCTCCCTGAGGCGCAAGGAGCTGGCCGAGACGTTCGGCTGCGTGCCCAGCCAGATCAACTATGTCCTCCGCAGCCGTTTCACCCCGGAGCGGGGTTTTCTGGTCGAGAGCCAGAGGGGGGGGCACGGGTACATCCGCATCCTGCGCGTCGCCTTCGAGGCCCCCGAGGACCGGCTCAGCCACATCGACGCGATCGTCGGGGACTCCATTACCGAGCAGGAGTGCCGCAAGCTGCTTCTGGCCCTTCAGGAACGCGGGCTGCTCTCGGCGCGGGAGCGCCTCATCATCGAGGTCGCCCTGAGGCACGAGGAGGAGATGGGGCGGAACGAGTTCGACCTCTCCCCCCACAAGCGCAGCGTCATTCAGGCGGATATGCTCAAGAAGATGCTGCGCAGCCTGATGCTGGCTTAGCTCCATCTCTAAATCATCCGTCTATTGAAGAACCTGAGCACCCCGCTTTAGTACGCCCCGCCTTTTGGGCGCTTGGGCACAGTTCGTTTCGTTCGCTGACAGGCTGATTATCGTCTACGAATGATTCAGAAACGGAATCCCATGCACGGCAAGGAGAACAAAAAATGTGGCAATTCTTTACGGAACGAGGCAAAAAAGTCATCCAGCTGGCCCATCACGAGGCCCTTCGCATGGGACACCCCATGGTGGAGCCCGAGCACATCCTGCTGGGCCTGATCCACGAGGGCGGCGGCACGGCCTGCCAGGCCATGATCGCCCTGGGGCTCGACCTGGAGCGCATCAAGTCCCAGATCGAGGAGGCCATGGGGCAGTCGCAGCCCAACATGAAGTCCATCGACCTGCCGCTCAGCCCCCGGATGAAAAAGGCGTTGGAGCTGTCCATGCTCGAGGCCCGGAACATGGGCGTCAACTACGTGGACACCGAGCACATGCTCCTGGGCATCCTGGGCGACGACAACAGCCTGGTCTCCCAGTACTTCTTCACGATGGGCGTCGACGCCGCGGCCGCACGGAGGCAGATCACGGCCATCCTCCGGGGCGGAGAGGGCAGCCCCGACCCCAAGGGGCAGAACGTCGAACTGCTCTCGGACCGGCTCAGGAAGAAGGGGCGGTCCCGGACCCCCACGCTGGATCAGCTGGGCATCGACCTCACCCAGAAGGGGCGGGACGGAGAGCTGGACCCCGTCATCGGCCGGGAGCGCGAGATACGCCGCATCATGCAGGTGCTCTGCCGTCGGACCAAGAGCAACCCCGTCCTGATTGGCGACCCGGGCGTGGGCAAGACCGCCGTGGTCGAGGGGCTGGCCCAGAAGATCGCCGACGGCGCGGTCCCGGAGCCGCTGAAGGACAAGCGCGTCGTCCAGCTCAACACGGGGAACCTCGTCGCGGGGACGAAGTACCGCGGCGAGTTCGAGGAACGGCTGCGCCGCGTCGTCAAGGAGCTCACCGACTCCGGCGACGTTATCCTGTTCGTGGACGAGGTGCACACCATCGTCGGAGCCGGGAACGCCGAGGGTGCGGTGGACGCCGCCAACATCCTCAAGCCCAGCCTTTCGCGGGGCGTGTTCCAGCTGATCGGGGCCACGACTCAGGACGAGTACCGCAAGTACGTGGAGCGCGACGCCGCTCTGGAGCGGCGCTTCCAGCCGGTCCGGGTGGAGGAGCCGAGCATCCCGGACACCGTCCTGATCCTCAAGGGCCTGCGCGACCGCTACGAGGCCCACCATCAGGTCTCCATATCGGACGAGGCCCTGGCCGCCGCGGCGCAGCTCTCCGCCCGCTACGTCCAGGACCGTTTCCTGCCCGACAAGGGAATAGACCTCATCGACGAGGCCGGAGCCCGCTCCCGCCTGCGCACGCTGGACCCGCCCGAGTCCATCCGCGAGCTGGAACGGCGTCTCGAGGAGTTCCGCAAGCAGAAGGAGGGCGCCGTCCTGGCCCAGAACTTCGAGGCGGCCGCCCGACTGAGGGACGAGGAACACGCCCTCGCCGACCAGCTGGAGGCCGCGCAGGCCGAGTGGCGCGAGAACCGGACGAACCAGCGCGCCGCCGTCACCTCCGAGGACATCGCCGACGTCGTCTCCGAGCTGACGGGCATCCCCGTGAGGCAGCTCACCGAGGCGGAATCGGAGCGCCTTCTGCGCATGGAGAAGGAGATCTCCTCGCGTCTCATCGGCCAGGACGAGGCCGTTGGGGCCGTGTCGAGGGCCATCCGCCGCGCCCGGACGGGGCTGCGCGACCCGCAGCGCCCCATCGGCAGCTTCCTCTTCATGGGGCCGACCGGCGTGGGCAAGACCGAGCTGGCGCGCTGCCTGGCCCGCTTCCTCTTCGGCAGCGAGGAGGCGATGATCCGCATGGACATGAGCGAGTTCATGGAGAAGCACGAGGTGTCCAAGCTCCTGGGCGCGCCCCCCGGCTACGTGGGACACGAGAGCGGCGGCAAGCTCACGGAGGCCGTCCGCCGACGCCCCTACTCCGTCGTGCTCTTCGACGAAATCGAGAAGGCGCACCCCGAGGTCTACAACGTCCTGCTCCAGATCCTGGAGGACGGGCACCTGACCGACGGCCAGGGGCGCAAGGTGGACTTCCGCAACACCGTGATCATCATGACCAGCAACATCGGGGCCCGAGAGGCCCAACAGGGCGGCGCCCTGGGGTTCGGGAGCATCTCCGACGCGGAGGCCCGAAACTGGGACCGACTCAAGACCGTCATCATGGACGAGGCGCAGCGCGCGTTCCGGCCGGAGTTCCTGAACCGCATCGACGAGATGGCCGTGTTCCGCCCGCTCTCCCGCGAGAGCCTGATGCGCATCGTCGAGACGATGCTCGCGGAGGTGGGCGAGCGCCTGGAGAAACGGGGCATTCGGATCGGGGTCAGCGAGGACGCGAAGACGAAGATCCTGGAGAAGGGCTTCAAGCCCAAGTATGGGGCCCGGCCCCTGCGCCGCGCCATCCAGTCCCTGATCGAGGACCGACTGGCCGACTCCCTGCTCTCCGGTCAGTTCCCCGCCGGGACGCAGGTGTCGGTGGACGTCGAGGGGGACGAGTTGGCGTTCGCGAACGGGACCTCCGCGTGACTCCAAATCATTTGTATGCTGCGTTGTTTTTGCTCACCTTGCTCGACGTACCTTTATGTACGCCTTCGCGGCGGTTCGCAAAAGCCGCCTTGCCTACAAATGATTTAGAAATGAAATTATTTATGGAGCCGTAAGGAGATGGATGATTCAATGTACTCGACGCTCGAACGTTTTTTGAAGTATGTGACCTACGACACGCAGTCCGTCCTGGATGCCCCCACCGTGCCCAGCACGCCGGGGCAGCTCGTTTTGGCGAAGGAGATGGCCGAGGAGCTGCGGGCGCTGGGATTGCGGGATGTAGAGATGACGGAGCACGCCTACGTCACGGCGACGCTGCCCGGCAACACGAAGAAGAAGGTGCCCGCCGTCGGCTTCATCGCGCACCTGGATACGGCGACCGAGCTGACCGGCAAGAACGTCAAGCCCCGGGTGGTGAAGGACTATGACTGCGGTGACATCGTCCTGAACGAGGCGGAGGACGTGGTGCTCTCCCCGCGGGACTTCCCCTTCCTGTATAACTACCAGGGTCAGGACCTCGTGGTGACGGACGGAACCACGCTGCTGGGCGCCGACGACAAGGCCGGCATGGCCGAGGTGATGGGGGCGCTGGACCACCTGGTGAAGCATCCGGAGATCGAGCACGGCGACGTCAAGGTCGCCTTCACCCCCGACGAGGAGGTGGGGCACCTGGCGAAGCTGCTGGACATCGAAAAGTTCGGGGCGGACTTCGCCTACACGCTCGACGGCGGCCCGGTGGGCGAGGCCTGCTGCGAGAACTTCAACGCCGCGAACGCGACGGTGCGGATCAAGGGCCGGGCGGTGCACCCGGGAACGGCCAAGGGCATGATGCTGAGCGCGGTGACGATGGGGCACGAGTTCCTGTCGCTCTTCCCGCCCGCGGAGACACCCGCGGCCACGGAGCGGTACGAGGGGTTCTACCACTGCACGCGCTTCGAGGCGAGGACCGAGGCCGCCGAGCTGTACTTCATCATCCGCGACCATAACGCGAAAAAGTTCGCAGAGCGCAAGGCCTTCATGGAGCGGGCCGTGAAGTGGATGCGGGACAGGTACGGCGCGGACCGGTTCGAGCTGGAGATGAAGGATCAGTATTACAACATGGCTGATAAGATGATTGGGAACATGCACGTCGTGGATACGGCGATAGAGGCTATGAAGGAGCTGGGCATCACGCCGCTCATCATCCCGATGCGCGGTGGCACGGACGGAGCGGCGCTCTCCTGGCGCGGGCTCCTGACCCCCAACCTCTTCACGGGCGGCCACAACTACCACGGCCGCTTCGAGTTCATCCCGGTGCAGGCGATGGAGAAGGCCACCGCGATGGTGCTGAAGATCCTGGAGCTGTACGTGA
>ERZ772957.2416-NODE-2416-length-10812-cov-6.792972_pt1 | contig 10812 bp, 9 predicted proteins | sample MGYA00580682_ERZ772957 | MGnify/ENA primary metagenome ERZ772957 (study PRJEB29015, sample SAMEA2737921) | human oral metagenome | biome: human oral; feature: human-associated habitat; material: dental | place: China | collected 2025 ...
GAGAACGCCGCTGAAAAAGCAGGCGCGCCCGATGATCCGCGGCTCGGTGATGCCGGAGCGCTGGATGGCGGTGACGACGATGGCGCCGACGGCCACGGAAGCCAAGAGATCCATGGTTAAGTAGCCGTTTTGGAATCCTTCAGCAAAGGGGAAGGCGAGATAGGCGCCTTGGGGCGCTTGGATGGAGCCTAAAGGCGAGGCAAAGGTGCGGATGAAGAGCAGCACCAAAAAGAGCAGGAGCGCCGGCGTGAGGATCTTCCCCACGCGGTCAATGAGTTTGCCCAGATTGTGTGCCAGCCAATACGTGAGGATGAAAAAGAGTCCCGTGTAGACGGCTTGGCCAATGATGGCGCTGTCGCCCGCCAAAAAGGGTCGGATCCCGATCTCAAAGGATACGGCGCCGGTTCGGGGAATGGCGAAGAGCGGGCCGATGGAAAGGTAGAGCAGCCCTAAAAGGAGCGTGGCAAACCAAGGTGCGACCCGCTGTCCGATGTACGTCGGATAATCGCCCCCCACCAGCGCGATCGCAATGATGCCCAAGAGGGGCAGCCCGACCCCCGTCGTCAGAAATCCCGCCATGGCCGTCCACAGGTTCGTCCCCGCGACCTGTCCCAAGGACGGGGGAAAGATCAGGTTCCCTGCGCCAAAGAAAATGGAAAACATCATAAAACCGATGGATACAATATCCGCTTTTGATAAATGTCGCATAATTCCTCCTGTGCTTCTGCGCGGCATGGCGCACCGACGGCTTTTTCCCCGGAAGGGCATCGGTGCGCCATGCGATCGCATTTCCGCCCTTTGTGTCGCGGGCAGTGTCATATAGTGGTTTCCATTATAGAACAATTCGCCTGTGATCGGCAACCCTTGCAGGAAAATTTTTGATTTTACCGAGAGGACAAAACGCAAGAAATTGCTTTCGGGCGTTTGGCGCGGACGATGGTTTATTTACAGAAAACAATTTCCTTGATAAGATGGAGGGAGAAGAGGGGCGCGTTGCGCAGAAAAGAGGGGCGCGGGTGGCGGAGCAATTTGGCAGGGGGAATAGGGTGCTTTCCCTTGTGAGAGGGGCCTTGCGAAGGCTTTCGGGAAAACCGTGGGGGAAATGGTTGGGCTGGTTCTTGCTGGCGTCGCTCGTCGCTGCCGTCTTGGTGTTGGAATTTTTCAGCCGCGGCGCGGCAAGGATCTTTAATCATGCCGTCGCACGGCAGGATATGCTGCGGGGCACCATCACGGCGGAGAAGCTATTGGCCGATCTCACGGGACATGTGCGGTTTGAGCAGCTGACGTGGAAGGATCCGGAGGGGCACACGATCCTCGAGGTGCCTCGCGGTTCTTTTGTCGTTGCGCCGCTCGACATCATTACGGGGCATCTTTCGTCCACGACGATCCGATCCTTGACGCTTCATGATGCGGTGATTTCCGTTCATTTAGATGAAGACATGAAGGTGGATTTTATCCGTCCTTCCCCAAGGGCCATTCGCGTCGGGGAATACCCTGCCGAAGACGAAGCGTGGGAGATTTTGCCAGAGGGAAGCAGCGAAGAAGAGAGCAAAGCGATCAGCGAAGAACGGCGAAAGCGGAGGCGCCTTCATTGGGGGCGCCAATTGGCCAATTTTAATCGGGCAGGGCGTCGGCTCCACTTAGCGCTGACCTTGGACAAATGTCGGGTGGAGATTTTTCATCGGGCGCGGCACTATCTTTTCCAGCCCGTGCGGGTCAATGCTGTCCTCGATACGGCGGAGCTGACAGAGATACGGGCGACCACGGGCGGATTCGGGGGGACGATGGTGGGGAGCGGCATGGGGATGTACGGCCACATCGACTTTCGCGTCCCGCCGGTACCTCTCTGCGACCTCACCGTGATGCTCTATGACGTGGAGCCTTCTTCTTTGGGCTTTGGCATGAACCTCAATGACCGGCTGACGCTGCTGTCCCACTTTGAAGGGCCGGTTTCTCATCCCGTGGGGCGCGGGGTAGTCAAGATGAACGATCTTCACATCCCAGCGCTTCATTTCACGGATGTGTTCGGGGGCATTCGCTATGAGGACGGCGAGCTGCAGTTTTCCGATGTTTCCGCTGACGTTTATGGCGGCCGCCTCTCAGCGCGTGGCACCTATCATTTAGATACGCGCCAGTATCGAATCGAGGGACAGGGAACGGGGCTGCAGGCGGCGCAGGCATTGCCGGGGAGCGGCCTCACCTGCGCCGTCGACATGGATCTCCATGTGGAGTCGAAAGGCGGCCCCAAGCAAACCACCTTTTCCGGCAGCTTTCGCTCGGGGGAGGGACATTATCGCTGGCTGCCCTTTCGCGCGATCACGGGAAACTTTTATGAAGAATACCACGACCTGCGCTTTTCTGCCCTCAATATTCAACTGTCCTCTTTCCGCATTTCCACGGATGCCCTGCGCATCAAGGACGGGAAGCTGACCTTAGAGGAGATCCGCGTGATCGGTGAGGACGGTCGCCTCCTCCATCTCGTTGAGCCGCCGGATCGTCAGGGGGAAGGAGAGGACGAGGACGCCCCGTAAATTTGCTGCAGGGGAAAGAAATTTTCTTTGTATATTGAAAACGACTCTCACTTTCGTTATAATAAGACCGTAGCCGACCTAAGCTATGGGAGATGATGAAGTGGGCACCCGAGAGATTGAGGCCCTGTTAGCGTATCACTGCGCGCCGACCTTTCGCGGGCTGAAAGCCGCCAGCCTCGTGGCCTTTCCGTTTGAGAAACGGGCTGCGCTGTACGGGTTTTTGGCGGGTTCCGTGAAAGAATTGACAAGGAGCGGGATAGCGATTCGCCGTCTCTTAGCGGCGCCGGACAGGATCTTGGTGCTCTTTTATCGTCCGGCGGCGCTGGCGCAAAGGCTGTGTTCTAAAGAGGCCGCCCATATCTTGGGGCGGTACGGCTATCCTCAGACGAGCGCCTTGGGGCCGAAGCTTTCGCATTTGGCGGAGCGCTTGCGGCGCGAAGCGGATTTTCCCCATGAGATCGGGCTTTTTCTTGGCTACCCGCCTTGGGATGTCGATGGCTTCATTGCCCATCGGGGGCGTGATTTTCTCTGCTGCGGCTGCTGGAAAGTCTACGCGAAAGAGCGGGCGGCGCGGGCGGCTTTCGCGCGCTATCGAGCCTGCACGGACGCCTTTTGCCAAGAACTGCGGCAGGGGGTTCCCTTGACGGAGCTTTTGCGCGCCGTCTGAAGGCATCATCCTGTGGTTGCGGCCGCGCCAGCGCCAGCATACGCGCACAGGCGATTCACCATCTTCCCGCTTTGCGGATGGAGATACAGTGCTTCACATGTCGGGCGATGTGTGATGACAAAGGAAAAACCTTGAGATGAGGAGGAACAGCGAATGAAAAAAGTTGCAGTGGTCTTTTGGAGTGGCACGGGAAATACCGAAGCGATGGCGCAGGCCGTCGGGGAAGGGGTCAAACAAGGCGGAGCGGAGGCTGCCGTCATGAGCGTCGATCAGGCCTCAAAGGACATCTTGGATGCCTACGATGGGTTTCTCTTTGGCTGCTCGGCCATGGGCGCGGAAGTTTTGGAAGAAGAGGAATTTGAGCCTTTCTTCGCGTCCATCGAAGCCGGTTTAAGCGGGCGTAAAGTCGGGCTTTTCGGCTCCTACGGCTGGGGCGGCGGCGCATGGATGAAGGATTGGGAAGAGCGGGTGAAGGGCGACGGCGCGGATCTGATCGCCGATGGCGTCATCGCTGAAAACGCGCCGGACGACGCGGCGCTGGCGGCCAGCACCGCGCTGGGCGAGCAGATGGCGAAGGCGCTGGGCTGAGGAACGGCGTTCATAGCGATAGAAAAGGCGCGGTCATGCGTTCATGGCGGCGTCTTTTTTCACGCCGCGAGGAGGTTCTTGCTCGCGGCAACGTCCCATGGCTTCCTTTGGCGCCCTTTCCTTTGTACGGCGCCGGGGAAAATATTTTGCAGGAAATGGCGAGCCACCCTATTTACAAATAAAATATTTTGTGCTAATATCTTTACTTGTCAGCCGACGCTTGTGTCGGTGGGCGATTATCGCGGGATGGAGCAGTTGGTAGCTCGTCGGGCTCATAACCCGAAGGTCAGAGGTTCAAGTCCTCTTCCCGCAACCAAGCAAGTTTGCCGATGGGTTGATGACTCATCGGAGAAAGTGAATAGAGTCGGCGAAAGGCTCGACCTGCTTCTTTGCAAGCAGGTCGAGCCTTTTATCGTGGCATCGTGGGCACGGTGCGCCGCTCTCGCCAGTCGATCGTTTGCGCCTTTAGCCTGACTTTTGAGGGTTCAGCAAAAAGCTCCTGCTTAGGATTGAAAGCCTTGGCGGTCTTGTGGTACAATAGGAGCGGATTGGTTTTTTGAGAAGGGAGGACGGGCCGAGATTTTTTCTTTTCCTTCATGGAAGGATGAGCGCGTCCAGTGGCGGCGGGAGGTTTTGGGCGGCGTGCTGACGGCGCTCGCTCTTCTGGCGACATTTGCCGTCGTGCCCGCACTTTGGGCGAGGGCAGGTGCGCCTTTTGTCGGAGCTTATGCGGCGACGCTTCTCGCTGCGTGTTTGGCGACGCTTGCTGCGGGGCTTTTTGTGCGTCAGCCGATCGTTGTCGCGCCTGCGCTCGGCATCAACGTCTGGCTCGTCTACGGCGTCATTTATCCGCTTGGCGTCGCGTGGCAGGAGGCTCTTGCCGCATGCTTTATAGCCGCGCTCCTCGTCCTTCTGACGGTGACTACACCGCTTCGCCGCATCTTTTTCGCGTCGATGCCGCGTGCGATCGCGGAGGCGGCACGCGGCGGCGTGGGCTTGCTCGTCGTCTTTACGGGGCTTCAGATGGGCAAGCTCGTCGTCGGCTCGCCGCTGACGGTGACGATGCTCGGCAGCCTTTCTGAGCCGGCGGCATTTGTCGCGCTCGCAGGCCTTGCGGCATCGCTCGCCTTTTGGGTGATGGGCGTTCGCGCGGCGGCGTTCTGGGGCGTTCTTTCGGCTGTGCTGCTCGCGCTCTTCGAAGGCTTCCTCGTTTTGCCCGAGGCGCCGTTCCTGCTGCCCGAGGGACTTGATCGGACGGCGTTTGCACTCGATTTTGCGCATCTTGCAGAGCTTTCGGGCGTCATTTTGGCACTGTGGCTTGTCCTCTTCTTCGATACGTGCGGTACATTCGCCGCACTCGGAGAGGCGGAAGAGGCGCACGGGCTTGCCGAAAAACGCACGCTCCTTGTGCTCGCCGCAGGAAATGTTGTCGCATCGCTCCTCGGTGCAGGACCCGTCACCTTGGCGAAGGAGTCCGCGGCGGCGCGTGCCGTCGGCGCGCGCACGCCGCTCGCTGCCTGTGCGGCGGCAGCCGTTCTGCTTCTCGCTCTGTTCCTGGAGCCTGTGGCGGCGGCCGTTCTCGACTTTTCGGCGATTCTCGCGCCGCTCCTCATTTTTTCGGGCTGCTTGCTCCTCAAGGGGCTGCAGCTCGACTGGCAGCAGACGTCGGAACATGTCGCGTTCTTCGCCGTGCTTCTCGTGACGCCATTGTCCTCTAGTCTTGTTGCAGGACTGGGCGCAGGGATGATCGTCTATGTTTTTTTGGAGGTCTTTTCGGGACGAGGGAAGAAGATTCATCCGGCACTGTTCTTTTTCGCGGGGGCTTTCTCGCTTTATTTCGCGTACTATACGCCGTGATTTCTAGGAGGAATTGCATTGGGTTTCAAGGGGTCTTTTCAGGGTAAGGCAGTTTTGACGGCGCTCGTGCTCGGCACATTTGCTTTTTCGCTTCCATCGGCGGCGGACGCCAGACGCCTGCATGATCCGCAGGTGGAAACGAAAGTGGAAATGCATCAGGGCATCGAGCAGGGCAGGACGAAGGAGACGAAGGTTCAGGCAGCGCACGCGCAGCAGCCGCTTTCCGAGCGCATTAAGGACATCTTGAACCCTCCTGCGCCCGAAAAGAAGCCGGTGGAAAGAACGCCGGGCGAAAGAACGCCGGGCGTTCTCGTGACGGCGCCGCGCACAGCGGACGCCATCTTGGGCGCGGCGATGGCGACGGAGAAGCAGTGCGTCGATTACCTGCTGATGAACAACCCGCATCCGGACATCTCCGTTTCGCCGGAAGCGCTCGTCTCGTATTATTACAAGGAAGGCGCACGCGAGGGTGTGCGGCCCGATGTGGCGTTTGCGCAGGCGCTGAAGGAAACGGGATTCTTCCGCTACGGCGGCACGGTCACGCCCGATCAGAACAATTACTGCGGTCTCGGCACGACGAGCGCGACGGTCAAGGGCGCGTACTTTTCCACGTCGGAACTGGGCGTGCGCGCGCATATTCAGCACCTTCTGGCCTATGCGTCGACGCGCCGACCCGCCTTGCCCATCGTCGATCCGCGCTACGACCTCGTGCGCTCGACGTACGGCGCTCGCACGCTCGGCACATGGACGGATCTCAATGGACGTTGGGCGGTGCCCGGCCATACGTACGGTCAGAGCATCATGCAGCTTTTCCGCGACATCCTGCGCCAGTGAATATATTTCACGGGCATGGAACGCGCGGCTCTTTTGCAAGCGAAGAAAACAGTATAGGGAAGGTTGAGGATCGGATCTTATGATTAGTACAAGCGGACTGACGCTGCAGTTTGGCAAGCGCGTTTTGTTCAAGGATGTAAGCATCAAGTTCACGCCGGGCAACTGCTATGGCATCATCGGCGCGAACGGCGCGGGCAAGTCGACGTTTCTGCGCGTCCTTGCGGGCGACATCGAGCCGTCGAAAGGCTCGGTCGACATCACGCCAGGCGAGCGCCTTGCCGTGCTCAAGCAGGATCACTACGCCTTCGACGAGGTCGAGGTTTTGCGCACGGTCATGCTCGGTCACGAGCGTCTCGTCGCCATCATGGATGAGAAGGATGCGCTCTATCAGAAGGAGGACTTCTCCGATGCCGACGGCATGAGGGCCTCGGAACTTGAGGCGGAGTTCGCCGACATGAACGGCTGGGATGCGGAGCCGGAAGCGGAGCGCCTCTTAAACGGTCTCGGCATCGAACCTTCGAAGCATCACAAGAAGATGGCGGATCTCACGGACAAGGAGAAGGTGCGCGTGCTTCTGGCGCAGGCGCTTTTCGGCAGCCCTGACGTGCTGCTTTTAGACGAGCCGACGAACCATCTCGACATCGAGTCGATCAACTGGCTCGAAGCCTTCCTCGATGACTTCCCGAACACGGTCATCGTCGTCTCGCATGACCGCCATTTCCTCAATGAGGTCTGCACCTATATCGCTGACGTGGACTTCGGATCGATTCAGCTCTATGCGGGCAACTATGATTTCTGGCTCAAGTCGAGCCAGCTCGCCCTGCAGATGGCGAAAGATGCGAACAAGAAGAAAGAGGAGAAGATCAAGGAACTGCAGACCTTCATCCAACGCTTCAGCGCCAACGCCTCGAAGTCGAAGCAGGCGACCTCGCGCAAGAAGCTGCTCGAAAAGATCACGCTCGACGACATCAAGCCATCCTCGCGCCGCTATCCCTACATCGCCTTCACGCCCGACCGCGAGGCGGGCGACCAGCTATTGCAGGTCAGCGGCCTGACGAAGACGATCGACGGCGAGAAGGTGCTGAATAACGTGAGCTTCACGCTCAAAAAGGGGGACAAGGTCGCTTTCGTCGGTCCGAATTCCGTGGGCAAGACGGCGCTCTTCGAGATCCTCATGGGCAATATGGAGGCGGATGCGGGCACGTTCAAATGGGGCGTGACGACGACGCAGGCGTACTTGCCGAAGGACAACAACGAATTTTTCGATGACGTCGACCTGAACCTCGTCGACTGGCTGCGCCAGTATTCGCGCGACCCGGACGAGTCGTTCGTGCGCGGCTTCCTCGGGCGCATGCTCTTTTCGGGCGAGGAGAGTCAGAAGAAGGCGAAGGTCATCTCGGGCGGCGAGCGCGTGCGCTGCATGTTGTCGCGCATGATGCTTTCGGGCGCGAACGTGCTGCTTCTCGACGAGCCGACAAACCACCTCGACTTGGAGTCCATCACGGCATTGAACGACGGACTGATCGCCTTTTCGGGCACGGAACTTTTCGTTTCGCACGACCACGAGTTCATCCAGACGATCGCGAACCGCATCATTGACATCACGCCTGAGGGCGTTGTCGACCGCGTGACGACATACGATGAATTCCTGGAAAACGAGACGGTGCGCCAGCAGCTCGAAGAAAAGTACGGCAAGAAGAGCTAAGGCAAGGCTTTTGCCGTCCGGCATGGCGATGGGTGCTCTTCCGAGGGGGGATACGATGTTCGCAAAGGCTTTTCGCGAAGCGTGGCGCAAGGAGGATCAAGGCTCGGCGACGCGTCTGCGCGAGATGGTTGAAGTCCTGCGCGCGCGCGACATCGTGCATGGCATAACGCCCGAGAAGCTGCGGCTGATCTTGGAAGATCTCGGACCGACTTTCGTGAAACTCGGGCAGATCATGAGCATGCGTCCGGATTTTCTGCCGCAGGAATACTGCGATGAACTTATGAAACTGCAGACGGAGGCGAACCCCCTGCCGTTTTCCGTCATAGAGAAGGTCATCGAGCAGGAGTATCAGCGTCGCTGGACGCGCATTTTCCGCTCGATTGATGAAGAAGCGCTGGGTTCAGCTTCGATTGCGCAGGTGCACTGCGCGGTGCTCCTGGACGGTGAGAAGGTCGTCATCAAGGTGCAGCGACCAGGCGTGCACGATGTCATGAGCAAGGACATCGTGCTCTTGAAGCGTGCGGCGGGCATCTTGAAGATTCTCGGTCCTGCGCAGGATGTCGTGGATTTCAGCATGGTGCTCGATGAGCTTTGGGCGATCGCCAAGCAGGAGATGGATTTCGTCATGGAGGCGAACCACATCGAGGAGTTCCGCCATGCGAATCAGGATGCCGACTTCGTAAGCTGTCCCAAGGTCTATCGCCATTTGACGACGCAGCATGTGCTCGTCATGGAGTACGTCGACGGCATACAGATTGACGATGTGGCGGGACTCAAGGCGGCGGGCATCGACGCTCGGCGCATCGGCGAGCGGCTCGGTGAGAATTACGTCAAGCAGATCGTCGAGGATGGCTACTTCCATGCCGACCCGCATCCGGGGAACATCTGGGTGCGCGGCGGTAAGATCGTCTGGCTCGACCTCGGCATGATGGGGCGTCTGTCGAACAAGGATCGCGCGGCAATCCGCAAGGCGATCTTCGCTCTGGCGCAGCATGACGTCTTCGAGATGAAAGCGGCGGTGCTCTCACTCGGCGTGCCGCAGGAGCGCATCGACCATGCGAGGCTCTATCAGGACATCGACGCGCTCATCGCGCAGTATGGCGATCTCGATTTCCGCTCGCTGAAGATGGGCATACTCTCGCGTCAGATCATGAACGTTCTGCGCTCTCATCACATTGCGATTGCGCCGGGCATCAGCATGTTCTGCCGCGGCGTCATGACGATCGAGGGCGTCATGCGCCTCGTATGCCCTGAGGTCAGCTTCGTTGAGATTCTGGCGCGCAGTATGGAACTGAGCTTTGCGAAGGGATTCAACTGGCGCGAGGAAGCCGGCAAGGCGAAGCGTGAGGGCTACATCCTCTTGCGCAAATCCTTGCAGCTGCCCGAGCAGATCTCGGACATCCTGAAGATGACGCTGAGCGGGCAGACGAAGGTCAATCTTGAGCTTACGGGCGCCGATGAGCCGCTCGCGAGGCTCAACAAGATGATCAATAAACTCATCATCGCCCTCCTGAGTGCGGCGCTTCTCCTTGGCTCAAGCACGATCTGCACGACGCAGATGACACCGAAGATCATGGAGATACCGTTTCTGGGCGTCTTGGGCTATCTGGCGGCGATCGTGCTCTCGGCGCGGCTCCTGTGGAGCATATTGCGCGGTCATTGACGAGGCTGCCGTTGATTGGGGAAATGCGCGAAATGCGCGTTTTCTTTGGGGCTTTAATGCTAGGAAGAGTAGGATAGGAGGGATTCCCATGCGTGGGATCAGGGGTGCGATCACGGTAGAAAAGGATACGAAGGCTGAGATATTTCAAGCGGTGAAACTCATGGTCATGGGTATGTGCCGCACGAACAAGATTGATCCCGCGGACATCGGAGCGGCGATTTTTTCTGCGACGCCCGATCTCAAGTCGGCGTTTCCGGCTGCGGGTGCGAGATTCTTGAAGGGGTTCGATGCAGTGCCGCTTTTTGACACGCTGGAGCCGGAGATCGAAAATTCTTTGCCGCGCTGCATACGGGCGCTCTTGCTCGTTGATACGGACAAGCCGCAGAGTGAGATTCGCCACATCTACCTGGGCGGCGCCATTTCGCTGCGCCCGGATCTTCAAGTGGAGGAGTAGTGCGTACTATGTGCCAATGTGGTATATGACGAAGGGAGCGATTCGATCATGAAAAAAGAAATCATCACGGAAAATGCGCCGAAAGCGATCGGCCCGTACTCGCAGGGAGTCCGTACGTCGGGCGGCTTCATCTTCGCTTCGGGGCAGATTCCGCTTGACCCACAGACGGGCGAACTCGTCGCGGGCGGCATTGCCGAGCAGACCGAGCGCGTGCTGGAAAACCTCAAGGCCGTTCTCGAAGCCGATGAATGCTCTCTGGAAGATGTTGTTAAGACAACAGTCTATCTGAAGGACATCGAGGACTTCGCGGCGATGAACACGGTGTACGCGAAGTATTTCAAAGTTTGCCCGCCTGCACGCGTCTGCGTCGAGGTGGCGCGACTGCCTAAGGACGCGCTCATTGAGATCGACTGCGTCGCTTCGGAAGGGCAGAATTATTCCTATTGATGCGTCGCTGCAATAAAACAAGCCGTTGAATCTTTCGATTCAGCGGCTTGTTTTATGATATATCAG